>Ga0265318_10000872_pt1 | contig 19744 bp, 18 predicted proteins | sample 4821metaG_FD_192431 | JGI IMG/M metagenome (GOLD analysis project Ga0265318, IMG submission 192431) | Rhizosphere microbial communities from Carex aquatilis grown in University of Washington, Seatle, WA, United States - 4-8-21 metaG | ecosystem: Host-associated > Plants > Roots > Rhizosphere >... | reverse complement strand
AATGGCGAGGCGGCCTCGAAACTGCCGGATGCCGAACGCACCCGCATCCGTCGCCAGACCATCGGCTTCGTCTATCAGGCGCATCACCTGCTGCCGGATTTCGACGCGCTGGAAAACATTATGCTGCCGCAGATGATCGCCGGCAAAAGCCGCGCCGAGGCGGCGGTGGAAGCAGCGCGGCTGCTGACGGCGCTGGGCCTGGGCGCGCGCCTGACCCACCGGCCGTCGCAATTGTCGGGCGGCGAGCAGCAACGCGTCGCCATCGCCCGCGCCCTGGCCAACAAGCCGAAGATCCTGCTGGCCGACGAGCCCACCGGCAATCTCGATCCCCGCACGGCGGGCGGCGTCTTTGACTCCCTGATCGCCATCACGCGTGAGCAAGGGCTGGCGGCGCTGATCGCCACGCATAACTTTGAACTCGCCGCGCGCATGGACCGGGCGCTGCTGCTGCACCAGGGCAAGCTGGTCGAAGGCGCGGAGCTGCAGCGCGCCTAGCGCGCGGGGATCGTCAGCTCAGCAGCGTTTCGTAATAGCTGTTCTGGCTTTCCTGCCGGGCGATGTCCTTGGGGTGCATCAGGCAGAATTCCGGCGTGAAGGGCAGGTTGGCATAGACCTGTCCGCCCACCAGATGGCAATGCACCTTGTCGTCCCAGTAGATGCCGTCGCGGTTGCGCCAGATGCGGGTCTGGGGATCGGGGAAGTTCACCCATCCCTGCGGGTTCATCTGCCAGTTCCATTTGCGCATATGCTCGGGCGTGAGACCGCGCACCGTGTTGATCCGCGGCACCGACAGCACATCGACTTGCGGATTGGCCGCCAGCAGCGGCCGCAACTGCATCAGCAGCATCTCGGCGGGATATTCATCGACGTCGATCTGGAAAATATAGTCGCCGCGGCAATGGGCCCGCAGGTTGTTCTTGAAGGCGGCGAAATCATGGTTCAGGGCGAACGGCACGATGACGGCGGAGCCTCCCAGCCCTTTGAGATAGTCCAGCACGGCGGGCGTGGTCTTGGGCTCGTCATGCTGGATGACGATCTCGTCGCCGGGGCCCAGATGCTTGCGCAGGATCGAGACCAGCCGTTGAAGCTCGGTCAGCTCCTCATAGACGGTGATGGCGTAACTGATGCTGGGAGCGGCGGGGGCGGACATCGGGCGGGAGCCTAGCAGCCCCGCCGGCCCAGCCAAGGCCGCCGCCAGCCCGGCCGGGGCAAATTTGATCCCTTTTTGTTCTTGCAAGGACTATGGAACAGAAGTAGAACATCTGTCCAAGACAGGAGACGGACATGCTCTGGGCCAAGGATGCGGCGGCGGGTTTCGGGTTGGTGGCGTTCATGGCGGCGTCTTTCGCCGCCGCCAGCGGCCTGCATGGGCTGTTGAACCTGCTCTAGCTGTGGATGGGGCGCTGCTTCCGCCCCGCTGCGCTTCGCGCCTTGCGATACTGGGGCTGACTCCTGTTCCGGCTGGCTTATGGCTTCCTCCTTCGTCCATCTGCGCGTGAAAAGCGCCTATTCGCTCCTGGAAGGGGCGGTGCGGCCCAAGGAGCTCGCCAAGCTGGCGGCCGGCATGGACATGCCGGCGGCGGCGGTCACCGACAGCGACAATCTCTTCGGCGTCTATGAACTGTCCGACACCCTGCGTGCGGCCGGGGTGCAGCACATAGTCGGCACGCTGCTGTCGCTGGAACTGGCGCCGCAGGCGCCGGGCACCCGGCCCCGCAAACCGCCGCAGCTTCCGCTGCTGGCCCAGGACGAGACCGGCTATCTCAACCTCTGCAAACTGCTCTCCGCCGATTACCTGGAAGTGGGGCCGGGCGACTATCCCCATGTCACCGGCGAAAAGCTGGCGGCGCACAGCGGCGGGCTGATCGCCCTGACCGGCGGACCGGGCGGGCCCATCAACCAGTTGCTGCTGGAGGGCCAGCGCGCGGCGGCGGAAGCGGCGCTGGACCGGCTGGCGGCGATGTTCCCCAACCGTTTTTATGTCGAATTGCAGCGCCACGGCCTGGCCGAGGAACGCGCCGCCGAGGAGGCGCTGCTGGACATGGCCTATGCCAGGGGTCTGCCCATCGTCGCCACCAACGATGTGCATTTTGGCGCCGCCTCCATGTATGAGGCCCATGATGCGCTACTTTGCATCGCCGACGGCGCCTTCGTCTCCCAGGACGATCGCCGCCGCCTGACCAAAGAACACCGCTTCAAGACCGGCGCGGAAATGGCGGCGCAGTTCGCCGACTTGCCGGAAGCGATCGAGAACACGCTGGAGATCGCCCGCCGCTGCGCCTTTGTGCCCAAGAAGCGCAAGCCGATCCTGCCGGTCTTCGTCCCGGAATCCGGCCTGACGGCGGAAGCCGAATTGAAGGCGCAGGCGGAAGCGGGGCTGGCCACGCGCATGGCCAAAGCCCGGCAGTTGAACGGCGAGGCCGCCGCCTATCGGGAACGCCTGGCCTATGAGCTGGGCATCATCAATCACATGGGCTTTCCCGGCTATTTCCTGATCGTCTCCGACTTCATGAAATGGACGCGCGGCCAGGGCATCCCGGTCGGCGTGCGCGGCTCCGGCGCTTCTTCGCTGGTGGCCTGGGCGCTGGACATCACCAATCTCGACCCGCTGCGCTTCGGCCTGTTCTTCGAGCGCTTCCTCAACCCCGAACGCCAGTCGATGCCCGACTTCGACATCGATTTCTGCCAGGAACGGCGCGACGAGGTCGTGCGCTATGTCCGGGACAAGTATGGCGCCGACCGCGTCGCCCAGATCATCGCCCTGGGTTCGCTCCAGGCTCGCGCCGCGGTGCGCGATACCGGCCGGGTGCTGCAGATGCCGCTGGGCCTGGTCGACCGCATCGCGAAAATGATTCCCAACCCGCCGGGCAAATCCATCACCCTGAGCGAGGCCCTGGAGAGCGAGCCGCGCCTGCAGCAGATCGCCGAATCCGAACCGCTGGCCCAGCGGCTGTTCGAGATCACCGGCAAGATCGAGGGACTTTACCGCCACGCCTCGACCCATCCGGCAGGCGTGGTGATCGGCGACCGGCCGCTGGACGAATTGCTGCCGCTCTATCGCGATCCGCGCTCCGACATGCCGGTGACGCAGTTCGACTATGAGGATGCCGAGAAGGCCGGGCTGGTGAAGTTCGACTTTCTCGGCCTCAAAACCCTCACCGTCATCGCCAAGGCCGAGGAATTGCTGGCCCGGCGCGGCATACAATTGCGCACCCAGGACATTGATTTCGACGATCCCGGCACCTTCGAGATGCTGGCGCGAGGCGACAGCGTCGGCGTCTTCCAGATGGAAGGCACCGGCATGCGCGACCTGCTGCGCAAGATGAAGCCCGACCATATCAACGATTTGGTGGCGCTGGTGGCGCTCTACCGGCCGGGGCCGATGGATTCCATTCCTACCTACATTGCCCGCAAGAACGGCAAGGAGAAGGTGGAGTATCTGCATCCCGCGCTCGAGCCGATCCTCAACGAAACCTATGGCGTGATGACCTATCAGGACGATGTCATGCGCATCGCCCGCGAGCTGGCCGGCTACACCATGGGCCAGGCCGACATTCTGCGCCGCGCCATGGGCAAGAAGATTCCGGCGGAGATGATCCCGGAGCGCAAGAGGTTCCTGGCAGGCGCGGCGGAGCGCAAAATTTCCGAAGACGTCGCCGAACAGATTTTCGAGCAGGCGGAAAAATTCGCCGGTTACGGCTTCAACAAGGGCCATGCCGCAGCCTATGCTCAGGTCGCTTTCCAGACCGCTTACCTCAAGGCCAATTATCCGGTGGAGTTCATCGCCGCCTCGATGACCCTGGATATCGGCAACACCGATCGGCTCAATATTTTCCGCCAAGAAGCCAAGCGCCTGAACGTCACCCTGGCGGCGCCCGACATCAACCGCTCGGCCTCAGTGTTCTCGGTCGACGCCGAGGCGGGAACGGTGTTCTACGCCCTGGCCGCGGTGAAGGGTGTCGGCCGCCAGGCGATGGATCATGTCGTGGCGGTGCGGCAGGCGGGCGGGCCGTTCAAGTCGCTTTCCGATTTCACGGCGCGGGTGGATCCGAAACAGGTGGGCAAGCGCGCTTTCGAGAATCTGGTGCGAGCCGGGGCTTTCGACAGCCTCAATTCCAACCGGCGGCAGTTGACGGAAAATGCCGACCGCATTCTTTCCGGCGCCCAGGCGGCGCAGCGCGAGCGCGAGAGCGGGCAGAACAGCCTGTTCGCCGGCGGGGCGCAGGGCGCGGAACTGCGCCTGATGCCGATGCCCGATTGGCCGCTGCATGAGCGGCTGGGCGAGGAATTCGGGGCGATGGGTTTTTACCTTTCCGGCCATCCGCTCGACGCCTATGGCAACGCGCTGAAGCGGCTGGGGGCAGTGACCTATGCCTCGCTGCAGGACGACCGCCGCCGCGCCGGTTTCAAGGCGCGCATCGCCGGAACGCTGATCAAGAAGTCGGAGCGGCGCGGGCGTTCCGACCAGATGTACGCCTTCGTCGCCTTCTCCGATCCCACCGGCATGTTCGAGGTGATGCTGTTCCCGGAAGTGCTGGCTGCCAGCCGCCCGCTGCTGGAAGCGGGCAAATCGCTGCTGATCGCGGTCAGCGCCGAATGGGACGGCGATGAACTGAAATTGCGCGCCGCCTCGATCACCGATCTCGATGTGGCGGCGGCGCAGGCCGGCGAAGGCATGGTGGTGCGGCTGGCCGACATTGCAGGCCTCGGTGCGATTGCACAGGAACTGGGCCAGGCGGGCAAGGGACTGGTCAGCCTGGTGGTGCCGGGCGATGGCGGCGAGGAAGTGGAGATCGCTTTGCCCAAACGGGTGCAGGTGACGCCGGCGCTGCGCAACCGCGTGGCGATGCTGCCGGGCGTGCTGGCGGTCGAAGCGGTTTAAAGACCCTCTTCGATCCGGCGCAGGCCTTCCGCCAGATTGTCGGCATCCCGGGCGAAGCAGATGCGGACGTACGCTTCGTCGCGCGGATCGCCCAAACCGAAAGACGAACCGGGCGAAACCCCGACGCGATGTTTCAGCGCCAGCTTTTCCGCGAACGCCATGCTGTCAGTCAGCCCGTCAATGTGCAGAAAGCCGTAAAAGGCGCCATCCGGCTTCATCCAACGGATGCGGTTCTGGCGTTTCAGGAAATCGTCCACCACCGCGCGGCCCTTAGCGCAACGCGCTAGCAATTCGGCGCGGAATTCGTCGCCCTGCGGCGACAGTGCCGCCAGCGCACCATATTGCAAGAAGTTCGGCGCGCCGGTGTTGTTGGTCTGGGCCGAAACCTCGAAGGCGTTCTCGAGCGATTTGGGATGCAGCAGCCAGCCCATGCGCCAGCCGGTCATGGCGAAGGGCTTGGAGAAACCGGCGATCACGAACAGCGCGTCTTCCGGATCAGCCACCTGCAGGAAAGACGGCGCGTGTTCCGTCACCCCATAGGTCAGGGTGCCATAGACTTCGTCGGCAATGATGGCGATGCCGCGCAGCCTCGCGAAGTCGAGGATGGCGCGCTGCTCGTCATTCGTCAGCGTCCAGCCGGTGGGATTGCCGGGCGAGGCGATGAAGAAGGCTTTGGTTCGCCCGTCGCAGGCGGCGAACAGCCGCTCAAGGTCGAGCTGCCAGCGTCCCATCTGCCAATTCTCTTCCAGCCGCACCAGCCGCGGCTCCACGCCCATCACTTTCGCGGCGTTGAAGATGTTGGGCCAGATCGGCGCCACGATGACGATATTGTCGCCGGTGCTCGCCACGCATTGCAGGGCGCTGACAACTGCCAGCATCGCCGCCCCGGGCACGGTCACGCGCGCCGCCTCAATGGACACGCCGGTGGTGCGGGTATGAAGGTCGGCGATGGCCACCCGCAGGGCGGGCAATCCGCGCGCATTGATGTAGAAGGTCTTGCCGTCTTCCAGCGCGCCGATGGCGGCGTCGCGGATGAACTTCGGCGTCACCAGGTCGCTTTCGCCCAGCCAGAGCGGGATCAGGTCCTCCACACCCCGGCCCAGCTCGAAGATGCGGGCCAGGCCTGACGGCTGAAGGGCGGCAATATCCGGGCGGATGGCGGTCAGCATGCCCGGTTCCTAAGCCTCTGTTCCGGCTTAGGCAATCCGCCCGCCGGCAAACCGGCTCCGGGGCCCTCAGACTTGCTTTTCCGGCTTTTTCCCGTATAAGCCGCGCCATCTCGCGCCTTGGGGTGGGTTTCGGTGGGTGTTCCGCCGTCCCCGTCCGGTGTCTCCGCAAGGGGATAACCCCAAGGTTTGGCCAACCGGTAAAGGAGACTGAAGTTCATGGCTCTGCCTGATTTTTCCATGCGCCAGCTGCTCGAAAGCGGCGCTCATTTCGGTCATCGCCAGCAGCGCTGGAATCCGAAAATGGCGCCCTACATCTATGGCGCGCGCAACGACATCCATATTCTCGACCTCACCCAGACGGTGCCGCTGTTGCACCAGGCCCTGGTCACCCTGCGCGAGACCGCCGCGTCCGGCGGGCGCATCCTTTTCGTCGGCACCAAGCGCCAGGCGCAGGAGCCGATCGCCGCCGCCGCCAAGCGCTGCGCCCAGTACTATATGAACCAGCGCTGGCTGGGCGGCACGCTGACCAACTGGCAGACCATCTCGCAGTCGATCAAGCGCTTGCGCTCCATCGAAGAGACGCTGACCAGCGCCGGTGAATCCGGCCTGACCAAGAAGGAATTGCTGGGCCTGCTGCGCGAGCAGGACAAGCTGGAGAAGTCGCTGGGTGGCATCAAGGAGATGGGCGGCGTGCCGAACCTTCTCTTTGTCATCGACACCAACAAGGAAGCCATCGCGATCTCCGAGGCCAAGAAGCTGGGCATCCCGGTGATGGCGATCGTCGACTCCAATTCCGATCCCGACGGCATCGCCTTCCCGATCCCCGGTAATGACGACGCCGCCCGCGCCATCGCGCTGTATTGCGATCTGGCCGCCCGCGCCGTCATTGACGGGCTGGGCCAGGGCCAGGTCGCGGCCGGCATCGATGTCGGCGCCGCCGCCGAGATCGAGGACACTTCGAGCCATGTCGAAGCGGTCCCGGCCGAGGCGACGGCCTAAGTCACCTGTTTGACAGGGCGGCGCGTTATACCCGCGCCGCCCCACAGTTTCGGAGAAGAGAGATGGAAATCACCGCCTCGATGGTGAAACAGCTGCGCGACACGACCGGCGCCGGCATGATGGACTGCAAGAAGGCGCTGGGCGAAACCAACGGCGATATGGAAGCCGCCATCGACTGGCTGCGCAAATCGGGCGCGATGAAGGCGGCCAAGAAGGCCAGCCGCGCCGCCGCCGACGGGCTGGTGGGGGTTTCGGTGGGCGGCAACACCGGCGTGCTGGTGGAAGTGAATGCCGAAACCGACTTCGTCGCCCGCAACGACGAGTTCAAGGATTTCGTCAAATCGGCCTCCGCCATCGCCCTCAGGGAAGGCGGCGATCTGGCCAAGTTGCTGGCCGCGCCGCATGGGGGCTCGACGGTGCAGCAGGTCCTGACCGAGATGGTCGCCAAGATCGGCGAGAACATGGCGGTGCGCCGCACCATCGCGCTCTCGGTCAATCCCGGCGTGGTCGCTTCTTACGTCCACAATGCCACCGGGCCGGAGCTGGGCAATATCGGCGTGCTGGTGGCGCTGAAGTCCACCGCCCCGGCCGAAAAGCTGATGCCGCTGGCCAAGCAGATCGCCATGCATGTGGCGGCGAAGGCGCCGCTGGCGCTGAATGTGGCGGATATGGACAAGGCCGTGGTGGATCGCGAATGCGCCGTCCAGAAGGAAATCGCCATGCAGTCGGGCAAGCCCGAAGCCATCGTCGAAAAGATGATGGAAGGCCGCATGCGCAACTATTACGCCGAGACCGTGCTCGTGCAGCAGGCTTTCGTGATGGACGACAAGACACCGATCGCCAAGGTTCTGGAGCAGGCCTCCAAGGATTTCGGCGCTCCGGTCGAGATTGAGGGCTTTGTCCGCTTCAAGGTTGGCGAGGGCATCGACAAGGGCGGCGATGATTTCGCCGACGAAGTCGCCAAGATGGCCGGCACGAAGGCCTGAGCCCCATGTCCACAACGCCGAAATATCGCCGGGTACTGGTCAAGGTCTCCGGCGAGGCGTTGATGGGCCCAGGTTCTTTCGGCATCGACATCGACACGGTGGACCGCATCGCCAAGGATGTGGCCGAGGCCGCCGCCACCGGTGTGCAGCTCTGCATGGTGGTGGGCGGGGGCAATATCTTCCGCGGCTTGGCCGGCTCGGCCAAGGGCATCGACCGCGCCACCGCCGATTACATGGGCATGCTGGCCACGGTAATGAACGCCCTGGCGCTGCAGGCGGGGCTGGAGCGGGCAGGGGTGCCGTCTCGGGTCCAGTCCGCCATCGCCATGAACAATGTCTGCGAGCCCTATATCCGCCGCCGGGCCATCCGCCACATGGAAAAGGGCCGGGTGGTGGTCTTCGCGGCGGGAACCGGCAATCCCTTCTTCACCACCGACACCGCCGCCGCCCTCAGGGCCGCCGAAATGAACTGCGACGTCATGATGAAGGCGACCCAGGTGGATGGGGTCTACAGCGCCGACCCCAAAAAGGACCCCAAGGCTGTCCGCTACGATTCTCTTAGCTATCACGAGGTCTTAGCCAAGGATCTTAAGGTCATGGATGCATCGGCGATCTCGATTTCCCGGGAAAACGGAATCCCCATCCTGGTGTTTTCGCTGGGCGATTCCGGCGCCCTGGTCCAGGTCCTGGCCGGCAAAGGCCGGGCAACCATTATCGAAGAAAAGTGAGGCCGGGCCGCGATTTGGGGTAGGATTCGCCCCTGCGAAGCGCACCCGGAAAAGTGTGAAGCGGTTTTCCGGTAAGGTCCGCGACCAATTGAAGAATCGACGCGCCGGGGAGGAACATGGCCGACGCCTACAGCAAGGACGAGATGGACCGCCGCATGAACGGGGCGGTCGGTACCCTGAAAAGCGAACTGGTGGGCCTGCGCACCGGCCGCGCCAGCGCCGCCTTGCTCGATCCTGTGAAGGTCGAGGCCTATGGCAACACGGTGCCGATCAGTCAGGTCGGCTCCATCGCCACCCCAGATGCCCGCCTGATCACGGTGCAGGTCTGGGACAAGGGCCTGGCCAAGGCGGTGGACAAGGCGATCCGCGATGCCGGGCTGGGGCTGAACCCACAAATGGACGGCCAACTGCTGCGTATTCCGCTGCCCGAATTGAACCAGGAGCGGCGCAAGGAATTGTCCAAGCTGGGAGCCAAATACGCCGAGGCCGCCCGCATCGCCGTTCGCAATGTCCGCCGTGATGGCATGGATCTGCTCAAGAAGCTGGAGAAGGACCACAAGATCAGCCAGGACGACCAGCACACCAAGGGAGATGAGCTGCAGAAGCTGACGGACAGCCATATTAAGGACATAGACGCCGCGCTCCATGCCAAGGAGCAGGAAATCATGCAGATTTGACCGGAGCATTTTCGAAGAAAATGCGACCCACAGGTAATTGATGAGTTTCGATCCCAAACTCCTTCCCCGCCACGTCGCCATCGTCATGGACGGCAATGGCCGCTGGGCGAAGAAGCGCCATCTCCCGCGCGAGGCCGGCCATTACGCCGGCATGGGCGCGGTGCGCGAGACGGTGCGCGCCGCCACGGATCTGGGGCTGCAGAACCTCACCCTCTTCGCTTTCTCCTCGGAGAACTGGAAGCGGCCCAAGACCGAGATCGGCGCCCTGATGGGCCTGTTCCGCGCTTTCTTCCGCAACGACCTGGACGATCTGGTGGCGAAGAATGTCCGCATCCGCATCATCGGCCATCGCAGCCGCGTCGCTTCCGACATCCAGCAGATGATTCAGGAGGCCGAAAGCCGCACCGCCCAGAACAACGGCCTCAATCTCACCTTCGCCTTCGACTATGGCGGGCAGGAGGAGATCACCGCCACGGCCCGCGAATTGGCGCGCGCAGCCGCGGAAGGCCGGCTCGATCCGGAAACCATCACGCCGGAGCTGTTTTCGAGCCGGCTCTTCACCAGCGCGCTGCCCGATCCCGACCTGGTGATCCGCACGTCGGGCGAGCATCGGCTTTCCAACTTCCTGCTCTGGCAGTCGGCCTATGCCGAATTGCTGTTCCTGGATGTGCTGTGGCCCGATTTCGGCCGCGCCCGGCTGGTCGAGGCGCTGGAAACCTTCGCCCAGCGCGAACGCCGTTTCGGCGCCGTCAACACGGAAGCGGTGGCGTGAGCGTGCCGCAGCAGCATAGCGGGCTGACCGCCACCGCCAGCGAGGGGCTGCTCCGGCTGCTGTTCGGCCTGTTCCTGGCGGCCGTCGCCATCGTGCTGATCTTCAAGAATCCGGTCTGGTTCGCCTCGGCCACCGTGCTGGCGGGAATTCTGGCAGCCCGTGAATGGCACCGCCTGGTGCGCGGACGCGGCGCGACGATGGACTCTTATGCCATTCACGCCCAGACCGTCGTCACCGCGGCCGCCATCGCCGTGGCGGTGACTTCGTTGCTTCTGCACCAGAAGCTGGCCGCTTTCGGTTTCCTCGCTGCCGGCACCGCCATCGCCTGGCTGCTCGGACGCCTGCAGCGGGACAATCCGCTCTGGCATGCCACAGGGGTGCTCTATATCGGCATTCCCTGCCTGTCGCTGGTAGCGTTGCAGGCGCTGTCGCCGCACAGTTCCACTGTGGTGCTGGGGCTGTTCCTGATTGTCTGGGGCACCGATACCGGCGCCCTGGTCTTTGGCCGGCTGATCGGCGGGGCGAAGCTCGCGCCCGCCATCTCGCCCGGCAAGACCTGGGCCGGCACCATCGGCGGCAGCCTTACGGCGGCGGCGATTTATGCCCTCTATATCGCCGTGCTGAGTTTCAACGCGCTGCTGGCATTCTTTTTCGCCCTGGCCTTCAGCATCGTGGCGCATGGCGGCGATCTGTTCGAGTCCTATGTCAAGCGCCGCTTCGGCACCAAGGATTCCGGCGGCCTGATTCCCGGTCATGGCGGCGCGCTGGACCGGCTCGATTCCACTTTCGCTGCTGCGCCGCTGATGGCGCTGCTGGTCTTCGGCCTCAATTTCAATCCGCTGTTCGGGGGCCATTGGTGAAGGCGGACCTCCTCAAGCCCATCGCCGCTACCCGCCATCCGCAGGACGGGCTGGAAGAGGTCGTCGCCCGCAGCGTCACCATTCTGGGCGCCACCGGCTCCATCGGTGTCAATACCGCCGACGTCATCCTGCATGCGCGCAAGGTTTACGGCACCGAGGCGTTTCCGGTGACGGCGCTGACCGCCGGCGGCAATGTGAAGAAATTGATCGAGCAGGCGAGAGCCTTGAAGCCTCAGCTGGCTGTGATCGGCGACGAAAACCTGCTGGGTGAACTCAAGGCCGGCCTAGCCGGCACCGGCATCGAAATGGCGGCCGGCCGCCGGGCGGTGATCGAGGCCGCCGCGCGGCCGTCCGATTTTGTCATGGTCGCCATCATGGGCGCCGCCGCCATCGAGCCGGCGCTGGCCGCGATCGGGCGCGGTGTCATCGTCGCCCTGGCCAACAAGGAATGCGTGGTGGCGGCGGGCGCGGTGTTCCGCGCCGCGATGGAAATGAGCGGCGCCTCGGTGCTGCCGGTGGACAGCGAGCACAACGCCATCTTCCAGGTGCTGGGCGGCGGCGACGCCGGCGAGGCCGAACTCGTCACCATCACCGCTTCGGGCGGGCCATTCCGCGAATGGCCGCTGGAGAAAATGCGTGCCGCCACGGTGGAAGAGGCGGTGGCCCATCCCAACTGGGCGATGGGACGCAAGATTTCGCTCGACAGCGCCACGCTGATGAACAAGGGGCTGGAGCTGATCGAGGCGCATTATCTCTTCGCCCTGCCGCCGGAGAAGCTTTCGGTGGTGGTGCATCCCCAGTCCATCGTCCATTGCCTGGTCAGCTACGAAGACGGCACCACCATGGCGCATCTTTCGGCGCCCGACATGCGCACGCCCATCGCCCATGCCCTGGGCTGGCCGCGCCGCATCTCCTCGCCCTCGCGGCGGCTTGATCTGGCGGCGCTGGGCCAATTGGTGTTCCAGCCGCCCGCGCATGAGCGCTTCCCGGCGCTGAACCTCGCCATCGACTCGATGCGCTCGGGCGGACTGGCGCCCACCGTGCTCAATGCCGCAAACGAGATCGCTGTGCAGGCCTTTCTCGACCGCCGCATCGGCTTTCTCGACATCAGCAAGGTGGTAGGCGAGACGCTGGACAAGGATATGGGCCATAACGGCCACGCCCTGGACCTGGCGACGGTGCTGGGCGCCGATGCGCGGGCGCGCGTGCTGGCCGAAGAGATTTGCGCGCGGGTGGGGGCATAGGGAGCGTCATGGGCATCTTCCAACACCTGTTCGGCATCGGCCAGGATTTCGCCGGCTGGGCTCCGATCGGCCTGCCGGTTTTTCTCATTTACATCACCCTGGTGGTGTTCATCCATGAGATGGGCCACTTCCTGATGGCGCGCTCCTTCGGCGCCAAGGTGGATGTTTTCTCCGTCGGTTTCGGGCCGGAAATTTTTGGTTTCAACGACCGGCACGGTACGCGCTGGAAGCTGTCCTGGATCCCGGTGGGCGGTTATGTGAAGTTCGCCGGCGACGCCGACGCCGCCTCCACCCCCGACCGCGACGCCGTCCAGGCGACGGAAGTGGAGCGGGCGCGGATGATGGTATTCCGTCCGGTGCATCAGCGCGCCCTGGTGGCGGCGGCCGGACCGCTGGCCAATTTCGTGCTGGCGATCGTGTTGTTCTGGGGCCTGTTCCTTTACGCCGGCAAGAGCGAGCTGGCGCCAGTGATCGGCCATGTCGGCAAGGGCAGCGCCGCGGAGGCGGCCGGCATCCTTCCGGGCGACCGCGTCACCAGCATCGACGGCAGCACCATCACCAGCTTCGAGCAATTGCCCGAGATCATCCGCAACTCCAGTGGACAGACCCTGACCGTCGGGCTGGAGCGCGGCGGCAAGGGCCTGGCGCTGCAGGTGGCGCCGCGCAAGGAGCGCATCCGCAACGAGGTGGGCGAGATGATGGAGGTCCCCGTCATCGGCGTGCAGCCGTCGGCGGAAGCTCCCATCATCACCACACGCTACAATGTGTTTCAGGCCTTCGGCGCGGCGTGCGGCCGCACCTGGGACATTGTGCGGCTTTCACTGAACGGCATCGGCCAGCTGATTACCGGCCGCGCCAGCCTGGATCAGCTGCACGGGCCGGTGGGAATCGCCCAGATCACCAGAAAAGTGGCGCTTTGGGGCCTTCTGCCGTTCATCAGTCTGATCGCTGTACTTTCTGTAAGCATCGGGCTGATCAATCTTTTTCCGATTCCGCTGCTCGACGGCGGCCATCTTCTATATTATGCATGTGAAGCCGTCCTGGGGCGGCCGCTCGGAGAGCGTATCCAGGACGTCGGATTTCGGCTTGGGCTGGTGTTGGTGCTGGGGCTAATGCTTCTGGCAACCTGGAATGACATCGCCCGCCTGAATCTTTTCTGATTCATCGGCGAGTCTTTACCCGTAAAGGGTAGGGCGCCCAAAGAGAGTTTGCCGGACGGACATGCGGATCAACGGCCTGAAACGCGGCTTGCTGCGCTCGACCTCCGCCTGGCTTGGCCTGGCGCTGCTTTGCGCGCCCGCGGGCGCCCAAGTGCCGGCCGTCGGCCCGGCTCCGGTCGGAACGCCGCCCGCCGCGGCGCCGCCCGCCGCCGCTCCGCAGGTGCAACCCATCATCCGCCGCATCGTGGTGCTGGGCACCCAGCGCATCGAGCCCGCCACGGTGCTGACCTACGTCAACATGCATGAGGGCGACGTCTATGTGGCGGCAAATGTCGATGATGCCCTCAAGGCGCTGTTCTCCACCGGCCTTTTCAGCTCGGCCTCGCATATCGACTTCAATGCCGCCACCGCCACCCTGACAGTGCAGGTGAGCGAGAACCCCATCGTCAATCAGGTGGTGTTCGAGGGCAACAGCAAGATGTCCAGCAAGGACCTCACCAAGGAAATCCAGATCAAGCCGCGCAGCGTCTTCACCCAGGCCAAGGTGCAGGCCGATGTGGTGCGCCTGATGGAAGTCTATCGCCGCAACAGCCGCTTCGCCGCCCGCATCGACCCGCAGATCATCGCCCGGCCGCAGAACCGCGTCGATCTGATCTTCGCGATCAACGAGGGCACCGCCACCGGCGTCAGCCGCATCCATTTCATCGGCAACAAGGTCTTCAACGCTTCCACCCTGCGCGGCCAGATCGCCACCGAGGAGAGCGCCTGGTACAAGGTGCTCTCCACCAACGACAATTACGACCCGGACCGGCTGGAATATGACCGCCAGCTGCTGAACCGCTACTATCACCAGCGCGGCTATTACGACTTCAAAGTGACCAGCGCGGTGGCGCAGCTGGCGCCGGGCGGCGATTCCTTTTACGTCAACTTCACCGTCAACGAGGGCGTCCGCTACGATATCGGCAAGGTCACGATCAATTCCAAGATACCGGAGCTGACCCAGACGCAGTTGCTGCCGTTGGTCGGGATGCGCAGCGGCCAGATCTACAACCAGGACCTGGTGCAGAAGGCGCTGGACGCGCTGACCAACGCCGCCGGCGGCAAGGGTTACGCCTTCGCCACGGTGAACCCGCGGCTCAATGCCAATCCCAAAGACCGCACCATCGACATCAGCTTCAATATCGACCAGGGACCGCGGGTCTATATCGAGCATATCGACATCAGCGGCAACACCCGCACCCTGGACAAGGTGATCCGCCGCGAGTTCCGCCTGGTCGAGGGCGATGCCTTCAACCGCGCCCTGGTCGACCGCTCCCGGGCGCGCATTCAAAGCCTGGGCTTCTTCAAGGACGTCTCGATCAAGCCTTCCCCCGGCAGCCAGCCCGACCGCACCAACGTCACCGTCGCCGTCACCGAACAGTCCACCGGCTCGGTCTCGGTGGGCCTGGGCTACTCCTCCTATTCCAGCGTGATCGGCGACGTCAGCTATACCGAGATCAATCTGTTCGGCCGCGGCCAGCAGCTGGCGGCGGTGGCGCGCCTGTCGCAGATCCAGAGGCAGTTCCAGCTGAGCTTCAGCGAGCCCTGGTTCCTCGACCGGCCGCTGTCCGCCGGCTTCGACCTGCAGAAGGTGCTCAACAACTACCAGCAGGCGGCCTTCCAGAGCGATGTCGATGCCCTGTCGCTCCGGCTGGGCTTTCCGGTGACGGAATATTCCAGCGTTCAGCTCTATTACATGTACAAGATCCAGACGGTGGAGGTCTTCGGCGCCTCCGCGCCGGTCGATATCCTGCTGGAAACCGGCACCCAGAACGGCTCGATCATCGGCTACAATTACCTCTATGCCGACCTCGACAACGCCCGCAACCCGGGCAACGGCGTCAGCTTCTCGCTGGGTCAGAACTTTGCCGGTTTCGGCGGCACGCTGCGCTATCTCGAAACCACCAGCGCCGTCGGCCTCTACCGCACCATCTTCGACAACAACGTCGTCGCCTCGCTTTCGGCCAGGGTGAAATACATCACCGGCTATGACGGCACCCCGGTTCCGGTGAATTCCCGCTATTTCGAAGGCGGCGACACCTTCCGCGGCTTCGCCATCGCCGGCGTCGGCCCGCGCGACCTGGCGCTGGGTCAGCTTGGCGCTGTCGGCGGCAACTTTTCCGCCATCGGTACCTTCTCGGCGCGGTTCCCCGGCTTGCTGCCGGAAAGCTTCGGCGTCAAATTGGCGTTGTTCAGCGATTTCGGCGTCATCGGCCATGTCGACACCATTCCCTCTCTTCGCGTCTGTGCCGCGACCAGTTGCATCAAGGACAACCTGGCCTTCCGCGGCTCGGCCGGCGTTTCGATGTCGTGGGTGTCGCCGTTCGGCCCGCTCAATATCGACCTAGGCATTCCTTTCGCGAAAACCACCTATGACCGCGAACAGATCATCCACTTCAGCACTGGCACGGGATTCTGAACCATGAAAAAGCTCCTCGCTCTCGCGTTGCTCGCCGTCCAGCCCGCCTTCGCCGCGCCGCCGCCGCCGCCCGCCCCCAAGGTGCTGGTGCTGGACCGCGTCACCATCCTGCAGGCCTCCAAGGTCGGGCGCGACATCGCCCGCCAGCTCCAGGTCCTGAACGAACAGAACCAGGCCGGTTTCACCGCGCAGCAGAAGGCGCTGGCCGCCGAACAGCAGCAATTGCGCCAGCAGGTGGCGGTCATGGCCGCCGACCAGCGCCAGAAGACGGAGACCGCCTTCAACGCCAAGGTCCGCGGCGCCGAGGAGGCCGCGCAACGCAAGGCCGCCCAGATCCAGCAGGCCAGCCAGAATTCGTCGCAGGCGGTGGCCCAGGCGCTGGCGCCGATCGTGGCGGACATCGTCAAGGAACGCGGCGCCAATCTGGTGCTGGACAAGCAGGCCGTGGTCTATGCCAACAGCAACGCCTTCGAGATCACGGCCGACGCCGTCGCCCGGCTTGACGCCAAGATGCCGAGCTACAAGGTGGTGCTGGGTGCGCCGCCGCCGGCCGCCTCCTCGCAATAACGCATGGCCGACCCCCGTTTCTTCCGCAATCACGGGCCGTTCACTCTTGAGGCACTGGCGGCGAAGCTGGGCGTGGAGCCGCCGCCCGGTGCCGGCGGCGTCATCGCCGATCTGGCCGGGCTGGACGGGGCGGGGCCGCAGCATCTGAGTTTCTTCTCCGGCACGCGCGACCAGAAGGAAATCTTCCAGGCCAGCCGCGCCGGCTTCTGCCTTGTGGCGGAAAAGGATGCCGTCCTCTCCGCCCCCACCGGGATGGTGGTGCTGAAAGTCAAATCGGTGCGGCACGCCTGGGCCGCCGCGGCGCAGAGCTTCTATCCGGATTCCGGCCAGACGCTGTGGCCCGCCGAGGCCATCGCGGCCTCGGCAAAAATCGGCGAAGGCGTGACGCTGGCGCCGGGCGTGGTGATTGGCGAGAACGCCGAGATTGGCGCCGGCACGCGCATCGGTCCTGGCGCCGCCATCGGCCCCGCCGTTGCCATTGGCCGCGATTGCGAGATCGGCGGCCATGTCACCATCACCAACGCCTATATCGGCGATCAGGTGATGATCCTGCCCGGTGCCAGGATCGGTCATCCGGGTTACGGCTTTGCTTCTTCCGGGACGGGCCATGTCAAGATTCCGCAGATCGGCCGCGTCATCATTCAGGACCGGGTCGAGATCGGCGCCAACACCACCATCGACCGCGGCGCCCTGGGCGACACCGTGATCGGCGAAGGCACCAAGATCGATAATCTGGTGATGATCGCCCACAATGTGCAACTCGGCCGCCATTGCCTCGTCATCTCCCAGGTGGGCATCGCGGGCAGCTGCGAGATCGGCGATTTCTGCGTCTTTGCCGGCCAGGCCGGCGTGGCCGACCATGTCCGCATCGGCTCCAAAGCCCGCTTTGCGGGCCAGACCGGCGTTCCCCCCAACACCGTCTACGAGGGCGACGCGGATTATGGCGGATGGCCGGCAAAACCGGTAAGGGAATGGCTGCGGGAACTGCACGCCACCAAGATGATGCTGAAGCGCGAGGACAAGGAAAAACCGAAAAAGGACGGTCATGACTGAGGCGCCGCTGGTTCTGGACGTCGACGCGATCAGGCGGCTGTTGCCGCATCGCTGGCCGTTTCTTTTCGTCGAGCGGATGACCGACATCGTGCCGTTCGAGAGCGCGACCGGCTGGAAAGCGGTGGGCCATAACGAGCCTTGCTTCCAGGGTCATTTCCCCGATTTCCCGGTGATGCCGGGGGTGCTGATCGTCGAGGCGCTAGCCCAGACCGCCGGCGCCCTGGTGGTGCACAGCCTGGGTCAGGCCGTGGTCAGCAGGGTCTATTTCATGACCATCGACAATTGCCGTTTCCGAAGGCCAGTGCGGCCGGGCGACATGTTGCGCATGACGGTGAAGGCGCTGCGCCGCCGTGGCCCGGTCTTCAAGTTCGAGGGCAACGCCTATGTCGGCGACGAGCTGGCCGCCGAGGCGGAATACAGCGCCATGATCATCGATCCCGATAAGACGTGATGGCGATCCACCCCACTTCCATCGTCGAAGACGGCGCGGTGCTCGGCGCCGGGGTTGAGATCGGCCCCTTCTGTCATGTCGGGCCGCGCGTGACGCTGGGTGAAGGCGTGCGTCTGATCAGCCATGTCTCCATCACCGGGATCACCAGCATCGGCGCACGCACGGAAATCTATCCGCAGGCGGCGCTGGGCGGCGGAGGCCAGATTCGCGGCAACGACTTCACCGACGGCGTGCTGGAAATCGGCGAGGACTGCCTGCTGCGCGAGGCGGTGACCATGAGCGCAGGCAGCCGCAGGGGCGGCGGCCTGACCCGGATAGGCGCGCGGGGCTATTTCATGGCCAGCAGCCATATCGGCCATGACTGCGTCGTGGGCGACGATGTCACCCTGGCCAATTCGGCCATCGTGGGCGGCCATTCCGTCATCGGTGACCGGGCCATCCTCAGCGGCCTGGTCGCGGTGCAGCAATTCTGCCGCGTCGGGCGCGGCGCCATGGTGGGCGGCCTCAGTGGCGTCAACCGTGACGTCATCCCCTATGCCATGGCATTTGGCGATCATGTTGAGCTGGCGGGACTGAACCTGATCGGGCTCAAGCGCAGTGGCATGAGCCGGGAGGCGATCAACGCCCTGCGTGGCGCCTTCCGCCACATCTTCTACGGCGCCGGGGGGCATATCATCGCCCGCGCCCGCGAGGCGCGCACCCGCTGGCCGGATGTGCCGCAGGTGGGCGAGGTGGTGGACTTCATCCTGGCCGACGCCAAACAGGAATTGTGCCAGGCGCGGCGCCGGGGCGCTCCGACTTGACCGGGCAGGAGCGAGGGCCAGGCGGAGCGTCAGCGGAGCCGCCAAACGCCACTGATAAAGTCCGCGCGACCAATAAATTGGGCATCATCGCCGGCGGCGGCGACCTGCCCCGCGCGGTGGCGCAAAGCGTCCGGACCGATGGCCGTGCCGTGTTCGTCATCGGCCTGAAAGGCTCGCTGGACGAGGGTGAGGCCTGGATAAAGGCGTTTCCCCATGAATTCGCGTCACTGGGCGCGCCGGGCCACGCCTTCAAGAGCTTCCGCGCGTTCGGCGTCACCGAAGTGTTGCTGGCCGGCAAGCTGGATCGGCCGCGTTTTTCCGATCTCAAGCTGGACGCCAAGGGCGTGATGCTGCTGCCGCGCGTGCTCAAGGCGGCGCGCCAGGGCGATGACGCCCTGCTGCGTTTCCTGGTGACGATGTTCGAGGAAGAAGGCTTTCGCGGCGTCGGCGTGGCCGAGGCGGCGCCCGGCCTGATCTGCGGCGAAGGCAATCTGGGACGGCTGGCCCCCAATGACGATCACCGCGCCGACATCGTGCGCGGCTTCACCATCGTCAAGGCGCTGGGCGCGCAGGATGTCGGCCAGGCGGCGGTGGTGTGTGAAGGGCTGGCTCTGGCGGTCGAGGCCGCCGAGGGCACGGATCGCATGATCGCGCGCATCGCCACGCTGCGCGAAGCGTTGCGGGGCACGCCGCAGGACAAGCGCGGCGTGCTCGTGAAAGCATTGAAGCCGACCCAGGACGCCAAGACCGACATGCCGGTGATCGGTGTCGCCACGCTGGAAGCGGCGGCGGCGGCGGGCTTGGCCGGGATTGCACTGGAAGCGGGCGGGGCGTTGATCATGGACAAGCAGGCGGTCGCGGCATGCGCCGACGCGCTGGGCCTGTTCGTCACCGGCGTCAAACTGTGACCCCCGCGACCGCGTCAGCGGGCGCGC
>Ga0265318_10000870_pt1 | contig 19790 bp, 22 predicted proteins | sample 4821metaG_FD_192431 | JGI IMG/M metagenome (GOLD analysis project Ga0265318, IMG submission 192431) | Rhizosphere microbial communities from Carex aquatilis grown in University of Washington, Seatle, WA, United States - 4-8-21 metaG | ecosystem: Host-associated > Plants > Roots > Rhizosphere >... | reverse complement strand
GGTGGTGAGCGACCTCCTGGTCTCCTGCCTCGGGCGCCTGCGCGAGGCCCGGTCGGTGCGGCGCCGGCCTCACCTCGACGACAAGGTGGTCGCGGGCTGGAACGGCCTCATGATTTCCGCGCTCGCGCGCGCCGCGGCGCTGCCCGCCGATTGCCTTGGCGAGCGGCGCGGCGACTACCTGGCGGCGGCGCTTCGCGCGGCCGCGTTCGCACTGCGCGAGCTCTTTGACCTGCCCGGGGGCCTGTCGCGCCGGTCGTGGCGCCGCGGATCCGGTTCGGGCCCCGGGTTCGCGGAGGACTGCGCCTTCCTTGTGCAGGCGTGGCTGGACCTCTACGAGGCCACGTTCGACGACGCCTGGGCGAGGCGCGCCGAGGGCCTGCAGGGGTCAATGGACGCGCACTTCTGGGACGAGGCCGGGGGCGGCTACTTCAACTCGGCGGCCGGTGCGCCGGACGTGCTCGTCCGGCTGAAGGAGGACTACGACGGCGCCGAGCCCGCGGCGAGCTCGACCGCCGCGTTGAACCTCTTCCGTCTGTCCTCGCTCACCGGCAGCGAGGCCATGCTCGAGCGGGGCCGCAGGACGCTCGCCGCCTTCCGGAACCGGTGGGAGGAGGCCCCGCACGCGATGCCGCAGCTGCTCTGCGCGCTCGAGTCCGCGCTCGAGCCGCCCCGCCACGTCGTCCTGACCGGAAGCCCGGGGGCGCCGGGATTCGCGGCGCTGGCCGCGGTCGTGCGCGAGACCCTGGGGCCGCGCAGGACCCTGGTCGCGCTCGACGGGACCGGGGGCTCGAGGGCCTGGTTCGCGGCCCGGTCGCCCTGGATGGCGCTGATGGGCGCGGGCGACGCCGCGCCGACCGCCTACGTCTGCGAGGAGTTCGTCTGCCGCGCGCCGGCCCGCTCGCCGGAGGAGCTGCGGCGGGCGCTGGGGCGGCCCTGACCCGGTGCCGGGCGCCCATTGCTGCTTGGATCGGCGGGGCCTTTGGCATATACCCTCAACCCCCATGAAGGTGCTCGCCGTCGAAGACGACCACATGTCCCTGACGATCCTGCGCCGCTCGCTGGAGCGGCTCGGCCACGACGTGGTCGAGGCGCGGGACGGGGAGGAGGCGTGGGCGGCGTGGCTCAACGAGAAGCCACGCGTGTGCGTGAGCGACTGGCAGATGCCGAGGCTCGACGGCCTCAGCCTCTGCCGGCGGTTCCGCGCGCAGCAGGGCAGGGACTACGTCTATTTCATCCTTCTGACGGCGACCGGGGCGACGGTCTCGAACCGCCGCGCCGCGGGGGAGGCGGGCGTCGACGACTTCCTCACCAAGCCGATCGACATGTCGAAGCTGTGGATGCGGCTGCGGGTCGCCGAGCGCATCCTTAAGTACACGACCCAGGTGCACCGGCTGGAGGAGATGATGCCGATGTGCTCGTACTGCAAAAAGATCAGGGACGACCAGAACTACTGGCAGCAGATCGAGAGCTACATCAACGAGCGCACGGGCACGGAGATCAGCCACTCGGTGTGCCCCGAGTGCTACCAGCGGGTGGTGGTGCCCGAGCTCGAGCGCCTCAAGAAGGAGGCGCTCCGCACGCCGGTCGCTAGAAGGACGCGGTGAGCTCCTGCTGGGCCCCCGGCGCGACGGTGCGCTCGCCGAGGCCCGCGGATTCCGTCTCGTCGTTCTTGTAGAGCTTGAACCGGACCGGGGCCGTAGCCTCGTTCGTCTCCCAGCGCCATTTTCCGATTGAGACGAAGCTGAGCGGCACGCCCTTCTCCCAGCTGAGCCCCGGCCCCTCGCCCCGGATGAAGAGCCGGTTGCCGATCCCGATGTACGCGGTGACCACAAGGCGGGTGGCGCCGTCCGCGGATACCGCGGGCTCCGAGATCTCGGGTGCCGGGAACGTCGGAGATTCGGCCGATGCGGGTGACTCGAGGACGAGGTCCGGTGCGGCGGTCTCGGGTGCGGCTGCCTCGGGTGCGGGCACGGGTGCGGGTTTCCTCGGGCTGCGCTTGCGCGGGGGCTTGGGCGCCTCCGGCACGGCCGCCGCCGGTTCGGTTGCGGGGACCGGAGCCGAGGCGGTCTCGGGTACGACCTCGGCCGCCGGCGCAGCGACGGGCGTCTCCGCGGCGGCAGGGGCGTCCGCGGCGACCGGGGCGGCGGGCGGCGCCTCGAAGGGGTGATCCGACTTCAGGACGGCCGGCTTGATCTCGACCATCCTGCTGGCGATCACCGGGGGAATCTCCGGAATCACGGGCGCGACCGCGGGAGCTGCCGGCGGGGCCGCGGGAACGGCCTTCGCGGCCTCGACTGCCCTCGAGACCGCGGCATCGAACTCGGCTGCGGCCTTGGCTATCCGCTTCGCGGTGGAGTCAAGCTTTGAGGCGGCCTCGCCGTCGGCCTTCGTCGCACTCGCGAGATTCGCCTCAAGCTCCGACAACTTCTTTGCTGCAGCCTCGAGCCTCGCCGCAATCTCGCCGTCGTCCTTGCGCGCGCCCGCGAGGCGGGCGTCCAGCTGGGCGATCTTCTCCTCGATCTGACGCGAGAGCTGCTCGGACTTGCTGAAATTGTCCTGGGCGGCCTCGGCGATTCCCTGAAGGCCGGTCGCCGCTATCGAGACCTGCTCCGAGACGGAGGCCACGGTGACGGACAGCGCCTGGAGCGAGCGCTGGCGGTTGTCGAGGGCCTCGTCCTGGCGGTGGGCGTAGTCCGCCATGAAGGGGATGACCGCCAGCCAGGCCGCGCTCAAGACGCACACGCTGACGATCAGCGCGATGATGGTCGAGGTGTGCGCCGAGGAGCTGTAGATAAACCAGGCGGCCGCCAGCAGGAAAACGGCCCCCAAAAGAAAGATCCACTTGGGCAGTCTTGGGGTTTCACTGGGAAGATTCATAAGAACGGCGGCTGATTATTTCTGCTTCTGAGTCTGTCGGGATTTCAACATGTAAGCGGCCTCAGTGCGAGCACCTTCCGAAATGCTCCGAGACCGTCGTGAAGAGGCGGTCCCACTCCGGGGGATTGAGGTCGCGCTTCCTGCCCGGCGCTACCTGGCGGTGGTCGGTGATGCGGTCGGGCCCCCAGCCGAGGGGCGCCCAGCGGGCGGCGAGCCATTCGAGGGCCGAGGCGAGCTGGGGGCCGGACAGCGGCACCTGGTACGTGTCCCCGGCGAACGCGACGCCCAGCAGGAAGTCGTTGCAGCGCTCCCGGCCCATGAACCGCGAGGCGCCGGCGTGCCATGCGACCTGCGTCTCGGGGACCAGGGTGCAGCGCGTCCCATCGGGGCCGATGAGGCAGTGGTAGCTCACGCGGCTTGCCGGGTCGAGCATCCGCCCGATCGTATCGGCAAATCCGAGGCCGCTGTGGTGGAAGAGGACGCCTAGGCGCTCGTGGGCCGTTTCATCCCGGTTGGGCGAGAGACTCTCGAACTGCCTGAAGGGCATCGGCAGGCCGGAGCTAGACGTGCATCCACGCCAGCTCCGAGAGGGGGGCGAGCGCCGCGACCCGCATGCAGCCCTCGATGGTCAGCACGACGAGGATCCAATTGAGCCCGCAGTTGCGCCGCACCGCGTACCCGCCTGCGGAGATGGCGATCAGGGCGAGGGCGAAGACCCGTGCGCCGGGGGCGGCCAGGAGCGCGGCCATCCAGATGCCGTACAGGACGATGCACGCGATCCAGAGGAAGGCGACAAGCTCGCCCGGGCCCATCTGCCGGGGGTCGGCGCCCCGGGCGATCTGCTTGATGCCGACGTAGCGCTCGCACATGACCAGCTGGCAGACCTCAAAGGCGAGGAAGAGCGGCGCAAGCAGCGGGAGGCTGTTCACGCCCGGAGCATGGCGGCCTCGCGGCGCCGGGACAATCCTGTTCGGCCGACTTGCGCTTGCGCCGGGGCGTCGCGGCTGTAAGCTCCCGCTTCGACGTGCCTATACGAACAGTCATTATCGAAGATGAGGTCGTATTTCGGCAGATGCTTACATCGGCGCTCAGCCGCGTCCGCGGGCTCGTGGTCTCCGGGGCGTTCAAGGACGGGAAGTCGGGCCTCGATTACTGCCTGAAGGATCCGCCGGGCCTCTTGATCGTCGACCTTTACCTGCCCGGGATGCACGGACTCGAGGTGGTTCGCGAGGTCCGCGCCAAGCTTCCAAACACAAGGATCCTCGTGCTGACCGGGCATCCCGACGGCGACCTGCCCGCTAGGCTCATCTCGCAGGGCGTGCACGGGTTCGTGGACAAGAGCGCGCCGATCAACTACGTGCTGCAGGCGATCGAGTCGGTCGTCGCTGGCGGGATGTTCTTCGCCGCGCACATCCCGCCGAAGGCGACCTCAGGCGCCGCGGACCAGCCTAGGGTGGCGCCCTCCGTCAAGGCGGGGCCCCAGACCACTTCGGTCGACGCGGTCCAGACCCTCTCCGGGCGCGAGCTTGAGGTGGCCCGGCTTGTGGCGGAGGGCTTCTCCTCGAAGGAGATCGCCGACCGGCTGGACCTGAGCGTGCGCACCGTCGAGAAGCACCGGGCGAACATCATGGACAAGGTCAACGTGAAGGAGGTCGCGAGCCTCGTGCGTTGGTGCATCCAGATGGGGATCGTGAAGTCCTGAGCCGCCCGGGCATGCCGGCCGATCAGGATCCCGCGTAGCCCCGCAGGCCGGGCTCGAGGGCCTCGAACTCTGCGACGGCCGCGGAGACCTCCTCGTTGGAGAGTGCCTCGGACGTCGACGAGAGCTTCCTCTCGATCGCCGCCATCCGCTGCGACAGGCCGGTCGCGCCCATGTGGAGCGCGCTGCTCTTGAGCCCGTGCGCGACCCTGACCTGCTCCTCGCGGCTCCCCGAGCCCAGCCGGCGGACCGACTGGGGAAAGTCCTCGAGGAACAGGCGGACGATCTCGCGCGTCGAGTCCTCGCCGATGACGGACGCGAGCGACTCGAGAGCTTCGTTCGGGGGCGGGGGGATCACCCCGCAATCGCCGCTCAAAACGGCCGCGGCCGCAACCGATTAATCCGCCCGATCTAGCGGCGCCTCCTGCGCGCTCGGCCGGGCGGGTCCGCGCCGGGGTCCGGGTCCTCAGCGGCCCGCAGGCGCCCCTCTTCCGCGTGGGCCGACCCCGCCTCGGGGTAGAAGTGCCACTTGCCGTCGGCCTTGTGCGCATGGATGTCGGGCAGGAAGTGTAGGTCGCGCTCCACAAGCATCTGGAAATACTGGCTCCTTCCGAACTTCAGCTCGCGGCAGCGCACTTCGATGCGCGCCCACATTTCATGGGTGAAGGAGATTCCCTGGGAGCGTGTGGTTTGGCCCATGCACAAGTGTTGCAAATGATTGAAAGCGTGTTGACGCATTTCAGATGAAAACGGTTGCGAACGGTGTGCGCCCGTTTTCAACCGCGCGGGTCCGGCCCGCGGGGGGCAGGCTAGTGCGCCTCCTCGAGGTCCAGCTCCCCGGGCTTCAGGAGCCCGACGAACGCCGCCTTGTTGGCCGCCTTGAAATAGGCCTCCTTCGCCTCGATCACGCCCTCCTTGAGCCGGGCCATGAGGCTCGCGTCCATCAGGATCATGCCCTCGTTTCCGCCGCCCTCGATGATCTGGCGAATGTTTGAGATCTGCCCGCTGCGCACCGTGTTGGCGAGGGACTCGTGCTGGAGCAGGATCTCGTGGACGGCGACGCGGCCCTTGGGGATGCGCTTGCACAGGAGCTGGGCGACGATTCCGGCGAGGCAGCCGGCCAGCATGACGCGCACCTGGTTCTGGTCGTCGGACGGAAACGCGTTGATGATCCGGTCGACGGTCTTCGGGGCGTTGTTCGTGTGCAGCGTGCCGAACACCAGCATGCCCATGGAGGCGCAGCCCAGGGCGAGCTTGATGGTCTCGAGCTCCCGCATCTCCCCGACCAGAAGGATGTCCGGGTCGTGCCGCATCGCGCCCTTCAGCGCCGTGGCGAACGTCTCCGTGTGCTCGCCGACCTCGCGGTGGACGATCACGCTCTTCTTCACCGGATGCACGAACTCGATCGGGTCCTCGATCGTGATGATGTGCCGGCACATGTTCGTGTTGATGTAGTCGATCATCGCCGCGAGCGTCGTCGACTTGCCGCTTCCCGTCGGTCCGGTCACGACGACCAGGCCCTCGTTCAGGTGGCAGAGCTTCTTGATGGCCTCCGGGAGCTTCAGCTCGTCGAAGGAGAGGATCTTTGCCGGGATCTGGCGGAACACGGCCGCCTGCCCCCAGTGGTTGTACAGGAAGTTGCCGCGGAACCGGGCGAACCCCGTGATCTCGTGGGCGAGGTCCAGGTCCTTGCGCTCGAGGAAGTCCTTCCAGCGCCGCTCCGGGACGATCTCCCGCAGGAGCTCCTCGATCACGGTGGCGTTGAGGGGCTGGTCGCCGATCGGGATGATCGAGCCCGAAATTCGGGCCTTGGGGGGCTGGCCCACCATGAGATGGAGGTCCGAGCCGCCCTTCTCCACCATCATCCGCAGCAGGGTGTCGATCTGGGCCATGGCGCTAGGTGATCTTCGCGCGGAGCACGCGGTTTGAGATGCTCGCAAGGGCCGTCTCCTTGGACACCTTCCCCTCCTGGAACAGGGCGAATATCACATTGTCCATGAGGCACATGCCGTCGCGCAGGCCGGTCTCCATCGTGTTTCGAAGGCCCGTCGTCTTGCCTTCGCGCACGAGGTTCGAGATGGCCACGTTGTTGACGAGGATCTCGACCGCCATGACGAGCCCGCCCCCTTTGGCCGACGGGAGCAGGCGCTGGCAGACAATCCCGCGCAGGCTCTCGGCGACACTCGCGCGGATCTGCGTCTGCTGGGCCGCCGGGAACACGTCGAGCAGCCGGTTGAGGGTCGTGGCGGCGTCGCTCGTGTGCATGGTGCCGATCACGAGGTGGCCGGTCTCGGCGGCGCTGACGGCCATCTCGATCGTCTCCAGGTCGCGCAGCTCCCCGATCACGATGATGTCGGGATCCTCGCGGAGCGCCCCCTTGAGCGCCGTGAAGAACGAGTTCGTGTGCTCGCCGACCTGGCGCTGTGTGACGCTGCACCCCTTCGCCTTCTGCACCACCTCGATCGGATCCTCGACCGTGATGATGTGGTCCTTGCGGGTCTCGTTCAGGTAGGCGACCATCGAGGCGAGGGTCGTCGTCTTGCCGGAGCCCACCGGCCCGGTGATGAGGACGAGCCCGTTGTGGTAGCTCAGGAGTCTCTTGAGGGTGTCGAGGTGCTTCTCGAACCCGAGCTCGTTCATCGTCTTGATCTCGTGCGGCACCATCCGGTACGAGCCCGCGGGGCCCTCCTTGTGGAACATCAGGTTCACGCGGTAGCGCTCGGGCTCGACGATCGCCAGCGCGTAGTCGAGGTCGTGCTTCTCAAGGAAGGTCTTCTTCTGCTCCGACGAGAGCAGGGCGGTGTTCAGGCGGAGCGCCTCCTCGGCGCTGAGCGGGTGCTCGTTGATGAACGTCAGCACGCGGTCCTTGCGGACGAACGGGCGCCTGCCCGTGCACAGGTGCAGGTCGCTGGCCCCGTACCGAACGGAGGAGGCAAGGAGATCCTTCAAGCCCGCGGCCAGCTGCGCATCGTCCATCTTGCCGACCGAGTCGAAGGCGAAGGTGGGCGGACCGCTGGGACCCGACTTCTTCGGCGCATGGAGCACCAGGGGCTCGACCCGTTCCGCGGCCGCCACGAAGGGATCTGTCGGGGGTGGGCCCTTCTGCGCCCGGAGGGCCGCCATGCCGGCGAGCTTCTCGAGGCCCTCGACGTCGGTGACGACCTCCTCGTCGATCAGCGCCTGGGCGAAATCCAGCATGCTGGGCTTGCCCCCGAGCTTGCCCTTGATCTTGACGCACTGGACCCGGGTGAAGCTGCCTTGGTCAATGCCAAGTTGGACGAACCAGAGGACGTCGGGATTCATTGCAGGGCCGGTCGGCAGGACCGATCATGCGGCCGGCCCATGCCCTGCCAAGCGCGAATGAAATCGGCCGCCGCCGAATGGGGGATTGCAAAAGCGGGGGAATGCGGGGACTGTGACGCTTTCATCTAGATCATGCTACGTAAGTTTATTGCCCGGCTGCGCGAATCCATTGCCCCCGCCAAGAAGCCCACACCGGCCGCGCCGCTGAGCGCCCACCGCCCGCAGGGCGGGGGGACTCCACGCAGGCCCGGGCACACCGGGGGGGCCGCCCGGCCGCTTGGCCAGGGCCCGCGGCCCCAGGGCCGCGGCCACAGCCAGGGTCAGGGTCCCTCCCACGGGGGCCCTGCGCAGGCCCGGCCCTCCGAGGCGAGGCCCCACGATTCCCGGCCCAGGCAGGACGAGAGGCGCCCCGCCGGGCGCGGCCCCGTCAGGTCGGGCCCCGCAAGGCACGGCGACGCGCGTCGCGTCAAGCCCGCCCGCGACGACTTCTTCGAGCACCCGGGCCACGTCGTGGAGAAGCCCGCCATTCCGGTGGACATCCCGAAGATGGACACGCCGTTCTCAAAGCTCGGCCTGTGCGACGCCCTGGCCTACACGGTCCAGGAGAAGGGCTACACGGAGCCGACCCCCATCCAGGTCCAGGCAATCCCGCTCATCCTCGAGGGCAAGGACGTGATCGGCTCCGCGCAGACCGGCACCGGCAAGACCGCCGCCTTCGCCCTTCCGATCATCCAGCGCCTCGCCGGCCACGGCGCGATGCGCTGCCTCATCCTTGAGCCGACCCGCGAGCTCGCGCTCCAGGTCGAGGAGGCGTTCCACAAGTACGCCCAATTCACGGACCTGAGGGTCACGATCGTCTACGGGGGCGTCGGCTACGGCAAGCAGACCTCGGACCTGAAGCGGGGCATGGACATCCTGGCCGCGACGCCCGGCCGGCTCCTCGACCACCTCGAGCAGCGCAACTGCTCGCTCGACAAGATCAACATCCTCGTCCTGGACGAGGTCGACCGGATGCTCGACATGGGCTTCCTGCCCGACGTCCGGAGGATCGTCCAGAAGTGCCCGGCCGACCGCCAGACGCTCTTCTTCACCGCGACCCTCCCGCCGGAGATCGAGCAGCTCGCCGGGTGGGCGCTGCGCAACCCCTCCAAGGTCGAGATCGGCCGCAAGCATTCCGCCGCCGACACGATCTCGCACTGCTTCTACCCGGTCGTCGCGCAGCAGAAGTTCGACCTGCTCCAGCTCCTGCTCGAGCGCACCGACTTCAAGAGCGTCCTCATCTTCTGCCGCACCCGGATGGGCGCGGACCGCATCGCCGCCAGGCTCGTCCAGAAGGGCCACAGCGTCGGCGTCATGCATTCCGACAGGAACCAGCGCGAGCGCGTCGAGGCCCTCGACTCGTTCAAGAGCGGCAAGATCGAGGTCCTGGTCGCGACCGACATCGCCGCCCGCGGCCTCGACATCCGGGGCATCTCCCACGTGATCAACTACGACGTCCCGGAGAATGCCGAGGACTATGTCCACAGGATCGGCCGCACGGGGCGCGCCCACCACACGGGCGAGGCCTTCACGCTCGTCACGGAGGACGATGTGAGGGACGCGCGCAGCATCGAGCGGTTCATCGGGGCCACCGTCGAGCGCAAGAAGCTTGAGGGGTTCCCGTACGTCTACTCGGCCCTGTTCGACCAGAAGATCCTGGACGAGGCGGTGCCAAAGACGTCGACCAGCCGCCTGCACCGCGGGGCGAGACGTTAGGGTCGCATCGGCCGTGGCGTCCCGCCTGGGGGCCCCGGTCCCTCGGGGCGCCCGAATCGGCGGGGAAAAGATTTTATCGAAAAACGATAAATAAGTGTTGACGACACGGGGATCGGGTTTATCGATTATCAATAAACCTGAATATTCCACTCCAATGAAGATGCTCACCAACCTGCCTGGAAACCTCCGCGCGCTCTTCACCGTGCTGCGCATCATGACCCTCGCATTGGCCGCCTGCTGGCTCCTGATGCTCACGTTCGATGTCTGGATACAGAAACACTATGTCGACGCCCCGAAGCTCACCTTCACGTTCGGCGAGGGATGGCTTCAGACCGAGCCGGACGCGGTCGGCCTCAGGTCGGACACGGCGAGGCCGGGCTCCCTGAGCATGGCGGCCCTTCGGGGGATGCTGAGTGTGGATCTTGCCAGCAATGATGCGGCATTGGTCTCGGCGTTCTACTGGTCGGTCATCCCGGCACTGGCGGTGGCCACCCTGTTCCTCGTGGGCCTGTTTGGCTCGCTTCGGGGCGTTTGCGCCAACATTGAGCGCGGGGAGGTGTTCAGCGAAAAGAACCTGCTCCTGGTCCGGAGAATTGGGTGGATCTTCATCGCGAACAGCGTCCTTGGCTTTGCGGCGGCGCTCTGGGCAGGCCACGAGATGGGTGGGTATCTCAGCCAGCACGTGGCGCTGGTCGGCCTAAAGACGGGCCCGCTTCATCCCGGCGGGGCCGGGGCCGTGGGCTTTGCGATGCCCTCGTCGACGATCCCCTTTGCCGGCCTGGGCGGCCTGCTGATCGGTTGCCTTGTCCTGATGATAAGCGAGGCCTTCAAGCAGGGACTCGCGCTCAAGACCGAAAACGACCTGACCGTCTAAGCCATGCCTATCCAACTGAATCTCGAAAAGGTCATGGCGGCGCGTGACATCAGCCTGACCGAGCTCGCGGAACGGGTGGGGATCACGCTGGCCAACCTCTCGATCCTTAAGACCAACAAGGCCAAGGCCGTCCGCTTCAGCACGCTCGAGGCGCTCTGCCGGGAGCTTAAGTGCCAGCCCGGCGACCTGCTCGAGTTCGTGAGGGACCGCTAAGGCCTACTCGCTGCCGTTGACGACCTTATAGGCGGTGGCGGCCGCGATCGAGCCGGCCACCTCGCCGGCGAGGAGCACCCAGTAGTTCCCCCAGAAGGACAGGCCCATCACGGTGATGCCGGTCGCGACGGCGGGGTTGAACGCGCCGCCCGAGACGGGGCCCACCGCGTAGGCACCGACCATGACCGTCATGCCGATCGCGAGCCCGTAGAAGGAGTTCCCGGCGGTCCCCTTCGCCGTCGCCACGTTCAGCACGACCCAGCAGAGCGCGAACGTGAAGAGGAACTCGGCCGCGAAGGCGGGCTTCCAGCTCGCGAGGGCGAGCGGCATCGCCGCGCCGGCCATCTTGATCCGGCCGACAAGCCAGGCGGCGGCGAAGGCGGCTGCGACCTGGGCGACCCAGTACGGCACGACGTCGCGCGAGTCGCACTTGCCGCGGATCCACACGGCAAGGGTCACGGCCGGGTTGAAATGCCCGCCGGAGACGTGCCCGCCCGCAAAGATCATGACCATGAGCGAGGCGCCGATGGCCAGCGGGGCCATGGGGCCCGCCCCGGGCGAGATGACGGTGGCGCCCACCGTGAAGACGAGGAAGAAGGTCCCGATGAATTCGACCAGGTATTTTTTCATGGTTGGGGGTTCTTGCCCAGTGTAGGCGGGCGCCCCGGGCAAACGAGCGTTTTTTGGGGTTGCGGGCCGGGCGGTTTCGGGCGTGCTTGCCCGATTCCATGCACCTACAGATCCCAGAGGGCGACTTTGGCGGCTACATCTTCGACCTGGACGGCACCCTCGTGGACACGATGCCGCTCCATTACCTCGCCTGGGAGGCCGCGCTGGCGAAGGTCGGGCTCAAGGGGCGCCTGGACAAGGACTGCTTCTACGCGCTCGGGGGCGTGCCCTCCAAGAAGGTCGCGGGCCTCCTCGGCAGGCACCACGGCCTGAAGCTGGACCCGGTGGCCGTGTACAGGGACAAGGAGAGGCTCTTCATGGGCTCGCTCCAGAAGCTCGAACTCATCGGGGCCGTCGTCGAGTTCGCCAAGAAGGCGAGCAGGACCTGCCCGGTCTCCGTGGCCTCGGGCGGCGACCGGGACGTCGTGACGAGCACGCTCAAGAAGACGGGCCTGGCGCCCCTCTTCCCGGTCGTCGTCACCGCCGATGACGTCGAGCACGGCAAGCCCGCGCCGGACATGTTTCTCCTCGCGGCGAAGCTCATGGGCGTCGCCCCCGAGCGCTGCCTCGTGTTCGAGGACGGCCAGCCCGGCATGCAGGCCGCCCAGGCCGCGGGCATGAAGTGCGTCTTTGTCCCGAGCCGGGGCCTAGGGTAGGGGCGTCCCGCCCGGCTCGACGGGGTCCAGGCTCACGGGGTCCCCGGCCTTCAGGCTCGCGGTGCCGGCTGCGTTGGCGAGGACCCTCGAGAGGACCGTGCGCCCGTCCGCGTCCGGAAACGCGACCCACTCGCCGTTCTTCACGTCGGAGTAGGTGCGCCCGTAGAGGGCCCGGTACGCCCGGCCGCCCGCACTGACCGTGCAGTAGGTCATCGGAGGGATGCCGGCGTCCGCAAAATCCTTGGCCTGGGCCTCGAGGAGGACGTTGCCGTACACCGCGTCGACCTCGGCGACCCTGCTGTCGAATCCGCGCCCTCCCGCGTGCGGCAATGCGGTCGAAGGCCCGGGGTCCGGCTCGATCGTGGCGTCGAAATACCGCGCCTGGTCCCTGGGGTGGGGAAGGGCGTCCGGGCCGCGCTCCACCCAGGCGTTCAGCGCGCGCAGCGCGAAGAGGCGCTCGGGCTGGTTGATGTTGTCGTGGCCCTCGCGCGAGATGAGGAAGAGGGCCGGCGGGACCACCGGCGGCGGGCGCGCGACGAGCGCGGTCAGGTAGCCCTTCGACTGGGCGGCCTCGCGCAGGGTCGCGACGAAGAGCAGCGGGATCCTCGGCAGGAGCGAGAGGCCCACCTGGCCGTTCGTCTCCTTTGCGTAGAGCGTGGCATCGAACACGACGGCCCCGTCATAGGGGCCCGTCTCGCGCTCCGCCATGATCGCGACGATGAGCCCACCCAGCGACTCCCCCTCCAGGAGGGTGCGTTCGGGATCCCCGTATTCCTCGGCGATGAACTTCCGCAGCGCGTCGAGGTCCGCGATCGCCTCCGCGATGACGATCCCGTTGCGCCTGAAGCTGGTCGTCGCGACCATCCAGCCCTCGTCGAGGAGCGCCTTGTTCGAGGCGCGGTCGGGATTGAGGTCGGCCACGAGCGGCGCGGACTCGGGGCGGTAGCCGTGGACGATAAGGAGCAGCCTGTGGTTCCAGTCGCCCGGCGGATTTGCTATCGCGAAGCGGGCGCCGGCGATCTGGCCCACGTCGACCTTGACCTTGCGGACCGGCTTGTCGGCGCCTGAGGCGGGGTGGGGCGCGCCCAGCGAGAGCCCCGCGGCCAGGACGAGGATCGCGCGCGCGAGGGGGCCGGTACGCATCGACATGGCGGGACCCATAGGGCCGGGTCGCCCGCATGGCGAACCCCTTTTGGGCTTCAGCTGGAGTCGTCGATAGGTTCCAATGGACGCTGCCAAAGCCATGAGAGAACCCGCCGAGCTCGCCAAGCACTTCGTCCTGACCTACCCGACCTACGTGCCGGGCAGGCCGATCGAGGACGTCGCCCGCGAGATGGGGCTCGACCCTGCCGGCATCATCAAGCTTGCCTCGAACGAGAACGCGTTCGGGCCCTCCCCGCTCGCGGTGATCGCCGCCAAGAAGGCGGTCGAGGAGGGCCAGCTGTATCCCGACGGGGGCTGCTACGCCCTCCGCGCGCGGCTCGCGAAGTTCCACGGCCTCTCCGCCGACCAGTTCGTGATCGGCAACGGCTCGAACGAGGTCATCGAGCTCCTGGGGCACGTCTTCATCGCGCCGAGGGACGAGGTGGTCATGGGAATGCCGGAGTTCGTGGTCTACCGCCTTGTGGCGATCCTCTTCGGCGCGATGCCGATTGAGGTGCCGCTCGTGAACTTCCGCAACCACCTGGAGGGCCTTGCCGGCGCCATCACGAAGCGGACGAAGATCGTGGTCGTCTCGACCCCCAACAACCCGACCGGCACCGCCAACACCGAGGAGGAGCTTCTCTCGTTTGTCCGCTCGCTGCCGGACCACGTCGTCTGCGTGGTGGACGAGGCGTACGGCGACTATGCCGACCATGCGCCGGACATCCGCCCGCTCATCCGCGAGGGCCGCAACGTCATCGGGCTCCGAACCTTCTCGAAGGCGTACGGCCTGGCGTCGCTGCGGATCGGCTACGGCTACTCGAGCGCGGCGCTGGCGTCCCTCCTCAACCGGGTCCGCCAGCCGTTCAACGTGAACGCGATCGCGCAGGCGGCGGCGGCCGCGGCGCTCGACGACCGGAAGTTCGTCGGCATGTGCGTTCGGGAGACCAGGAAGGGCCTCAGGCGCCTGGAGGCCGGCTTCACCCGCCTCGGCCTCGAGTTCGTCCCGAGCCAGGCGAACTTCGTCCTGGTCAGGGTGGGCGACGGGGCGAAGGTGTTCGAGGAGCTCCAGAAGCGGGGCGTCATCGTCAGGCCGCTGAAGACCTACGAGCTCCCGGAGTGGATCCGCGTGACGGCGGGCACGGCCGAGCAGAACGAGCGGTTCCTCGCGGAGCTCGCGCAGGTGGTCCGGTAGGCTACCGCGAGGACGCCCGCACGAGACGGTCGTTCAGGGCCTCGGCCAGGCCCCGGCCGGCCGGGCGCTCGACATGGATCCGCCTGAACCGCCCGTCGTCCAGCTCGCGGAGCGCCGCAAAGAGCCGCCTGGCCGCGCGCCGCAGGTCGCCCCTGGCGTCGAGCCAGAACACGTTCCCGGCCGCGGGCGCCGCGCGGCGAGGCCGCGCAACGAAGAGCCAGGCCTCGTCCGCCGGGCCCCGGGCGGCCCTCTGCGCCGTGAGCCCCGCGTGGAGGACGACCCGGGTCCTCGGGCTGTAGTGGCGCGGCATCTGCCCCGGGGCGAGGAGCCCGCGGCCGCCGGCCCGCGACTTCCTGGACCTCGCGACGGGCATCCCTAGCGCCCGCGCGATCTCCGAGCGCGTGATGGCGCCAGGCCGAAGCAGGGCGGGGCGGCGGGGATCGCGCAGGTCGACGATCGTCGACTCAAGCCCGATCCGGGACGGGCCCCCGTCCAGGATGTGCCCGATCCTCGAGCCCAAGCTCTTCCTGACGTGGTCGGCCGTCGTCGGGCTCACGTACCCGAAGGGGTTCGCGCTCGGGGCGGCGAGCGGCACGCCGGCAAGGCGGATCAGGCGCCGGAAAAGCGAATGGGCGGGCATCCTCACGGCGACGCTCGGAAGGCCCGCGGTCGCCTCGTCGGGCACCGCGGTGGTCTTCGGGAGCACGAGGGTGAGCGGGCCCGGCCAGAAGAGGCGGGCCAGCTTCAGCGCCGCGGGATTGGGGACGGCCACCCGGTGAAGGTCCCGCAGCGACGCGATGTGGACGATCAGCGGGTCGCTGAAGGGCCTCCCCTTGGCCTTGAAGATCCTGCGGCACGCCGACGCCCGCGTCGCGTCACCGGCAAGGCCGTAGACCGTCTCCGTGGGCACCGCGACCAGGCCGCCCTCCCTCAGCCGCCTGGCGAGCAGGGCGAGGTTTCGCGGGGTGCCCCGGTAGGTCCTTGCGGATGCGGCCATGGTCAGCGTTGCAGGGTCGGGGAATCCGGGCAAAAAAAGGCCGGAGCTTTTCGAGCTCCGGCAATCATCGGTTCGCCGAGCCGCCGCTCACTTCGTGAGCAGCATGTTGCGCGAGTGCTTGATCGTGCGGGTTACGGCCCTCTGGTGCTTTGCGCACAGGCCCGTGTACTTGCGCGGCAGGATCTTGCCCGTGTCGGTGACGAAACGGACCCACGCCGGCGGATCGGTGAAGGGAATCTGCGCGGGCGTTGGTGTCTGCTGCTTAACGGCTTCGGTGGTGCTCATTTCAGGAAAGGAGGGTCTATCAATCAGTCGGGAAAGCCCTTGTCAACCTCCCAGAGGGGAGGGCACCGGCTCACGTGGCCTCGAGGCCTCAAATTCGCTGAACCAGCGTGTCCCCGCAACCTGCACGCCGGCAGAGATTCAGGCGATGCCACGTGCGCGCTTCGGCGCAATCTTGGCGCGAATGCCTACTTCGAATCGACGCTTGCCCGAAGCGCCATGAGCAGCGGGTTCTCGTGCGGCACATGGTCAAGCGAGACGGCGTTCGGATCGGGGTCCTCGTAGTGGTCGAGAAGCTTCGCCGCGAGGGAGTCCCGCAGCACCGGGCCGGTCCCCAGCGGCTCGCTCCAATCGATGGTGGACCAAAGGCCCTTGGGCGGCGCCATCAGGAGGGACACAGAGTATCTTATGGTTTCGTTATCCGTTGCAGTCTGTGGGTTCCAGAAGTTGCGCCCTAGCAGATAGTCGGATGCGAAGTCCGCCCAAGAGGTGTATGAGGCCTGAAGCAAACGAGCCGCCGGGATTATGCGATCCCACGCTTCCTGTTCGGAAATCCACCCGGCTTGGACCCCCCAGCGGCAGAGGTTGATATATCGCCCGATATCCCAAGCGGTGATGGGCAGCGTGCCTCCGTGTAAGGGCCCAAGATGGGTGGCGACAATGAATGCGCGTTCTCCGCTGTTGGTTTCGGAGGCTTCCTCCTTAATTATGCCGAGATAGTTCTCCATCTTGCCCAGGAGAAGCCTTTGGCGGATATCCCAGTAACCTTGCCTCTGGCCGTCTTCTCCGCTCTGAAGCTTGTCCAGCGTGTCCAGCAGTCCCTCCCTGTCTTGGATACCCCACCAGGAAGGGAGAAGTCCCTTCAGATTCTTTTCCTTTTCCTCGAGTTCGGCGGGTGCCCAAAGTGGCACCAGCCTCGAATGAGGATCTCCGTTCTGGGTATCAAGAATGGCGCCAAATGCGAGAGCATGGGTCTTGACGGTGTCGGAGATCACCGCGGCTGGAGCGGGTGCGGGTGCGGGTGCGGGTGCGGGCGCGACCTGCCTTAATGAAGGTGCCTTTGCAATCTGGCAGCCTGCGCCTCCTAGAATGGCGGCGATAATGAGAAGATACTTTGACTTGGGAAACAGACTCATGGCAGGAGGTGCGTGTGCGTGAGCTCTTGTCACTGGGGGAATGCCCCCTTTACCCTTATTGGCAGCGGGTCTGCCCCATTTGCGATCGGCAGTCTGGAGATCTTTCCCAATGTCTCCATCATCATGCGGTAGTTGACATCATCCTTCTCGCTAAAATGCCCCACGACAACGGCCGCGTTTGCGCCTATTCTGAATACGCCGAGGAAGAGGTTTCTGAACTGGCTGGCTGGGGGCTTCTGACCATTTGAAAAGGCAGCGTTGGTGAGGATACAATAGTAGACGTTGCCGGACGCCATCGGGAGGCTTTGGACGAGGCAACGTCTTTCCAGCGAATTCAAGAGATAGGGAGCGCATACGGCCCTGATCTCGGCTTCCGCAACTTCTGCCGTCCCGAGGTTTCCCTCGGGGTCGTCGACTACTTGGATTCGAAAAGTCTGGGCAATGTCGCCCGTTGGGTCCTTGGCCTGCAGCTGGATCCAGGAACCCGGTCCCAATTCGGGGTCGGTCTGGACATCGTATGCGAGGCGCGAGTCGTGCGGGACCATCATCAAGTCGTTCCGCGAGAGGGTCACCGAATTTACAATTATAGCTGGATGGATCGCTTGCGCGGGATCGACCGAGCCACTGACGTCACTAACGGCATTCGGACTATTGGTTTCCTTGGCGCCACCAAACCAGGTGACTTCGTACTTCGTCCCATCAACTGTACCCGAGACATTCTGTCGGAACGGAGCGTGAATCGCCACCTGATACGGGTTAATCCGGTCGGGTCCTGGGATCTGCTTAATCTTAAATATGACCTCCGTTTCCCCGAATTCGGGCAATGTCGTTGTCTCAGTGCCCATCGCATCCCCGGCCTTGAAAGGGCTTGGCGCGGGACGCATCTCATCGCCCTTTTTGAAGGTCTTTGCATAGAGCTCAAGTCCGACAGGCGCCGATTGAGGAGTCTGGTACGTGACTCGAATGGTTGTCTCTGCCTCGTTGCTACCGCACCGAACAAGCCTTTCGGGGGGGGCCGCGGCGCTGAGATTCGAAGCGGCGAGAAGGAGCGCAGCCAACCCGTGGGCCAAATTTCCGAACGAAAGCCCCGCGTTCTGCGAAGTCGTTATTCTATGTGTGTGCAGGCTCTTCATTGGTGCGCGAGGTGCTCGCGGGAATCTTCAGCCAGGCCGGAAACCGCCACTGAATCTGGGCACTCGGGTAGTCCGCGCCGGCTTCACTCCATCGGTCACTAAGCCGCAGAATGACCAGACTCTCCAGCAAAATTGAGATTATGGGCAGCCTGCGCTGCATCAGCACTCCAAACCATGGGAGCCTTCGCGATAAGGTGGGACCTGCGGCGGTCGTCACTCGGCGCGCAAGAGAAGATGCTCTCCTGCGCCGAGGCCAGACCTGCAGCGGGTGCCCGACCCGCTCACATGCGGGCAGGCTCCGAGCTGAAACCGAGTGCGGTCGCGTCGGTGGAAGCCATTGGGGCATGCTACAAAGAACCCAATGCTTCGTCAGATCGAAGGGTTTTGCGCCGCTCCGCGCGCAGCGCTCCGGCCGGTCAGTGGACCGTCTGCATCAGCCGGTTGAATGAGCTGAGCGCGTGGTCGATGATCGAGCTGGCCTCCCTGGGATCCAGTCCCGACTTGCGGTAGATCTCCTCGGACTCGTGCCAGTAACCCGATTCGCCGGGAAGGCCGTGCCCCAGCATGCTGGCCATGCCCGCGGCGAGGTGCAGCAGATGGGTGAGGGGCATGTGGTGCCCCTGTGGGGCGTAATGATCGCCGATCGCCACCACGACCTCGCTTGGGAACCTCCAGGCCTTCAGGATGATGGACGCGGCCTCGGTATTCGTGATGCCGAAGGCGCTGCGCTCCCATTCGGCGACCCCCGTCTCCTCGATCCGGTCGGGGACTTCGCCGATCTCGATCTGGGGGTTGCCCGAAAGCTTGTCCAGGGCGACCTTGCCGATCGAGCGCAGCAGCCCGATCGTGTAGCAGTTGCGCGGGTCTTCTCCTGCGCCGGAGGCCAGCTCTTCCATCAGGAGCCCCGTGAAGAGCGAGTTCTCCCTGAGCTGTTTGCTGGAGATGCCGTAGGTCGGCAGGCCCCCGTCGCTGAAGTGGTCCAGAAGCGCGAAGCCGACCATGCGGTGGACCTCCTGGTAGCCCATCAGCGCCACCGCGTCCTCCACCGACGCGACAGGCTCCGCCTGCGCGTACACGACGCTGTTAGCCGAGCGGATGAGCCGCGCGACCAGCGCCGGGTCGCGCCGAAGCGGGACAATGATCCGTTCGAGGTAGACGGAGGGGTTCTTCAGCAACGTCCCCAGCTGCAATAGGGTATGCCGGGTTGCGGGGAACGAATTTGCAATCTGCAGGATGCGGTCCTGCGACAGGGCCTCGACACTCATGGAATGGTATTTTGCATATCGGTTGTTGTTCGGCGCACTTGAGGCTGATGACGCGCCCCCTCGCAATTCGTCCGGATCGCGTGCGTCACGGGGCTGCCGTCGCCCGCCGGTCCGGCGGGGCGCCAGGATCGTCCGGCAATGGGCGCCTTGGGGCCGGGCGCGCGGCGTCGGTCGAGGTATAGGTGCCTGCGGGAGAGGCCATTGCAGCCCTCGGGGCATGGCCCGGATCTCCCGGCGCCAAGCCCCCGCTTGTAAAATTCGCACGAAACCAACGCGGGAATGTGCCGATAAGGCCCGCTGATCCGCCAATGATAGCCGATTGCCCCACGCTTCCGGTCCCTGCGCTCACCCCCGAGGACATCGCTCGGAGTGTCCGCCATGTGCCGTCGGCCCCCAAGGTGCTTCCCCGCCTCAAGCAGATGCTGGGCGACGGAAACTCGGCGATTCACGAGATCGTCATGCTCATCCGCCTCGATGTCGGCATCTCGGCCCGCGTGCTCCAGGTCGCGAACAGCGCCTACTACAGCCAGGGGACCCGCTGCTACACCGTGGAGGAGGCCGTCGCCCGGGTCGGCTATGACGAGGTCTACGAC
>Ga0265318_10000868_pt1 | contig 19821 bp, 12 predicted proteins | sample 4821metaG_FD_192431 | JGI IMG/M metagenome (GOLD analysis project Ga0265318, IMG submission 192431) | Rhizosphere microbial communities from Carex aquatilis grown in University of Washington, Seatle, WA, United States - 4-8-21 metaG | ecosystem: Host-associated > Plants > Roots > Rhizosphere >... | reverse complement strand
ACACCATCGGCACTCCAGTTTGGTACGCGCGCGGACCGACGATGCTGAACGTCGATTCGGTCACCCCCAACACGATTTCTTTCGCCCCCAACTCGACCGGACCATTCGGATTCAGCGCCGCAACTCGGTTCGAGATTCATTCCCTCGGTACGCTGGCGGTGTCGACGGTACAAGCGGTCGGTTCCCCGACGGACGCGCACGAGCTCCGCTTGCTGCCGAACGGCGATCACTTGCTCCTGACGTACCCGGTTCAAAGTCACGTCGACCTCACCGGTCTGCAAACGTTCGGCAGCGACGAGACGATCGCGAACTGTCAGATTCAGGAGATCGGCCCGACCGGCCAGCTCGTCTGGTCGTGGCTCGCCACGGACCATGTGGACCCGAAACAAGAGTCTCTCGAGCCGGCGACCGATATGGTGAACGGCACAACGGTGGACGACGTGTTTCACTGCAATGCGATCGACGTCGACCCGAGCGGCAATTTACTTCTTTCGATGCGACACGCCAACGCCCTCTTTTACATCGATCGAACGAGCGGCTCGGTCGAGTGGAAGCTCGGAGGCGCTCCGTTCAACAAGGACGCGGCCGCGTACTTTCAAATCGTCGACGACCCCCAGGTCACGTTCAGCATGCAGCACGACGCGCGCTTCATGCCGAACGGCGACATCTCGCTCTTCGACGATCACGGCTCTATGTCAGGTGTCGCGCGCGGCGTCGAGTATTCGATCGACCACGACGCAAATACCGCCAGCCTCGTCTTTCAGTTCGTCGGTACGGAGCAGAGCGTGGCCGAGGGTAGCTTTCGCCGGTATCCCGACGGCCATAGCGTCATCGGCTGGGGTTTCCTCCCGACGAATCCCAAGGTGCTCACGGAAATCGACGCCGACGGCGAGGACCTGCTGGACATCGCATTGAGCCCGGTGGGAAACCAGTCGTATCGGGCCGTCAAAGTGCCGTTGTCCCAGCTCGACGTCACGATGCTCCGCGCGACGGCCGGACAATGAAGGGTCCGCGGGTTCTCCAGTCCACGGTCGTCGCAGCGCCCCGCCGCCGTTCGCGCGTCCAACGCCGAAGAGCGCTGCCTTTGCGGGCGTGACCGCCAGAAGTGAGGGGGTTCGAACCGAGGACCGGGCTTGACCGGCGCCGTGGAGCGATTATTCGCCAATCCCGCGAGGCCATCCGATGACCCAAGAAGCCGAGCCCACATCCACTCCTCCCGTCTCCCCGCCCGTCTCCCCGCCCGTCCCCCCGTCCGACGCCGCGGTCGGCGCCGTCGAGCTGCCCTTCCAGGCCGAGGTTCAGCGCGTCCTCGGCCTGGTCATCAACTCGCTCTACACGCACAAGGAAGTCTTTCTCCGCGAGCTCGTGTCGAACGCATCGGACGCGCTCGACAAGGCGCGCTTTCTGGCGCTCACCCGAAGCGACGTTCAAGCTCAGGTAGGCGAAGCGCGTATCGCGATCAAGCTCGACGACGACGCGCGCACACTCACGATCGAAGACAACGGCGTCGGCATGACCCGCGACGAGGTCATCCAGAACCTCGGGACCATCGCCCGCTCCGGATCGCTCGAGTTCATCAAGGCCTACCAAGAAGCGGCCAAAAACAAGGAAGCCGGGCTCCGCATCATCGGTCAGTTCGGCGTCGGCTTCTACGCGGTCTTCATGGTCGCCTCGCGGGTCGACGTCCGCACCCGCTCGATGCTGCCCGACGCCGCGCCGGTCGTCTGGCGGTCGACAGGCAGCGGGAGCTTCACGGTGATGCCGGGGGATCGCGAAATCCCGGGCACGGAGATCGTCGTTCATCTCAAAGAAGACGAGCGCGAATACTCCAAGAGCTGGCGCGTAAAGGAGATCATCCAGAAGTATTCGGACTTCGTCCAGTTTCCAATCTACTTGAACGACGAGCTCGCGAATCGCTCGTCGGCAATCTGGGCATTGCGGCGCAACACGGTCACCGAAGGGCAATACACCGAGTTCTTCCGCCGGCTCACCGGCTTCGAAACGCAAACTCCCATCGCGCGCGTCCACATGTCGGTCGAGGCGCCGGTTCAGTTCCACGCGCTTCTTTACGTCCCCGAGAAGGCGCCGCTCGATCTCTTCAGCAAGGATCGCCACGGCGTGCGTCTCTACGCCAAGCGCGTGCTCATCGAAGAAGACTGCCAGCGCCTGGTCCCGCCCTACCTCCGATTCCTGCGTGGATTGGTCGACTCGGAAGATCTGCCGCTCAACGTTTCGCGAGAGGTGCTCCAGGAGGACCGGAATCTCCTTCAGATTCAGCAGCAAATCGTCAAGAGCGTTCTCAAGACGCTGAACGAGCTGGCCGACTCGAATCCCGAAACGTACGCCCAATTCTGGAACGAGTTCGGGCGCGTCCTGAAAGAGGGGGTCTCGCTGGACTGGAAGCACAAGGACGAAATCGCGGCTCTCTGCCGGTTCGCCTCGCTCAAGACCGAGACCGGTAAGCTCATTTCGCTGCGGCAGTACATCGAAGCGATGCCCGCGGACCAAAAAGAGATCTTCTATATGACGGGGCCCAGCCGCCGTGCCCTCGAGCAGGGGCCTCACCTCGAGGCCTTCAAGAAGCGCGGGGTCGACGTCCTGCTGCTCACCGATCCGATCGACGAGTGGGTCGTTCAGGCGCTCCCCGAGTTCGACAAGCGGAAGCTCAAGAGCGCGGCGCACGGCGAGTTCGACCTCGGCGGGGGCGCCGGGGAAGCGGCTCCGAAGGAAGGGGAGGGAAAGGCCGCCCTCGACGCGGTCAAAAAGACGCTCGGAAGTCGGGTCAAGGACGTTCGCTTCTCGCGACGCCTCACCGACAGCGCGAGTTGTCTCGTCGCGCAGGAGGGAGCCCTCGGGGCGAACATGGAGCGGATCATGAAGATGATGGATGCGAGCGGCGCAGAGTCGCCGCGCATCCTCGAGCTCAATCCGGACCACGCGATCATCAAGAACCTCGACCGCCTCGCATCCCGGAGCCCCGCGTCCGAGCAAGTGGCCCAGTGGTCCGAGCTTCTGTACGACCAGGCTCTCCTCGCCGAGGGGGTCGTGAGAGAGCCTGCAGAGCTCGTCCAGCGAATCCAGCGCCTTCTCGTTCAAGTGAGCAGCCAGGCCGTGGAGAGCGCAAATTGACGAATCTTCTGCCTTGAGCCGAAAGCCGATATTCCGCTCGATACCAGCGGTATATTTCCGTTGCGAGCGGCGTCGCCTACCAAACTTTCACTGGACGCCGGGCCGCTCGTGGGGAATGAAGAGAAGCACGGGCCTTCGGCGAGTGATTCCCACCGGCGAGGCGCGAATGACGTGGCGGGGGCGTAGGAGATGACGATGCTTCGATCTGCGGCGGGGGCCTTCGTGCTCGCGGCTTTTGCGGCCGGCTGTTCGTCCAACGGGAATTCCGGCACCAACGGCGGGGGCGATTCCAATTCGTCAGGGAACAGCGGCGTATCGTCCAGCGGCGGCGTATCGTCGAGTGGCGGCGTATCGTCGGGCGCTGGCGCGTCGTCGAGCGGCACCCCTGCGGCTGGCGGAGGCACCAACGGCGGGGCAGCAACCGGCGGTATGTCGCCGGGCGGCGGCGCGGCCGGCGGCAGCGGCTCCGGTTCTTCGGGCGGCTCCTCGAGCGGTGCTGGGGCGGGAGGAATGGGGCCGAGCAAAGGCGGCGGCTCTTCCTCGTCGAGCGGAGGAGGGGCAACGTCCAGTGGTGGAACCTCTCCCACTCCCGTGGCCGATGGCGGTAGCGTCGCGCGCGATGCGGGCGGAATTGCAGTCGGCGTCGACTCCGGCTACGTCGACCCCGGCAGCGTGGGGGACGGTGATTTCGTCGTCGGTCCCAGCTACACGCCCTCGCCCAACTTGACGCTGAAAGCGAACGCCCCCGCGGGCTTTCAGTACAGCTTCACGATGACTTCCGCGATGAGCACGATCTTCAACGGAAGCGATTTCAACCCGCCGTTGACGTTCAGCCGCACGATCACCGTTTGGATTCCTCAGCAGTACGTCGACGGGACGGCCTCGCCTTTCATGGTTACGTCCGACGGGTTTTACGCGGGCATAAAGACAGTCGTTCAGAATCTGGCAGGCAGCGCCGATCCAAATAACTCCGTGCCCGCGCTGACCGTCATCGGTATTCAAAACGGACCGGACGTTCATCCGAATAGCGAGCGCAGCCTCGAGTACGACACCGTTTCGGACCGATACTGGCGCTTCGTCACGCAAGAAGTCATCCCCACGGCCCTCGCGAATGCCCAGCTCAAAGCCAAGTTCCCGAACTTCCAGCTGACGAGCGATCCGGACGGGCGGGGCGGCTACGGGTGCAGCTCCGGCGGACCGGCTGTGATGGGCCTCGCATGGTTCGGGGACTTCAACCGTGTCTTTTCGTTTTCAGGATCGTTCGTCGCGATCCAGCAAACCACCGCGCATCCCTTCGGAGCCTGGGAGTACACGGGCATGATCACGAGTACGCCCGCCCGCCCGTCCTTGCGTGTGTTCCTGGAAGTCGGCCAGAACGACCACGGTGCGGGGACGCCCGACTCGACTCACAGCGATTGGGTCACCTCCAATACCAACATGGCGGCCGCGCTCAAGGCGAACGGCAATCACTATCGGTTCATCCTCGCCAACGGGGCGGGGCACTGCGACGACAATGCGCGAAACGAGGTCATGCCCGATGGCCTCGTCTGGCTCTGGCGCGGGTACCAGCCCAAATAACGAGGACTGGACGCCGCCGGAGCGCCGTATGTCCGAAGAGGGCGAGCGCATGGGGACCGACGGTCGCGTGATCGCGGCAACCGTCGTTCGCGTGGCGGCGCGCGCCATGGCGCTTGCCCTGTTTGCCGGATGTGGCTCCAGTGGTGGTGCGGGCCCCGTTGGGAAGGGACCGGGCTCCGGGAGTTCGTCTGCCAGCGGGAGTTCAGGCGCGTCTGCCACGGGCTCTGGGGGTGCCAACCAGACCGGGTCCGGCAGCGATGCCGGCATGCAGACCGGGTCCGGAAGCGACGCCGGCATGCAGACCGGGTCCAGCGGCGGCGCCGGCATGGGAAGTTCGAGTAGCGGCGGGGCCGGTGACATCGGACCCGCGAGCTCCTCGGGCACGACGAGCACCGGCGGCGATGACGGCGGCGACGCAGCTCTTGGCGCCGGCGCCCGTGGAGGGGGAGGAGCGGGAGGAGGGGGAAGAGGAGCAGGAGCAGGCGACGCAGGCGGCGCTCCGAGCGCGGGGAATGGCGGTAACGACGCTTCGAACGAGGGAGAAAGCGGCGGAGCGGGAGGAGGGGCGCCTTTCACCTGCAACCTGCTCGTGGGCCCGTCGCCCATGTACCAGTGGTATAACGGTGGATTTCTGACGTATCCGGGAATCGACCCGACTCGCTGGGAACTGATCGAAGTCGCCCATCACTACACGAACGCGTGGGCAGTGCCCGGCGATTCGGCCTGGGAAACTCCCGTGAGCCACCCGTGCGCCCAAAACTCGGCGAATCCAGATCGAGTCGCCTTCATGGCGACCCAGTGGGCCGAGACCACGGCCGCTCAGTGGGAAACCGATTTCGACGGCATCATCAAGAACATTCAAACCAAGTGGCCGATGGTCAAACGGATCGAGCTCATGCCATCCACGTGCGCGCCGGGCGACATTCTCTGCCCGGCGGCCACACCTTCGGCATCGTCGGAGACGATCATCCCGGCCTATGGATACGCGGCCATCGACGCAATGCCCGCAAAATATCCTGGGCTCGTGTTTTCGACGCCGCATTTCGAAGTGCCGAACTGCAGTGACTTCATCGGCAACGGGGCGGCCCCGCAGTACGCTCCCAATGCCAACGCCACAACCGGCACGGCCGTGGCGGAAGTCGCCGCCGTGTTCGGCGCGTACTATGCCGCGCACCCTTGAGCCACATCCGAAAAGGGAGGCAGGAGAGCGAGAGCACAGGGAGACACGAGCCCCCGCTCTGGCTACGGCGGAAAATGCCTTGAGAGCAACCGCTCTCAGCCGCTAATGCTACGCGATGCAGACGAAGAACGCCGACCACCGCCTTGCGCCGCTCGATGCGATGCGGGGTATGGCCGCGCTGGCCGTCATCGTGTACCACGTTCGGCACTTCGGCGGGGACCTGCACACCTACCCGTTGGCCAGCGCGACCGTGCCTTGGTTTCTCTACCTTCGTGGGTGGATGTTCGTAGACTTCTTCTTCGTCCTGAGCGGAGTCGTCCTCACCTATCGATATCTGGAGCCAATCTCGAACAGCGAACTCGATGCGCGTGAATTTTTCGTACTGCGGCTGTCGCGGCTCTATCCACTCCATCTCCTGACGTTGCTATTCTGCGCCGCAGTTCAATGGACCTGTCTTGCCCTGAACAGGCCGGAAATCATCTACAACCGAAGTGATCTCTATCATTTGTTTCTGAACCTCGCTTACCTCCATAGCGGCGGCTTCGAAGACGTGTTCACGTACAACGGTCCCAGCTGGTCGGTCGCGGTCGAGGTCATCGCGTACCTGGCCTTTTTCCTTTTTGCTTCGAAGAAGCGGACTACGTACATAGCCGCGAGCCTGTGCACCGTTGTCGCTTCCGTTGCCGTCATTCGCATGAGTCTGACGTTCCCCATTCTCAACTTTGAAGTCGGTCGAGGATTGATCGGGTTCTTCGTCGGCTCCTTGCTCTTCTTGGCGATGCGCCATTTCAAGAGCACGGGGCAAATGAGGAAGGTCGCGTGGTCCGGATTCGTCGCGATGCTCGTGCTCTTCGGCGTCACCTTCGCAGTCGGCTACCAAAACTTCATCGGGGACTCGACCCTGCCGCTGCTCCTCGTCATTTTTCCGTTGGTCATTCTGTCGGGACTCGAGATCGATGCCCTCGCGTGGGTCTTGTCGCTGCGACCGCTCACGTTTCTCGGTGACCTCTCGTACGCGATCTATCTCGTGCACGTGCCCGTCCAGATGGTGATCATCGGCCTTCTGCGCGAGCGCCATCGTGACGTGCCCGTGACCAGCGGGCTTTTCCTCGCCCAGTTCTTCGCGGCCGTGCTCGTGGTGGCGTTTTGTGTTCACAAGCTCTTCGAGTTGCCCGCGCGCCGTTGGGTTCGACGTCGCTTCCATTCATTGGGAGCCGGCTGAGGCATCGTGCATCCGGGAGCTCGTCTCAGCGATCTGCGCGAGCCGCGGCCCGTAGCAGCGAGATCGCCGAGGCGAGAACGACCGCGACGACGAGCCACCTCACCGCGTCGAGGGGCAGTGACCGCACGATCCACGCGGCCACGAGGACGCCGGGCAGGCCCCCGACCGTGAGACCCATGGCCGCCCTCGGCGCATACGCCCCGCGTGCCACGAACTGCGCGCTGGCCACGGGCATCAAGAAGGCGCACGAACCCATCATGATCGGGAACGCGGCCGTCGGGTTCATCCCGAGCAGGCTCACGAGCACCATACAAGGTCCGTAGAGGCCTACGCCGAGTGTCATGCAAGCCCCCAATACGAAGTTGCCTCCGATCGCCAGCGCGAGGCGCGCTCCACGGAGCGCCAGAGCGTCGCCGCCGGCGGGTAAGACGCGAAAGAGTTGGGCGCACAGCATCGAAGCGGCGGCGACGAGTGCGACGCCGAGCCCGAGCTGAATCCGGCGCTTGGGCCACGTGGCGACGATCCCCGCGCCGAGCCAAGCGCCGGCCACTGACGCGGCGATCATCAGCGCCAGAGTCGCGCCATCGACGCGCACGATCGCGACGTAGATGAACGCTTGGGCGAGCGTCGGGATTGTATGACCGACGTTCAACGTTCCGGGGATCAGGCGATCGGGGACGACTTTCCGGAGGCGAAAGAGCGATGTGGTCGTCGCGAACGATCCGACGCCGAGGGTGTCGAAGAAGTCGGTCAAGAGGCCGACGAACGCCTCGTACGCCGTCGGGACCGGGAAGCGAGGCGACGCGCCCGCGCGAAGCGCGGCGAGCCAGCGGTGGACGAACGCCGCCCCCAGAAGGCCGAGCGCAAGGAGAATGGCCGTCCCGATCACGCCCTCACGGTATGTCGGTTGGGGGGCAGCCCTTTCCGAGAATCGACGGCGGTCATCCGAAAATCAGTCGCCACCGCCACTGCGCGTCGAATGCGTCCCGAAGAATCACGAGCTCAGGCGTTCGGCACGTCCGTTGCGTACGCCCGCTCGCCATTTCCTGATCGCACCGAGGAGACTCATGAGACTGCACATCCGAAAGCCTTTCGTCGGCTCCGTGTTGCTCGCCGCCGTGGCTGGTTCGACTTCGCTCGCCATGACCGAAGTGGGCTGCTCCTCCAGGACCGGTTCGCCCGAGACCGCAGGCGGCAGCGGTGCGTCCCTTCCGAGCGCCGCTGCAACCGACAATACCGGCAGCGTCGGCCTGCAGCTCCAGCTGCCCGGCGGGGTGGGTGTCAACACCGCCTCGTGGACCATCACGGGCCCGAATGGCGCGTCGACCGTGGTGCAGAGCGGGAGCGTCAACGTCCAGAACAGCCAGTCGATCAGCTTCCTCGTGGGGGGAATTCCGGCCGCCAGCGGCTACACCATCACGTTGAATGCGACGGCGACGGACGGAGTCACGACCTGCGTCGGTTCGGGAACGTTCAGCACCAGCGCCCGGACGACGACCAGCGTCTTCGTCCTCCTCCAGTGCACCCAGCCCGCTTCGGAGGCCGGCTCGGCTCAGATCAACGCGTCCGCGTACAGCTGCGCGTCGGTCAGCTCGATCGCGGCCAGCCCGACGGAAGTCAACGTGGGCGCCGCGGTGGCCCTCAGCGCGACCGCGTCGGGTCCGGGCGCCGACGGCGGCGCGATCTCCTATGCGTGGTCCGCGCCGAGCGGCACGTTCGACGCGCCCAACGCATCGAGTGCAAACTTCAGCTGCACCACGGCCGGCCCCGTCACCGTGACGCTGACGGTCACCGACGGCCTCGTGCCCGACGGCGGCTCGTGCAACCCGGCGCTCAGCACCCAGACAGTCACGATTCAGTGCGACGCTCTGGTCGGGCAAGTGCTCGTTACGTCGCTCGGCGCGGGCGCCTTCCCGACCACGGTCGCCATCAATCAGGGCACGGCCATCGGCGAGGGGGCGCTCAACGGCGCAACGCCGTTCCTATTGAACAACCTCGCAGCCGACCCGAACAACAGCCAGACGATCACGAGCAATGACGGAGGCGCCCCGTTCCTCGCCTCGGGCACCGTGCCCGATCCTGCGTTCGGATTCTGCAACTACCCGGCGGACGGCGGGGCCCCGACGCGAATCAACCACGTGGCGGGATCCAAGTTCGAAACGTCTCCGGAAGCGGGAACCGCGGACCCCATGGTGCCCTTGGCGCCGGCCTACTTCCCGCTCGTTTACAATTCAGCGGTAACGACGAGCGACAACGCGTTCGGCGGCAAGCCGCCGATCGTCGGCCTCTTCGACTGGCGCCCGAAAGACATCGACGAAGCCCTCCTCGCCGCCGAGTCCGACGACAACGGGAAGACCTGGTACTTCATGCAGCTCGTGCTCGAGCTCAACCCGGACTACACGAACCCGATCAGCGGCGGCTACAACCCCGCGGGCGCGACGGGCTGCCCAACGACCGTCCACGGCACGAACGCCAATTACGTCTCGGCCAACGGTTCCCAGGCGGACGACGGATGGGGCCACGCCGCGATCATCCAGCTTCCCGGCAGCGGCAACTCCAAGACCGGGCAGTTTCTCTACATGCTCGATCGCAACACCAACAACCTCCCCGATTCGGGTATCGCGATCGTCGACGGGGCGCCGCTCTGGGTGATCAGCCTCGCGCCCGGGAGCGCCCTCGGCGGCGGCGCGTCGCCCAAGTTCCCGATCTGGAACACGAACTTCGTCGTGGCCGACGGGGGCAATACAAGCAACAACGACATCAAGTCGATTAGCTCGACGTTGAACCAGACGCCGGACTCCGGCTCCCCGATCACCGTCACACAGACCGTCGGCCTCGTGGATCCGGACGGCATCATGGCCGTCTTCCCGACTTCGCCGACGGCGGCTGCGGGCTCCCCGGTGACGGTGCTCTGGGTTCAGAAGATCCTGAACGGTGACAACACGGCTCCGACCGCGCTGCCCGTGGCGCAGCAGTGCACCGCGGCGCCTTTCAGCGGCAAGGTCAACCACGACATCGCGACCGTTCGTCTTGCGACGACGACCGACGGAATTCACTTCACCGACCTCGGACCGGTCAGCGGCCTAAGCGACCCGACGACCGTGGATTACAACAAGACCCGCTGGGTCAGCCCGCGCGGGACGTTGATCGACGTCAACGGCAACGGGAGCCTCTGGGGATTGTACTTCGCGGCAGGAAACTGCCTCGATGGCGACTCCGACGCGTTCCACTACATCGGTTATGCCGAGTCGGCGGACATGGTCCACTGGACCGTGTACAACGACATCAACAGCCCGATCGCGTCGATCAACCCGATCACGACGAGGAATCAGGCCGGCGGCGCCACCGTGACCATTCCGGCCAACCCGCCCATCGTGCCCACGCAGGCCTGGTTCGCCGAGCGCCTGTACGCGCCGACCGCGGTGCAGATCGACTCGACGCACCTCAGCATGACGTTCGCCGGCTACGGAGTGCAGACGCCGAACAACGATTTGCTCGAGTACCGGCAGATCGGAAACGTCGTCCTCACCGTGAGCAAGCCCCTCCCGGCAGGCGTTCCGAACAACATCAACGCCCACCCGTAAGGGGGTCGCGAGGTAAGGGCCTTACCGGGCCGGGAGCCCCCCCGATCGCCATTGCGAGGGTGCTCCTGACCCGGAGGGCGCGTCAGCTGCCGACGGCGTACCGGCCGCCCAGAATGCTTGCGTGAGCCGGTTTGCGCGACACGGTGCGCCCGAGCGCAAGTCGAGCGCGCAAGATTACGCCCTTCGCCCAATCGACCCCCGGCGACGTCCCCACGGGGCGCGGCGAAAGGCCGAGTCGCCGGAGCTCGTAGTTCGCCTGGTGCGCGGCCTTCCTCCGCATCGTCGCGCGCGTGTAATACGTGAAGCTGACCGAGACGGACACGTTGTCGCCGTTCTTGACCCAGTGGCCGGCGGTCGTCGGCATGTACGCGCCCGTGCCCGGACTGGCCTCGAACACGTGCGCGCGCTTCTGCTTCTCGTCGTCCAACGAGACGAGGTCACGAGACAGCTTGGCGTGGAACAGCTCGAGCGCCTCTTCGCTGACGACGGCTCGGTCCAGCGGATCGAAGACGTGGATCGTCTTCTTTCCCAACACCTGCAGAATGAAGTTGTGCTCGTGATCGATGTGAAACGGCGTGACCGCGTTGGGAGAGGTCACGAAGATCCACGCGGCTCGATGACACATGCCGGGATCCTTCGGACTCACCATCGGTTGAACGTAGTCGAGCACCTCGTCGACGAACCGCCGATACACTGCGTCGTTTTGAACGTTGTGGAGTGCCATCCACGCTTTCGCGCTCTCGATCGACCGGATGGTCTCTTCGACGGACAGCGCCGCGGGATGGGTCTCTGGAGCGTTGACGAAGCTCGTATCCGCTTTCGCGGCGTCGTTGTGCGATCGCACCGAGCCGACGCTCTCCAGACGGCGCGCCAAGTCGATCAGACTGCCGAACTCGAGGAGCGGGTGGCCGGCGAGCGTGTGCGTCACCGGCATGATGCGCATCGGATCGAACGTAGCCTGGTCGAAGACGATACCTGGATTCTTGTACATGGTCATCTCGATGATTCCGATGGTATTGGCTCTCTCGTCGGAGTTTCGCGATTGGGCTCGAAAGCGACCTATTGCTTTTGGGCCACGACGTCCGACGTGATCGTCGCCATGCCCATCGCGCCCGCGCTCATCGTCGACGAGAGCGAGATGATGTGAAGGGTGTTTCCTTGTATGCAGTAGCCGCTCGTGCTCGTTGAGCCGTCGGTCGCCGAGGTGATCGTGACCGTGGTCCCGGAGATCGCGTACGTGCCGGAGTCGGTCGTGGTCGCCGAACTCGCGCTCACGCTGCAGTTGCAGTTCGATCCGGAGGTCGTGCAGCTCGTCGTGTCGCCCCCGTCGAGCGCGTTCGCCGCCATTCCCAATTGATCGCATGTGAGGCTCACGCCGCCGGACGGGAGGCAGCTCGTGGGAATGCTCAAGACCACGGTCGCCGACGTGCTGATCGAGCTCGAGTAGGTCATGTCGGCGTTGAGCGTGATTGTGCCGGCAGCGCTGAACGAGCCCACCTGAGCGGTCTCGCCGGGACAGCTGGCGGAGACGGTCCCGGGGGAAGCGCTCTCGCACGCATCTACGATCTTCCAAGTGCCCACGACGTTGCTGCCGCCGCACGCGGGGACGCTCCCGCAATGGTCGGCGCCTCCCGCGCCGTTACTCCCTCCGCTGCCACTACTGCCTCCACATGCGACAAGACACGCAAAGAGTGCGATCCCTGCGTCGACAAAGATTCGTCTGACCATACGAGCCAGCATCCCGCAATAGGCCCCGCACCGCTAGAGCCGAAAACGAACCAGCTCGCGATGTGTGGTTGGCAGCCGCCGCGTGTGCGAGCGCCGAGCACGCCGAGCCGCGACGTTCACATGGCTCCCGTCTTCTTGCACGTCGGACTGCAGTTCGGGGGCCCGTCGCACTCTTCTCCGAACTGCGTCTCCACGACCCCGTCGCCGCAGAACGGGGCCACCGAGCAGGCGTCGGTGCAGATCCCGGGGCCGTAGGCCGTCGCCGCGGGCTGGTCGTTCGCGCCGTTGTCGCATTGCTCCGGCGGGTTCTGCACGGTTCCGTCGCCGCAATAGGGCGCCCATTTGCACCCCGGCCCGCAGACCATCGAGTTCTTGACTCCGTAGGTGGCGAGGTTGGTGCCGTCGTCGCACTGCTCGCCGAACGAGGCTTCGACGACGCCGTCTCCGCAGGTGGGAGCCGGCGTGCAGTCGGTGGTGCAGACGCCGGGTCCGTACCCGGTCGTCGCGGAGACGTTGTTCGTCCCGTTGTCGCATTTCTCGTCGCTGGCGACGACTCCGTCGCCGCAGGTGCTCTTGCACTGCGAGATCGTGTGCACGAATCCGCTCAGCGTCAGGGCGTACGTCGATCGACACACGTGCCTCTCGGCCTGAAAGAGATCAATCGAGTACCAGCCCCCGTCGGTCAGCCCGAGCGCGGTCGCATTCGCGGTGTTCAGCGTGTACGAGCCGCTGAGCGGATTGTGAACCCCGCCGAGATCGACGACGAGCTGGCTATTGATGAACGCCCAGACGTCATCGTCCCCGGTGAAGTTGAAGACCGATGGAGTCGCGCTCGCCGCGACCGTGGCCTGGTACGTGAAGAGGTAGTGAAGCTCGCTCGTGAACGAGAAGTTGCGACCGGCCTTGTCCGCGACGCCCGCGTCGGCCGGCTCGTTCTGGGCTTCGCAGTCCGTATCGGTCTGCGGGTTTGTCCCGGCGTTCCATCCGAGGCCGTCGAGCGGAAAGAATTGCGGGGCGGCATAGGTGTACGTGCCCGCGGCCCCCTGGGTCAGCGTCAGCGTCGTGGGCTCGCCCGTGGCGTCGAGGTACACGAGCTTGTCGTACGGGTTTGCTCCCCCGTCGCCGCACCCCGTCTCGTGGTACCACCAGCAATAGTCCACCGCTCCGGTGAGGAGTGGAGTGCCGGCCGGACCGTTCGACGCCCACACCGGTTTGTGGTCGGCGCCGAGCGTCGCCTGCACGAGGCCCGTCGCCGTTCCGTTGAAATGGTTGAAGTCCGGGTGCCCGCCCCCGGCGGGCTGGGGTACGGGGAAGCTCGTCGTATTGTAATAGAGCATATCCCGATAAAGAATCGGGATGACGAGCGTGGCGGCGGGGGCCTGTTCGACCTTCGCGCACGCGTATCCCGTCTCGATCGTACAGGTGGCGCTGCACCCGTCGCCGGAGACCGTGTTGCCGTCGTCGCATTGCTCGCCGGGGAACACCAGTCCGTCGCCGCAGACGCCGGTGCATCCCCCCTTGCCGTCGCACGAAGGCTCGATCGCGCACGCGGGCGAGCAGCCGTCGTACGGAATCAGGTTGCCGTCGTCGCACTGCTCGGTGCCTTCCTTCTTGCCGTCGCCGCAGACAGTCGCGTGGCACACCGAGGCGGGGGGCGGCGTCGCGGACGGCGCGCAGGCGTAGCCGGGCTCGATCTCGCAGGTGGCGCTGCACCCGTCGCCTGAAGTCGTATTCCCGTCGTCGCACGGTTCGGTCCCCGAGAGAATGCCGTCGCCGCACACCGCGTTGGCGACGCAGGGGGCGCCCGGGGTCGGGCACTGCCAGCCGCTCTCGACCTGGCACGTCGACGAGCAGCCGTCCCCGGACGTCATGTTGGCGTCGTCGCAGGCCTCGCCGGGATCGAGCTTGCCGTTGCCGCAAACCCAGATTTTGACGCACGGCTGCCCGGGGGTCGGACACGCATATCCCGGCTCGATCTGACAGGTCCCCGAGCACCCGTCGCCCGGCGCTGAGTTGCCGTCGTCGCAGGCCTCGCCGGGACCGATCACGCCGTCGCCGCAGAAGCCCGTGGGCGCGTCGGCGCATACGTCCGCGTTGCAGCCGGCCGCCGCGGCGTCCGACGGGGCCGGAGCGTCCGGCGATGCCGCCTCGCCCGAGAAGACGAACCCTCCCGAACCTTCCACCGCCCCGTCGCCCCCCGGGAACACGGCCGTCGACGCCTCGCCGGTCGCGTCGACTCCGGCATCGAACAGGGACCAGGCGGTGGTGTCGCCGTTGCCGCAAGCGCCGGCTGCGACGAAAATAACGAAGAGAGAGCTGGAGAGAAGGAGCCGCAACGCGCGGACGAACATCTGGGTCACCGTGGAGCGCGCGCCGGTCCCACCGCTGGGGCCAAGGCGGCGCGCCATACCGTGCACCGGACCGTCCTCCGTGTAAAGGTGCATCCCCGACGGAGTGCCCTCGGCCCGCTTACATTTCGCCCGGCGACGGGAGCCGGTACAGGAAGGCTTTCGACGAGACGAGGGCGACAAGCATGTCGCGCACCGAAAAGCCAGCGGTCGCGGCGCCCGTCCGGTACGCGACCTCCAGCGACCCCTCCTCCGCCGGAGTTTCCATTCGTCCGAGCATGTAACGCGTCCACTGCCGGTCGACACACGCCTGCGCCTCGGCGCTCGCGGCGAGCTGCTTGGAAAGATCGAGCGCCCCGCTGAACGTCAACGTGCTGCCTCCCAAACCTTGCGCCATGAGCGGGGTCGGGAAGGTCCCCGTCGCGTCGACCGGTGTGCCCGACTCGTTCGTTCGATACTGGCCCACGCCGTCGTAGTTCTCGAAAGCAAAGCCCGCCGGGTCGAAAATGCCGTGACACTTGAGCGCGCACCCCGACGACCCGTGCTTGTCGTAGGCCTGTCGCGTCGTCGCGCCTGGGACGAAATTGACGGGCGGTATGTTGTTCGACGGCGGTGGTCCGATCAGGCCACAGAGCGCTTTCGTGTAGATCGCGAGTCCGCGGTACACGGGATTGTCGGCGATGCTGTCCTCGATCCCCGCCAAAAAGGCGACCTGCGTGAAGATCCCGCCGCGCTGGGTCGGATCGAGAGTCACTTTCGCGAAGCCGTTCACCGGCCCGGCGACGCCGTAGATCGCCGCGAGGTCATGGTTCACGAACGCGTAGGGGGCCGTGTACAGCGTGTTCAGCGTTCCGTCGCCGGGCGGGACGTAGACCGACGCCAAGAATTGGGTGAACTCGGTCTGAAGGCCTTGCGCGGCGGATGCGGTGAGGAGCGAGTTCGGCTTCGCCACGATCGTGCCTAGGTCGGTCACGTGGAAGCCCATGTTGAAGATCCATTGAAGGTGAAAGCTGTACAGCGACTGCAGGGCCTGCGGATCCTGGAGCATGCGCGCGGCCTGGGCGGCGACTTGCGTCGGGCTCCCGAGCTCGCCGTTCTGCGCCGCTTGAAACAGCGTGTCGTCGGGCATGCTCTCCCAAATCGTCTCGGCCAGTCGCGAAGCGACTTGCCATTGCGTGAGCGGCGCCAGGCCATCGGCGCCGGCGACGGAATTCGTCGGCCCGATTTCCCAATGGTAGAGAAAATTGGGCGATTGGAGCATCGCCTTGGCAAGCTCGCCGATCGAGTCCGTAAAGCCGAGATTCGTCCGGACGGCGGAAAAGAGCGCGAGAAGGTCGGTCTGCTCCGCCGCGGAGACGGGCCGGCGGTAGGCATGCAGACCGAAGTTCGCAATGAACTGGGTGGCGCATGTCGTCTCCGCCGCAGCGGCGGGGTTCGTGCACGGGATGGCAAACGCACCGGTGGGCTTGCCGGCCGCGGCGGATAGGAGCGCTGTCGTGACGAGAGCGTTGGCCGTTTGCTCGTATTGAATGACGTGGTAGCTCGCGACCGACGTAGGCGCGACGAAGCCGCTGTCCCCCGCCGCGTCCGGGGTCCAGGGCATCGAGCCGGAGGCCGGCGAAGTGGTGTCGCCCAAGAGGCGGGCCATCATGTGGTCGTACTCTCGGAACGTCAGGCGGCGCATCAAGAGCGTTCCCGCCCTCTCGGCGGCGGGTGGGCCGGCGGTATTTACGGTGACGGAGGGTGCCCCCGCCGCCGTTCCGGTTCCGCTTCCCGTGCCCGTGCCCGTGCCGCTTCCGGAGGAGGCGCTGCTGCCGCTCGGGACCGGAGCAGGTGGGTGGTTGGCGACCGGTGCCGCGTCTCCGACGGAGCCCGTGCACCCTGCGATCAGCCCGGCGGTAACCACGCTTCCCAGCGCGAGAGACGAGCCCAAGAGCCAATTCGTTTTCATTGGAATCTCCAATTTCCTCTGCCCGGCCAATCTTCAACCCTTGAGGACGGCCAGCTCGCCGCCGTACATCGCTTCGCCGTAATACGTGCCGCCTCCCATTGCCGGGACGCCGAACGCGTTGCACAGCGCCACCAAAATCCCGTTATTCGGTGTTCCCGCGGGGAGCGCGAGGCTTCGCCCGGTCTTGAAGTAGCCGCCGCAGCTACCCGCCATGATCACAGGGACGCCGGTCGTCTCGTGCGTTCCCGTTCTCATGTTGTTCATGGCGAGAACCACGCTGCTGTCGAGCATCGAGCCGCCTGCCATGTCTCCTACGCTCTTCATCTGTTGGATGATGTAGGCGACTTGGGTCTGAAACCACGTGTCGCAGACCACCTTGTCCGCGACGTTCCGGTGCGCGATCGCGTGAAAGCCGTTGACGTCGCCGGTGTTGGCGTCGCCCGGATTGGCCCCCCCGAGCGAGTAGTTGCACGGTGGCCAGGACAAGATGAGCTCAGCCGCGCCCTGATCGCCGATTTGCATCACGGCGACGCGAGTCAAGTCGGCCGCGAAGGCCAGGACCGCAAGGTCCATGTGCAGCTTGGCGACGACCGGAATGTTGGCGGAAAGACGGTAGTCGACGGGCGCCGCGGTGGCAGCGGCAGGAATGGCGCACGCACTGCCGCTCCCCATCGTAATCGTGCCCCCGTCGTCGGACGGTCGACTGACCCCGGCGACCATTGTGAGGGTGTTTTCGATATTCCGGACGTAGGTTAAATGGGAGTCGATGGCCGCTTTGTCCGCGGTCCCGACTACCGACCGGAACCGATTGAGATCGGAGAGGACGTAGTCGAGAACGCTCTTCCGGTTCACTTTCGTGAAATCGACCGGCGGGGCGCCGGCGTCGACCGGCGGGGCCGGGCCGGGCCCCGAATTGGCGGGCGGAGGGGTCGTGATGTTGCCTTGGATATACGTCGTGAACACGTGATACGGGTTGAGGTCCGGTAGGACCGGCTGAGCCGCGGCCGTCCACGAAATGCGCGCGGTGCTCTGGACGAACGCCCCCTGATTCAGGCTCACGAGCCCCCCGGCGGGCTTGAGACTGCTGCCGATGTATTGATCGACCGACGCGCAGCCGGCGACGTCGGTCGACGTGGACGCGAGGGGCATGTAGAACGCGCCCGTGAGCAGTCCCGGATAGGTCGCGTGTCCGGTTCGCTCGCCGGTGCCCGGCATATCCTTGATGAATTTGTAATCGACGCCGTTCAGAAGAAGGAGATCCGACTGATATGGTTGGAGCGAATTCATGAATGGGGGCAGGGTCCAGCTCGACGGGTCGTTCCCAGCCGTCGCCCAGCTGTTGATGCTGCTCAGCATTCCGTTCGGCCACACGAGGACGTAGAGGCGCTTGATTCCACCTGCCACGCACTGCGCATCTGCGCGATCGGACTCGAGAAGCGGCAAGAGCGCCGCGCCGGCTCCGATGGACTTCAACAAATTCCGGCGAGAAAACCGGAGGTCGCGCTTCATCATGAAGGGCCTCGAGGGTGGATCTGTGCGAAGAGACGCCGCCCGTTGGCGGGGCTCGGGGATGTTCGTCCCCAGGCGGGACGCGCACCAATCTGATAATTATCTGTGTCGCCACCCGATGGAAACCCGTCACCGTGGGGTTCATTTTTTTCCGCGGGCGAGTTTCGTCCGGAGGCGCCGATCGACCTCACGCCGCGAAAGATTCATCCATGAGATCCTCGATTTGGTCCGCCGCGTTCGTCGCATCTACGGTGGCCTGCGATGCGAAGACGCTCGGCGTCGAAGCTTCGATTGCCGATGCGCGTGCGGACTCGCGCGGTGTCGCCGCAACGTCCACATCGGTCGGAGCCCCCCCTGAGCGGGGGCCAAGACCCACCGTCGAGACTCGTATGCAAGTGATCAACCGTCTTCCTCCAGACGATGTGTCTTGCATTGCCATGAACGAGGCTCGATCGACGACTCCCGGCGCTCGGCGTCTGCCAACTGAAGTTCACTCCGCAAAGACAGAAGCTCTCTCTACGACGACGGAAGCTCACGTGGCGATTCGTGAAGCTCCCTCCAGCAAGACGGAAGCTCACTCCGCGACGAGTGAAGCCCGCTCGTCGATGACCGAAGCCCACACCGCGACGAGTGAAGCTCAATCCGCGAAGACCACACCCCGCTCTGTGGAGACGGAAGCTCACCCCGTGAAGACGGAAGCTCGCTCCCCGGCTCGTGAGGCTCGGTCGTTCACGAGCGACGCTCGCTCTTGGGAAGCCGAGCCTCACTCGTGCGCGAACGAGCGTCACTCGTGCACGCCCCGGGCTCGGACGTCGCTTCGCCTCGCTCGCTCGTCGGGGAACGGCCTTCCCTTGGTCGACAATGGGACTCATTGCCGGAACGGCGAGCCTCGCTCGTGGCCGAGCGAGAGTCGGTCGTCGAGTCGCGGGCATCGGTCCCCGGAGAGGGAGGCTCACTCCGCGAACAGCGAGATTCGCTGTTGCGAAGCGGCCGCTCTTCCGCCGAGTACCCTGCCTCGCTCCTCGGCCCACGAGCTTCCGTATCGGAAGAGCGACCGTCGGTCGTCGCGGTCCGCCTTTCGGACGTTCACTCGCGGCCCTCGCTCGGCGCTTCGACGATACTCAATCGCTCTTGCGATAGCGGGCTTCGCTCTCGCCCAAGCGACCTTCGCCGTCGCCATGCCGCGCCTCGGTCGCGGAGGTTCGGCCCTCGGTAAAGCTCAGAAACGGTTTTTCCTGGATCGCGACACCGCGCGCGAGAGAAGTCTGGACTCTTCCTCTGCAAGCGCGATTTCTTCGGTAGCGCGAACTGGTCGACTCGAGCACAATCCCTCGCCTCCGCGGCGCCGACCCGGCACCGGCTTGGGGGACCGAGGAGAAGCGACATGCGCAGAGCAGCCCTTTTTCGCGCCGCATTTCGAGTGCTCGCAGGAGTCTTGTTCTTGGCCGGAACCGGCTGCGGCGGGAGCACCGCCCGTAACGGCGCGGCGTCACAAGACGCAGGCGCACGGGTCGACGCGGACGGTGCGAGCTCCCTCCCGACGACCGGCGAGAGCGATGGGGGCCCATACGACGCAACCGTGGCGAGCGACG
>Ga0265318_10000867_pt1 | contig 19824 bp, 13 predicted proteins | sample 4821metaG_FD_192431 | JGI IMG/M metagenome (GOLD analysis project Ga0265318, IMG submission 192431) | Rhizosphere microbial communities from Carex aquatilis grown in University of Washington, Seatle, WA, United States - 4-8-21 metaG | ecosystem: Host-associated > Plants > Roots > Rhizosphere >... | reverse complement strand
TCCAAGGATGGCGACCACCTGAGCATGCAGCCGCACCGCGAGGATGAACGCCGTCGCGGTAATGAGCGCCATCAAGAGAAATGTCGGCAAGGGCCCGAAGAAGGCGAAGTGGTAGATCGAGTTGCACGCGAAGGTGACCGCGTAGAGGGAGACGACGCCGGATGCCACCAGCGTTTGCGCCGTGACGCGGTACTTCTCGAGGGACACCTTGAGCCCGCCGACGATTAGGCCGGCGCCGATCAGGAAGCCGATCGCTACGCGAACCTGGGGCGGGACAAGATTGTGCTCAAAGGAATACTTCACAAAGAACGCCACGCCCAGGAAGAGCGCGAGCCCCCCAAGCCAGGCGAAGAGCTTCGCCCCCATGAACTGCTCCCAGTTGATGGCGGGGACTGTCGGCTTCCTTTCCTGGACGGGAGCCGGACGATCCTCTCTCTGCTTTGGAAATTGGGGCGTTTCTGCGGAGACGAACGTCTCCTTCTGTGGCAATGACGGTGGCGTGGCAACGGGCTTCGGTGCTTCCGCGATCGGCGGCGGCGCTGCAGCAATGACGGGTTTGGCCGGCGGTTCCTTTGCAATCGCCTGGGGGGCGGCGGGAGCCGCCATCGCAACAGTGGGTTGGGGAACCGGAGGCTTTGGGGGCGGCGCTTCGGGCCGGATGCGGAGGAGGTTGCGCAATTCGGCAATGATCACGTCCTGGTCCCGTATTCGGTCCCACAGAGTCTTCAGTTCATCCCCATGGCTCGATAGCTTGGCTATCGTCCAGATGGGCATAATGACCAATACGGTGAATAGAAAGATGCACAGTAGGCCAATGAGGGGTTCCATGGTATGTGTTTTCCGGTTTATTCCTTATGCGGCCGCGGCTTCCGCGGTCTCTGCCAATTGTTGAAGCGCCACGAGGTCGGGTTTCCCCGAGCCCAGAAGAGGAAATGGAGAGCAGACCTTGATCCGCTTCGGGATGTTGAGGTACGACAGTCCCTTTGCCCGGACGGCCTCCCTTACGCCTTCAATTGTGATCCCGGCGTCCGAGGTGAGGAGGACCAATTCCTCGCCCTTGGTTGCATGAGGGCGACTCACGACGGCCACGACGCCCTTGACTGCGTTCGACAGGGCCTCCTCGACGGCCGCGAGTGAGATCATCTCACCCGCGATCTTTGCAAACCGCTTGGCCCGTCCAAGGATGCTCACGAAGCCCGTTTCATCGACTGAAACAATGTCTCCGGTGTCGTACCAGTCCTCGGTGTCGGTCAGGACTCCCGGCTGGTCGGGCAGGTAGTACCCCATCATTCGGTTCGGTCCGCGGAAGCTCAGCCGCCCGCCCGCGATGCCGGGCATGCGTTCAAGCCGGTACTCAATGCCGGGAAGGAAGCGGCCGACCGTCCCAGGCTTGAAGGCCAACGGGGTATTGATCGCTACCGCGGGGGAGGCCTCGGTCGTGCCGTATCCCTCGAAGATGCGGATCCCGAAGCGCTCACTCCACAGCTTCTGGGTGGCTGGCTGAAGCTTTTCGGCGCCCGCGAACACATAGCGCAGCGAGTAGAAATCGTAGGCATGGGCCTTCCGCGCATAGCCGTTCAGGAATGAGTTGGTGGCGAAGAAGATCGTGGCGTTGGAGCTGTAGATGAACTCCGGAATGATGCCGTAGTGGAGCGGGGTGTGGTACAGGACCGTCTCAACGCCAGAGAACAAGGGCGTGAGCATTCCGCCGGTAAACCCAAAGGCATGGAACAGGGGGAGCGCGTTGAAAACGCAGTCGTTGTGGGCGAAATCGATCCGCGCCCGTAGCTGCGAGACGTTCGAAAGCAGGTTCTCATGCGACAGCACGACCGCCTTGGGCAATCCGGAGGACCCCGAGGTGAAGAAGATCGCGGCCCGGCGGTCCCGTCCATCCCTCTTCCAGGCGGACTCCTGGGCCCGGTAACCGGACGTCAGGTTCATTCTTAGCCAGACGGCGCGAAGCTTCCAGAGGAACGTGGGTTTTAGGTCCTCCAGGTAGATGACGGAAACGCCGGCACCCTCGAGGGCCCGGATGCGCTCTTCCATGCGGCCTTCGGCGACAAAGGTCCTCGAGGTGATGACGGAACGCATCCCTGTTGTCCTCACAGTTGAGGCAAAGGCTGCGCTTCCCATGGAGAAATTGAGCCAAGCAGGAACCCTGTGGGCAAACTGCAGGCCCCAAAAGGCGAGCCCTCCGCCGATGCTGGTCGGCATCATGATCCCCACCACCTCTCCCGGCTTCGTTGCGCCTGCCAAACGGGTGCCGAGATAGGCCGACCGGCCGAGGATCTGGGCATAGTCGAGGCCCTGGCCATCTTGGCCGACCCACATGTGACGACCTCCCCCGTGGCGCCTTGACGCGTCCAACAGCTCCCGGAACAACGAATGGCTTGGGATCTGGGCCGAATAGGCGCTCTCGCTCAGAAGCGAATAGATGAAGGGTGAGCGCCCCTTCCGGTCGACCTCCTTGGGCATCACCTTCGGAGTGCTGATCGTAAGGGTGATTCGGGGAAACCATCGCCGCTTGTACTTGTGGGCCAGGCGCGTGAACAACGAAAGTTGTGCTCCGTCGATGTGGATCGTCACGATTGCGGCACCGGTCTTCTGGGCGATGAAGCCGGCTCCGTCATAGACCTTCATGAGTCCGCCCGTCGTGGTGAGGCGGCCCTCGGGGAAGATCGCCACGAGCCCTCCTTTTTCGACGGCCGAGCACAGGGTCTTTAGGCTGAGCGGATGAAGGGGGTCGATCGAGTGGGCCGTTGTCCACCGAAGGAAAGGTTTCACCCAGGGGATTTGTGCCACCCGGGTATCGACAGCGAAGACCGGCGGCTCGGGCAGAAAGGCCGAAAGAAGTGCCGCATCGAGCCACGAGGTGTGGTTGGCGATCACAAGCCGCGGCCCGGAAGTCGGGAAGTTCTCAAGCCCGCGGACCTGGACCCGAAAGAGAACCTTGAGCACAAGGCGAACCACGGTCTGCAGCACCGACTCGGGCAGCAACCAGACCATATAGATCGACACCGCCAGGTTGGCCACTCCAAGAACACTGAGGAGCGCAGCCGGCTTGGGCGTTATCGCGGAGATCACCACCGCCCCTATCGCTCCAGCCACCATGAATATGGCGTTCATGATGTTGTTGGCGGAGATGACCCGGCCCCGTTGGCTCTCGGGGCTCCGGTGCTGCATGAGGGCGTAGAGCGGGACCGAGTAGATTCCCCCCGCGATCCCGATCCCCGAGGTGATCACGGTCAGGAACATCCCGAGGTGGGCTGCGGCGAACCAGTCGGCAACGACCCAAAGAAACAGGAATCCGCTCATGGCCAGGCCAGCCAGAGGAACGTAGGTCGCCCGGATCCGGCCTTTATTGAGGAAGATCCCGAGGAAGGATCCCACGCCCACTCCGATTGCGAAAAAGAGGAGGAAATGGGTCACTCCCGCAGCGTCCTGGTGCAGGGTATCCTTCACGTAGGTCGGCAGGAACGAGAGCAACACCGCGCCCAGACACCAGAACCATGACACGCCGAGGACACTTCTCCAGAGAACAGGGATCTTTCTGATTGTCCGGACGGCGTCGACCGCGCAAAGCCGCAGCGATCTTGGGTTCCAGGGTGAGATCGTTTGCACGGCGGACGCCGGGGCCATCGGAAGAAAAAAGGTCGAAACGCAGCCGATGAGCCCAAGGACCAGAAGGAGCGCTCCAATCTCGGTCCGGCCAGCGCCTCCCGTAGCAGCCTTAGCCCCAACGAGGGTGCCAGTGACGATAGCGATGAAGGAGCCCGCCTCAAACCAGGCGTTACCGCTCACGAGCTCGTCGGTCCTGAGGTAGACGGGGAGCAGGCCGTACTTCAGGGGCCCGAACAATGCCGAGATGAAGCCGAGGGCCACGATAATGACCCACATGCCGTAGAAACTGTCCGTGTAGAGGGCCACCGCAGCTCCGATCATCACGAAAGCTTCAAAGGTCTTCAGCGCACGCACCAGGGTGTGGCGGGCCCAGATATCAGAAACATAACCCGCCCATCCCGAGATCAGGACGAACGGCAGGATGAACAGCCCTCCAATCAGGTAGACCGCATAAGCCGGATTCCATCCGTGGGCCTGGGCGAGGCCGAACGTGGCCAGGAGGACAAACGCATTCTTGAACACGTTGTCGCAAAAAGCCCCAATGAACTGGGTGATGAAAAGGGGCAGGAACCGCCTGGACGTGACCATGTTCATCTTATGAGTAATTAGGTGAGGGTGGGAAGGTGAGCTTGAATGGCTCTAAGGGTCGCCTTGGCGCCGGCCACCAAGGCCGGATCAAGGTCGATCTGGCCAATGACCGCGTCCATCTGCTTCTCGGCTGAAGCCCGTGTCTGGGCGCCCAACGGGGTCAGAGAAACGTTCCAAGTGCGGGCGTCGGCCCTCCTGCGCTGAACGAGTCCACGCCGTTGCAGATGCCTCACCTGGAAGGTCACGCTCGAGGCGACCACGATGACCTTTTGGCTGATCTGCCTCTGGGAGAGGGGGCCGTCCTTGAGGACGTTGAGGATGTTGAAGGTCATGGGCGTCAGGCCAAACGGCTTAAGGATCCGACTACCGGCCTCCTCGATTGTCCCAGCGGTGGCGATGATTTCGTAGATGAGCTCTTTCATGGGTGGTTCTGGGCTACGATGGTCAGGAAGGGGCTCTGCAGTTCGCTTGCCGGGGTGATCGTCGTTCGCTCCCACGGGATCGAGCCGAGGAACCATGCCCTCCAAAACCAAAGCGGGGCATTCGGGTTCCTGTGCAGGAGGTGATCAAATGTCTCCACCTCTCCTATCGACTGATGGGTGCTCTCATACACCGCGTCGTGGACGAATTTGGAGCAAAAGGTGTGGTTGGAGCGCAGATCGAATCCCAGGCAATAGGGTTTTCCCAGCTGGGCATCCGCAAATCGGAGCATCGCCCATTTCTGCTTGTCGTTCGGCTCAGCCTTCAGCCGATTGATGGAAAACTCCTGGTTGGCGGAGTGCCCGAGAAACTTCCGGAGTGGAGTCTTGCGAACGAACGGAACGCCGCTTTCCGCGACGATCCAGTCGCCGTTGTTGTAGTCGACGATAATCCCGACGTGCGAGGTCCAGCTGAGCGTCGTCACCGCGACGTTCGTGAAGATGGGGCCGCCGGTCCGGGTGAAGACGATGTCGCCTATCTAGGGTTTGCTCTGAACAACGGCTGCGTACGTTTGATCGTCCAGGGAAGCGTGGAGCGAGGATGCAAAGACGGCCGCGAGAAGGCCGGCGGCGAGTCGGAGGGTGTTTCTGAGTTGCATGGGAACAATTTCATGATGAACTGTTGCAGTTGCAATCATTTTTGTTGCTATCGTTCAGTAACAATTAATAGATAATTGTTTTCGTAATTTTTCTTGCCTTTGACGCACAACAATACCCTATGGAATTTTATGGCTTGTGACAAGTTAGAGTGCCCGAGCTTGAGCCGAACCGAATTGGCTTGGGGCGCGACATCCGCCCACGTACGGCGTCGTTCGTTTTGACCGGCCCGCTGGACTCATTCGCGGCCACATTCCGCTGCATAGCGGGGGATTGTGGAAGAGTCACGATGCGTAATTACGTCAATTCGCGGCCCCAACGCATCATCCCTTTAATAGAAACGGAAAGTTCGACGAAACAGTGCGATTTCCAACCGGAACACACGCGAATTGATGCTTTCGGGTTGCCAGTTGCCTTCGCTCCCGGCGCGCTTCCGGAGTCGACGTTGCAAGATCTTTACTGGCGAATCGAATCATTCTCCAAGAGTCGGCGCCCATCAACGTCGTCTGTTAGAAAATGGGTGGCTTGGGTAACAGCGCGCTCCGATGAGCTGGTCTCTGCTGATTTCTTTTCGGTAGGGATCTCAGGATCAACAATAGGACTGCCAGGAGTCGTTCTGGCCTCGGCAACGATCGCGGTCGTCGCCGGAAGACCGTCTGTTGCAAGGCGAACGAGTTCGAGTTGACTCGCGGACTTCCGAGCTTCGTTGCGCGCCAACGCGAGCGGCATCCAGTGAGGCCGCAGTAGGCCAAGACCCCATATTCATCCGGGTCCTCGCCATCTACTCTAATCTAAAACCGTATGATGAAATATTCACTCCGCCCGAAAGTCTCCGCCATCAACCGTCCCCTGATTGAATCAACATCTTCGGAACAATCGTCCGCGCTCCCGCGCGAAATACCACTCTCGACCCGTCCAGCCAAACCAGACGTGGTCGCCGATGCGGAATTGGATCGGCCTGAAGCGGGACGAGATCCAACGCTCCCTGGAAACACCGTGCATGGGGCTCCCGGTCATCAAATCAAAGAGCCACGCAGCGAGGACGAGGTTGAGGATGACGAAGGTCGCAGCACAACCGAGCAACTCGTCGAAGCGGGTGCGCAGGAAGCCGAACAAGACAAGGTGAATCAGGCGAATCGCGCAGCTCCCAGGAGCAACCGAAGCTAATCGCAGGCCGTGCTAGGCCACATGAGGTAGTCACCGCGGGCCCGGTCCAGTCCGACGAGGGAAAGCCGACCGCGGAGCGAGCGGCCTCCCAACGCGTGTTTGCAACATCGGTTTCTTTCGGAACGACCTGCCGAAGCCGTCTAGGGCACCGCCTTGGGCTCCCCCAGGGTGACCTTGCCGGGCGGCACTTCCTGAATCTGTATCCCGTGCGTCGTCTCCCCGAAGTAAGGTATGGCGGCCTGGAGCATGCCGCGGAGCACATCCGAGAACTTCTTTCCCTGATCCGCCGGCACCGCGATGAACACGGTCCAGACGCAGTGGGCCTTCCTGTTCATCCTCTCGACGTCGTCGAACCTGAACGCCTCGACCACGATCAGGTAGAAGTCGAGGGCTCTGGCATCCGACAGCTTCTCCGCCATCGCTCCCGCGATGCCCTGGTTCAACTGCTGATAGGCAAGCGCGGCCGGCCCGTTGCTCTTCTTTCCCATCCCGAAGCCGCCGCCGAGCGCCGCAAGCATTCGTCTCGTTCCCACCATGTCATCGGAGGTCATGCCCTCGCGCTCGTCGCGCAAGGGGTCGCTCAGCAACCCCATCCTGTACCGGTTGGACACTAGCCCGTCATTGCCCCACGTTATCCTGTCCGCCCTCACCGTGGGGGTCAGCCACGGCCGCTTCCCGTAATGGATGCGCATGATGTAGTCGGTCGCTGCAGGGGCCAGCCCCGCCCTCCTCTCATACTCCGCGTTGAAGTAGCCCCGCTTCTCCAGGACGAGCTCCACCTCGCGGTACACGATGTCCATCGGCACGTCGTTCGGATACACCTCCCCGGGCACGACAAGGTAATGGTGCATCGCGGAGGGCTTGAGCACGGACGGAGCCACGGTCGGGATGGCAATGGGGGCATTGAGCGCGTTGTAGAGCTCCTCGTCGGTGAGCTGGGAGTAGTTCGCCGCCGAGACCGACACGGGCAACTTCTCTCGCGATCCCGCGGTTGCACAGCCGGCAATACAGAGGAGTACAAGCGGCGCCAGGAGAAGCCCGGCAAACGCATCAATTCCTCGTTCAAAAGACCTTATCGATCTTACATTTTGCACCTGATACCGTCCTTTGTTCGGGATTCAGCGATTCTTCAAGACCTGCAAGGTAACCGACGCCCATTCTCCAAGCTTAGCCTTCACGAAGCGAAGACCATCGGTCGAATCCGTCTTGAGTGCCGTCCTTTTGTCCCAGTTCCTTGTGTCCTCATTGCCCTGACTGATCGCCTTCCCGGCCGTGTCCTTGACAGAGTTGGAAGATCTCAAGGACGGCATTTTGGAGCCGACGAATGAGCCCCCGCTCAATCGCCCTGTGTAACGGCTTTCGCTTCCCAAGTCTAGGCTCAAGAGAATGATCCTGGGGCCGTGTCCCGCGGGAAGCATGAGACAGGTCTGGTCTTCGAGGAAGCCACGTGGGGCTAAGATGATCGCGTCTCCACCCATGCTCAGGTCCATGCAGTTCTCCACGTGCCCGAAGGGGACCTCGGCGCGAGGCCCGGGCTCGCCATGCCGGCGCGCACGGAAGCTGCAAGCATGTGGAATCTAATCATTAAGCGACGATTGCAGTTCCCGACGCGTCCTCTCGGAAGATGGTTCTACGGGATCATTTCCCTAGACGGGTATTCCCCTCCCTTCCGACTATCGCCCGGCACCGATCCAACCTGCCATCAAGGCAGGCTACCGGCAATCGGTCCTGAGCCTTCCCCGGCAGGCCGCGATCGTGGACAGACCCACCTCCCGTGAAATACGGGAAGGCGGCCGCTACGTCTTCGGAACATCGTGGCGCTCGAACCAGTCGAGAACGCGGAGCAGCATGTCCTCCCGATGCCGCAGCTGCTTGAACTGGTGTCCCTCGTCGGGGTACACCACCATCTCCGTCTCGACGCCCAATTTCCTGAGCGCGGCATAATACATCCGGCTCATTGGGGGCGGACAGCGACGGTCGTTCGCCCCCACCAGGATGAGGGTCGGCGTGTGAACCCCTGCGACGTAGCTGAGCGAGCTGCGCTCGCGCATCCTGTCAGGCGCCTCCCATGGCACGGAGCCAAGCTCCCATTCGGCAAAGCTTTGAACGTCGCTAAGATGCCACATTACGCCCCAATCCGTCGGAGGCCCCTGCATCACGGCGCCGCGGAACTGTTGCGAGTGGCTGATCAGAAACCCGGCGAGAAACCCGCCGTAGCTTGCCCCGAATATGAACTGCCGGCCTCGGTCGATGACTCCTGTCTCCGCAAGGTGGTCAATCCCCGTCAGGATATCGCGCATATCGGCGCCGCCGAGGTCATTTCGGTCGGCATCCAGGAACTTTAGGCCGTAGCCCATCGAGCCCCGATAGTTCGGTTGAAACACCGCGAATCCTCTCGCCGCGAAGAATTGCACGTCAAAGCTGCGGCCGTCCACGGACCTTGAATGCGGGCCTCCGTGCGGCATGAGGAGCAGCTTATACGGCGGCTTGGCTGCACTCGGGGGCGGCAAGGTCAGGATTCCGTCAATCCACAGGCCATCAACGCTCTGCCACCGAACCGTCTCATCCAGGGCCCTGCACCTCCCGCCGGTTCCATTGTCGCTCGTCGGCAACAGGGGACTGGCCGCAGGGCCCGCGGGCGCGCCCTGAGCCACCTGAACGCCGCTATCCACGTCCACGCTCTGCCATTCGGTCAGCGATCCGTGGTATGCCGCAAAGACGACGCGCCTGTTGTCGATCCAGCAGTGGTCATTCAGAGGGACGGTCGGCGGAAGGTGCGGCGGAGTCTCGGCCACGGCGCCATGGTGGTCGAACACCACCCTCGTCGTGGCGGCGCCGGGAACCAGGTCCACCACCATCAGGTTGTAGACGTCGAAATGGGGCCCGCGCCGCGGCGAGCTTAGGCACAGGATTCTCCTGCCGTCCGGCGAGATGCGCGGGGAGAATTCGGGCCCCGGCCCCGTGGTGAGCTGCTCGACCCGCCGGTCCGCGAGGGCGATCTTCCACAGGTCATAGTTCCGGCTGATGTTGAACCGCACCGCCTCCTGGTCCGGAGTGCGGTTGGCGCATGCGACAATGAACGATCCGTCGGGGGACCACTGGGGGTCGCCATACCAATAATCGTCCGGCGTCAGACGGCTGACGCGCGCCGCAGCCGCCGCCGCCGGATGATCGAGGAGGTCGGCCACCCAGACCTGCGCCGGGCCGAAGCCCTCGTAGCCCTCGCCCTGGTCCTTCCGCAAGACTTGGACGTTGTTTCGCCGTTCCGCATCCGTGCGGGCGACGGCTCCCATATCGGCCACAAACGCGAGGCGTTTCCCATCCGGGGAGAATGCAACGCGGCCGTAGAAGGTGTCCGCAATCACCCGGCCATAGGGGCGGGACCGCCCCGCCAGCGGCGTCGCATTGCCTCCCGTCGATGGAATCAGCCACAGGTCCGCCGCGGGCTCCGAGTACGGCGGCACGGGCTGGTAGGATCGGGCGCCATCCGAAAGGGCGCGCGTGGAGAGGAATGCGATCCACATTCCATCCGGTGAGAGCACCGGGCTGAATCCGTCAGGCTCGCCCACCTCAAGGGGCCGCGGCGGACCCTGGTCGTCGACGCGCCAGAGGGACTGCTTGATCGCCCCTGTGGCGGGGTCCGCGCGTCGGCGGCAATAGATGGCGCCGCGTCCGTCGGACAGCGTGATGGCATTCGCGACCTCATCGAGGCGATAGAGGTCGTCAATCTGAAGCAGCCGCGGCGGCTCCTCGGGGGGCGCCGGCGCACTGGGAACTCCGAAGAGGGGAGACAAGAGGAGGCGCGGCCCCAGACACAGGGCGAGGATTCGCCGCGACATGACGGAGCATCTATGGCTTCGGTGATTGTTCAAGCGCACATCCCGGAGGCGCCGCCGGGTGAATTCGACGGGGCCATTCGAACCCTTTCCTCCAGGCGCGATGTCACGGATCCGGCTCAACGTCCCATCGGGGCCTCAGGGGCCACTGTGCGGCTGCTTCGCCGGAAGGCCGTAGACCTCGACCTCAAGGTAGCGGTTCAACTCGTCGAGGGTGCTGCCGTCGGAGTAGAGCCGAACGTAGCGCGCCGCCTCGCCCTTCGCATCGATGAGCTTCCCCTCGTAGGTCTCAATGTAGGCGAGGTCCCTGCCCTTGCCGAGGCCGACCGCGTTGTCGCTGTCGTTGTTGAAGAGCGTGCGCACGTTATCCTTGAACCCGGGGTCGTCGGCCACCTGCACCACGACGTCATGGTAGACGCATGCCTGCTCGTGGTAGTGCCAGACGACGATCGCCTGCACCTGCGCCGGCGCGCCCAAGTCGACCTGCACCCACTGGATTCCAGGCCCAAACTCGACCCACGAGCCCTCCGATCCCGACTTGTCGCCATCGGTGACATACCCGACTTCGCCCACCACGGGCGCCGAATCGCTTGCCGTGACCGTCCGTCCGCGCGCCAGGTTGACGGTGCCGCGGGGAGCCATGAAGACGGGGCGTGGCCCCTTCCTCGGCGCCTCGAGGTTCGGCACGTTGATCGGCACCGGGGTGCCCTCAAACAGCGGGCGGGGCAGCTCGAGCGGAAGCGGGACCTTGTCGTCGCCGGCGAAGGCGCACGAGGCAAGGCCCATGAGCAGGATGAAGGATCGGATCAGACGGGACGAAGGCGCTCTTGGCCTCAGGTCACGGCTGTCGGCTAGGGTACGATGCCTTGCGCCCACGGTCATACCTGCTCCGGGATCACATAAGGGGCCCGGTGGGTCTCGCGCAGGAGGAAGCGGGCCCGTTCGAGCGAGGATTCGTCGCCGGACGCCACTTGCGTGATGCCGTCGCCGTCGACGTCGATCCATTTGCCCAACGTCAGGGGCTCACGCTCGAGGTCGACACCGTTCGCCCCGAGATTCTTCGTCAATCCGTCGAAGTACTCCTGCGCGACCGGCACGGCCCCCAGGGACTCCCGGACCGAGGCCGGGCTTGCCGCCTTCCCGATGCGGTACGAGATATTCCCGAAATGGCACAGTGAGGCGCTCACCATGCCGACTTCCATGGGCGCGATCAAATCGCCCACGCGGCGGCTGCGCACGACGCCGATGAAGTTGGGCATGTGCCCGGACCCTCCATCCCCCGGGAACTTCATGAGCACCTTGTTGTTCAAGTCGTACAGCGTGCCCCCGTCACCCCCGGCAAAGTAGCCGCCCTCGCAATTCACGACGACGCCGGCCCTGACCCCGTGGGCCTGGTCGGCGTACGTCACCCCGGTCTTTGCCGGCAGCCCTCGGTGCTCGAAGATGAACGGGATTTCCGGGTAGTCGTAGACAACGATCATCGAGTTCGGGGTCTCCGCGTGGTCGCGGACGACATAACGCCCCCCGAGGCCCAGGACTCGGCGCGGCGCGGCGCGGTGACCCGAGAAGAAGAGCGCCATATCCAGGACATGGACGCCGTTGTTTCCGAGGTCGCCGTTTCCGGTGGCCCAATTCCAATGCCAGTCGTAATGCAGGTTGGTGCGTTCGAGCGGGGTCATCGGCGCGGGACCGCAGTAGGCGTCGTAGTTCAGCCAATCGGGATACCAAGGCAGCCGGTATCCGATGTCCTTGCGCTGGTAATAGTACACCGAATGCACGCTGAGCATCTTCCCGCAGTGGCCCTCCTGAAGGTACTTTGCCGCGGCCTGCAGCCCCGCGTCCGACCGATGCTGGGTCCCCACCTGCACCACGCGGCCGTACTTCGCCCCGGCCTCGAGCATCTTGCGCCCTTCCCAGACCGTATGGCACATCGGCTTCTCGATATAGACATCCTTGCCCGCCTGGCAGGCCCACAGCGTGAGCAGCGCGTGCCAGTGGTTGGGCGTCGCGATCACCACGGCGTCTATGTCCGGCCTGGCAAGGAGCTCGCGGGCTTCCGTCGTCGCAAACGGCGCGACCTGCTGGGCCTTCAGCTGCTCAAGCACGTGCGCGAGGACCTTAGGATCGAGATCGCAGATACCGACAACCCGAACGCCGGCACGACTCAGCAGATCCTTGAGATGGTCGCCACCCTTGTTGTGCAGTCCTATGATACCCACTCGAACCGCGTCGTTTGCGCCGACGGGTTCGGCCCACGCCGAGGGCACGAAGCGCGAGGCGATGGTGGCGCCGGCGCCAATGGCCGATGCCCTGATGAATGCACGACGGGAGATGATCGGCGTAGGATTCATGGTCTTATCGAAGGCGACGTTAGACGGGGTTTGCGGGTGCCACGGTGCATGATTTCCGCCCGGGACCGGCTACCGGAATGCCCCTTTGACGTCCACCATGATGGCGCGGAATGCTTGTGATCCAAGGGCATCGAGTCAAGTAACCCGTCGGTTATCGGCGGCTTCGATGGGTGCGCTGAGGACGCGGACGCGACGCCGCGAATCCTGTGGGCTCCCCTTCCCCCACGAGTCATAAACCGGAATGCGGCTCGTCGCGTCCGCCCCGCCAGGCACGGTTTCCAACATGGTAACCTGTTCACACGGACTTAACTGCGAACAAGGCGTGATGAGGCCACGGCGACCCTTTGCCAAATTGGCGCTGTCCGGGTGGCCGCGCGAACACCCGCACATGAGATTGCCCGACGCACCGGATTTGGCGTAACGGAGCATCTGAGAGCAACAAAGCTTGAAATTGCGAAAGATGCCGGGACCTTCATCTTGCCAATGCCAGCTGCGGAGGCATGTCATGACCAAGAATTACGTCCCGGACGTCCGACGGACAGGGTCCTCCCCAACATGCCGAACTCCAGAATGAGCGTTGGTCGAGGCGCCACTCCTCGATTCGTGCCAAACGTGGATGGAGGAATTCGGCCTCTTGATTGTCCTAGATTGATTACGTCAATTGGAAGAGGGCGCTCCGTTTGCTCTCCGCTCATGGATCTTCCGGCAATCAAATGCTCATGGCAGTGAAACCATGGCGAAGCATCGCCATCGTCGGCGCCGCTCTTTGCGGCCTAGCGACGATTGCTTGGACTTCGCTCGGCAAATGGGACCTGCCCTCTATCGCACCGCGCCAATCGGACTACTATAACCTCCTTGTTAATGGATTTGAGCAGCGGCACCTGGCGCTAGCCATCGAGGTTCCGGAAGCAATCAAGCAGGCGCACGATCCCTGGGATCCGCTGAAGCGTCCGCCCGTACACACGCCAGCCGATGTCAGCTATTTCAACGGCCACTACTACCTATATTTCGGGGTTGCTCCGGCCGTTGTGCTCTATTGGCCGTTTCGCGCAGTCACCGGGCATGACCTACCCCCTGTCTACGGCACGCTAGCTTTTTCACTCGGCGCATTTCTCATTGCCACGTGGCTCTGGCTTCGAATCGCCCGCGATCATTTTTCCAAGGCGAGCATATTGACGCAAGCCGCAGGCATTCTTGCCATTGGCCTGGCAGGCGGACAGCTGGTCCTTGCACGCCGAACTTCGGTTTGGGAACCGCCGATCCTTGCGGGATATCTTTTCATCGTCTGCATGCTTGCCTCTGGATACCGGGCCATGCGATCGCAGCGTCCCTGGTGCTGGCTCGCCATTTCCGGGCTCTCGCTCGGTCTTGCCGTTGGGTCGCGCCCCACCCTTGCGGTGGCGGGGACCGGCCTTGCCATCATTGTCGTCGCGGTGAGCGCGGGAGGTCTTGGCGACGGAAGAGGGATTGGAGCTTTGCGCCGCTTTGCACTTGCCGCATTGGCAGCCGGGCTGCCCTTGGCCGGCGTTGCCGCCGGTCTTCTGGCTTACAACGACGCCCGGTTCGGAAATCCATTCGAGTTCGGCATCAAATACCAGCTATCAGCCGTGGATCTCACCAAAGCGCGGCTCTTCAGCTTGGCCTATGTCCCCTACAACTTCTCGAACTATTTTCTCACACCTCCCCAGTGGGACCGTTACTTCCCTTTCGTTCATCCGGGTGTGACCCCGATCAGGACGCCCCCAGGGTATTATGGCTCCGAGTTCATTTATGGTGCATTGATCGTATGCCCGATTCTGTGGTGGATCCTGTGCCTGCCGGCCGCGTTTTCGCCCGGGCGCCGCGGCACCGGGTTGGCCGCGTTCACCTTTGCGCTCGTGGCAACGGCTGGCACAACGACGGCCATACTCCTCTGCTTTAACACCGCGACGCCGCGCTACCAAGTCGACTTCATGCCGTGGCTGGTCTGGCTGGGCATTCTGGGATGGGCCAGCCTTGAGGACAGGGCCTCGTCATTGCCGCGAGTTCCCGCTGCGATCACCTCTTTTCGTGCTGCATTCTTCGCGAGCGCCGCGATTTCCTTGGCCTCGGCATATTGCGTGAGCTGCGATGTCTACGGCCTCCTCGCCTACGGCAATCCCGATGCCTATCGCCGGATCTCCCGGGTATTGGACGCCCCCACTGCGCTCGTAGAGCGTCTCTTCAAGTTCCAGGGAGGGCCCATCGAATTGGACATCGTCTTCCCCAGTCGTCCTCCCAATGCCTACGAGCCGCTCATGGTCACGGGAGTCGAATATCAGAAGGATTATGTCTTCGTGCACTACAAGTCCGCCACCCTCGTAGATTTCGGCATCGCGCCTACAGGAGGGAGCGCAGTGACAGGCCCCGATGTCACGGTTGAACCCGGGCATCGCTATCGGATGCGGATCGAGTGCGGCGCACTTTACCCTCCCGAGGGTCACCCCCTGTTTGACGGCTGGAACGAGCTGGACGTCCACGCGCTAAAGAAATGGGCGACCATCGAACTCGATGGCCGCCCCGTCTACGACCGACGAATTTCCTGCCACGAAGCATCACCCGGAACCATTGAATTGGGGAAGGACCTGGGCGCTGGGCCCTATGGGGCCAAGTTCTCTGGGCTCATTTCGAACATCAGGCGAGGCGCGTGGACGCCGCACCAGATGGACCTCCGGCTGTCCGGCGATTTTGAGCTCAAGCTGACGCTTCCGGACGACGACGTTTCCACCACCCAGCCACTCATGATCGCCGGCCATACCGGTAATGCCGATCTGTTGGGCCTGAGAATTGCCGACCACCTCCATTACCGGTTGGTCTACGAGTGCTGGGGCGCCGGCCTATTGCAGAGTGAGACGCTCGCCGCGCCCGAAACCCGCACCGTCTCGCTTCGAGTCCGTTTCGGCCCCCTTCTTGACATAGACGAGGGCTCCCCTCTTTCGATCCTCCGCCGATCGATCGTCGTCTGGCAGGATGGCTCGCCGGTTTGGTGGCAAAGGACGATGCGTCCACTCGACCCGCGCCCGACATCCGGGTTCTCGGGCAATACCATTGGATCCTCTGCGATGGCTCCTGAGTTTGAAGGCCGTCGCAACTCCGCCTTACGCACCCGCCCACCCGCCGGCTGGCATAGGGGCCCCTTCTCTGCCATTGAGATGGAACTCGCCGGACGTGGGGGCGGCAGCGAGCCCGTCGTCGTCACGGGCACCAAGGGCCACTCGGACACCTTCGCGATCAATTGGCTGCCCAACGGCCAGGCCGAACTGATCTACGACCATTCCGGCGGCGCCGTGACCATCAGCCCGAAATTCAATTGGCCGGATGGAGGCCTGCATCGCCTTAACGTGAGGCTGCCGGCCTTCCCGCTGCTGGATGCGCCCAAGGGCCCAGACGTTGGCACGGGAGGCATTCGTGTCCAACTGGATGGCAAGGAACTGTGGCAGCATGCGGTCCAGTTCTTCTTGGCACCGTCCGCCAGTCTGACGATTGGCCGCAATAGTGCCTCTTCCACGTTTACAAGAGACGAAATGGAATGCGTCGTCGTCGATTTGAAGCAGCTCTAGGCACGAGCCCAGACTCCATGGCCGCACGCTGGTCCCGCGTTCGAAACTGGGTAATGGCCAACGCTGCGAAAAGCAGAGGCCAATCGGGAATTCGAATGTGTGGCGGGGTCGGCATTCGGGCACGAGGCAATCCACGATGCGCCGAATTCGACGCATCGGTGCGATTGGCCTGAATTGATTCGTGGGTTCTTCCTGGTCGGCACCCGTGGTCTGCGGAACCCGGCTGCCGTGAACGGGTAGGTAATCACCCCATATGCCCCGCAACGGGCGTTCGGTACGTTTTCATAAGGGGGAGACGCAACGACATCCCTCATTTGCCCGCTGCATCAACACGCCGAGTCAGGAGCCGCCACCATGCCTACAATCACCCGGCCTTTGCCGTCGCCAGGCGTGGATCACCCAGCGACCCCCGAGAGGCTCCCACGAACACCGCACCCGCGCCCGGTGCAACCCTCGCAAACGGTGCCGATTAGGGGCCGGCTGGATTCGCAATAGCCTGAGGCCTTATGAGCTTCGATTCACTGCTCTCGTGCCGCGACGGCTCGTGCGTGCGCGTGAACTCCGACCTCGTCGTGGCCATCGAGCCGGAGAGTCGGCAGGAGCCTTCGTTGCGCCCTCGCCCCGAGACATGCCGGGTTTCCATTGCGAACGGGAATCAGCTCGACGTCCTCGGAGAGGCCAACGTGGTCCAGGGCACCCTCGGGCTGATCTGCATCAGGCTGACGTTGTTTCGTGGCGGGTCGGCGATATTCCTCAACCCCTCGCTCGTGTTCGCGGTCGAGGACCAATCGGGCGGCGACCCGCCTGTGACGAGGAGTCTGGTCAGGTTCATCAGGGGTAAGTTCAGCCCTGGCGCGGGCCATATCATGGCGCCGCCCTTGATGGTCCGCGAGACCGCGTGGCAGGTCATGGAGGCAATCTCGGCGGCGGACGAGACCCATGCCCAAGGTCTGGGCCGGGTGCTCGATAGCTGCGGACCCTGTTACACCGCGCCTTGCGGCAAGGCAATCGGTCCCCTTGGCACGGAGGGAGGGGAAGGCCGCCATCCGCTCCGCACGTCCGATTCGGGGGGTAGGGTTTCACCCCATGGCAAGCCGGCCCACGACCGGGCAAATTCAGGCCGTTGTAGTGAAGCAGGTTTGGTGTTCGACAGGTGAATGGTAGACAAGCCCCTGGACCCTCGTGAAGACCTTCAGTCTCATGTCCCCGCAGATGATCGACCCCGTGTGGTTGCGGGGGGTCCAGGGCGCCCACCATGAGGCGCGCGTCCACCATTGCGGCGTCACGCTTAACGGGGTGCACCTTCGATTCCTCGCCCCCTACGAGGACTGTCCGGAGGACGGCACCGAAATGGCGGTATGGCTGGGCCGGAACTTCTACTGCGCCCCGAAGGCCGAATTCGCCTGCGAGGTCCCGGGAACCCTGCGCGAGCCGGAGATGGCCGCCCATCATTGACCCCATGCCAAGCTCCGCATCAGCGTCCCCCCGCACGGATTCATTGGGCCGTGCCCTGGGCGCCGCCGTCCTGCGCGCCCGGCGCTTCGGAGGCCGCAAGGGAGGCCCGGCCCGCGCGCGCTCACTTACGCCCGAACGCCGAGCGCAGATAGCTCGGCAGGGGGCGCTGGCCAGGTGGGGTCTGCCGGCCTGAGCCGGTCGCGAAGAAGTCCCTGCCGCGTTGACAGGGTTTGCGCGCCGGTGAACGCAAAGACAAGCGAGACACACAAATACACCGGCGGACAGGCGCAACCGAGCCAATCAGGCGGCTCGAACCCTTACTTGGCCTCCACCTGGCGCAGGAAAAGGCGCACCGTGGAGCAATACTCCTCCGGCTTCTCAAGGTAGGTCATGTGCGAGGCGCCGGAAAAGACCTTCAGTTGAGCGCCCGGAAGCTTGCTCTGGTAATAGGCGGTCGATTCGGGCGTGGCCTCGTCATATTGGCCGCAAGCGAACAGCGTCGGCAGACGTATCTCAGCAAGTCGGTCGGCCCGCTCATAGGTCCTGAGCGTGCCGGTGCAGTCGAATTCGCTCGGTCCCCACATGAATTCATAGGCGGCGACACCTCTGGCTTCCCCGCGTGCCGCAAATCGCCGCCCATTGATGCGCGCCAGGTGGATGCCGTAATATTCCTTGATCGCCGCGGCATATTCCGCGGAGTTGTAGGTGCCCGCAGCCTCGGTGCGGGCGACGACCTCCTGAAGCTGGCGTGGCATCTGCGCGAGGTAAGCCTTCTGATCCGCAGTCCATCGACGAATACTCAGGCACGGGCCAGAGAGAACCAGGCTCAATATTCCATCGGGCTTCTTGGTGAGGACGTAGTCCACCGCGAGCATGGTTCCCCATGAATGCCCAAGGAGGTGAATCTGGGTGAGCCCAAGGGCCGCGCGAACCTGCGCGAGTTCCTCGACATAGTGTTCGACGGTATAGAGTGAATTGCCCGCAGGTTGGTCGGAAAGGCCGCAACCCAGCTGGTCGTAGACGACCAGTGGTCTCTCGTCGGCGAGCGGTTCGAGGGCGGAGAGTGTATCAGAGGTCCCGCCTGGCCCGCCATGCAGGGCCAAGAGGGGCACGCCGGGCTTGCCAGCACCCGTGATGCGAAACCATACCCTTCCGCCTGTCACGGCGATGTAGCCCTCCCGGATTTCCTGCCTCAGGAGGATGGTTCCAGGTTCGGCTGCGGAAACCGTTGCGATCAACGTCCAGCAAAGCGAGAGAGAGAGGCCCGATTGGATAACCAAGCGCAATGGGGGTATGCAGAGCTTCACATCGGCTAGGACTACGAGGTCCCGCGGCCGTGTCCACATGGGAATATGGCCCGGCCATCCGATTTCAAACTACGGGCCTGAGAACCGGGCCCTCCCGATCGCAAGATCCTCATGGGAGTCGGAAACGAGCCCGTAACTTAGGAGCCGATCTTCTCGCCGGCGCTCCAAGGATACAAAGCGGCCCATCGCCTTCGATAGCCGGCCGAAACAGGACCCTTTTGCAGCAGTGCTGGGTTTCTAACAGGGATAAGCGCCCGAGCGGTGTTATATGGGTGTCCGGCAACTCAAATCCCCAGTTGTTCTGTCATCTGAAACCATGCCCACAAGAGATCCGTAGGCCCCGTCAAACAGACCCGTCACCGAGTCGCTCAGGCCCCGAGGCGAGAGCAGCCCAGAAGGAAGAGCAAGCAGCGGCGAATACGTCGACAAGCGTGAACCCCGGGCTCCCTTGCCGCCCTTGTCTCTCGGCTTTGTGGCCGTTGCAGCCGCCATCGCCGCATTCCTGCACCTTTCGCGGACATAGCCGATCGGGCAGCACCCAGCGTGCCTTCCACCGTTTCGATTCGACCGGTGTCCACGACCGAACCGCGTTCAGAGCGACAAAGAAATCTGGATCCCGTGATCAAGCGAGCCCGCTGTCCGCCCCAGCCGAGGCCGGTCGCCCACTGACACGGATCCCCGGCTGCGGACCCGCTCCCCCAACCCCCTCAGTAGCTCGACGTGTAATTTTCCCATCAGAACATGAAAACGACCCAACTCATTGCTCGCCTCATCACGGCATGGATAGCCATGTCCACCATCGCATGTTTTGCCCAAAAGTCGCCCGACGTTGCCGTGAATGAATC
>Ga0265318_10000863_pt1 | contig 19925 bp, 18 predicted proteins | sample 4821metaG_FD_192431 | JGI IMG/M metagenome (GOLD analysis project Ga0265318, IMG submission 192431) | Rhizosphere microbial communities from Carex aquatilis grown in University of Washington, Seatle, WA, United States - 4-8-21 metaG | ecosystem: Host-associated > Plants > Roots > Rhizosphere >... | reverse complement strand
ACCGCGACGGGCGGTCCTGGCGGCGGCATTGAGCGCACCGCTCGACCTCGAGCACTGGGCCGGCGAGAACATCAAGCTCGCCGACGTCGACACGGCGCTGGCGCAGCTGCGCGTCGGTGTCGCGCCGGCCGGCGGCCCGCCGGACCTCCGCACGAGCGTCATGACCCACATCGCCTGGGTGCCGGCCGACTGGGAAGCGCCGGCCCGCGCTGCACTCGCCGGCATGGGCGAGCGCCACCCGTCGCGGGCGATCCTGCTGTTTCCGGACCCCGACTCGGGCGTCGACTCGATCGACGCCGACGTATCGCTCGAGCGCTACGCGATTCCCGACGCCGACCGCAACATCTGCTCCGAGGTGATCGAGCTGCGCCTGCACGGAAAGCGCGCGAAGGCGCCCGCGAGTGTCGTCTCGCCGCTTCTCATCTCCGACCTCCCCGTCTTCCTTCGCTGGCGGGGCGAGCCCGTGTGGGAATCGCAGGAGCTCGAGCAACTCGTGCGCATCACCGATCGGATGATCGTCGACTCGACCGAGTGGGACGATCTGCCCTATCCGTACACACGGCTTGCGCAGCTGTTCGAGCGCACCGCCGTCTCCGACATCGCGTGGGCGAGGACGTCGCGCTGGCGCACGATCCTCGCGTCGCTCTGGCCCGACGTCGCCGACGTCAGGACGATTCGCGTACGCGGGACCGACGCGCAGGCGCACCTGCTCGCCGGCTGGCTCCGGTCGCGGCTCGACCGGCCCGAGATCGCGCTCGAGCACGTCGAGGCGGAGCGCCTCGAAGGCATCGACCTCGACGGTGAGCCGGTGGCGTTCCCGCCCGGCGATCCACCGGCGCCGAGCGACGTGCTGTCGGACGAGCTCGACCGGTTCACGCGCGACCCGATCTACGAGGCCGCCGTCCTGGCAACCACCCCGTAAAGCCATCGCGTCTCGCGCTCGTCAGCGACGGTTGAGCCGGCCGAGCACCTCGTCGTGCAACACGCCGTTCGTCGAGACGAGCTGCTCGTGCGGCCGGGCCGCGCCCCCGTCGGGCGCGCCCGCGCGTCCTCCCGCCTCGTCGACGACGATCGTGACGGCGGCGTAGTCCCAGATCGCGAGGCGCGCGTCGACGGCCGCGTCGAGCGCACCCTCTGCGACGAGCATGTGCTGCCAGAAATCGCCGAGGCCGCGGGCGTGCCAGACCTCCGATTCGAACACTGCGAGGTCGGCGGCCTTCGTGCACGAGACGGCCGCGTCGCCAAGTGCAGCGACGCGAGACACCTCGATCCGCTCGCCGTCGCGCCATGCACCCTCGCCTCGCGCCGCCCACCAGCGGTGTCCGAGCGCCGGCGCCGAGACGACGCCGCACACGACGGCGCCGTCGCGCTCGAGCGCAATCAGGGTCGCCCAGACCGGTAGCCCGCGCGTGAAGTTCCTCGTTCCGTCGATCGGGTCGACGATCCAGCGGACGTCGCCGCCGTCGTCACCCTCCTCCTCACCGAGCACGGTCTCGCCGGGACGCTCGGCGGCGATGCGCTGGCGCAGCGCACGCTCGACGGCTCGGTCGGCGTCGGTCACCGGTGTGAGATCGGGCTTCGTCTCGACGCGCAGATCGTCGGCACGGAAACGTGGGAGTGAGATCGAGTCGGCAAGCTCGGAGAGCTCGAGTGCAAATGTCAGGTCTGCGTCGATGCGAACGACGCTAGCAGTGACCTGAAACGGCTTGCGCGCCCCCGGCGTACTTCGCCGTCGCAGTCGCAACGGTCACCTGGGCACAGAAGCCGGTGCTCGTCGCGCTGACGATCTGGATGCGCTGATCGAGCCCTCGGTCGTACGTCTTCGTCAGGTACGCGACCGTCATGCCCTCATAGCCTGTGCCTGAGGGATTTGGATCGTAGGAGGAGCCGGGATTGTTGTCGGCCGCGTACGACGCGAAAGCCGGGGCGGCTTTGCGGAGGATCGTCACCGCCGATTGGAGATTCTTGCCGGGTGCGGCGGGAGCCTTGGGCTTGGCGGCGGTCGTACCGGCCCCGACGACCTTGAACTTCGTCTTCACGACCGGGGCGAGCTTGAGCAGCGGCGTCGTCACGACGAGCTGCTGCGGGTCGGACCAGCTCATCTGCTGGACGCCGGTCGGCAGGTTGTAGTCGAAGCCGCGCACGCGGTAGTACCAGGTGCCGGGGGTGAGCGGCAGGACGGCGGACGTCGAGGTCGTCAATGTCGTTCCGGCCGGCTTGAACGGGTACGCCGACGTCGCTCCGGCCGCCGCCTTGCTCCATTGAACCTGGTAGTTCTGGGCGCCGAGCGCGGGAGTCCACGCGACGAGCGGCTGGCCGTAGAACGCCGGAGTGGAGTCGGCGGAGGTGAGGTGTCCGTCCGCGGAAAGCCCGGTTGCGAACGGATCCTGTGCCGTGGTCAGCGATGGCTCGCTGGCGATGCCGAAGCGCCCCCGGCGTGCAACGCATGCGTCCTGCGGGAGCTCGAGATCGCGATAGACGACGCCGCTCGAGCTCGTCGTCGTGATCGGCTCGCCTGCCGCGTGACCGAAGTTCAGTGAAGTCTTGACCGTGATCAGCCCGCTGCCGATCGCCGTGATCTGCGTCGTGTCCGATGCGACGCCGGCACCGATCGTGATCGTCTGGCCGACCATGAACATCGTCGGATCGGCCACGGGGACGAGCGTCGACCCGCGCGATGCGCCCGCGCCTGAGACGGTGGATGCTCCTGCGCTGCCGACGATCGCCGCAACCGGGACGACGGTCCAGTAGTAGCCGCTCGAGGGCCACTCGGTATCCCAGAGGTCGACCGGAGCACCCGCGCTGACGAGGGCGCCGTTTGCGGGTGGGGCTGCGATACCCGGAGGGGTGGCGACGATCGGGCCGGGCGGGGCCGCGTCGTCGGGGGCAACGCTTGTCGGGCTGGACGCCGGATACGACTCTTGCGGCAGGACGGGTGTGCCGTCGTACATCTCGCCCGCCGACTCGGTTCCGTCGTCCAGGTAGGCGCCACGTGCGGAGCCGACTCCGGCCGAGTCCGATGGCAGTGCCAGCGTCCCGCCGGGGCGAGGCGCATAGGCTGGGCTGCCGACGACGGCGCTCGTGTACACGAGGTTGAGGCACTGGCTGTCGGTGAAGATGTAGACGCGGTAGAGCTCCGCGGCCACCCCCGACACCGACATGTTGCCTTTCCAGGTGAAGGCCGGCATGAGCCGGTGTGCAAGGGCGCCGTTACTGCCGTCCGAGATCACGTCCGAGATGGTGTGGATCAGGGTGATCGGCCCGCCGGTCACGGCCGGGTTCGTCGAGTTGTAGATCGGGCTCCAGGCGCCGTACGTCACGGCAGGCAACCCGTTCGCAGGCTTGCCCGGCGCCGCGCTACGAATCGCGCGTATGCGCCAGTGGACCGAACCGGTCCAGTTGACGCTCTGGTGGAAGGTGTAGAACTCGCGCTCGTCGAGCACGTTCGTGCGCACTGTCTCCTTCTTGCCGGTGGGGGTCGAATTCGTGCGTACGTCGACCAGCCAGATCTGATACGAGTCCGCGCCTTCGATCGGGGTCCACCGGAGCAGGCCGGGCTCGCTCGCGAGCGGCGTCGGCGGCGGCGGCGGTGTGACGTCGAAGCCGAAGGCGTCGCTCCATGGAGTCACGTCGGTGCCGTCCGCGGTCACGACGGTCGCGCGTGCCCGGGCGTAGAGCGAGTGAGGCGAGCCGGTGATCCACGGCAGGATCAGCGGTGGTGCGGCGACGGGAGTCGTCAGGCTCGCGGTGTTGTAGATGATCCCGTTGTCCCGAAACGTGCTGCTCGTCGAGATCTGGAACTGGTAGCCCATCGCACCCGCAACCGGCGCCCAGGCGAACGACGGCGTGCGGTGGAAGACGACCGCTGCCGGCTCGTCGGCGCGCAGGAGGAAGCCGTGCAGGCCGGTCGGCGCCGTCAGAGCGGTCGAGGCGCTCGCGGTGCCTGCGAGCGCAGCCGCGACGAGAACGGTGATGAGACAGGCGGAACGCATCGGTCAGGGAGTCGCGATCTTGGTCTTGAGCTTTGCCCTGGTCTTGGCTTTTGCCTTCGCTGCGGCCTTCGCTTTCGCCGCGGCCTTCGCCTTGGCTGCAGGCGTTGCCTTGCTCGACGCCTGCTGCTTCGCTGCCGCGACTTGCTTCGTCGGCGCGACGGCGAGCTGCTGCAGGACGGCCGGCCCGGTCGCCGTGCCGTCGACGGACGTCGGCGTCAGGGTCAAGGTCAGCGCACCGGTCGCCGCGACGCGCCGCAACCCGGCGAGCGTGCCGGCCGGGACCGCGAAGCGGAGGTCGTTCTCGCCGGAGCGGAGCGTGCTGCTGCCAAGGGCGAGCCCGCCGAGCGCTGCCTTGACGGATCCCTCTCCGCTCGACTCGACGATCAGGCGGATCTGCGTCGCACCGAGGGAGAGCGTCAGCAGCTCAGGGCCGAACACCGAGATCGCAGGCACGAGGCCCGACGTCGGGACATTGATGATCGCGCCGAACGGGGTCGCCGGAGCGGGCGGCACCTTTGCGTTCGCGGGCGCGCTGGTGTTGACGTTGAGGTGCTCCGAGACACTGAACTGGCGGCCGTCGAGGTTCGTCGTCGCGTTCGGGAGCGACAGGAAACCCTTGTTCGTCCACTTGCACGTGTCCCACGGGACTGTCGTTGTCGCGGTGCTGCCGGAGACGGCAAGGTCGATCGCCGAAGTGCCGCCGTTCCAGTAGAACGAGGGCTGGGAGGTGACGCCGGCCGGGATCTGCACGGTGATCGTGAGCGTCGCCGCATAGCACGGGTGGTCGGCACTGCCGTCGCCGCGGTCGATCTCCACGTAGCGGGTCGCGAGATGGTCGACGTTGAAGACCTGGGCCGGGATGTCACCGGTCGCGATGCCGGTCATGATCGGCGCACCTGAGATCGGCAGTGCCGCCACGTTGAGCGAGGGTGCGCTCCAGCCGCCCGCCATCACCTTCGTGACGAACCCGTTGTAGACCGCGGCGATCGTCGTGCCGTGGGCGGCGAGCGCGGTCTGCAGGCCCTGGAGCGAGTCCTGGACCGTGTTCGAGTCCTGGAACACCTCGTCGATGAAGGTGACTCCGAAGCGCTCGGCGAGGTACTCGTAGAACGGCCAGCGCGACTCACCGTCGTTCTCGACGACGACCTTCGAGCACTTCGTCGAGTTGTCGACGAGACCGGAGTCGAAGCAGTCGAGCGACATGTCAAAAGGCCCGATGTCGCTCGTCGACTCGGCCGGGTAGCCGAGCGCTTTCCAGGCCGCCCATGAGGCGGCTCCATACGGCACCCAGTTGTCCGAGTAGAAGTTCGGGATGAACAGTGTGTTCTGAATCTCGCCGAAGAGATCCCAGGCGGCCGTGTATGACTCGTCGGCTGCGCCGACTTCGCTCGAGGCGAAGTCGAAGCCCCCCCAGCAGACGTAGCTGGAGATGCCCCAGGTGCTCAGGTCGATGACGCTGATCGGGATCCTGCCGGGGTTGCCGCCGACGCCGCTGCCGTCGTCCATCGGCGCCGGAAAGCCGAGCGCCTTGTACGCGTCGTAGGCCTGTTCCGACAACGAGGCGATGTTGCTTGCTTGCGTCTGCGTGATCAGGTTCGTCGCCCCGGGGTCGGCTGTGTAGTAGACGTCGAAGTGCGCGCTCGACACGACCTCGTCCAGCCCTCCCGGACTGCACGAGGGCGGCGCGATCGCGAGCGCACGCGACGAGGCAAAGCCCGCGACAGCGGACAGCGCCACGAGGACGAGCAGGAAACGGCGAAGAAGGGGCATTCATCCAGCAGATCGGCTCTGGCTGGACGAACCTTTAGGGGTTCCGCCCGCCTAGTCGAAAGCGAGATACAGGAACGCCACCCCGACCGTTCCGGCGAAGAGAAGCCAGAAGACCCCGAAAAGGAGCCAGCCCAGGCGGTTGTTCCTCCGTGCGAGCTCCGGATCCATCACACCACCAGGTCGAGGGCCATCGCCGCGAAGACGAGGGCGAGGTAGAGCAGCGAGTAGTGGAAGAGCACCATCGCCCGCCGGGGCGTGTTCTCCCGGCGCAGGCGCTCCGCGAGCCAGACGAAGACTGCCCCGAGTGCGAGCGCCGACGCGAGGTACAGCAACCCGGCCGTTCCCCACGCCCACGGCAGCAAGGTCACGGCGACGAGGCCGATGGAATAGAGGACGATCTGGCGGGCGGTCTCGCGGTCACCCTTCACCACCGGCAGCATCGGCACGCCCGCGGCCCTGTAGTTGTCCTTGATCAGAAGCGCGAGCGCCCAGAAGTGCGGCGGCGTCCACACGAACACGATCGCGAACAGGATGAGCGCTGCGACGTTGACGTGTCCGGTCGCTGCGGCCCAGCCCACGAGCGGCGGCACCGCGCCGGCCGCGCCGCCGATGACGATGTTCTGCGAGGTTGAGCGCTTGAGAAAGCGCGTGTAGACCACGACGTAGAAGAGGTTGCCGACGAGCGCGAGCACCGCGGTCAGCACGTTGACCGTGCTTGCGAGCAGGACGAACGAGAAGGCGGAGAGCGCGAGCCCGAACTCGAGCGCGCGGCTCGGTACAACGCGGCCTGACGCGACCGGCCGCTGCTTGGTGCGCTCGCCCATCAGCGGGTCGATGTCGCGGTCGAGCACGTGATTCAGGGCGCTCGCTCCGCCGCATGCGAGCGCGAGGCCGACCATGGCGGCGACGGCGGTCGTCGTGCCGGGCCACCCGCGCGCGCCGACGATCATCCCGCAGAAGCCCGTGACGAGCAGCAGCGACATGATGCGCGGCTTTGTCAGCGCCACATAGTCCCGCCAGACGCCCCAGCTGACCCGCTCGCCGCGGAAGCTCTGGACGCAGACGACGAGCAGCGAGGCGAGCGCGCACGCGGCGAGGACAGCGTGCGCTCCGCGCCCGGGAAGCGCCGCGGCCGCGGTGAAGAGCGCCGACGCGGTGAGCACCGCGGGCACGAGCTCGCGGTGCGCGAGCCAGGCGGTAACGAGCAGCGCGGCGAGCGGCGGCGCGACGAGCGCCGCGAGCAGCCTGTGCGCCGTGCCGAGGCCGGCTGCGCCGGAGACGACGGCGAGCAGCGTGCCTGCTGCCGCCGCGAGCGCAGTCAGCCGTAGCCACGGGCCTGGAGCGACGCCGCTCAATCCTGCTCCGCAAGGCGTCGGCGCAAATCGCGCAGCGGGCGCGGGCTCGTGACGTACGGGACGTCGTCGAAGTTGTACGCCGGCGGCGGCGAGCTCGTGTACCACTCGAGCGTGTCGCCGAGCCAGGGGTCGTTGCCGGCGCGCTTGCCGATGTGCAGCACCTGCGTGCGCCAGACGTTGACCGCGAAGACGAGGATTCCGATCGTCATGACCCCGGAGCCGATGGTCGAGGTGAGGTTGTACCACTCCCACAAGCCGCCGTGCTGATACGTCCAGATTCGACGCGGCATGCCGAGCAGCCCGAGCATGTGCTGCGGCAGGAACGTCAGGTTGAAGCCGACGAACATCGTCCAGAAGCTGAGCTTGCCGAGGCGTTCGTCGAGCATGCGCCCGAACATCTTCGGCCACCAGTAGTAGAGGCCGCCGAAGATGCCGAAGATCGAGCCGCCGAAGAGCACGTAGTGGAGGTGCGCGACGACGTAGTACGTGTCGGTCACCTGCCAGTCGACCGGGAACGCCGCGAGGAAGATCCCCGACAGGCCGCCCATCGTGAACAACGCGATGAACCCGAGGGCGAACAACATCGCAGTGTCGAAGTGGATGTTCCCGCGCCACGCGGTTGCGAGCCAGTTGAAGATCTTGATCCCGGTCGGCACCGCGATCACCATCGACGTGATCATGAAGAACGAGTCCAGTCCGACCGGCATGCCGACGGCGAACATGTGGTGCGCCCAGACGAGCAGCGAGAAGAACGCGATGGCGATCGTCGAGAACGCGATCGCCTTGTAGCCGAAGATCGGCTTGCGCGCGAACACGGGAATGATCTCCGAGATCATCCCGAAGACCGGCAGCACCATGATGTAGACCTCGGGGTGCCCGAAGAACCAGAAGACGTGCTGGTACAGCAGCGCACTACCGCCTTTCGACGGGATGAAGAAGTGGGTGCCCGCCTGCCGGTCGAGCAGCAACAGCGTGAGACCGGCGGACAGAGCAGGCAGTACGGCGACGAGCAGGATCGCGTACGTCTCCATCGCCCAGACGAACAGCGGCATGCGCATCCACGTCATCCCACGCGCGCGCATGTTGTGGATCGTGACGATGAAGTTGATCGCGCCCGCAAGGGACGCAATCGTGAGGATGTGCAGCGAGAGGATCCAGTAGTCCTGTCCGTGTCCCGGGCTGTAGAGCTGCTCGGAGAGCGGGACGTACGACGTCCAGCCTGCGCGCGCCGTCCCGCCGGCGGCGAAGTAGCTGCTGTAGAGCACGATGCCGCCGAGCAGGTACATCCAGTACGAGAATGCGTTCAGGCGCGGGAATGCCATGTCGCGCGCCCCGATCATCAGCGGCACGAGGAAGTTCCCGAAGCCCGCGAGAATGGGCACGACGACGAGGAAGATCATCGTCGTGCCGTGCATCGTCATCGTGCTGTCGTAGGTGTCCTTCGTCAGGAAGTGCTCGTTCGGCGTTGCGAGCTGCGCGCGCATCAGCAGAGCGAGGACGCCGCCAACCGCGAAAAACACCAGAGCAGTCCCGATGTAGAGGATGCCGATCCGCTTGTGGTCGACGGTCGTGAGCCAGCTCGCGACGCGACCCTGCTTCCAGTTGGCGGGGTAGACCGGTTCCGCTCTAACCGCCACTTGCCGCCGCCCCTGTGTAGACGTTCTGCTTCAGATATGCGAGCAGTGCGTCCAGCTGTTCCTTCGTCCAGGTCTTGCCGACCGGCGGCATCTTGTTCCGTCCGTTGCGGACGATCGCGTCGAGCCCGGCAGCCTGCGTGACGATCGGGTTCGTGGCCAGCGCGGGGCCGTAGTCGCCCTGACCCTGCATGCCGTGGCACGTCGCGCAGACGCCCTGGAACTCGGTGCGTCCGAGCTCGGAATGCGCGGCGCCGGCGAGCCAGGCCTGGTAGTCGGCGTCCGACGTCGCGATCACCGTCGCGTGCATCGCCTCGTGGTAGAGGCCACAGAACTCGGCGCACTGACCGGTGTACGTTCCCACGCGATCGGCCGTGAACCAGGTGTGGTTCGTCCTGCCGGGAATCGCGTCGGTCTTCCCGCCGAGCTGCGGAATCCACCAGCTGTGCGCGACGTCGGGCGACGTGATCGTCAGGTACACAACGGTTCCGGTGGGGACATGGAGGTCGCCGATCGAGCGGGCGCCGTTGGGATAGTCGAACTGCCAGTAGAACTGGTGGCCCTCGACCGTGATGTCCAGGCGGTTGCCTGCGCTTGCGGCAGGCACGTCCGAGATCTTCGGGAGCTGCCAGAACACGAACAGCCCGATGATGGTGAGGATGATCACGGGCGCCACGGTCCAGATCAGCTCGAGCCGCGTATTGCCGTGCACCTGCGCGCCCTCGACCTCTCGTGCCCGACCACGGCTCCGGTACTTCCAGACGAAGACCACGAGTGTCGTCTCCACGATCACGAAGACCGCGGCGGTGAATCCGAAGATGAGGTAGTACGTCGAGTTGATGTGATGTGCGTTCGGCGAGTGCGCGTGCTGGGGCGTGAAGCCGCCGTTTGCAGCCGCAGCAACACCCGCCGTCGCGAGCGCGACGACCGGCACCGAGATCAACGCAAGCGCCCGAGCTACCAGAGCGGGCATTCTATGGGTGTGGCCGAGCGCTCGTTCGTCGACCTGCCGTCTATCGTCCCCGCCCGGTTCGAAGTGTTCGTCAACGGCGTCGAGCAGGCTCGTGGCGTCGATTACGAGGTGCTGGGCCGCTCCGTCGTCTTCCCACGGCCGATCGCCCAGGAGGGGCGCCTCGGCTTCTGGCGGTGGACGGCGATGTGGCTCGGCATCGCGGGGTCGTATCGCAAGCACGAGAACGTGGACATCGTCTACGAGCTGGGTGGCCGCAAGCAGGTCGCGACCGGGCTTCGGCCCAAGGACTATGAGTAAGCGGGTCGCGTAGCGACCCATTCGATCAGCTACCTGGTCGCAACCGGTCATCGCCGCCCGCCGACGGCGGCGAGCACGTACCGGTTGGATCAAGATCAGGTGGCGGGCGTTGGTCTGACGCGCTACGCACCGACTGCGGAAAGCGCGCGCCCCTCGCGTGCCGCCCGCAGCAGCTGCACGACGGTGCTCTCGAAGACGTCGCCTCCGTCGAGCGTGTACTCCGCGCGGAAGTCGACCGCGCCGTTCAGCTCGACGATCAGGTAGCCGTTCTCCGTCGGGAGGAGGTCGACCCCGACGAGGTCCGCGCCGATCGCGGCCGCCGCCGACAGGGCGAGCGCGCGCGCGAGCGGCGGTGGCTCCGTGGGCTCGGTGATCCCGCCGAGCGCGACATTCGTGCGCCATTCGCCCGGCGCTGCGAGGCGGCGCGCCGCACCGACGACCCGGCCGCCGGCGACCACCAGCCGTAGATCCCAGCCCTGCGGCTGCACGAGCTCCTGCGCGAGCACGCCGTGCTCCCGGAACCAACCCCGGAAGCGCAGGCGATCGAGCTCGTTGTCGAGCTCGACCTGGGTGCGGCAGAGCGAGACGTCACGTCCCCAGCTGCCGAAGCGCGGCTTCAGGACGAGCGGAAGCTCCGGCGCTGCGGTCGGCATCCCCTCGGCGATGTGCCACGTATGCGGGTGCGGTACCCCGGACAGGCGCATGACGCGGGAGGTCAGCAGCTTGTCGTGCGCGGCGACGAGGGCGCCCGGCGGATTGAGCAGCCGGACGCCGCCCGCGGCGAGCCGTTCGAGCTCGGGGATCCCGCTCTCGATCCCGTCGAGCCCCTCTCGAACGTCGAGCCGGCCGAGTGCGATGTCGTCAGGCCCGAGGAGGCGAAGGGCGTCGCGCGGGGACAGGACCGAGGCGGAGTAGCCGAGGCTCTCCGCGGCTGCGACGAGGCGAAGGTTCGTCTCGGAGCGGCTGTGGGCGACCACTGCGAATGTCATGCCCGGATGGTGCGCGGGCTGCGGGCCGGCGTGGGGGTCGCTCTGGTGAACCGGAGGTGACGGACTAGGGTGTGCGGGAGCCGGCCGCGGCCCGGTCTTTCGGCACTGCTTCCAGCTTGTAACCCACGCCGTAGCGGGTCTGGATGAACGTGTGCCGCGAGGCCCGCCGGTCGACCTTCTCGCGCAGCCGGCGGACGAAGACGTCCACCGTCCGGTCACGGTGCGACTCGCGCCGGCCCCAGAGCTTCTGCAGGAGCTCGTCGCGCGTCGAGACGCGCCCGCGCTCGAGCGCCAGCTGGTAGAGGAGCCGGAACTCCGTGGGCGTCAACTCCGCGCTGTCGCCGTCGATGTACGCCTGCACCTCGCGAGGGTCGATCCGCAGCTCCTCGATCTCGATCGGCTCGCCTCGGGGTGTCTCGTCCCGGCGGACGCCACGACGGGCGGCGGCCCGAACGCGTGCGACGAGCTCCTTCATCGAGAAGGGCTTGACGAGGTAGTCGTCGGCTCCGATCTCGAGCGCGTGCACGCGGTCGTGCTCGGTCCCGCGTGCGGAGACGACGACGATCGGCGTCGCGATGCCCTCCGAGCGCACGGTCTCGATCAGCTTCCAGCCGTCGAGGCCGGGGAGCATCAGGTCGAGCACGCAGGCGTCCGGTTTCTCGTGTCGCAACCGCGCCAGCCCCTGTTCGCCGTTGCCGACCCACGTCGCATCGAAGCCCGCGGCGCTCAGGTGTCGTGCCATTCCCTGAGCGATGACGTCGTCGTCCTCGACGATGAGCACCTTGGGCATTGGTGTCATTATCGGGAATAGGGGTCGGTCGACGGGTCTCCGGAGGGTGAAGGACTGGTGAAGGTGTGGTGAATGGCGAGGCGGAACGGGTCAGGGCGTTCGTGGCCGGGTTCGCCGACGCGGTCATCGTCCTCGACAGCGAGCGGCGCCTGGTCGCCGCCAGCCCCGCTGCCGCAGCCGCTCTCGGCGACGTGACGCCCGGCCGGCGGATCGGCGAGGAGGCGCTCACCGTCGCGCCCCTGCCGCTCGTGCTCTTCCTCGCGGCGCTTCCGGAGCTCTCGGCCTACCAGGAGCTCCGGGCCGGCTTCACGGCCGCGGTCTCCCACGAGTTGCGGACGCCGCTCGCCCGGATGCTGATCCTGCTCGAGAGCGCCGCGCTTCCCGGCGCCGACGTCGACGAGCTTGTCGAGCAGGCACGCCAGGAGATTCAGCAGACCCGCGACCTGATCGACGACGTGCTCTTCCTCGGCGAGCTCGAGACCGGACGCGAGGTCGTCTCGCTCGGTCGCACGCGTGCATTGCCGGTGATCGAAGAGGTCGTTGCGTCGTTCGCGGACCGTGCGGAGCACGCCGAGGTGCGGCTGCACGTTGCGGCCGCGCCCGGACTGGAGGTGCCGCTGCGGCCGCGGATGCTCCGCGTTGTCGTCGAGAACCTGATCGCGAACGCGATCCGCTATTCCGGTCCCGGCAGCAACTGCTCGATCACCGTGTCGCAGGAGGCGTCCAGACCAATGCTCGTCGTCTCCGACGACGGTGCAGGCGTGCGCGAGACCGATCTGCCGCGGCTGTTCGAGCGCTTCTATCGCGCCGACCGGGCGCGCTCGTCGCGCGGCACGGGTCTCGGGCTTGCGATCGTGAAGCACGTGGTGACCTCGGCCGGCGGCACGGTGGAGGCGCACAGCGCGCCCGGCAAGGGGCTGGAGATCGTCTGCACCTTCCCGGCCGAGAGCTAGAGCACCGCAGCAGGCCGCTGGTCCGGGAAGTACCTCCGCGCCCAGAGCGCGACGTAGACGAGCCCGACGAGCACGGGAACCTCGATCAACGGCCCGACGACACCGGCGAGGGCCTGGCCGGAGGTCGCGCCGAAGACGCCGACCGCGACCGCGATCGCGAGCTCGAAGTCGTTGGAGGCAACCGTGAACGAGAGGCTCGCCGTCTGCGCATACGGGAAACCGAGCAGCTTCCCCGCGCCGAAGCCGGCCGTCCACATGACGGCGAAGTAGACGAGCAGCGGCAAGGCGATGCGTGCGACGTCGAGCGGCTGCGAGGTGATCTTGTCGCCCTGGATCGCGAACAGCAGCACGATCGTGAACAGGAGCCCGTAGAGGGTGATCGGCGCGATCCGAGGGATGAACTGCTGCTCGTACCACTCGCGGCCGCGGCGGCGCAGGCCGATGCGTCGCGTCGCATAGCCGGCTGCGAGCGGGATCCCGAGGAAGATGAGGACGGTACGCGAGACTTCCCAGATGCCGACCTCGAAGCCCTGGGTATCGAGCCCGAGCCAGCCTGGAAGCACGGTCAAGTAGAAGTAGCCGAGCAGCGAGTAGGCGACGACCTGGAAGAGGGCGTTGAAGACGACGAGCACCGCAGTGCGGTCACGGTCGCCCTTCGCGATGTCGTTCCAGATGAGCACCATCGCGATGCAGCGCGCCAGGCCGACGATGATCACGCCGGTGCGATAGGCGGGCTGGTGCGGCAGCAGCAGCCAGGCGAGGGCGAACATCAGCGCCGGCCCGACGATCCACGAGAGGAAGAGCGACACGCCGAAGAAGCGGCGGTTCGAGACGCCGTCGTGGCTCATCCGCCCGATGTCCTCGTAGCGCACCTTCGCGAGGACGGGATACATCATCACCAGGAGCCCGGCCGCAATCGGCAGCGAGATCGTCCCGACGCGGAGCTTGTCGAGGCCGTCGTTCAGGCTTGGCACGAGCGAGCCGAGCCCGAGCCCGACGCCCATCGCAAGCGCAATCCACACCGGCAAGAACCGGTCGAGCGTCGACAGCCGCTTCAGCACCGCCGCGTCGTCGACGGGCAACGGCGCCTGTACGGGTGCCCGTTCCGCGACGACCGGCATCACGCCGCGCTTCGTTCCACGGTCCGCTCGAGCTTCGCGTCGGGCTCGCTCGACGCAGGGTCATGGAGGCCTTTCGGCAGCAGGAGCGAGAAGAAGCCTGCGCCGAGCACGAGCGCGACCGACGCCCAGAGACACGCCTCGAGCCCACGCCACTGGTAGAGCAGGCCGGAGAGCACGGTGCCGGCCAGACGTCCACCGGCGTTGGCCATGTAGTAGAAGCCGACGTTCATCGCGACCTTGTCGTTGTCGGCGTAGGAGAGGATCAGGTACGAGTGGACGGCGGAGTTCATCGCGAAGGCGATGCCGAACGCGATCAGGCCGACGACGATCACGACCGTCGGATCGACGCCGGCGCCGAGTGAGGCGGCGATGCCGGCCGGGAAGACGGCGAGCAGGAACGCGAGCCAGACGGCGGTGCGGCCACTCGGGTCGGCGTGGCGCCCGGATCCACGGCGGAGGAAGCTCGGCGCGAGGGCCTGCACGATCCCGTACCCGATCACCCAGATCGCGAGGAAGCCGCCGACCTGCCAGAAGGTCCAGCCGAGCTTGTTGTAGAGGAAGACCGGCAGACCGACGACGAACCAGACGTCGCGCGACGCGAAGAGCAGGATCCGCGCGCAGGCGAGGATGTTCACCGCGTGGTTGTTGGAGAACATCTGCGTGAACTTCGCCTTCCGGTCGGCACGCCCGAGCCGCCCGCGCATCAGCGTCACGACGCCCACCACCGCGATCACCTCGAGTGCGATCAGGATCATCAGCGCCGGCTGGAATCCGACGAGGGTCAGCAACAGGCCGCCGACGAAGAAGCCGACGCCCTTGAGGGCGTTCTTCGAGCCGGTCAGGATCGACACCCAGCGGAAGAGCGTTGCGGGCGCGTTCTCCGGGACGACGAGCTTGACCGCGCTCTTCGAGCTCATCTTCGTCAGGTCCTTGGCGATCCCCGAGAGCGCCTGGGCGGCCATCACGTACGGGACGATCAGCCACCCCTCGGGCACGACCGCGAGCATCGCGAGGGCGCAGATCTGGGTACAGAGCCCGCCCAGGAGCGTCGCCCTGAGGCCGAGGCGTGCGGCGAGCCAGCCGCCGACGAGGTTCGTGACGATGCCGAAGAACTCGTAGAAGAGGAAGAGCGATGCGACCGCGAACGGCGAGTAGCCCTTCCGGTCGAAGTAGAAGAGAATCAGCATCCGGATCGCGCCGTCGGCGATCGTGTCGGCCCAGTACGCGCCCGTCACGACGGCGTAGTTCCGCAGGTCGCCGGCTCTCGCGGGCGACGGCAGCCCCACCGCCGGGGCGCCGCTGCTCATGTGCCGGTGCTCGATGGGACGCCGGCTCCGACGATCGCCGCGAGCTCGACGAGCCGGTTGGCGTAGCCCCATTCGTTGTCGTACCAGGCGAGGATCTTCACCTGCGTCTCGTTGATCACCAGCGTCGAGAGGGCGTCGACGATCGCGGAGCGCGGATCGTCCTTGAAGTCGATCGAGACGAGCGGCCGCTCCTCATAGCCCAGGATCCGCTCGAGGGGGCGGCTTGCCGCCGCCGCCGCGAGCAGCCCGTTGACCTCCTCGACCGACGTCGGCCGGGCGACCTCGAACACGCAGTCGGTGAGGGACGCGTTGAGCAGCGGCACGCGAACGGCGAGCCCGTTCAGGCGTCCTTCGAGCTCCGGGAAGATCAGTCCGATCGCCGTCGCCGATCCGGTCGTCGTCGGGATCAGCGACAGCGACGCGGCCCGCGCCCGTCGCAGATCCTTGTGCGGCGCGTCGACGATCGTCTGGGTGTTCGTCATGTCGTGCAGCGTCGTGATCGAGCCGTGCCGGATACCGATCGCCTCGTGGATCACCTTCACGACCGGCGCAAGGCAATTCGTCGTGCAGGACGCGGCCGTGATGATGTCGTGCACCTCGGGGTCGTAGAGCTCGTCGTTGACGCCCACGACGACGTTCAGCGCACCCTGCTTCACGGGCGCCGCGACGACCACCTTGCGCACGCCCTGCTCGAAGTACGCCGCGAGCGTCTCGCGCGTCCGGAAGCTTCCGGAGCACTCCAGCACGAGCTCGACGCCGAGCTCGCCCCAGGGCACCGCGCCGGGCTCGGCGCCGCGGCTGTAGCCCACCGGCGCGCCGTCGATCGCGAGCTCGTCGTTTGCGGCTTCGATCCGGTGCGGCCAGCGCCCGTGCACCGAGTCGAACTCGAGCAGGTGGGCAGCGGTCGCGGCGTCCCCGTGCAGCTCGTTCACGTGCACGAAGGCGAGGTCAGGCGACTCCCAGCCTGCGCGCAGCGCAAGCCGCCCCATCCGGCCGAACCCGTTGATGCCGATCCGCACCTTGCGCGTCACGCTACCGCTCCGCGTTCGACATGCGGACACGCGTGCAGGCGATCAGCCCGCCGACGCAGTGTCGTCCGGCAGCAGCTCGCCGAGAAGCTCGCTTACGCGTCGGTCGATCTCGTTGCGTATGCGTCGCACCGCGTCGATCTCCAGGCCTGCGGGATCGTCGAGCACCCAGTCCTCATAGTGCTTGCCAGGATAGATCGGGCAGGCATCGCCGCAGCCCATCGTGATCACGACGTCGGCCGCGCGCACGACCTCGTCGGTGAGCGGCTTCGGGAACTCCTCGCCGACATCGACGCCTACCTCGGTCATCGCCGCGACCACGGCCGGGTCGATGGTCTCGGACGGAGACGAGCCGGCGGTACGGACGTGGACTCGGCCTTCCGAGCGCAACTTGAGCAGACCGGCGGCCATCTGGCTGCGTCCGGCGTTGTGGACGCACACGAACAACACCTCCGGCTGCACCTTGGCGATGATCCCCTCCGCCTGAGCGAGTGCCTGCAGCCGCTCGCGTGCGAACCGGTGGGCGAGTACGGGAACGAAGACGTTGATCCGCGCGCCCTCGAGTAGATTCAGCGACTCCGCGATATAGCGGGCGATGGTCTCTTGGGAGAAGATCCCGGCGAACTCCTCGGCCAGCCGGTCGGCCGCCTGGTCCACATGGTGTTGCGTAACCGGATCGAGCGCCTGCGGCATGTCGGGCCTCCCTCGGTATCGACGGCAATCGATGTCTTCCGCCTGGATGATGCCGACGGCATCGATCTCTGTCAATATGGATTCCGTGCAGAGGATCGCGACCATCGCCCCGTCCTGCCCGCCGCTGTTGCAGGCGCCGCTCGATGTCGACGACGCCGAGCAGCTCGCGGCGGCGCTGAAGGCGATCGCCGACCCGGCCCGGCTGCGGCTGTTGAGCCTGATCCAGGCGCAGCAGGACCACGAGGCCTGCGTCTGCCACCTGACCGAGCCGCTCGGCCTCAGCCAGCCGACGGTCAGCCATCACCTGAAGGTGTTGCTGCAGGCCGGTCTCGTCGCGCGCGAGCAACGTGGCAGCTGGGCCTACTTCCGTGTGTGCGAGGAGCCCCTGGCTACCTTGCGCGCGCTGCTCGCCTAGCCGAAGCGGCCGGTGACGTAGTCCTCGGTCTTCTTGTCGGACGGTGCGGTGAAGATCTTCTCCGTCGCGTCGTACTCGATCAGCTCGCCGTAGCGATGCCCTTCCTCGCCGCGCGAGATCGAGAAGAACGCCGTCATGTCGGCGACACGTGCGGCCTGCTGCATGTTGTGCGTCACGATCACGAACGTGTACTCGCTCTTGAGCGTGTGCATCAGTTGCTCGATCGCCTGCGTCGCGATCGGGTCGAGTGCCGAGGCCGGCTCGTCCATCAGTACGACGTCGGGCTCGACGGCGATCGCGCGAGCGATGCAGAGCCGCTGCTGCTGGCCGCCGGAGAGCGACAGGCCGCTCGCCTTCAGCCGGTCCTTCACCTCGTCCCAGAGGGCGGCCTGCGTCAGTGCGCGCTCGACCCGATCGTCGAGGTTGTCCTTCATCCCGAGCACGCGGCAGCCCCAGGCGACGTTGTCGTAGATCGACTTCGGGAAGGGATTCGGCCGCTGGAACACCATGCCGATATTGCGGCGTACGGCCACCGGGTCGATGGCCGAGCCGCAGATGTCCTGGCCGTGGTAGCGGATCGAGCCCTGCTGCGAGAAGCTCGGCACGAGGTCGTTCATCCGGTTGAAGCAGCGGATGAACGTGCTCTTCCCACAGCCTGACGGGCCGATGATCGCCGTGACGAGGTTCTTGTAGACGTCCATCGTCACGTTCTTCAGGGCGGGCTTGCCCCCGTAGAGCGCGTCGAGTCCTTCGACGTGGAAGACCGTCTCGAGTCGCTCGCGCGGCGGCATCGGTTCGCGGTGAGTCTCGACCCTCACGGTTGGTTCGATCGTAGTCGATGACATGTCATCAGCTCCTTCCATCAACGGCCGGCGATTCTTCGGGCATTACGCGTTGCGAGCCAGCGCGAAGTGAGGCTCGCGAACAGGATGAACAGCAGGAGCACGAATCCTGCCGCCCATGCTCGTGCGTGATCCTTCGGATCGGGAGACTCCGATAGTTCGAAGATCGCGACCGGGATCGTCTGCAAAGGTTGGAGCGGATTCCAGTTGATTTGCGGCCCGACGAGTGACGACGTGAAGAGCAGTGGCGCCGTCTCCCCGGCGACGCGGGCGACGGCGAGCACCGTTCCGGTGACGATGCCTCCGATTGCGCGGGGCAGCACGATGCTGAGTGTCGTGCGCCACTGCGGGATGCCCAGACCCAGGCTCGCCTCGCGGAGCGAGTTCGGCACGAGCGTCAGCACTTCGATGGTGGCCCGGGCGACGAACGGGAGCATCAGGATCCCAAGTGCGACCGATCCCTTCAGCGCGTTCTGCCCGCTGCCGACCACGAGGAGGACGAAGACGAAGATGCCGATCACGATTGCGGGGACGCCCGCGAGGATGTCGATGACGAGACCGATGCCGTTTCGGATCGACGGAGGAGCGAATTCGTTCAGGTAGACGGCTACCAGGATTCCGATCGGCAGCGCCATGAGCGCTGCAATGCCGACGATGACGAGCGAACCGGCGAACGCGTTCGCGAGCCCTTGGGGCGCGTTGGTGAGGCTGAAGGGGATGGGCGCCTTCGTGAGTAGGCCGAGGTTCAGCTCGGACCAGCCCCGCCGGGCCACCGAGAAGACGAGGATGCCGAGGATCGCGATCGCAACCGACGCCGAAAGCCAGGCGAGCACTTCCATCAGGCGGTTCACCCTGCGCCTGCGTGGGAGCCGGTCGAGGCGCAGGTTTGGACCAGTCAGGTCGTGCGCGCTCACGCGTGTCCTCCACGGGTGACGCCGTGCTTACGCGCGACGCGGCGAACGATCCACTGAGCGGCGATGTTGGCGAGCAACGACATGACGAGCAGGATGAGGCCGAGGTAGATCAGGGAGCTCGAGAAGAGCTGCGACGTCGCCCCTTGATAGGAGGCTGCGATCTTGCTCGCCAGCGTGTCGCCGCCGTCGAAGATGCTCCAGTGGATGAACACGCCGCCGCCGATCACCTGGGTGACCGCGATCGCCTCACCCATAGCCCGCCCCAGCCCGAGGATGAGCGCCGCCGCGATCCCTCCGCGCGCGTACGGGAAGACGACGCCGCGCACCATCTCCCAGCGCGTCGTTCCGAGCGCGAGAGCTCCCTCCTTCAGCTCGTGCGGCACGCCGAGGAAGAGCTCGCGGCTGATGCTCGCCACGATCGGCAGGATCATGATCGCGAGCACGACGATCGCTGTGAAGATGCTCGATCCCGCTCCGGGCTCTCCGAAGATTGGAATGAATCCGAGCGTGCTGTGGAGCGCCGGCTCGACGTGGTCGCGGAGGATCGGCCCGAGGACGTAGATCCCCCAGAGGCCGATGAGCACGCTTGGCACTGCAGCGAGCGTCTCCACGAGGGCGGTCACCGGCGCTTTGATCACCTGCGGTGAAAGCTCCGTGAGGAAGAGCGCCGCCCCGAGCGCGAGCGGAGCGGCGAGCAGGAGTGCGAAGGCCGAGGTGATTGCAGTGCCGAAGATGAAGCTGCCCGCGCCGTAGAGCTCGTGCCCGAGTACGGGGTTCCAGGCGATGCGAGTGACGAAGCCGAGGCCGTACTTCGAGAGCGCGGGGCGAGCCCCATGGACGAGCTCCCAGGCG
>Ga0265318_10000862_pt1 | contig 19950 bp, 28 predicted proteins | sample 4821metaG_FD_192431 | JGI IMG/M metagenome (GOLD analysis project Ga0265318, IMG submission 192431) | Rhizosphere microbial communities from Carex aquatilis grown in University of Washington, Seatle, WA, United States - 4-8-21 metaG | ecosystem: Host-associated > Plants > Roots > Rhizosphere >... | reverse complement strand
CCGAAAAGCGAGGGCTGACCGATGATCGAGCGATCCGTAATGCGGGCACGAACCCTAGCCAGTATACGAGATGGTTTTGGTGGAGACACGTATCGCCGGAAGCTCGTGGCTGGCTCCGAGGATGAGTACACATGCGGGTGCAAATGGGCTCGGCATCCGCAATTCGGCGACGTACTGAGCCTGTGCCCATTGCACAAAGAACACAGCGACAGTTGCGCAGAAAGCGAGGACTGACCGATGAAACCATTGACGAGAGAAGAGCTGCCTACCCTGCCCAACAATGCGCATGCCATTGAATGGCCGTGGGTGCTGGATGGCGTTGTTTACAAGACGCACGGAGTAGGATTCGGACACGAGAGCTTCGGCCCTGCTGATGTGCCTTACCTAAAAGAGGTAGCAGCCTGGCTCGAAACTGCGAACGGCCTCTCGAGCCCTCCAGTCCCATCGTTCGTAATTGCCGAAATGCACACCAAGCTTTGCGACCAGCAAACCGGAGAAGCCACTGGATTGAATCAAGCCCTAGACGAGTTGACAGGTGGGTCGGTTTATCAGCCCGCCCCGTCGCCGATTGACGAGGTGAGGCGGATTGTAATCGGCCAAGATTCTGGCGCTCTTAGGCCAAGCGAGGCGTGGAATCAGCTGAAGGATACTCTCGGCATCGCGCGAGGGGAAGGTGAGAAGTGAAACTAACCAACGAAGAAAACATCGCAGTCGTAAGAACTGCACTTGAGCTGCTACGTCAGAGCGTGCCAAGTAATGAAGAATTCTCAATCGAGCAGGCCTCAACATGGTTTGAATCGCTCGTTTCTAGCGACATATACTCAACGGTCCTTCGTGGGGCCGCGCCAAGGCACGGAGGATGATCGGTCCGTTGATATTCGGATATTGCCTTTTCGTTTTCTCATTGCCAGGGCTCGCGGTACAACTGATGCATTATCTAGATAAGAAAGAAAAGCGAAGCAAGGAAGGCGGGAAGGATGGCTGAGACGTATTCATCAATCCGAGCCGACGACGCGTTCGGAATCGCATTCCAATTCAAGGGTCCAGGAATGCTCAACTATGGCCCGGCTGTGCATCCGCTGCAGTGTCTCAACATTTGGGCGAATAAAAACTACTCGCTAGAGTTCACCGAGCGCCAATCCGAGAATGTTGTACGCATACTGAACTGTGCATACGAGGCCGGAAAAGAAGCTGCTAAGCGAGAGATTCGAGAGCTACTCGGAGCAGCAAAGCGAGGAGGCGAGGGAGGATGAAATCCTTGCCTGTGGTGCGAACGTGCGGGGAGTGCATGCATTGGGTTACCCCTAGTGTTCACATCCCTGGCAACAGGCGATGCGAGCTCAAGAGTGTCTATTTCTACAGGTACATGCCAGGCTGCCGTCACTTCAACGCGCAGACGGGGCTTAGGTGGGTGCTATTGTCAGATTCAGGCAGGTGGTTTCTGATACGAAAGCCCAATACCTACCTTGGTCACATATTCGCTTGGGGCAATGGCGTTCTAGGCTACGGAGTCAGATTCAAGCTAGAACAAGACCACTCCGAATATTCGGCACGCGACGCCGCCCGAGCCCTAATCGCCCGCGCGTTGGCGGACGAAAGCAGAGGCGGGAAGTGATGGAATTATGACTAATTGGAAAACAGTTCGATTCGATCCAACCTGGGAAGAGCCGATCGATCCGGAGATTCTACCGCTGTGTGACGCGCTGAACGCGGCCGGACTCGAAACGATCGGCTCATGCTGGGGTCACTGTAGGGACTGGCCATATGCACTCATCAGCGGAAACATCGCAGACGAGCAAGCTGAATGCTTACAACGGTACCTGTTGGCGCATTGCGATGAATGTGAAGTCAACTACCTTCCGTGCATGCGCAAGGACATCGTTTCGATCGGTTCCGTTGAGGCCGAGAATGGCCACTATTGGGACCTCGAGATACACGCTTCGGAGCTCTATTGCGATACGCCAGCGGCGGACGTGGGGAAGGCGTACCTAAGAATTCTCGACCACGTCGTCTCGCTGATTCGAGATTGGGCGACGGAAGCGGGTTAGGCTGGTGGTCGAAGATTGAACCGGCCGGCCTTGACGTGCTTGGTCTGTTCGGCTATGCTCTCAGTGTGACTCAACCCTAGCGCCCTACGGGGCAAGCGAGCAACCAATGACCCAGCCCCAATCCCCCAGAATCGACCCCAGAACGCCACTTACCGACGAAGCCGCCGAGACTGCGGCGGAGCTCGAACGGGCGCTGCGGTGGGCGGTTGAGCATAGCGAGGAGTCACTGTTTACCGTTGCGGAGCTTCGGGAGATGGGGCGGGCAGCGTGAGCGAGGTAGATTACACACCGCGTCTCGTTGATTGGTTCGGGGCTGCCTACATATCTGCACTTTCTCCGGCTGCGCTGCTTGAGCATGTCCGAGAATACGCCGCAACTGCCGAGGGCTCTATCTGGCGATTCCGCGCGAATCTGCTCTCTATCGCTGCCGAGCTCGAGCGCCATTGGTGGTCCCGCTGGTACGGGCGTCGAATTCGCAGGAGCGCGGAATCGATATGGGCCAATCGCCAGGACTTGTTCCGCTGACCACGTCGGCCGTGTGATTCGGAGGTAACATTGTACGGATACGGATTCGTCTGCAAAATCTGCGACATGCCATGCGACACTGACCGCGAGGTAGCAGACGGTCTGCGGGTGTGCGTCGATTGCGCCAGGCCGCAGGCACATCGGTTGTGGCGATGGCAGGAGAGACAGCGCTCTCCGCTGGACACGGACAGGCCAATGAGTAGTGAACCAACGGATACACCTGTAATCTAACGTTCACACTAGTGAACCACGGCTTACACTACCGGCCGGATCGAGTGTGCGCGTCTGTTCACGCGATGCTTCGGCATGCTTTGCGGCAAGCGGTCGATTGACTCTTGACAGAACTCCAGAAATCGACTGTGCTCGCGCGGTATAAGAAAGCCCGCTTTGCTCTTCTGGGATTCCGCTCTGAAATCTGGGGGAGAGAACACACGGGGCCCCGCTTGCGGGGACGATGGGGGTGAGCGGTAGCGAGGGGAGCGCGGGAGCTCCCCGACAGTGGCTACGCACCGAAGAGCGAAAGTCCGAACTTGTCGCCAGCTTTGTCTGCAATCTTCGATGGCCGACGAACAAAACAGAAAATCCCCAGCCACCTCAGCATGAGGCAACCGGGGATCGCGACCCTGTTAGGGGGATTGGTTAGCACGAACTTTTCATTTCAGCAACCAATGCTATAAATAAACGGCTCGGCAACGCGCAAACGTCCCGAGCCAGACCCAAAGGAGTTGAGTCCCAATGAGTGTTTCTCTTATGTGTCAGTGCACCACGTGTGGCAAGCTATTTAAAGGCAGACGCTCACAAGTCGCAAGAGTCACTGGAAAATATTGCTCTCACAAATGCGCGGCGCTCGCTTCCCCTAATGATAGCTGGGAGATATGTCCAGGGGTTATATGTGTGAAGCTAAACCGCGACGTCTATGCTCTTGTTGACACCGTTGACTATCCAAAGATTTCGGCGCATCGTTGGCACGCTAGAAAAACCCCGACTACTTTCTACGCAGCCAGGGATGCGCCATGTGGCGAGCTACCGAAGACAATTTTTATGCACAGGGTGTTGCTCAGCGCTCCTGACGGAATGTTTGTTGATCACATCAATGGAAACGGACTCGACAATAGCAGCATTTCTGGTTCGCTAAATATTAGACTGGTCACAAATAGACAAAATTCTCAAAATTATCATTCAATGCGCGCTAGCAAATTCCCAGGAGTTAGTCGAGTGCGCAAGACGCGATGGGAATCTAGAATCCAAATCAACGGCAAGTGTGTTCATTTGGGCTTCTTTGGCTCGGAGATTGATGCAGCTAAAGCATATACGGACGCATGTCTACGGAACGGATTTGTTATACTTGGTGCGACTGACATCAGTTACCCGTAACGGTTGCGGGTTGGCCTGCAGTCGCGCCAGCTGCTCGTCTACAACCAGCTTGGCCCCGTCGCGCAATCCAGCGCGGTACGTATCCTCGGTCGAGGGCTGAACGCTCTGGACGGTATGGGTGGCCACCGCTGACGCCTGCGCGCGCGATTGAACGAGTATCTGAGTCCAAGCCGCGGCGCCACTGCCGGCTATCGCAACGAGCACCGGAGCCCCAACAGTGACGACGAGCCACTTGATTCGAGTATTGCGTTTCTTGTGGGCCGTCTCGAGCGCGAGATCTTTCGCTTCGGCCGCGTCCATGTGCTTCGACATGCGGTCGATGACGGGGCGCATCTCGGAAATCTGTTTGCGGACTTCGGAGATGTCGCTCTGCCGCTGCTCTTCCGCCTGATGCACGACTTGCATGAAATGCTCAGTCCGCGGCGTCACCTCGGATTCGGAGTGCGCCTTTTCGCGCATTGGCACGTGTGTCCCGGGATAGTTGGGCGTCATGTTACGCGCCGTTCCGCTCGCTCTCCAGAGGACAGGGCGGTGGATACAATGTCGCTTGCCAGCACGGGAGGCGCTCAAGCCTGCACTTTAGCGAGTCGAGTTCGGACTGAAGCGAGTCAAGCTTCTCGCCGAACTGGGCCAGATTGTTGAAGTAAGATACGAACCTTTCGGTCAACGACCTCATCTCGCTCGACATGGTCTCGATGTCGGTGCGCAGATTGACGAACGAGTTCGCGAATGAATCGCCTATCTCACGAAGGGCTTTCGCGGCTTCTTTTTCCCTCGTCAAGTCTCCGGTCGGTATCTCGTTGTCCGGAAGCGTTGATGGGATAATGCCGGCGGGTGGGGGAACAGTGTCTCGGATGTCGTTCATGTTTATCGTCTTTCGGCCCCCGCTGTGCCAATCGGTGCAAATGTAACCTGAGGCGTGACTTCGTCGTCGTCATCAAGACGAAACCCGTTCGGCGTATGCCTTCGGTGTGCGTCGTTCAGCGCGCCTTCGACCATCTTCTCGCGCATAGCGATCCTGCCGTTCGCCTCGTTTAGGATTCGCAAATCCTTGACGTCCTGCTCATGCTGCATCTGGAGCTGACGATTCGTAATCGTGAGCCCGTTGATCTGAGCCTCGAGCTTGATAATGCGATTGCGCTCCGCTTTTAGTTTAGCGAGAAGTCCTTCGTTTTGGCGCCTGAGAACGTCCACCAATGGGTTGTCACTCATGTGGCTAGCGCCTCTCTGCTAGCGCCTGGGATAGCTTTTCTTCGAGCGATTCGCACCGAGTTTGCATGCGGTGGATTTCCTCGCGCTGCTGCCGAATCATCGTCTCGTAGGAGCGTTCACGGTCGCGCAGTTGGCTGCTCAAGATTCGCGCATTGCGGACTTCGAGGCGTAGCGATGCGATGACGGCGCCATCTTCGTTGAGGAGGTCGGTCATGGTAGCGGGAGCGTCCTCAGAAACGCCGTAGCGTCAGCCAGGTTCGGGTTGACGATGTTTGCATCAAAGGCCCCGAGAAAACCGTATTGCCAAAGCAGAATAGGCACGTCGATCGCGTAGGGCTTGAGCATGTTTGGCGCCCATTGGATCGGTTCATGCGACTTGACGTAGTCAGCTACATACGGATGAGAAAGCCAAACCCCCGCGCACTCTCCTCCGCGGCTTATCGCGTCAGCAAGCGCCGTCCACGTTCGTCCATCTCCCGGGATTCCGTAGACGCACGGCTCGAAAGTAATTCCACCTGATCCATCAAGAAGCCCCTCGGACCAACCGAGATAATACTCGGCCGACATGTGCGATAGTCCATTGCCTTCGACGTCCAAGAAAATCTTGACTCGGCCACCTTGCGCGACGAGTCTCTCGATTCCGAACTTCCTAACGACGTCCTGAGCATTGACGAGTCCGTCGGCATGCCCGAGCGAACGCGCCCCGCCGACGTGATTGGTCTGGCGGGCAATTGGCAGGACGCGAATTCCGAACGGCGAAAGCACGGAGCCTTCCGCCGGCGAGTAGTCGCCCGGATCCTGCGCGGGCTTCGGGTTTATGTAGCGCCCAACAAATGCACAGGATTGGCCCATAGCAGCGGCAGCCTGGTTGAGCAGTTGAGCTGTCACTGGGGACAAGCAGTCGATACCAACAATACGTGCCATTGGTAAATGTCCAATTCTGTGCTAGAAATTAGTGTGCCCCGCAACGCTTAGACTCGTTCGGGGCATTGAATCCACGGAAGTATTAGTTCCATGAATAGCAAACAGATAATACGTTTTTGGAAGTATGTCGAGCGCAGTGGTCCAATTCCATCGCATATGCCGCATTTGGGCCAGTGCTGGATCTGGACAGGACTCAAGTTTAGTACTGGTTACGGAAGATTTGCAATCGCCAACGAGTACGGGAAAACTGTCAGGCGTTTAGCTCACCGGGTTGCATTCGAGCTATCAAAGCATGAGCCTGGAAATCTGTGCGTTCTTCATAGCTGCGACACTCCGCTTTGCTGTAACCCGGATCACTTGTTTTTGGGGACCGTTGCTGATAATGCTCGAGATTGCAACATGAAAGGAAGGCGCCCTACCGGAGACAAGAACGGACTTCGTTTGCATCCGGAAGCTAGATCCTTCGGAGACAGAAACGGATCGCGTCTTTACCCGGAGCGATTACGCCGCGGAGACAATCACCCGGTTCGGATTAATCCGAGTATAGTAAAGCGCGGCGAATCACACGCATCTTCGAAACTTACGAATGAAAAAGTCAAAGAAATACTTCGCAGTGAAGAGGGATGCGCGGCACTTGGGAGGAAGTTTGGCGTGTCAGAGGCATGTATTCGAGCTGTCAAAAGGCGACTAACCTGGAAGAATGTCGCAGCATAGAAGCTCCGCCATTGCCGAAGTCGATGCGCGGGTCAGACCATGGAACGAGTGTCGACGGTTGGTAACCGGAAACATCGCAACCAAATAGATAATCGGTCATACGTCACCCTGCAGCAGCGGAACCTTCGGGTCTTGAATCACGTCGCGGTACTCTTTGGGAGATATTCCATAGTCGGTTAGCGCCTTGACTATAATGGCCCCGGGGGTTGTCAGCTTCGGGCTCGTAAATACGAACGACGCTCCGCCGGCAATTGCAGGAGAGCCAAGTAGCACGATAGTCGCTCCAGGATAGACGAACTTTTGCTCGGCACCAGCGACGCCGCCGGACGTCACGATGTAAGAGAATTCCATCTTTGTCGTTGTATGGTCGATGTCGAATTGAAGCCGCAGGACCTCGCCGTAGCCAATCATATTAGCCTCGTGAATTTGGTGGTTGTTACCGGCAGCTTTGAGAACGCGGCCGCATATTCGACGCGATTGAACGAGCTTGAATATTGGCCTATTCTAACAAATTTAGTTATGGCTGTTGAAAACAGCGTAGCCGAAATGACGTTGAGAAGTTCCGCGATCGAAACCAGCTCACCGATCCCAACGTTCGCAACGAGAGTCGCAGCGGAGCTCTCCGAGATGCTGAGCGACTCGGCTAGGGTTGCAGTGAACTGTCGCGCTGCCGCAAGTGAATCGGTCCACGAAATCGAATCATTGGCAGTCGTCGCAAAAGCTGCCGCGGTCGCCGCCACCTCGGAAGTTGTGAAGGTTTCCGAAAGTCCAACGTTGCCCTTGAACGCCGCCGCGATTGCATCCGAAACGGTGACCGACTCGGAAACGTTCGCGAGTAGCTGAAGGCCGCCGGAGAGCGACTCCGTCCAGGTGATTGACTCGGACACCCCGAGTGCAATCGCTTGAATTACGGCTTGCGCCTCGGATATCGTGAGCGATTCGGAAAGCGCCTGCGTGAACGCAGCTAGCGAAGTCAGAGCATCGGAGAGCGTCACCGTCTCGCCGAGTGCCACTATTACGGCTCGCGCCGCCGCTACGGCCTCGGTCCATGACCACGATTCCGGCAACCCAATCGTCGCCGCCTGCGTCGCGGCAATGGCATCAGACCACGTCAATGACTCCGAAATACTCGCGCTGTAGTTGTTGACGCCTCCGTTGATGGTCGCAGAAATTCCCTCGGAGATTGTTAGGCTCTCGGCAACGGTCGCGATTGCTGCGAGAACAGCGCCAACGCTTTCGCCCCACGCCCACGACTCCGAGATGTTCGGATTGAACGCGGCTTGCGACGCGAGCGCATCGGTCCAGGTTACCGACTCAGCGGCGCTCGCCAATAACTGCAAACCACCGGCAAGCGACTCGGTCCATGTGACCGACTCAGCAACGGGCGCCGTGAACACCGCCGCAGACGCTGCACCATCAGAGACGGTTATCGACTCGGAAAGGCCAGCGAGCGCACCGAATAGGGCCGCTGTCGATTCCGTGATCGTAATCGATTCTGAGATGCCGATTGTTGCGGCGTAGAGAGCGGCCAGCAGTTCTGACCATGTCCACGACTCAGCAACGCCGACCGTCGCCGCGAACTGTGAGGCGGCCGAATCGGACCACGTCACAGTCTCGTTCACTGCCGGCTTCCCGGCAAAGAGCGATGCCAAGCTGTCGGAAATCGTTATTGACTCCGAAGGGGCAGCGGTAAGCTGCAGTCCGGCCGCTAGGGAATCGGACCACGTCCATGACTCCGAGGGCGCAATCATGGCCGCAACGAGCGCAGCTGCGCCGTCGGACCACGTTAGCGTTTCGGAAATGCCCGCAGTGTAAGCCTGCGAGCCTCCCGTTCGGAGTCGTAGAAGCAGGGACATCTATTTCTCAGATGAAATAGCCGATGGGGGTGATTAGGAACTCGATGATCTGCGACGCCGTTGCGGTGCCGACAACGATCTTTCCAATCACGTGCAGGACTTCTCCAGGGCGAACCACTATCGGCCCCTTCGAAAAGTCGCGGATGATATCCGGCGAATACACGGCGCCTATAGCCGCCGCTATGGCCGCCGAATTGACTCCTAGCGCTACGCGTCGAGCCGCCTTGACGGTAGCCGTCGTGAATGACGTTGACTCGGTCGTGTTTAGCGTTGCCGCCGTCGAGCCATAGCCAATCGAGTAAACGACGGTCGTCGGAGTTGTCGCGACGGCCGCGCCAAAGTTGTACGCCTGGATAAATATCCCGGTCATGACATACGTGCGCGGAGTCTGCGTTACGCTACCAGCCGGGTTGGTCCAGCCCATCAAAATGAAGTCGGTAGCCGCGGCAGCCGCCGCATTGATAGCGCATACGCCACCGAGTGTCGTCATTGCGGGCGTCGAGTTAGAGCCCGCTGCGGACGTCGGCGTAATTGGGCTCGAGCCCGTCGTGATTGTGCCAACGAACTGCTGAGAGCCCATCGTGCCGCCGGGGAGGCCCCCGTAGCCCATGAGGCCCTGGAATGCCTGCAATGTCGGAGCGTCGAGCCCTTGCGGCGTGTCCATTTGCGAGACCGTGATGTCAGACACGCGGAACGTGTTCGTGTTGCTGACTACGCCGTTGCAATACTTTTGCACGAATGCGGGCTGTGATGCCATTTGGCACGGTTGTCCATTGGCAGCCGGCATACCGCTCTGAAAAGACATGCTGGTAGGCAGCGCTGCTGCTCCAATCAGCACGTCGTCTTCCCATACCTCGACGTCACGTTCGCCGACGACAAGCACGAGCTTGTACATCTGCCCCACGGTGAAATGAGCTAGGGCGCGAAGCGGGGATGTGCTGGTGACGGCAGTGTTGAACATCATCGTCAGCACGAGTCCCGACGTCGAAAGTTCCAGCCAAACACCGTCCGTTGGGCGCGTGCCAGCGGCTGCCGGAATGCCCAAGCCCATCAGACAAACCTCGTTAGACACGAGAGTTGCGGTAAATAGACCCATCGTGATTTCGCACGCTATAGGCGCAGTCCCGAGCAACGAGAATCGTTGGCGACTCTGCATGTATGCGCCATGGCCAGACGCTGTTCCCTGCACGGTTCCGAATTGCAGATATCCGTTACCCGGTTGCGTCGCTGTCAAAGTCGAAAATGCATAGAGCCACGAATCCGTGTCCTGTGCGGACGCATTGAACGTATAACTGAACAGGATCGAGTCCATCCCGACGCGGCTGCGATAATCCAGCGATGCCTCGATGCTCTTCAGGTAAGCCGCACCAGTGACGGTGCCTAGGTCGTTTTCCTCCATAGCGCGAACGCACGCGACGTTCCCCGGGTTATTTATTGAATCAGTTTCTCCGCTGATCAGTGCCTGCCCGGCCGTGTTTACCTTGGAACCCGTGCCGGTTCCGACGTCTCTGATTACTACATCCATCGACATGGCTAATCACTCCAAACCCAACGGAGCTTGAATTTGCCCGTCAGTCTTTCGGTTGAGGTTGCGTAAATTGTAAAACCTGTGCCAGCGGTAGGAATGCCGCAGGTGAAAGCCACAAACGGAGCCGCCCACGACTGATCGCTAGATGTGTGATTCGTCGAGGCCTCGGACATAAGCCACGCTTCAGCGAAACTCGTTGCCGAGATTGACGTCTGCCCGGTTACAGCAACGGACTGCTGACAGAGTCCCGGCGCCGCTCCGAAGTCGATCTCAATTGTTCCGGTATTTGAGGCCATTAGTTATTCCAAAGCCAGCGAAACTTGAACTTGCCAGTGAGGCGTTGCGTCGAAGTCGCAGTGACCGTAAAGCCAACACCGTTCACCGGGGTTCCGCATGTGAGCTTTGCAAATCTCGCCACCCACGCATGATCATTGAGCGAGTGCGCATCCCACGCCTCGGCCATCCAAAACGCTTCGCAGTGACTCGTCGATTGGATCGACGACTGACCGACAATGTTTAGGCTGGCCTGGTTTTTCCCAGGCGCTGGACCAAAGTCAACCTCTGCAAAGCCCGGATTTGTCGTCGAGGACTGCAGGGCAGTTACCCCTTCGGTCAGACGCAGCGATTCCACAATCGTTGAGACGAAGGCCGCCGTCGATGCTGCACTATCGGACCATGACCAAGACTCAGACACGTTTGCAATAAAACCGGTGTAAATTATCGACCCAAAAAACGTCCCAACCTGTGGATTATCGGACTGCATGTTCGCAAGAAAATACAGACCATTGCTAATGCCTGTTATCTGCGAAACTCCCGGCAGAACCAGGTTTGTTGAATAGGTCGTGTTGGTGTCGGTCGTATTTATCCAGGACGATGCAACGTAATGCCCATACGTAACGTCTACGCCGCCGCCGCCGCCAGTGACAGCGGTTCTTACGTATACACACCAGAACTGGGTACCATCTGCGTTGCATGCGAATTGCCCAACACACAACGGATCGCTATAACCCGGATACATGCTAGCAACTGAGACATCGATAGCGGTCCAGCCGTTGGACGTATCAACTAGTCCAAACACGAGTTGCGGACCCGTGTTGCGGTAAAGCAGGTGTATCCCTCTGCTGCTCACGCCCACGCAGCATGGGCCAGGGCCTAAGCTGGCCGTCGAAGACATTAGAGACGACACGGTCCCAACTGACCAGTTGGCACCACTCGTCGAAATCCTGGCCCGACGAAGCGAGCCTTTTCCGTTGCCTTGAATGTTTAGAGTTTCGTTCCCGCTATCGAGCCCAAAAAATAGATTAATCTCGCCCTGTGACGGGAGCTGCGCTCCTAGAACAATTGCAACATGCGAATCGAGATCCGATAACGCGGAACCGGTGTAAATGGTATCATAGCTGCTTGTTGTGCCGGCAGCATTTAGCCACCCCGATGTTGCGCTTACGTTTAGCGGCGCCCACGTGACTTCGATATGTCCGAGTCGGTTTATTGCGTCAGTGTTTGCCGAGACCATCGTTGCGCAGCAAATCTTCGTGGTTCCGACCCCGTCTGTCACAAGAAACCCATAAGGTTTCCAGTTCCAATTTCCATCAGCCGCCAGGGAAGGTAAAACCATTTGAGCGTTTTGTGTGACACCAGTCACGTGGCCACTGCCGTCGCGAGTCAATGAAAATCGAGCGTATCCCACGGTGACGTCCTCGAAAAATGCATGCACCACTCCGCTCGCGTCTTGAAGCTGGCATGCAATTCGATTATCTCCTATTCCGGATAGACTCGTGATCGTGACCTTGTTCCAGCTCGCTCCATTATTTTGGCTAACCCGGCACCGGTAAGCGGATAGACCCTCGTCCCAATAGATTGCGACTAGATCCTTGGCGGCTCCTGTATTATCTACAAAACCGCCGGCGCCACCGTGTGACCACGCGAAGGCTCCGAGCATCCAGTCAGAGAACTGGACTAGATTGGTGACGGCGTCTGACATGATTTATGCTCGGGTCACCTGCACATCTATCGATTCGCCAATGCGAGTCTCTTCGTTGAGCGAGATACCGGATGTCGCACTGGCTACCGATTGCAGAAACGCCTTCGCGCCTGCAACCTGTTCGCCAATGCGAGTTTCGTCGCGCGACTCGACCGAGTCGACCAAGTCGCGCAGCATCGTCGCCAGAAGGCGAATTGCCTTGTCTTTCGCGTCCATTACTTGCCACATTACGAGGTCGTGATCGTGAAGGTTACGGCCAGAGTGTCGCCAATTTGCAGCGATCGCTGAGGGAACGACAGAACGTGATTCATTGTGCCGGAGCTCGCCGCCGTGAATAAGGCCGCCTTCTGCGCAGCTTGGGGAGCAGTCGCGCACGTGAAAGTTTTCGCGATGGTTGTCGAGGTTCCGGAGCCAGTCGCCAGGGTCACGGTACCTTGCGCTCTCGCGAGGCCGTTCGCCGCAATCTCGGTTGATAGCGTGGTACTCGCTGCCGTCTCTCCGACTGTGTCGTTGCTGAGGGCGATGTAGCAGAAGCCTCCGGCAACACCCGAGGCTGTCGAGTAGCCCTGCGTATGCAGGAACACGCGCCCGACGTTCGTGATGAGGTTGTGGACGGTTTCCGTGTGCAGTAACTCACCAGCCGCATTGCGGTGCTCGATGGTTCCTTGCGCGCGCACGCAGCACACCTCCTGATTTTGGCACGCGTAATTGATGGCTTTCTGTACGTCGATATCGATTAGATTCATGGTTTGATCTTTCGTTTCCGTGAGAGTTAGTTCAGGTTTGGCGCGTCGAATTACGGAGCATCAGCGAACGTGGCATCTCCACCGCTTGCTAGGATTAGCTCGTATGTTTCGAGCGTCATTTTGAAGCAGCCATCGCGGCCGTCGTAGGTAACGCCGTAGCTCGCACCCCAAGAGTTTTGGAACACGATGTAACTTGCTTTCGGATCAATTAGTCCGTTGGCACCGAGAACAATCACGCACGCGACGAGTCCGATTTCGTGCCCACCTCGGATTCGTCCTGTGGGAAATACGAAACCATTGGCATCGGGCTCGTCGAACCCCTCGTACCAATCGATTCCGGTGATGCCGGGTCGCGTTTGAAGGCACTGCAGAACCGCTGTGAGCCCGACGGCCATTGAGGCGCTAGAGAACCAACCGAGCTGAATTGCGGCTTGCATGGCAAACCAGCCGGTGGAGCCGGTGTCGTTCGGCGGGTAATGGCCCGGGATTTCCGAGTCGTCCGCTATGGTAGCGAGATGGTAGCAGTTCACGGCGTCGGTCTCCGTTAGAACACCAGTGTAGGGCTGGCTGCACTTGCAATGAGTCGTCGCGTTTCCGGTGCAGCTGCCGAGAGAACCTTGATCGAGGCAGGTCTTCAGGTTCGACTTGTGCGAAACGGTCGCGATTGATGTCGTCGCGTCCGCTTGCGTGAGTCGCGCTACCTGGTGCCAATTCAGGAGCTTGTTTCTACCTAGCGCCTTCCCTTCGACAGGGATGACTGTGGGGACTCTCTGAACGATTGACTGGGTCATTTGTAACCTCCGAGAATAGTCGGATCACTGCAGATGCTGCTCGCGAGCGAGGACACGCTCTTTCCAGATTGATTCGCGACATTCTTGACGTTGGTGTCGGCTGTTTTCGCAGCGATGCAGCGTTTGAGCGCGTCCGCACTGTTCGCGCCTCCGGTTGCGTTAGCGCCACCCGTACCGAGGGCGCCACCCGTCGCGCGGGTAGGGAAAGAGCCGCCTGTTGCTGGTGCGCCTCCGACATTGGGAGCGCCGCCCGTGTGAGGCTGGACCGCTGAGCAACTATAGGTCTGCGTGCCGACGATGACGGTTACGCCAACTGCTCCAGCGCCTGCGACTAGATTCGCGGGCTGCGATGACGAGCACGCGATGAATATGATACCCAGGGAAAGCCTGAGCCGAGCGAGAAGATTCTTCATGTATTTCCTTCCGATAATTGCGGCATGGGCACAGTCTGCCCGGCCAGGTTGTGTGTGCAGTCGCCGCAGTATTCGAGGCGACCGGCGCGAATGAAGTAATGGCAAACGGAATCAGGCGTGTCGTCTCCGTACTTGCAGGTGTGTTTCACCGAGGGTGTGACGGTTGGCGACTCGAGGTTGCCGTCGAACTGCCAAGCCTTGCTACCGGTGACCGGAATCCAATGGTGTTCGTTGCAGCCCGGGCACCGGTAGAAGATGTATTTGACACCCTCCATGTCGAGCATCTCATCCAGTATCGGGCTCAGGTGGGTGCGGTCGCTCATCTTGAAATCACCCAGTGCATGAGAAACCCAATCACTAGCGATACGACCATGCCAGCGACCCATTTCGCGGTGCGGGCGGCGCTGCGGACGTCGGACTCGTCGATCACTGACCGCACCCTTGCGCAGCCCATTGCTGGGAGAAGTTCCCCTGCTCAGCGAATTCGAACACCGTCACAGCGGCTGCCACGGCGGCCGTAGCGAGGAGCGCGCCCTCGGCCTTGTCGCTGATGCCAGGAACCGCAGCGAGTCCAGCAGCGAGGGGCGAGACGGGGCCGGTAGCGTATCCAGCGTAACCCCAGTAGCGCTGCGTCTTATCGAGTGAGTCGCACTCGGTACGGCTCGCTGGCGCTGTAACGGGCGTGGCCTTCGCGCGCGTTGCGATACCGTCGGCCCGCGCTTGCTCGAGTGATAGGGAGCACCCGCAGAGCAGCAATCCAACGAGCATCGACCCGTTGACAATTGCGGCCTTGACCTTCGCGTTTCGGACAAGCCTACCCGCGTCAACCGTTGCATACGTCCCGAACCACTTCGACGCCTGAGTCTTCCCGAGCAGCTCGAACGCCAGCGACAGGAAAATGAACAGCGCTTGCTGACACGCGACCAGCGCGTCCCAGTGGTCTTTGATGAATTGAATTAGTTGCATTTAGGTTTTTCCTCCGGCGCGACTCGCGCGCCATTCGTCAAACAGGGCAGCAGCGACTATCGCAACGGCCGCCCAATGTTGTTGGTGCAATGCTTCGGACTGCGGCAGATGCGCGAGACCGAGCCAGAACAGGGCGATGAATTGCCAGAGTTTCATGGTCAGTAACCCCCGGTTCCCGTCAAGTGCAGCTTCATTGTGATGAACTGATTTGCTGGGTCGGTGATTGTTACCCGAATGTTGTTCCCGCCAACTATGGAAAGCACCGGCGACGCCGCAAAGGCACAAGAGCCGATTCTTAGGTTGGTATTCTCAATGAAGCCCTGGGCGATTTCCCAAGTGGTAATCCCGTTCGTGTCGAGCATCCCATTGAACGTTTGCACACACGAGTTGACGCCGCCGGTGACAGCGGAGATGCTAGACACCTCGAGGGTGACCACGGATTGGGCAATTATCGCGGTATTGACTGACGCGCATGCTGCCCAGTCGCCACACAATGCCATATCCATAACCAATGAACTGATCGGCCCGACAACGTAAAACCAGAATGACGAATCCCAGTTGCGCGTGGATCCGGAGTACCAGATGTTCGTGATCTTGTTCGTGGAGTTCGCATTCGGATCATGCCAAAGGGCCGTGCCAGCTCCGTCTGAGTCGGTAAGAACCTTGCCAATTCCCGGACTTCCACCAGTGATCTGGACTTGGCCGCCTACCGTTAGAGCGCTGGCGCCCGGGTACGCCGTTCCACCTATCGCAACGTTGCCTGTCGCCGCGTGCACAGTGAGAGGCCGCAGCGCGTTGAACGATCCGCTTTGGTCGCCGGAATTCGTGATCAACAAATAGAGGTCATCTGCATTACTGCGCCAAAACTCGCCGTAGTTACCGTTAACAATTCGATACGAGTTGATGTTGTGGCTTGAGATTTCGCCACCCGTTACCGACAGAAGACCCAGCATGCGAACCCCATCGTCTTTGATGGTCATCCGAGTGATAGCGTCGAGGTCCGCCGATGTTGCCGTTCGAGTTGACGTTCCAATCGAGTTCGCCGTCGAGAAATAGATACCATCCGTCCTGGACGTGATCATCTCGATGGCGTTGGTTCCAGCGCCGGGGCATGTGAAGTTGGTCCCGTCGAAGTAGCAGCTGCCCAGCGTGAAGTGGCGAAAGCCTCCGCCAGACGTCCACGAATTTCCAAGGTTCGATGTCGCCGCGTCACTGATCCCATAGACAGAAGGCTGGCTTAGGATCGAATTCCCGATACCGATTGAACCTGTGAACACCGGAAAAACCCCAGCGGTGCCGCTCCCGGTAATGAGGGTGCTCGGCGCGTTTAGCGGATAGGGCAAAGGTGTGAACGAGTTCGTTGACCCGTCTGATGTGAAGTAGGTACCAGCGGCGCCATGCTCGAGTTTCGACACCGAGATGTTTGCCCCCGAGGATATGCTCGGGTTGCCAATTAGGTTGTACGTTACCGAGGACGAACCAGAGACAATCGGCACGGCAAACGATGTCAGCGCTCCGCCAGCTGGGTACGTCGTCCCGTTGACGCGCAACACTGTTGGCGACGTCGCGGTTCCCCCTAGGTCGCTTGCGAGCTCAACAACTCCAGTCGTCGAAGTGGTCGCGTTGTTGACTCCCCACGAACCGCTCGAAAGAGAGGCAGGACACGTGATTGGAGCGGTGCAAGACGGGGTCGGAATTCCGGCTATGCCTGCGCTCCATGAAACCTGATTCCATCCAATTCCGGTGCCCGCGCTGTTGGATACGAGCGGCAGGTTGGGGCCCGTGATTGGAGGCACGACGCCGCGCAACGAAGCCGTGACATACGGCAATACCGCAAATGATTGGTTTCCTGAGCCGTCAGTGGAAAGGAACGCGTTGGCGGTTGCGCCTAAGGATGTCAGAAATCCTGCGGCCGACGCATTCGCAAGCGCGTGAAGCGTTCCGCCATTTCGATTCCCGTGCCACGTGTCAGAGAACGGCGAACACGTTACGCCTGAACCGACGTCACCAACGAACTGGTAAGAGCCGCACGCCGCTAACTTCGACTCGGCGATTGCGGCCGACGTGGAGATGCTGGCGTTGGAAAGGAACTGATACGTCAGAGCAGAGATTCCGGACGCCACCGGGACCTGCCCCGTCGTGAGAGCTCCGGCAGCGGGGACAGATGCACCGTTCATTTTGCAGACACCGGGCGCAGCAGCAGAGCCCGCGCACAGGTCACCGGCGAGCTGGACTACGCCCTTGACCGAAGCGGTGGCATCTGGAGTGGTTCCCGAAGGCGTTGTCCACTGGAAGTGCGTCGCGTCGATTGCGGTCACAACTTGCCCGGTAATGGGAGCCGTTGCGGCCGTGCCGTTCACGACTCCAGTCGCGTCTCGAAGACCAATAGCGACCCGGTCGTCGCTCAGGCGCGAGTCATTGCCTTGTGCGAACGTGCCGGAGGTAGTTCCGAATGCAGGCAGAGCATGAACATGGTCACTGCGAGCGGCCGTTGTCGCCACGCCGTTGACGCTGGAGCCGCCCACTACCTCAGAACTGACCGCGCCAAATGACACCGTGGCCGGGGTCTGCCATGTGCAATGGGTAGCGTCGGTTGCGGTGGGGACTTGGCCAGCGCTAGGAGCAGTTGCAGCCGAGCAGTCAACTACACCGGTTGTGTCGCGAAGTCCTGTTGCAACGCGGTCATTCGTGAACCTCGAGTCGTCGTAGAAAGGAATCGAAGCGTGCGCCGTCCCTCGATCGAGCGCGAAAGTCACGTTCCCGGCGAGCGTCGTCGAGCTTCCGCCGTTCACTGTAGCCCCTCCGCCGCTTATGATGATCTGAAGCGTTTGAGCTACCGCATCGGTAATCCCGTAGCCGCCAAGTGTCGTTGGCTTCCCGGTTATTGCTGTCCACGCAATCGACGTCACGAACGAGCTATTTATGACGTAGTCGTCGGCAAGTTGGAACGTAAGACCGTTCGCACAATGCGGACTCGAGCAGGTGAAGGTCGATGGCGGCCACACCGTATATCGCATCGGCGCGGTCCCGTTGCTGTCCACGATTACCTGATAGCCTGGGTGTAGACCGACATACGCAGCGGCCTCTGTAAGAGTGGAAAAGTGCCACGTCTGCTGATAGCCATAGCGAGGATCGACGCTAGCGTTCGCTCGTGCGCAGAGCAGAAACACCACGGCTACAATTGAGCTAATTAGTCTTTTCATGTTACGAAATCCGCTCCGTCTGTACCTGTGCTCCTGGTGAAGATCCCACCCCAACTACGCCAAATCGATGACCAACTAACCACAACGGTGCTCGTGTCCGTTGGACTCTCCGAGCGCACCCTTAGGCCTCCGGTTGGGCTCTGAATCACTAGATTTTCGTAATACAACTCACCAATGTCACCGCCACGGGCAGCTCGCGAAAGCTTAATGATCGTTCCGTAAGGCAAGCAAGGGATCAGCACGTCCTTCTGCCCGGCGACAAGTGTCACGACAACATCTCCGTGCCCAAATGCTCTCGGAACATTTGCAGAGCCGTCTGCGTTCTTCCAGGGAATCGTTCCGTCCCCGCCTCCTTGCGCTTGGTATCCGGCGCCATACAATTTAGCCCCGGCGAACAAGATAATTTCTGCCGCAAACGATGGGTGCCACGGCATCTCGTTGTAAACTGCTCCGGCTATTTCCAAAGGCGATTGTTCCGCCACAAACGGCTGCGCGCCAAATATAAGGGCGTCGCCGAGCCCTCCACTCTGCCCACAAGCATAGAACGAAGGGATCACATTTCGGAACACTGCATAGTAAAAGACCCCCACATTCTGTCGTGACGTGTAAATCGCCGGTGGCGCCCCTGCGACACCAATAACGCTCAGGTTATATCCAACGAAAGCGGCACACGCCTCGTTTGGCACAGTCAATTGCACACAACATCCAAGAAAAGCCGACTCCGCGTATGCATCCACTCCGACCGAATTCAACACATGGAACTTGCAACCCTTGAACATGCAATACGAATTGTATTGACTCATCAGAGCTTCGCAGTTCTCAAAAAACAGATCTCGTATTTCGATCGGGACCGCCGTAGTTCCAAGCGCGGATGTATCCGTGAACACGCCTTTCCCTAATGACGGGACTGTCCTAACTTGCAGCGTTTGGCCGTTCTGTGGGACAAATGCAGCGAGGCCCCATGTCCCAAAAGAGCCATAAGCTCCGTATAAGTAGAACGGTCCACATTCCGCAGTCGAATTCCCTTCTCCGAATGGAGAAGCGCACGTCACCCAGCTGACAGCTTTTTGCGTACCGGTGTCGATATACAGTTGCTTTCCAATGAGCGATGTCCAATCTGCAATCCCCGTGGCAGTAATTCGCGGGCTTTTTCCGTTCGGAATGTCCTCCCGAAGAAAAGTGTTCACGGGATAGCTCTGCGTTGCGATTGGCACGCCTTGCAGAATTAGCATGAACCCATCCGCGACAAGGATTTTGCTCGCATCAACGAGAGCGTTCGGATCACTCGCTAGAAAATAAACCGTCGTGGTTTGCTTCAAGATGGGGCTTGCTCCGAGACGCCGGAGGTATTCCACAAACGACTTGATTGCGTGCCCGCTTGCTCCGGTGTCCCAATCGCTCCCAGAAGCGCCGTCCACGTACCACGCCGCTTGCTCTCGCCACTTCGCAATTGGTCCGGATCCGATGATGCGGTGAAACTGGCACGTCGCATCCGTGACCGTCACGACCGTGATGTCGTCAGCCGTAGCGGTTCCAGCTGGCTGCTTCTGCCAGAGCTCAGCGTCGGTCTGTCCGCCGTCACGCCAAACGCGGATGAGTGCGCCTGTCGTTGCGCTCGAAAGCGCCTTGATTCCTGCTAGGCCGGTTACAGATTGGATTCCGGTCAGCG
>Ga0265318_10000861_pt1 | contig 19959 bp, 19 predicted proteins | sample 4821metaG_FD_192431 | JGI IMG/M metagenome (GOLD analysis project Ga0265318, IMG submission 192431) | Rhizosphere microbial communities from Carex aquatilis grown in University of Washington, Seatle, WA, United States - 4-8-21 metaG | ecosystem: Host-associated > Plants > Roots > Rhizosphere >... | reverse complement strand
TACCTCTCCGAGCTGCGTCGCCTCGCGCACGGCGCACGCTTCCTCACGTCGGTGTGCACCGGATCACTGCTGCTCGGCGCCGCAGGCCTGCTCCAGGGCAGGCGCGCCGCCTGTCACTGGGCCTGGAGGGAGCTGTTGCCCATTCTGGGCGCGGTGCCGGATTGCGCGCGCGTGGTACGGGATGGCAACGTGATCACGGGCGGCGGAGTCACGGCCGGCATCGATCTGGCCTTGAGCGTCGTCGCGGAGATAGCGGGAAGGGACTTTGCCGAGACCGTGCAGCTCGCGCTCGAGTATGCGCCGGCGCCGCCGTTCGATGCCGGGCGCCCGGAGCGGGCGCGCCCCGAGATACTCGCTGCCGCCTGTCGCCGGCTCGACGCGACGCAGGAGGCGCGCCGTGGCGCCGCGCAGCGGGCTGCACAGCGCATCGGCCTGCCCGCGGCGAGCTGAATCCCGGCGGCCGCGCTTACGGCCGCTGGCTGCCGGGTGCGTCCAGCAGCTTCTGCACGAACACGAGGTCGAGCCATCGGCCGAACTTGTGGCCCACCTCCCGGAAATGCGCGACCGGTATAAACCCGAGCCGCTCATGGAACCGGATCGAGGCGTGGTTGTCGGCATCGATTCCGCCGACCATCACGTGCTTGTCCAATGCCAGGGCGCGCGGGAACAGCGCCTCGAGCAATTGCCGCCCGACGCCCGCGCCGCGGGCCGACGATTCCACGTGGACCGTATGCTCGACCGTGTAGCGGTAGCCAGGCCACGAGCCCCGCCAGTCACCGAAGCTCGAGAACCCGATCACCCGCGCATCCCGGATGGCGACCAGCACCGGATAGCCGCTGGCACTTCGCGCCTGGAGCCAGGCGCGGCGCTCCTCGAGCGTCGCGGGCGCCAGCGCGTACACGGCGGTCGAGCTCGTGATGATCTGGTTATACAGCTCCAGAATCCCGGGCACGTCCCGCTCGCCCGCGTCGCGCAGTTCCATGCCCGGCGCGTCCTCAGTGGTTGTCGCGCGGAATGCCGAAGCGCTCCGCGACGTGCTGATATTTCACCGCCGGCTTCAGCACCATCCCGGCCCCGAGCTGATCGACGATGCCGCGCTGGATCTCCTGCCATGGCGTCTGCGAGGCCGGATACCGGTAGCCGCCGGCGGCCTCGAGCGTCCGGCGCCGCTCGGCGAATTCGCCATCGGACAGCAGCGCGTTCACCGTGCGCGCGCGCAGATCGATGCAGATCCGGTCACCGGTGCGCAGCAGCGCGAGCGCGCCGCCAGCCGCGGCTTCCGGCGAGGCGTTCAGGATCGACGGGGATGCCGAGGTGCCGGACTGGCGTCCGTCACCGATGCATGGCAGTACCAGGATGCCGCGCCGGATCAGGTAGTCGGGCGGGCGCATGTTCACCACTTCGGCGGAGCCTGGGTAACCGATCGGACCGGTGCCGCGCATCACGAGCACAGTGAATTCGTCGAGCGCGAGCGCCGGATCGTCGATCCGCGCGTGATAGTCCTCCGGTCCGTCGAACACCATCGCACGGCCTTCGAATATCTCCGGACGAGCCGGATCGGACAGGTAGCGCTGCCGGAATTCCTGCGAGATCACGCTGGTCTTCATGATCGCCGATTCGAACAGGTTGCCGCGGAGCACCAAGAAACCAGCATGCGGCGCGAGTGGCGCATCGATGGTGCGGATCACATCCGCATCGAGTATCTCGCTACCGCCGCAGTTCTGCGCGATGCTGCGGCCGTTGGCCGTGATTGCATCCCCGCGAATCAGGCCGTGCTTCATCAGCTCGTTCACCACGGCCGGCACGCCGCCGGCGCGATGAAAGTCCTCGCCGAGATAGGCCCCCGCGGGCTGCAGGTTTACCAGCAGCGGCACGTGATGCCCGTATTGCTGCCAGTCCTCGAGGCTAAGCGGCACGGCGAGATGACGCGCGATTGCGGCCAGATGGATCGGTGCATTGGTCGACCCGCCGATCGCGGAGTTCACGACGATCGCATTCAGGAAGGCATCGCGCGTCATGATCCGCGAGGGGCGCAGGTCCTCGTGCACCATCGCGACGATGCGCACGCCGGTCTCATAGGCGATCTGCGCGCGCTCGCGATAGGGCGCCGGAATGGCGGCCGATCCTGGCAGCTGCATGCCGAGCGCCTCGGCCAGCGAATTCATGGTCGTGGCCGTTCCCATCGTGTTGCAGTAGCCGGTGGATGGAGTCGATGAGGCCACGAGGCGCATGAATTCCGCATAGTCGATCTGCCCGGCGGCGAGCAGCTCGCGCGCCTTCCAGACGATCGTGCCAGAGCCGGTACGCTGGCCCTTGTACCAGCCGTTCAGCATCGGACCGACCGAGAGCGCGATCGCCGGCAGATCGACCGTCGCCGCCGCCATCAGGCAGGCCGGGGTCGTCTTGTCGCAGCCGATCGTCAGCACTACGCCATCGATCGGATAGCCGTACAGCACTTCGACCAGCCCGAGATAGGCCAGATTGCGATCCAGCGCCGCGGTCGGACGCTTCCCGGTCTCCTGGATCGGGTGCACCGGAAACTCGAGCGGCACACCGCCGGCAGCCCTTATTCCCGCGGCCACGCGCTCGGCGAGCACGATGTGGTGGCGGTTGCAGGGCGAGAGGTCCGAGCCGGTCTGCGCGATGCCGATGATCGGCCGATCCGATTGCAGCTCCGCGAGCGTGAGCCCGAAATTCAGATAACGCTCGACGTAGAGCGCGGTCATCCCAGGGTCGGCCGGATTGTCGAACCAGGCCCGGGAGCGCAGGCGCCGGCCACCCGGTGCCGCGGAGCCATCGGTTGCAGTGGGGTTCATGGCATTACTCCAGAGTACGGACCGGCGCGCCCTGTAGCCACGCCCGGATATCCTCGACGGCGTCCTGGTAGAACACCTGGTAGTTCTCTCGCGTTACGTAGCCGATGTGCGGAGTCGCCACGACGTTCGGCAGCTGGCGCAGCGGGTGCTGTGGCGGCAGCGGCTCAGTGTCGTAGACGTCCAGTGCGGCGCCCGCGATCCGCCCCGCCGCGAGAGCCGCGATCAGCGCCGCCTCGTCGATCAGCGGGCCGCGAGCCGTATTCAGCAGCAGCGCGTCCGGCTTGAGCAGCGCGAGTTCGCGCGCCCCAATCATGCCGCGCGTGGACTCGCTGAGCACCATCTGCAGCGTCACGATGTCGGCGCGCCGCAGCAGCGCATCGAGGCTCGAGGCACGCTCGACGCCGACCGCGGCGCAGCGCTCGTCGTTGAGATGCGGGCTCCAGGCCAGCACCGACATCGAGAAAGCATGGGCATAGACCGCGAGCTGGCGGCCGATCTTGCCCAGTCCCACGATTCCCAGCGTCTTGCCGGCCAGTCCGACGCCGACGCCGTGCTGCCAGCGCGCTGCGCCATTGCGCACTCCTGCGGCTTCGCCGGGGATCTGGCGTGCGAGCGCGAGCAGCAGTCCCCAGACGAACTCGGGCGTCCCCGACGGCACGTTGCGCGTGCCGCACACCGTGACGCCGGCGGCACGTGCCGCCGCGAGATCGATCGCGAGGTTGCGCATGCCGGTGGTCACGAGCAGCCGCAGGCGCGGCAGCCGCCCGAGCAGCTCGGCGTCGAAACGGGTCCGCTCGCGCATCGCGACCAGGATGTCGAAGTCCGCGAGCTGCGCGGCAGCCGACCCGGCGGTGCCCAGCGGCTCGACGAAATTGCGCATCTGCACGTTCTCGAGAACGCTCCAGTCGGCGAACCCGAGAGCGCAGTCCTGATAGTCATCGAGGATTGCACAGCGCAGCACTACCTGCCCCCCTTGAAGTCGCGTGCTGTCATCAATCGTGAACGGCGAAAAGTATAGTCCATTGCGCTAGACTCCTCGCACCCAGCACGGAGAGTCGGCGAATGATCACTCTGGAAGTCAACGGTCAGCAGCAGCAGCTCGATGTCGACCCTGCGACCCCGCTGCTGTGGGTGGTGCGCGATCACCTGTCCATCACCGGTCCGAAATTCGGCTGCGGCATGGGGCTGTGCGGTGCCTGCACGGTGCAGCTGGACGGAACCCCGGTGCGCAGCTGCGTGACGCCGGTATCCGGTGCGGTGGGCAGGAAGGTCACGACCATCGAGGGAATCGGAGCCTCGCCGGCCGGCCGCGCCTTGCAGGCCGCGTGGGTCGCGGAGGGCGTGCCACAGTGCGGATACTGCCAGTCGGGGCAGATCATGAGCGCGAGTGCGCTGCTCGCCGCGAACCCTGATCCCAATGACGCCGACATCAACTCGGCCATGTCCGGGAACGTTTGCCGATGCGGCACCTACGCCCGGATTCGGGCGGCCATCAAGCGTGCGGCGACGTCGCTGCGCGCGGCGCCCGCCCGATGAAGGAGATCACGATGGCGACCAACCATACGATGGTCAATACCATGGCGCACGAGAGCGAGGTCAGCAGCGAGGTCAACCAGGCCCGCCGCGGCATGCTCAAGGCCGGCGCCGCGCTGTCGCTGACGATCTACCTGCCCGCCCTGGAGGGCTGCAGTTCCGACAAGCCCGCTACCGGACCGGCGGCGGGTCCGCTCGAGCCCAATGCCTTCGTGCGCATCGGCGCAGACGATAGCGTCACCGTGATCTCCAAGCACACCGAGGCGGGCCAGGGAACCTATACCGGACTTGCGACGCTGGTCGCGGAGGAACTGGACGCGGACTGGTCGCAGGTCCATGTCGAGGGCGCGCCGGCCGATACCAAGCGTTACGCGAACACCGCGTTCGGCATGCAGGGCACCGGCGGCAGCACGTCGATCGCCAATTCCTACGAGCAGTACCGCACCGCGGGCGCCACGGCGCGCGCGATGCTGGTGGCCGCGGCCGCCAAACAGTGGGGCGTCCCTGTCGCCGACATCCAGGTCGCGGGCGGCGTGGTTTCCCACGCGGGCTCGGGCCGGAAATCCGGATTCGGTGGGCTGGTCGCGACGGCCGCGGCGTTACCGGTGCCCAGCGACGTGAAGCTCAAGGACCCGTCGGGCTTCGTGCTGATCGGCAAGACCGCAGCCCGCGTCGATGCGGCGGTCAAGTCCAACGGCACCGCGATCTACACCCAGGATATCAAGCTTCCCGGGATGCTCACCGCCGTGGTCGCGCATGCGCCGCGCTTCGGCGCCAGGGTGCGCAGCGTCGATGATTCCAAGGCGCGCGCAATCAAGGGAGTCGTGGACGTGGTGCGCTTCGACACGCCGGTGCGCTCAGGTGTCGCGGTGCTCGCGAACGACTTCTGGACCGCGAAGCAGGGACGCGACGCTCTCGTCGTGGACTGGGACGAGAGCGCGGCCCTGAAGCAGGGAACGCCCGAATTGCTGGCCGCATACCGGCGGCTGGCCTCGGAGCCGGGTACGACGGCTCATCACGAGGGAGATGTCGCAGCGGCATTCAGGAACGCGGCGCACGTCGTGGAAGCACAATACGTGGTGCCCTATCTCGCACACGCAGCGATGGAGCCGCTCAATTGCGTGGCGCAGATATCGCCGGCCGGCTGCGAGATCTGGAACGGCGAGCAGTTCCAGACGCTCGACCAGGTGAATGTCGCCGAGTTCCTCGGCATCACGCCGGACAAGGTCACGATCCACATGCTGTTCGCGGGCGGCACATTTGGCCGCCGCGCGAATCCGCCCGCCGACTACATCGTCGAGACCGTGGCGATCGCGAAGGCGCATGGCGCTGGCGTGCCGGTCAAGCTGGTCTGGACGCGCGAAGAGGACATGCGGGCGGGGTTCTACCGCCCGATGTACCTGCACGACTTCAAGGGGGCGCTGGATGCCTCCGGCAGGATCATCGCCTGGCAGCATCGCATCGTTGGCCAGTCTGTGATGGCCGGCGGCAAGATGGCGATGATGATCAAGGACGGCATCGATCCGACGTCGGTGGAAGGCGCCGCTAACCTGCCGTATGCGATTCCGAACCTGCAGGTGGAATTGCACACGACGGAATCGAAGATCCCGGTCCTCTGGTGGCGCTCGGTCGGTTCCTCGCATACTGCGTATGCGACCGAGTGTTTCTTCGACGAGCTGGCCGCTGCCGCGCACAAGGATCCGTATGCATTCCGGCGGGAGCTGCTGGCACAGCATCCCCGTCATCTTGGAGTGCTCGAACTGGCTGCGAGCAAGGCCGGCTGGGATTCGCCGCTGCCGAAGGGTCATGCCCGCGGCATTGCGGTACATGAATCCTTCAGCAGCTTCGTCGCCGAGGTCGTCGAGATCTCGCGCGCGGAAGGCGGCTATCGCATCGAGCGCGTCGTTTGCGCGGTCGACTGCGGCGTGGCCGTGAATCCGAACATCGTTGCGATGCAGATGGAGTCCGGCATCGCCTACGGACTGTCGGCCGCGCTGATGGGGGCGATCACGCTCAAGGACGGAGAGGTGGAGCAGTCCAACTTCCACCAGTTCCTGCCGCTGCGCATGAACCAGATGCCTCCGATCGAGGTGCATATCGTCGCGTCCACCGAGAAGCCGACGGGCGTCGGTGAGCCTGGAGTTCCACCGATCGCTCCGGCACTGTGCAACGCGCTGCGCGCGCTGACCGGAGAGCCGCAGCGCAGCCTGCCACTGTCATCGCGGGAGCTGAAATTCGTCTGAACTACGGCACCAGCTGCAGGCGAATCTCACCGCCCTTGTGCGCGGCGCTGTGCACATTCACGTAGAACCCGCCGTCCTTGTAGGTCTGGTATTGGGCATCCGTCAGCCTGGTGTTGGCCGGCACTGACCAGCGGTTCGCCGCGGTCTTCTCCAGCGTCACCACGACCGGGCCGTTCATCCCAACCGCGCCCTGGTGGATGTGCGCCATGGTCCCGTCGATTCCGACCGTCTCGACGGCTCCCGTGACGGACATGTCCTTGCCGATCACGATGCTGCTGGTCGCCGAGGCAGCGGTGTCCACGGCGGGCACTTCCTGCGCGCCCGTCAGGGTCATCGGCGGAGGCGCCGCGGACGCAAGTCGAGTCGTCATCGCCACCGCGCCGGTGATCAGCAGCAGCATGCCAACCGAGATTGGCGCGGTCGTGGGTCGTAGACGCATGGGGGAATCTCCAGTGTATTGATGAGGACCTGAATGATGATCGCAGGGGACCCGAACGCGCTGACGCTAGCAAACCGTCGCCCGGCCCATCGTTCGCTACCGCACCATCGCCGCAGGCTGGCGCGGCGCCCTTGGCCTCAAAAGTGCGGTAGCGTCCAGACACTGCGACGACGTCCTGCTTTGATAGCGGCTCAGAACTTTCAAGGCTGGAGCAAGCACATGTATATCGGCGGCATTCTCGGAACCCTGCTCGTGATCTGCCTCATTGTCTGGCTGGTGCGCCGCGTGTGAGCCGGCCGCGGCCGGTCCCGCATCGCGCATGGTGCGGGGTGCCGGACCAGGCCCGAAAACCTGACCATTTTCATCCGACTTCCAGACACCGCGCCTAGAGCGCCGGCGATTCCGCAGACCTCGGGCTCAGGATCTCCGCCGGGCCCATGCCATCGCGACTCTGTGCGCCACCGGACAGAAGGCCGGAGCACTGCGATCTATTTTTATCCGCCGGTGCGGCATGTGCCGCGTCCCGACCGTGCCCGATGCAACGCGGGTGCGTCGCCCTCATTGGAGCTCTTTCATGTTTGTTGAGGCCGTGGGGCTCGCGTTGCCTGAGCGTCGTTATACGAAGACGGAATGCTGGGACGCCTTTGCCGCTTCGGCATGGATCGAGCGGCTCACGCCCCGCTCGCGAGCCATTACCAAGGCGGTGCTTCAGCGCGACAACGGCATAGAGGCACGCTTTCTCGCGGTGGACGCACTTGAGGAAGTATTCGCGATCGACCCCGACACGCTGCACCGGCGGTTTGCCAGGCATGCCCCGCAGCTCGCGAGTTCCGCGGCCGCGGAAGCCCTGGCGCGGGCGAATCTCGCGGCGAGCGAGATCGACGCGGTGCTGGTGTCGACCTGCACCGGATATCTGTGTCCAGGATTGAGCGGCTACGTCAGCGAGCGGCTGGCGCTGCGGCGCGACGTCCTGGGCTTCGACCTGGTTGGGCAGGGTTGCGCCGGCGCATTGCCAAACTGGCAGCTTGCCAGCGCGCTCCTCGACAGCGGTCGCTGCGAACACGTGCTGTCCATCTGCGTGGAGGTATCCACTGCGGCCATGTATCTGGACGACGATCCCGGAGTCCTGATCAGTGCCTGCCTGTTCGGCGATGGCGCCGGCGCCGCGGTGCTGTCGCGCAAGCACCGCGGCGGCAGCCGCGTCGTCCAATGGCGGCACACCGCATCCCTGACGGATCCGACCGCGCGCGAGGCACTCAGGTTCCGACAGCGCGCAGGATTGCTTTGCAACGTACTCACCCCTGCGGTACCCCGCCTGGCAGCCCAGTATGGGCACGAGGTATTCCTCCAGGCATTGGCGATGTCGAAGCTGAAGCGTGCTGATATCAGTGCCTGGATCTTCCATGCCGGTGGGCGCGATGTGCTGTTGGCCATCCAGCAGGGCTTTGCCCTCCCAGCGGACGCGCTCCGCTACAGCGCCGAGGCATTGAGGCGCTATGGGAATCTCAGCAGCGCCTTCGTCTATTTCGTGCTCGCGGCGGCGCTCGCCGACGATGCGCCGCGCGGCTGGTGGTGGATGTCTTCCTTCGGCGCGGGCTTCAGCTGCCACGGCGCCCTGCTGCAGGTGGAGTGAAGCATCGTGTACACCGCCCCGAGGACCGTGGTGCCGGAGCTGCTCGACACGATGAGTCCGGACGACCCGCTGGCGCAGCGCTCACGCCGCGATCTGCGGCGTATCCACTTCGTGATGGGCACGCTCGGCACGATACGGCGCGCGCTCCTGCATCCGGGGCTCTCGCACCCCCCACGACGTATCCTGGAACTCGGTGCCGGCGACGGCACACTGCTGCTTCGGCTCGCCCGCTCGCTTGCCACTCGCTGGCCTGACGTCGAGCTCACGTTGCTCGACCGCCAGAACCTGATCACCCGGGAGACCCGCGAGGCCTATGCCCGCCTGGGTTGGCGGGTATCGGTGTCGACCACCGACATACAGCGCTGGGCAGCAGCGTCCTCAGCGCAGCGCTATGACTGGTGCGTCACCACTCTATTTCTGCATCATTTTTCCGGTCAGGAGCTGCTCAAGATTCTGGCTGCGGTGGCGGCGCGATCGAAGGCCTTCCTGGCAGTGGAGCCACGGCGCGATGCGTGGACCCGACTGGGCGGCCGATTGGTAGGCGTCGTCGGCGGCAACCGCGTGACGCGGTCCGATGCCGTCGCGAGCGTCGACGCAGGATTCGCGGGCGACGAACTCACGCGGCTTTGGCCCGGTGCCAGAGACCGCTGGTCCCTCGAGGAAGCCCCCGCTTTCCCTTTCTCCCACCGTTTCTGTGCCCGCGCGCGCGATTCCGCGCCGGCCGGGCTTCACTCATGACCGGCAGCGCCGATGCGCTGGTGATAGGAGCGGGACCTGCCGGGGCTTCGACAGCCCTGCTGCTCGCCCGGGCCGGGTGGACGGTGGTCCTCGTCGAACAGGACGTCTACCCGCGCCGCAAGGTGTGCGGCGAATGCATTACGGCCGGGAGCTTGGCATTGCTTGATGAGCTGGGCATTGGAGCGGGCGTACGAGCTTTTGCCGGACCGGAGTTGCATCACGTCGGCTGGATGAGCGGAGGTCCGACGCTGAAGGCCGACTTCCCAAGCTGTGCACAGGGCCCATACCGCTACGGCCGTGCGTTGCGTCGGGAGTATCTGGACCGGTTACTGCTGGAGCGTGCACGCGCCGAGGGCGTCATCGTGCTCCAGCCCGCCAGAGTACGCGCGGTACGCGGTCAGCCGGGCGCTTATCAGTGCGACATCGATGGTAACCACGGGGCTTCACACGCGACCGTCCTGGCCTCTACGGTGATCGATGCGCATGGCTCCTGGCAGCGAGGTCCACGGGTTTCGCTGCCCGATACGCGCCGGGCTCCTCGCAGGCGGCACCGGGGCTCGGATCTGTTCGCGTTCAAAGCGGTATTTCGCGATACCAAGCTCAGCCCGGGCCTGCTGTCGGTCATTGCGCTGTCGGGCGGATATGGTGGCATGGTGATCGCCGATCGGGGCGAAGCCACCCTGGCCTGCTGCCTGCGACGTGACGCACTGTCTGCCTGTCGGGCGGCCCGGCCCAGCTGGTCAATGGGCGAGGCAATCGAGCAATACCTGATCCAGGCCTGCCTGGGTGTGCGCGAGGCGCTGAACGGAGCTCAGCGCGCGGGCCCATGGCTCGCGGTCGGACCCCTGCGTCCAGGAATGCATCTATCTGTAGCCGCTGACATGTTTCGTGTCGGCAATGCGGCCGGTGAGAGTCACCCCTTGATCGGTGAGGGAATCGGCATGGCATTGCAATCGGCCGTGCTGCTCGCCCATGAACTCACGCGTCTGTCTCCAGCGAAGATCGATCCACGCAGTGCGCTTGACGCGCGGCGCCGCTATGCGCTCGCGTGGCGTCAGGCGTTCTCGATGCGCCTGCGTCTGGCGGCCCTGTACGCATTCATCGCCGCGAGACCCCCGCTGAGCGGTGCCGCACGCGCGCTGCTCGCGCGCTGGCCGCATTGGCTGACCGGCGCAGCTCGGCTGGCCGGCAAGTCGCGCGCGTCCACGCCTTTCCACATGTCACCAAGGACTCACTATGAGCACGCTTGAATTGGTCCAGGATCTGCTGATGAAGGAATTCGGACTCACGCGCGAGCAGCTCGCGCCAGAGGTCCAGCTGGCATCCGTGGGCGTGGACTCGCTCGGCCTGATTGAACTGATGTTCCAGATCGAGGACTGCTTGGGGATGACGCTCGCGCAGGACCAGCCGCTGACACTGGTCACGATCAATGACCTCGTCGGCTACGTCGATCACCTCGTGCTCCCGCGCCCCGCGGCGCGGCAGCCTGAAGTGGCGGAGGCCGCGATCCCGGTCGCGTGAGTCGTGCACCGCGTAGCGGTCACGGGTCTCGGCGTGCTCGCGCCTTTGGGGCACAGCGTCGAGACGCTGTTTAACAACCTCGCCGAGGGTCGCTCCGGTCTCGGTCTACTGGCACTGCCGGAGGCTGGGCGCCTGCATTCGCCGATTGGCGCCGCGGTGCAGTTCGACAACAGCCTTCATTTCACGGCACCGCAGCTGCGCCTGCTGGATCGTGTCAGCCAGTTCGCGCTCGTCGCCGCATCACAGGCTGTCGCCGATGCGGGTCTCGACTTTTCGCATGAAGAGCGCGAACGCTGCGGTGTCGCGGTGGGCAGCAGCCTGGGAGGCGCCGCGACCACGGACGCCGGCTATCGGGTTGCGTACGCCGAGCGTTCCAACCGCATCCATCCCTACAGCGTGTTGGCCGCGATGGCCAATGCCCCGGCATCCTGGGTCGGTATGCACAACGGACTTGAGGGACCCAATCTCACCTTTTCCACAGCGTGCTCATCCTCGGCTGTCGCACTGGGCGAGGCGGCGCGCAGGATTCAATCCGGCGAGGCAGACGTCATGCTGGCCGGTGGTGCGGAAGCACCGTTGGCGTTTGGCGTGATGCTTGCCTGGGACGCGATGCGCGTCCTGGCAGTGACGGATCCGACTGATCCGTCACAATCCTGCCGGCCCTTCTCCGGCAACCGCACCGGCCTGGTGCTGGGCGAAGGCGCGGCCTTCCTGGTTCTCGAGCAGTGGGAACATGCCGAGCGGCGCAAAGCGCGTATCCGCGCAGAACTCTCGGGCTATGGGTTGGTCAGCGATGTCGCGCACATCACCCGCCCCAGCGTCGAAGGCCAGGCGCGCGCGATGCGCGCCGCGCTGCGCTCCGCTGGTCTGCATCCTGACCAGATCGACTACGTCAATGCGCATGGCACAGGCACGTTGCAGAACGATGCGGTCGAGACCGCAGCGCTCAAGGAAGTCTTCGGATCGCGGACCTATGACTTGCCGATCAGTTCGACGAAGTCCATGCACGGGCACCTGCTCGGAGGCGCGGGAGCGCTGGAGTTCCTCATTTCCATCGTCGCGATGGAACGCGGCGTGCTGCCACCGACGATGCACCTGAACGTTGCGGACGAGGCCTGCGACCTGGACTACGTCGCAGGCGAGGCGCGCACCGGCCAGCGCCTCGAAGCCGTGATGTCGAACTCGTTTGCGTTCGGCGGCACGAATGCGGTGCTGATAGCCCGCAATTCAGCCTAGTCAATGAACCGCGACGCGCTGCGCGGGCACATACCTCTCGAGACCAGACATGAGAGGACCTAAGGCAATGACGTACTCGACCCGCTGCTCGTTGTGGTTGGCGCTGATCGCTCCGCTCGCCGGATGCGGCGGCGGGTCTGGTGGTATGACGATCGCCTCCGGCTTCGCCGACAACGCACTGGTCACCAACCGGTCCGGAATCACGGCGACCAGCAAGACGATCGACGCCAACCTTTCCAATCCCTGGGGCCTGGCGCTGGCGCCCGGCCAGCCGATATGGGTCGCGGACAACAACAGCAATCTCGCGACGCTCTACGGAGGCGCGGGTGCCAATGCGACTGGTACCGTCACCGGCTCGAACAGCGTGGGGATCGCCATCCCGCCTTCGGCAGCCAGCATCCCGTCCAATCCCACGGGGCAGGTGTACAACGCCACGGGCCAGTTCAAGGTGGCGACCAGCCATGGCCTGGAATCCGCGCTGTTTCTGTACGACGGCGAAGGCGGAACGATCGCGGGCTGGGCCACCGACAGTGGCGCATCGGCCGTGACCGTCTACGACGACGGGATCGCGAACGGCACCGCGCACGCGGTCTACAAGGGGCTCGCGATCGGCAGCGTAAGCGGCGTCAATTACCTGTACGCGACCGACTTGCACAACAACAAGGTCGACGTATTCGACACGACGTTCTCGAAGCCCGCACAGATGCAGGGCAAGTTCGTCGATCCGAGCATGCCCGCCGGTTTCGTGCCATTCGGCATACAGGCCATCGGCGGCAATCTCTACGTGAGCTTCGCCCGACAGGACAGCGCGGCGCACGATGAGACCACCGGCGCGGGCCTTGGTTACGTCGATGTGTTCGGCATGGACGGCAGCTTCATCAGCCGCTTCGCGTCTGCGGGGGTGCTGAATGCACCATGGGGGATGGCGCAGGCCCCTGCCGGATTCGGTTCCTTTGCCGGCGACATTCTGATCGGCAACTTCGGGGACGGTACCATCAACGTGTTCACTCCCAGTGGCGCGTCGCTGGCCGTGTCGATGGGTCCGCTGACGATGCCGAGCGGCCAGCTACTGTCGATTCCAGGGCTTTGGGCCCTCGTGTTCGGCAACGGCGATCCTGACAAGGCGCTCACCACGCTGTTCTACACGGCCGGCTTCGCCAATCAGACCGATGGTGTATTCGGCGCCATCGACTTCACGAGCATGGCGATGCCGAATCCGTACTGAGAATCTAGGGATCCCGCGTACAGGAGTCCCGGTGGCGGAGGTCGCGCAGCGCTGCACAGGCATCCGGTACCGGCCCGGCGCGCGACACCGAGGACACCGGCGCACTGCGGACCAGCAATGCCGTCGCCTCGGCTGCCGACAGATGCGGGTGTCCGGCGCGCAGCAATGCGACGATGCCGGAGATCTCGGCAGCGGCCAGCGAGCTGCCGGAGAAGAAATCGTAATGGCCGTCCGGCGCCAGTGAGAGCACATCATGTCCCGGGGCCCTCAGCGTCGCAGTGGCGCTGGCTTCGTCCTCGGCGGCGTCGACACTGATGACCCCGGGGATTCCCGCCGGAAACGTGCCATGTGCCTCACCAGGCGGCACGGCCCCGATCACGATCGCCCCGGAAGCGAGCGCACGCTGCACCAGACGCGTGAGCAGCGGATCGCTGGGTCCAGCGAGGCTCAGGTTGATCACGTCGGCACGAACTTCGATGGCCGCCTCGAGTGCCTGCGCGAGCGTGAACGTGTTGCAGACCGCATGCATGTCGGAAGGTCTGGGACGCCAGCAAGCCTTGTATGCCAGCAGCTGCACATCCGGCGCGATACCGGCAATGCCGACATGGTTGTTCGGTACCGCTGCGATGACGCCCGCAACCGCTGTGCCGTGTGCATCGGCGCGGAATGCGCGGTCATCCGAGTCCACGAAGTTGCGTTCGACCGCGGCACGCGGCCGCAGATCCGGATGCCCGGTGTCCGCGCCGGTATCGATCACGGCCACCCGGACTCCCTCGCCACGGCTCAATCCCTGCGCCGCGGTCACGCCCAGGCGCGCCAGGTTCGGCTGCAGATCCGCGTAGGGGTCGTTGTAGGGAGCCGATTCTGTGTCAAAGGACAGCAGCGGCTGTGCGGACTCCACGCGCCGGTCCTGCGCCAAGGCGGACAGCACGCTGGCGGCGTCCACGCCTGGCGGTAGTGCATAGACCAGACAGTGCACGCCCAGAGTCGCGATCGGCCAGCTCGATGCAAGGGCGAGATGGTAGTCGGCCGCCAGCGTCCGTGCCGTCCGTCGAGCCGGGGTGCCGGCGGCGTACGGACCCTCGCCGTCATAGCCATGCGCACTCGAGGCGGCGCGGCGCGCCAGCGGCAGCAGCGGATTGCGCACGGTCACGACGACGTAGCCGCGCGGCTCGGCGCGGGCCTCGATGGGCAGACTCGCGTCCGACCGCTGGGTTGAATGGGCCGCGCACCCCGCGACGATGCTCAGCACCAGCAGGAGCGCCGCTGTCGCTCTCACGGCGGCGCCGGCCCGCCGTCGTACACGGGTTCGATGAACAGGGCGCGCGGATCGCGCCGCAGTGCCGCGACGATACCGGCGAGCCGCTCGCGCGAAACGCCAGGTGTCGCGCCCGCGAGCGTGTACGCCCCCGCATCGCTTGGCCCGCGCACGATCGTCAGGTCCTGCGCGTCCAGCAGCGCCTTGAGCTCGGCGAGCGTCATGCTGGATGCAAATACCGCCCGGAGCTCAGGCCCCGAGGGGACCTGGGGTGTGGCCGACAGCGTGCCATAGCGCGCCGGCGCCGCCGGCCGCAGGTAGAGATAGCTGCCCAGCAATCCAAGCCCGATCGCTTGCGCGACGACCGCCGCGGCGAGCCACCGGGTGGTGACACGACTCGTGGTGCCGGGCATTGCACTCGCGGGTTCGCGCGCGACCGTGTCGATCCGCTCGAGTGCATGGGACAGACCGGGTTGCGGCGCATACTCGATGCGCGCATCGGATTTCAGCAGCGCCAGCACAGTGCGTTCATGTTCAACATCGGCACGGCAGCTTGCGCAGTGTTCCAGATGTCGTGCGACGCGCTCCGTGTCGCTCGCGGCGAGGTTCCCGGTCACGTACCAGGGCAGCAGCCGGGCAGCCTCCTCCTCGCAGCCGACCATGTCCGGCTCGTTGTTCATGGTCGCTCTCCTTCGCGGCTCGCGCCGGCTTCGGCGAGGATCGATTTCAATTTGCGTCGTGCATTGAACATGCGCGTCTTCACGGTGTTGACCGGGCAATCCATGATCCTGGCAATCTCCTCGCACGAGCGGTCCATGTAATAGGTGAATTCGAGCACCAGCCGCTGCTCGAGAGGAAGCTGCGCCAGTCCCCGCTCGAGCAGCTGCCGGTCGGCCGCGGCCTGGGCCATATCGGCGGCAAACGGCTCGTGGTCGGTAGATTCGAGCAGCATCGCGCGCTGGTGGGTCGCGGCCCGCCGTATCATCTTGAGCGCGCGCCGATAGGCGATTCCCATGATCCAGGTCGAGACCCGCGAAGCATCGCGGAAGTCCCCGGCGCGCTGCCAGACGATCCACAGGGTCTCGCTGATGATTTCCTCGGCGTCCTCGCGGCGATGCGTCAGGCGCGTCAGGAATCGCGCCAGCCGCCGGTGATACGCCAGATACAGCTCCCGGAACGCATCGCGGTCGCCACGGGCAACGCGAAACAGCAGTTCACGGTCACGCAGGTCCCCGCCATGGCGCGAGTCCGGGGGTCCCTGGTTGACATCGTGCAGTTCCAACGACATTGCCTCAGCGCAGCAGCCTTCCCGCAGCGATCTACCACCGGTAAGTACCCTGACACTGGCGCCCGGTTCTCACCGCGATCAAAACCTCAGAGTTGCGGTCAGCACCACGCTGCCGTCGGCACTGGAGGATTCGTACAGCCGGGTCACGGTGTGATCCGAAACGTAGCGTGCCAGATCGATCTCGACGCGTCGGCTGGCCCATACCAGGCCTCCGCTTCCGGCCCAGTAGCCTACGCCGAACAGGCGATTCAGGTCGTAATAGCCGATGCCGGCGCTCAGTGCAAAGCCGTGGACCAGCGGCCACAGGCCGCTTGCCTCGTAGGCCAGTACCGAGCGGTGCTGCGCGAAACCGAGGGAGGAATAGGAACTCACATCAGGCTCCCACGACACGCTGAGCGCGAGCCGGTCCAGGTACTTGAACGTGAACGCGATTTCGTCGTAGTCGTAGCTATTCCGGCGCGGATCGAACAGGTAGGTATAGTGTGTATAGGTCGATTGAAGGCTGATGTCGGGCGACACACTCCAGGCGTAGCCGGCGTACAGGTCCAGCTCGAGCGCAGTCCCGCGATAAGAATAGGGGTCGACGTTCGAGCTCCATGCGCCGGCAAAGGCGCCACCGGGCCGGTGGTAGTTGAACCCGGCCTGCAGCGCCGGCCGCTCGTCGCTCTGCGATACGCCGCGCAGAATATAGTCGGACGTGGCAGCGACGGAGGCGCTCCAGGTATCGTCCGCACACGCCGCAGGTGTCACCAACACCGCGAGCAGGCCCGCAATCCACGGCGAACGGCAATCCGGTCTTCCTGCGCCGGTATGTATCGCGGCCCCCTGAATTTTCTGCGGCTTCATGTACCACCCGATTCCGCGTGGCCGAGTATACGAGCACGGGCATTCGGATAGGGACCTTGCGGCGGGCCGCTGAACCTCGGGGACGCGCCAGGGTACCTACTGCGTCAGAGACATTCAAAAATCACTCTCAAGGGGACGCCTATGAATAGGTTCATCAGGAATGCCGCCGTCACGGCGGCCGTGATGGCGGCCGTGGCGCTCAGCTGTGGATCCGCAATCGCTCGCGACGACGACGATGGGGGCTTCCGGCACCACGGTGATTCGTACATCGTAACGCCACTGGTAGGCAACATTGCCGGCGACGCTGCTGTGCTCGATCCGGTGCTGCAGAACGCCTGGGGAATCGCATTCACCCCCGGTGGAGGTCCATTCTGGGTCAATGACAATGCCACCGGCTGTTCGACTCTCTACAGCGGGAACGGGACCAAGACACCGCTTCAGGTTGCCATCCCTCTGCCGGGCAATGTCGTACCCTCCGCCTCGTGTCATGCCGTAGACCCGACCTCTCCGCCGAACCCCGCACCCTCTGCACCGACCGGAATGGTCTGGAATGCTTCCTCCGCGTTCCTGGTGCCAGGAACAAAGATCGCGGCGAGTTTCCTGTTCAGCACTGAGAACGGCACGATCTCGGCGTGGGCCGGCGGCCTGAACCCGGCCGACAGCGCGGTGATTGCGGTCGACAATTCGTCGAATCCGACGCCCGCGACAGGCGCAGTGTACAAGGCCATGGTGTCCGGCCTCAGCGTCAAGGGCGCGTTGCTCTACGCGACCAATTTTCGCGCCGGCACCATCGACGTTTTCGGGCCGAATGGATCCAACGGCCTGTTCACGCCGGTCACCACCGATGGCGGCTTCAGCGATCCGTCGATCCCCGCAGGCTACGCACCCTTCGGTATTCAGAATATCGATGGAGACCTGTTCGTGACCTACGCCAGACAGGATGATGCAAAACACGATGATGTTGCGGGGGAGGGTCGAGGCTTCGTCGACGTGTTCGATACTGACGGTCACCTGCTGCGCAGGTTCGCGAGCCGTGGGCGATTGAATTCGCCGTGGGCCGTCACGCGCGCTTCGTTCAACTTCGGGCGCTTCAGCGGCAAGATCCTGATCGGCAATTTCGGCAATGGCCGGATAAACGTATACGACGAGGATGGCGATTTCATCGATGAGCTGCGCGATGCCAGGGGCAAGGCGGTCGTGATCGACGGCCTGTGGGACCTGGTCCTCGGTGGAGGCCGTGGTTCGAGTTCCGACACGCTGTTCTTCAGTGCCGGGCCCGACGGCGAGACCAACGGACTGTTCGGCACGATTACGGTAGCTCCATCCCCGACCGGCTGGTGAGCGGCCGCATTCGCTAACAGCCGGGCGGCGGGCCTGACGCCCGCCGCCCGGCACGGTCGCCTCCCCCGGATCCTGACTACCCCTCCCGGGCCTGCACTGGAGGACTGCCGGCCTGCGGCATAAGATTGCCCGCGCACCCGGCCGCGACTCGCAATCAGCGGCAGACCTCAGGTGCCGGAGTCGCCCGATGGCATTGAGTATCGACAATCGGATCGCCGCGGATGCCGGCACCGCGGCCGGGTCCGGCGGGCACAGTCACGTATTCCTCGGCACCGGTCACGAGCAGAACGAGCGCAAGACCTGGGGCGTGATCGGGCTGTGCGGCGTCATGATGGTCGTCGAGATCGTCGGCGGCTCGATGTTCGGCTCGCTGGCGCTGGTCGCGGACGGCCTGCACATGTCGACCCACGCCGGGGCCATGCTGATCGCGGCCTTGGCGTATACCTATGCGCGGCGCCATGCTGAAGACCACCGGTTCGTGTTCGGCACCGGCAAGCTCGGCGACCTGGCGGGCTTCAGCAGCGCCGTAGTTCTGGCGATGATCGCGTTGCTGATTGGTTATGAGGCGGTGATGCGCTTTCTTGCGCCGGTCCCGATCCATTTTCGGGAGGCCATACCGATTGCCGTCGTAGGGCTGATCGTCAATATCGTCAGTGCATGGCTCCTGAGCGGCGATCATCACGGCCACGCCCACGGTCACTCGCACGGCCACTCTCACGGCGGAGCACATTCGCATCACCATGCTCACGAGCCTCATGATGAAGCCCAGCGGCTGCTGACGGCCAACGGCTACATCGATCTCTCTATCTTCGAGGATGGCGTGCCGCCCCGCTTCCGGCTGCGCTTCAGCGAGCCCGAGGCTGCGCGTGGCGCGCGCGCGCCGAATATCGAGACGATCCGTCCCGACGGTACGCGCCAGGCATTCAGTCTGGAGAACCGCGGTGACTACTGGGAATCCAACGACGAGATTCCAGAACCACATGCGTTCCGTGCGGTCGTCCGGGCCGGCGATGCGCAATACGAAGCGGTATTCGAGGAGTATGCGCACGTGCACCCGGAGCATGAGGGCCCGGCCAGCGCTGCGTTGCGCGACAACAGTATTCGCTCCGCCTATATCCACGTGTTGGCGGATGCCGTCGTATCGGTACTCGCGATCACCGGTCTCGTGCTCGCACGCGCCTTTGGCTGGCTCTGGATGGATCCGCTGGCGGGCATCGTCGGCGCACTGGTCATTGCCAACTGGTCCTACGGCCTGCTGAGGGACACGGGCGGCATTCTGCTCGACATGAGTCCTGATCCCGCTATGGCCGAGAAGGTGCGACGGCTCATCGAAAGCGATGGCGACCGGCTGGTCGATCTGCACCTCTGGCGCTTGGGGCCGGGCCATCTCGGCGCCGTGGTATCGGTCGTGACCACACGGCCGCGCGATGCCGCGTTTTACCGCGCGACGCTTAGGCAGTTCCAAGGCTTGTCACACGTCACGGTCGAGGTGCAAAGTGCCGCGCTCTAGCGCTCGAGGAATTCGTCATGGTCGATGAGCACGATCACCTCGGCCACGACCATGAGCATGACCATGACCCTGAGCACGGGCATGGGCATGTCCATGAACTTGACCATGGTCACGATGGCCACGGCCATTCGCACGGGCCGCCGGCGAGCCAGTCGACCCTGTTCTGGGCATTGTTGCTGACGCTGGGCTGCACACTCATCGAGGCAATCGGCGGCCTGGTGGCCGGCTCGCTGGCACTGCTCGCCGACGCGGCGCACATGCTGACCGACGCCGCGGCGCTCGCGATGAGCTACGCGGCGGTGCGTGCCGCGCTGCGTCCCGCGAGCGACCGG
>Ga0265318_10000860_pt1 | contig 19983 bp, 14 predicted proteins | sample 4821metaG_FD_192431 | JGI IMG/M metagenome (GOLD analysis project Ga0265318, IMG submission 192431) | Rhizosphere microbial communities from Carex aquatilis grown in University of Washington, Seatle, WA, United States - 4-8-21 metaG | ecosystem: Host-associated > Plants > Roots > Rhizosphere >... | reverse complement strand
CCTTGGCGGGGGGTGGGGGGGTCGGCAGGGTTGCCGCCCCCACGTGAAAATCGGATTCCTCGGCGGCAGCTTCGACCCGGTCCATTTTGGCCACCTCCTTGCCGCCCAGGACGCGTTCGAGCAGCACAGGCTGGACCGCCTGGTCATCGTCCCGGCGGCCCAGGCGCCCCTCAAGCCCTCCGAGAGCCAGTCGTCGGCCGAAGACCGACTCGCGATGGTCCGGGCCGCGACCGAGTGGGACACCCGCTTCGAGGTCTCCGACTTCGAGCTCAGGAAGGGGGGCGTCAGCTATACGATCGACTCGGCGCGGCACTTCCGGTCGCTCTACCCCAAGGACGACCTCTTCTGGGTGATCGGGGGCGACCAGCTGCCCCAGCTCCACCTCTGGAAGGACATAGGGGAGTTGGCGAAGATCGTCGAATTCATCTTCCTGGAGCGCCCGGGCTACCCGGTGAAGGCCGCGCCCACCATCCCCGGCCTGCGGCTGCACCGCTGCGACGGGCACCTTCTCGCCATCAGCTCGACGGAGCTGCGCGACCGGACGAGGCGCAGCCTCTCCCTCGATTACTTCATTCCGCACAAGGCGATTGTTTACATCCGCGACAAGGGCCTGTATCGGGGACAGAGTTGAAACTGAACAAAGCTGATTCCCTGGAGCTGGCGAGGCTGTGCTGCCGCGCGCTCGATGAGAAGAAGGCGGGCGACCTGCGCGTCATCGACGTCACCGACCTCTCCTCCATCACCAACTACCTGGTCATTGCCACGGCGACGTCGGAGCCGCACGTGCGCGCGCTGCGCGTCGAGCTGGAGAAGGCCCTGGACACGGCGAAGGCGCGCATCGTCGGCACCGACGCCGCCAGCGAGAGCGGCTGGGCCATCATGGACGCCTTCGATGTCATGGTCCACATCTTCACCCCGGAGAAGAGGGCCCGCTACAAGCTGGAGCATCTCTGGCGGGACGGCGACGAGGTCTCGGTCACGGAGCTCCTGACCGGGAAGAAGGCGCCCCCGGCGAAGAAGAAGCCGGTCAAGAAGGCGGCAAAGAAGCCGCTAAGGCCGGTGAAGAAGGCGAAGGTCGCGACGAAGCGCGGGAAGAAGGCCAAGTAGGCCCAGGGCTGTCACTAGGCCCGCCGGAATGGGCTCCTTACGCCCGTTGAGTGCGCCCGTTTGGCGTACCAAATACTACGTAGCCGTTTGCACATTCGCAGCTTGAATGCATCGGCGCTCCACGGTAGTGTTCTAGCGCCCAAATTTTGGGCACGTATATAATAAAACGATAATAAACATAAAGTTAAGGTGCAACATGAACAATAAAAACAAGGGTTTCACCCTCGTTGAAATCATGATCGTCGTGGTGATCATCGGCCTACTGGCGTCGATGGCCATCCCGGCGTTTCAGAAGGTCCGAACCAACTCGCAGGACAAGGCTGTCCTGAACAACGCCCGGCAGCTTTCGGCCGCCAGCGATCAATACTACCTGGAAAACGGTGTCTCGACGGTCATCATCAGCGACCTGCTCGGGCCCACGTCCTACATCAAGGTACTCAACACGGTGGCGAACGAAACGTATCCGACGGGCTTCTCACAGGGCACGACGATCACGATCTCGAGCGTCGCCGGGTCGCGTACGATTACCTATTCCCCGTAATTTCATAGGGTTGGCCGTCTCGCCGATCCGGTTAAATCTATACGGTCTAATAAGTTGTGAGCTTCGCTAGCCACCGCTGTGCGCAGTTCTACGTATTCCCGTATAATTTGGCTTGATGGGCTATATGGCTAATTCTTGAATCGTCAGCGTGCGGATCCCAGAGGTCTTTGGTCCGCTAGGTCGTTAATACATAAAATAAATAAACACATAGGCACTACATGAAAATCAATAGCAACAACACCAAGGGCTTCACCCTTGTGGAAATCATGATCGTGGTAGTCATCATCGGCCTCCTGGCCGCCATGGCGATTCCCGCGTTCCAGAAGGTCCGCACCAACTCGCAGGACAAGGCGGTTCTGAACAACGCCCGCCAGCTCTCGGCCGGTGCTGACCAGTACTACCTGGAGAACGGTGTCTCGACGGTCATCATCAGTGACCTGCTCGGGCCGACCTCCTACGTCAAGGTGCTCAACACGGTCGCGAACGAGACGTATCCCGCGGGCTTCTCGCAGGGCACGACGATCACGATCTCGAGCATCGCCGGCGTGCGCACGATCACGTACTCCCCGTAATCGACATTCGGGACGTTGTCTTCAAGTTCAAAGCCGCCCGCGTGACGTGGGCGGCTTTTTTTTGCCCCGAACCCCAATTCGAATGAACGGTCAATCCCTGGCGCCCGCACTCAAGGACCGAAAGGTCTGGATGTTCGCCGCCGTCTCGGCCGTCTCGGCCGCGGCGGGGTTCGTCCTCATACCCGACCGGTTCGCCATGTCGCTCGTCACGGACACGGGCTACTGGTTCGTCCTCGCGGCGTTCATCCTGTTCGTGCGGGCGCTCTGGTCGACGTTCCGCGGCGACCTCGCCGCGGTGCGGGACGGCGGCGCCCGCGGGTTCGACTGGGGCTCCCTGGCCGTCGTGGCCGTCGGGGGCACGGTGCTGATGGTCCACGAGTCGTTCGGGTTCAAGATCGTGATGGACGAGGTCATGCTCGTCGGGACGTCGCTCAGCATGCACCTGAGCCGCAATGTCGTGACCCCCATCCGGGGGAGCGACATCCAGGGCGCCTTCGTGGTCATCGAGGGCATCATGGACAAGCGCCAGCTCTTCTTCCCGTTCCTCGTGTCCCTCCTGCACGACCTCACGGGCTACCGGGCCGAGAACGCCTTCGTGCTGAACGCGATCCTCACGTTCATCTTCCTCGGGATGGTGAACACGCTCGGCCGCAAGCTTGCGGGGCGCATGGCGGGTTGGCTCGGGGTCGCGCTCTTCGCCGGGCTGCCGCTCATGGCGCAGAACGCGACCGGGGGCGGCTTCGAGCTCCTGAACCTGGTGATGATCCTCTCGACGCTCCTGCTTGGGGCCCGGTTCGTCGAGCGCCGGGACGGCGATTCGTTCACGGCCTTCTGCTACTCGGCGATGCTGCTGACCCAGGTCCGCTACGAGTCGGCCATCTTCCTCCTCCCCGTGGCGGGGATCATCCTCTGGGTGTGGCGGCGGGAGGGCCGGGCGGTCATGACCTGGCCCGTGATGGTGCTACCGCTCCTCATGATCCACTGCGCCCTCCACAACCGCATCTTCGGCCTGAGGGCCTCGGCGTGGCAGCTCCAGAGCAAGCCCGGGTACACCGTGCCCTTCTCCCTGAAGTACGTCCCGGACAACGTGGTCCACGCGATCGGCTTCTTCTTCGGCAAGCCGACGGACCAGCCCAATTCCTACGTGTTCTCGGCGCTCGGCTGCCTCGCCCTCGGCTTCTTCATCCTCCTCGCCGCCCAGAAGCTGCGGGCACTCCCGAAGGAGTCGCCGGTCTCCGTCTCGACGCTCTTCTTCGCCTTTGGCTTCGCCGCCCAGCTCGGGCTCATGATGTGCTACTTCTGGGGGCAGTTCGACGACGCGATCATCCGGCGCCTGAGCCTGCCGACCCACCTCTGGATGGTGGTCGCGCTCCTCGCGGTCCTGCCGCAGTTCCCCAAGCCGGCGGTCGTGAAGACGCTCCTCGGGATCGTGCTCCTCGGCCTCCTGGCGCAGGGCGTGCCGTCCATGGCCGCCCACGCCTACAACCAGGAATACCTGGCGGGCCTTGAGACCGCCTGGCGCCGGAAGTTCATCGCGGACCAGCCGGTCAAGGACTACCTGGCGATCGACAACGACTCGATCCTCTGGCTCGCCGACGAGGTCACGGCGACGACCGTCGAGTCGGCGCAGAAGCGGCGCGTGGACCTGGCGTTCTTCATGCGCACGCACACGTTCTCGAACATCTTCGTCTTCCAGCGCTACACGATAGACGCCGACACGGGCAAGATGACGATCCGCGAGGGCGACGACATGGGCCCGGACTTCATCCTCGAGCCCGTGAGGACGGAGCGCCTGGGGATCCTCACCGAGACCCGCATCAGCAGGCTTGTCGAGGTCCGCGAGGGCCAGAAGGTGCTCTCGACGCCCCAGCCCGACCACGTCCTGCCGAAGAGCCGGGAGGAGATCGAGAAGGCGCGGACGGCCTACCTCGAGAACTTCTTCAAGAGGCTTCCGTGAAGCGCCTGGCGGGACTGTTCCGGGGAGAGGGCGCGTCGACCCGGGCGTGCCTGTTCGCGCTCAGCGGGGCGCTCGCCGTCTACCTCGGCTACGTGGCGGTCAAGCCCATCCCCGCCGGGCACATGATCATCGCCTTCGGCTACTACTACATCCTCGCCGTCTTCTCGCTGTTCCTGTTCTACGCGCACAGGCTCGCCCGCTCGAGGCCCGAGGTGTGGAGGGGCTGGCTGCGAAGGCCGGGTGCCGGGGGCGCGGCGATCCTCGCCGGCTCCCTCTTCGCGGTCTGGTCCGACACCTTCCAGCACAAGATCCTCTACGACGAGTTCGTGATCCAGGGCACGGCCTACGAGATGCACCTGACGAAGCTCGTGAGCACCATCGTGCGGGCCTACAAGGTCTCGGGCACGTGGCTGCCGATCGACCCGTTCCTGGACAAGCGCCCGTACTTCTTCCCGTTCCTCCTCTCCCTGCTTCACGACCTCACGGGCTACCGGGTCTCGAACATCTTTGTCCTGAACGTCGGGTGCGCCGTGGCGCTCCTGTGCCTCCTGTACTGGTTCACGCTCCAGCTGGCCGGCCGGGGGCCGGCGATCCTCGCGGTGGCGCTCATGGCGCTCATGCCGCTCTTCGGCCAGAACGCCACGGGGGCGGGGATGGACATGAACAACCTCACGATGATCGCGCTCGTGGCCTGCCTGGGGGTCCTCTACCTGCGGGTGCCCTCCGACGACCGGCTGTCCCTCTTCGTGCTCGGCGCGGTGCTCCTGACGGAGAGCCGCTACGAGTCGGTCATCTTCATCGTGCCGGTGGCCGCCGTGGTCCTCGCGGGCTGGCTGCGCGCCGGCCGGGCGATCCTGCCGTGGCCGGCGATCGTGGCGCCGATGCTCCTCATCCCGCTCGCGTGGCACCTGAGGGTTTTCGCGGCGACGCCGCTCTTCTTCCAGCTCCAGGAGGGCCAGACCTCCGCGTTCAGCTGGTCCAACATCGCGGGGAACTTCGGCGGCGACGTCGACTTCCTCTTCAACACGACGCCGGGCCTGGCCAACTCATGGTACCTGTCGGGCCTCGGCGTGGCAGGGCTGGCGTGGGCCCTCTATGGCCTCTGGGGGTGGCTTCGCCACAGACCGCGCCCGGCGCTGTCGGAGGCGGCTGTCGTCGGGACCGCGTTCGGCGCGGGGATCGCGGCGCACTTCGTCGTCCTGCTCTTCTACTGGTGGGCGAAGTTCAACGACGTCCTGGCGGCGCGCTTCGCGCTGCCCATGTGCCTTGCGTTCGCGGTGCTCGCCGCGGCGATGGTGAGGGGCCTGTCGGACCGCCGGCTCCCCGCGCTCAGGGTGGCCTGGGCGGGGCTGGCGCTCTGGCTGCTCGTGGGGGCGCTGCCCGCGATCGACCTCGGGACCTACACGAGCGAGAACCTCGGGATGCAGGAGCTCAACTGGGAGCACGGGGTCATCGCGGCGCGCCCGGGCCCGGTGCTCGTCATCTCCAACAAGTCGACGATCCCGTTCATCCTCTGGCACATCCAGGCGATCCTGAACCCGGTCGCCGCGACCAAGGGCAACGACATCCGCTACCACATGGGGCAGGGGACCTTCTCTGAGGTGATCGTGACCCAGGCGATCCGCCCCTCGTCCGCGGAGGGCGACATGGGCGTCGATCCCGACGACCTGCTGCCCCCCACCTTCCACCTGCAGAAGATCGCGGAGAAGCGCTTTGGGGGGCGGCTGGACCGCCTGAGCCGTATCGTCTCCGTCGACGAGGCGCCTGAGGCGCCGAAGGCCGATCAGGGGCCGCCGGACCTGGCGTCGCTGCGCTCGATCAACGAGCTCCAGGCGCGCAGCGAGCCGCCCGTCGCCGAGGCGATCTCCCCCTCGGTCAGGCGGTAGACGAAGATCGAGTACCCGATGACCGCGTCGGGTTTGCGCACGCGCAGGTAGTAGCAGAGCCGGGCGAAGCGCAGGTGCAGGAACCGGTCGCGGCCCGCCTTCCATCGGCCCGGGGGGAGCCCGGCCTGGAACCTGTCCCGCGCCTCGGGATCCTCCTCGGCGGCCTTGAACATCGGCTCGAGGGTGCGCAGGGACTGATACTCCCTCTCGAGCTCCATCGTCCACGGCCCCTGGACGGAGCTGTAGACCTGCGACCTCATGGTCGCCGACACGCAGTAGAGGCCGGCGCCGAGCGGGAAGTACGGCTCGTCCTCCAGGAAGAGGTTCATGTAGGCCAGGCGCTTCACGGGCAGCCTGTAGTAGCGGGGCTCCCCGGAGCCGAAATACGCGAGGTACGCCGCCTCCCCGGGCCCCTTGTTGCGGTCGAGCCACGCCTTCAGCCCGGGCAGGTCCTGGCCCCAGTCGAGCGAGCTGTCGACCAGGTGCCCGCTCGCCTGCGAGGGGCCGCCGGCGACCTCGTTGAAGTAGGCGAGGTAGTGGGGGGCGATCCAGAGGGACTCGCCGACGTGCCAGGCGAGGAGCGCCGCGACCACGAGCGCCCTCCAGCCGAGGGGGCGCGCGAGCCACGCGCCGAGCGCGCCGGTCAGGATGAAGAGCACGGGATAGACGGGCACCAGGTGGCGGTGGCCGATGTTGAGGCTGCTCTGGATCGAGACGGCCCAGTAGACCCCGAAGAGCGCGAGGAGCGGCGTCAGCGGAAGGAGGCGCCGCAGGCGCCCGGGCCCGCCGGCTCCGGGGTGCAGGCCGCCGCGGACGACGGCCCACGCCGACAGCCCCGAGGCGGCGATCAGCGGCAGCGTCGTCTTCAGGGCGAACGCCCAGAGGAAGAAGGTCCGCCAGCCGTGGATGCTGTACTCCCCGTTCAGGAAGGCCCCGCGCGACTGGGACGTGTAGACGACGTAGGCGGTCCCGTAGAGGAAGGCCTCGGGGAGCGCCTTCAGGTCGGCCAGGGCGTGGATGATCCGGCCTATCGCGCCCGTGCGCGCGTACATCTCGGGCCAGGCCACGATGAACTGGTCGGCGGCCGGCAGCGCCGGGTTGAAGGCGCTGTACCTGAAGCCGTAGAAGGCCCAGATGATGACGAAGGCGGCGGCGGCGTGGCCCAGGGCCGAGCGGGCGACGCGCCCGGCCTGCCCCGGGTGCGTCGCCACGTGGACCGCGGCGCAGAGCGCCATCATGACCGGGATGAGGACGGCGGAGAACTTCGCGACGCAGGCGAGGCCGAACACGACGGCGCTGAGAGCGAAGGGGCCGGCCCCGGGCGCGCGCAGATGCCGCCACCAGGCGCCGACCGAGGCCAGCATGAAGAACGCCATGCAGACGTCTGAGGTCGCGTAGCCGCCGTGCGCGAGGAAGGTCGGGCTGAACGTGAAGAAGGTGAGCGACACGAAGGCGCCCGCGGTGCCGAAGAGGCTGCGCGACCAGCAGAAGACGAGGAGGCCGACGCCGACGCTCAGGAGCGCCGTCATCGCGCGCGCGGCCATCAGCATGGGGAAGTGGTCCTCGCCCGTCTCGTAGAAGAACTCGTGCCCCATGACCCACACGTCGCTCTTCCTCCAGTAGGGCTGGTCCAGGTCCGGGAAGCGGTGCCCGGCGAGGTAGGCCGGAAGGGCGACCCAGCGCTGGGGCAGGTTCCCGTTCTCGGGCTGGAGACGGTAGTCGCCGAACGTCCAGTAGGTGAAGCCGCCCGTCAGGTGGGCGATCTCGTCGGAGGTCGTGCTCTCGCCCCGCTTGCTCGCGACGGCCATCGCGAAGTGCAGGGCGAGGAGGAGCGCGGCGGCCGCGAGGGCGCCCGCCTTGAGCCTGGCCGTGTTCATGGGATCGGGAGGGGCTCGTAGAGCGCCCTCATGACCTCGGCGTCCGTCAGCTTGAAGATGAGGAAGGTGTAGCCCGGCTCGGCGAGGGGCTTTCGCCCCTTGAGGAAGTAGCAGAGCCGGGCGAACTGGTACTCCTCGAACGTGACGCCCTCCCGGTAGGTGAGCTTCGTGCCGGTCTTCTCGAGGCTCATCACGTGGGAAAGCATCTGCCGGTAGGTCGCCTCCTTCGTCCGGTCCCAGGGGCCGCGCGCCTCCGTGTACACCTGCTGGAACTGGGTCACGCTGATGATCCAGAGGCCCCCGGTGAGGATCGCCGGCGCCTTTCTCGGCCTGAGGTCGAAGTTGATGTCGCCGGCGCGCGTGCCCTTGATCCCGTAGTAGTCGAGGTCGCCCGACCCGAAGTAGGAGATCATGACGGGCCCGTCCGGGGGGTGGGCGTCCAGCCAGGACTTCACCGAGGGAAGGTCCTGGCCCCAGTCGAGCGAGCTGTCGACGATGTGCTTCCACGCGTCCGTCGGGCCCACCAGCTCGTTGAAGTAGGCGATGTAGTGCGGGCGGATCCAGAGGGACTCGCCCGCGAACCACAGCGCGAGCGCCCCGACCAGCGCCCCCGTCCACCGGGTGGGCCGCGCGACCCAGGCGGCGGCCCCCGCGGCCATCACGAAGAGGACCGGGTAGATGGGCATGATGTGGCGGTGGCCGATGTTGAGGCCGCTCGTCAGCATGAAGCCCCCGTACACCCCAAGGAGGACGAGGAGCGGCGACCACGCATAGAGGCGCTGCCTCCACTCGGCGGGGCTGCGCCGCCGCGAGGCCGCGCAGATCCCCCCGAGCGCGACCAGGCCGAACAGGGCGAGCGGCGTCTTGACGGAGACCGTGTACGGGAAGAACAGCGGCCAGCCCGTGCTGCGGTATTCGCCGTTCAGGTACGACTTCCGGTAGCGCGAGAACCGGTAGGTGTGCGCGAACCCGTAGATGTAGGACTCCGGCAGGAGCTCGTGCGAGCGGGCAAAGCGCAGGATGGGCACCATCGGGCCGCCCTGGTCCTCGAGCACGTCCCAGCCCACCAGCGAGCGCACGCGGTTGGGCTCGAAGTGGCGGAACATCGGGTACTTGAAGCCGTACGAGGCCCAGATGACCCCGACCGCGAGCGCGCACGCCGCCAGGGTCGCGCCGATCAGGGACAGGGCGATCCGCATGCGCCCCGCGATCGCGCGGCCGAACGGCCGGCCCGACTCGAGCGTGTCCCTGCCGGCGACCCGTACGGCGAACAGGATCGCGCACATAGGGGCGATCAGCGGGGCCGAGAACTTGGCGACGCACAGGAGCCCGAGCGCGAGGCCGAAGAGCAGCACGCTCCACGGCGTCAGGCGGTGGGCCATCGCCCAGAACGCGGTGAGGGCGGCGAGGAACATGAACGTCGCGGTCATGTCGCTCGTGATGAGGGCGCCGTTCGCCAGCATGGTCGGGCAGAACGAGAAGAGCCCGACCGCGAGGAGCGCCCCCAGGTCCCCGTGGAGCCTGCGGCCCCATAGGAAGACGAGGGCGCCGGTCGCGACGCCCAGGAGGGCGATCATCCTTCGCCCCTCCCTCAGCATGGACGCCAGGTCGTTGCCGCAGGTGTAGAACCACTGGAAGCCGATGTCCCACACGTCCGAGATCCTCCAGGCGTCCTGCTCCTGGGTCGGGAAGGCGAGGTGGTCGCGCAGGAGCGGCAGGGCGGCCCAGCGCTGGGGGAGGTTCCCGTTCTCGGGCTGGAGGCGGTAGTCGTCCGTCGTCCAGTAGGAGTAGCCCGCGGTCAGGTGGGCTATCTCGTCGCCCGTCGTGCACTGCGTGTCCGAGACGCTGGTCGCCATCCACCAGTAGAGGCAGAGGAGCGCCGAGGCCAGGAGGGCTGCGGTGCGCCTCATGGCGTCGCGGGGCCGCCCCGCAGGCGGCCGGAGAGCGCCTGCGCGAAGGCGCCGATCGCGACCGCCTGCATCCCGATGAGCGGGAGCTGGTGGCGGTCGTTGTGGTTCACGAGGACGTAGGGCAGGAGCATGCCGAAGGCGATCAGCGTGGCCCAGGCGGCGGGCGACGCCAGCCTGCCGCCCCCGAGGAGCGCGGCCAGCAGGAGAGCCGCGACGGGCATCCCCGCCGTGAGGAACCCGGTGGCCATCCCGCGCAGGCTCAGGAACTCCGCGTCGTAGGCGAGGCGCTTCTCGGACCAGTCGCGCATGACGCCGGCCTCGTCCCGCAGGCCGAGCTCGTGCAGCCTCGCGCGCTCGGCCCCGGGCGCCGCGTCGATCCTCGTCCACAGCGCCGACGCCGGCCCCGTCGTGATCAGCTCGCCCGAGGTGACGAGCCGCGCCCAGTCGCCCGCTCCGAAGCGGTAGGACGTGGCCCGGCCGCCGCCCTCCCGGCGGCAGTAGACGGCGGCCGCCTCCAGGCGCCGGAGCACGTTGCCGGCGAAGTGCGCGGGGTCCGCGCGCAGCGCGGCCGCCGCCGGGCGGCGGAAGCTCTCGACATAGCTCACCTCGCCCATCCGCTCGTACCGGCTGAATTCCTGGACGTCGAAGTACGGCAGCCTGCGCAGCACGGTCTCCATCCTCGGCAGCCCGTCGGCCGAGTCGACGTTCGCGAGGTGCAGCTCGAACCAGAAGTTGGACTTGAGGGGGATGAGGCGGCCGAGGGCGGCGCCGTTTCGCGCGCTCCAGCCCATGACCGCCAGAGCGGCCGCGGCCGCCGCGGCGACCGGCACCGCCAGCCTGCGGGCGTCCCGGCGCAGGGGCCACGCGAGCGAGACCACGACAAGGGCCGCCGCGACGGCGAGGCCCGCGTTCTCCAGCGGGGCGAGGAGGGAGACCGCGATCAGGGCCGCGCCGCCCCTGCGCAGGGAGCGCCTGGCCTCGAGGGCGGCCCAGAGGAGCGCCGCGGAGAACAGGATGTCGAGCCAGGCCTCGCTCAGGACCTCGAGCGGCCCCCCCGGGAGGAGCGTGCAGTACGCGAGGAACGCGGCGGACGCCGCGCCGCGCATCCACGCGCCGTGGGGCGCCAGGGCGCGCACGAGGAGGGCGTTGGCCGCGGAGAGCCCGAGCACGGAGAGGAGCAGCATCACCCTCGCGGAGGCCGCCGACTTGACGCCCGCGGCCATGAAGACCCCGGCCTCGACGAAGGCGGGCAGGGGCGAGACCCACGCGGTCGCGCCGGTCTTCCCGTCAAACGGGTCGCTGAAGCCGCGCCCCTCGGCGAGCGCGGCCGCCACGTTTCCGGGCTCGGCCCAGTCGAACATCCCCGGGGCGAGCCGCGGCAGGTTATGCACAAGCGCCGCGGCCGCGATCACCGCCAGGCCCGTCCATGCGAGAAGCCGGGATTGGCCCATGGTCGGTCGTCAGCGCCTCGGCCGCTTGACCAGGTAGATCGGCCGCTGCTTGACCTCGTCGTACACGCGGCCGAGGTATTCCCCGAGGACGCCGATCCCTATCAGCTGGATGCCCCCGAGGAAGGTGACGAGGGACACCAGCGTCGTGAACCCGGTCGTCGCCGTCTCGATCCCGAGGAGTCGCTTCACGATGAAGTAGAGTCCGAGCGCGAACCCGAGCAGGCTCACGAGGATGCCGGAGTACGTGAGGAAGCGCAGGGGCAGGTAGGAAAAGCTGAAGAAGCCGTCGACCGCGTACCGCACGAGGCGCCTGAAGGTCTGCTTCGGCTTGCCGGCGGCGCGCTCCTGGCGGTCGTAGGCGACATCGGCGGTCGCGAAGCCGATCCAGGCGCGCAGGCCCGGGAAGAACCTGTGGCGCTCGGGAAGCTGGGAGAAGGCCTCGAGCGCGGTGCTCCCGAGGAGCCCGAAGGTCCCGGTGTTGGGCTCGATCGGGATGTCCGTCAGCCTCCCGAAGAAGGCGTGGAAGAGGTCGAACCCGACGCGGCGCACGCCCGTCTCCTGGCGCGAGCGGCGCACGGCGCGCACGACCTCGGCGCCCGAGCGCCAGGCGGCGACCATGTCCGGGATCACCTCCGGGGGGTCCTGGAGGTCGGCGTCCATGGTGACGGCGGCGTCGGCGCCGCTCGCGTGCGCGAGGCCCGCAGCGAGCGCGCCCTGGAAGCCGAAGTTGCGCGAGAGCTCGACGAGCTCGAACCGGGGGTCGCGCGCGCCCTGCGCGCGGGCCATCTCCGCCGAGCCGTCGCGGCTGCCGTCGTTCACGAAGACCGCCCGCCAGAGGCAGTCCGGGTGCCCCCGGAAGAGCGCCTCGAGTCGCCCGAAGAGCTCGGGCAGCACCTGCTCCTCGTTGAACACGGGGATCACGATGGCGACGGTCGGTCTGGTTTCGGTCATGTTCTGTCTGGGGGAACGGGCGTCCTCTGTGCGCGCAGGAGGGCCATGCCGAGGATTGCGCCCAGGAGCAGGAGCACAAGCGCGCGAGGAGCCGGAAGAATGTCGGCAAAAAAGTCGAGGTGGGCGATGATTTTCTCCACCAGGTTCGCCTGGGAGACCCGGTTGTAGGTGGCGGAAACGTCCATGAGGGCGCGCCCCGGGCTGAGCCAGCGGTCGATCGCGAAGTCCTCGACCGCGAACTGGAGCGCGATCCCGAGCGCGAAGTCGACGGCCCAGCCGGCCATGAGGGCGAGGCGCCACCCGCGGCCGAGGCTGCTCCACCTCGAGGCGAGAAAGGCGAGGCCGAGCAGCACGAGGGGCTGCAGGCAGATGTGGCCGATCCCGTAGTGGTCGCGGTCGCCGTAGGCCGCGAAGCCGAGGAGGACGATCCCCGCGACGGCCAGCGACCAGAACACGCGGTCGCGGCGCTCCGCCGCGCGGGCCGCCCGAGCCGCCTCCCTCACGACGACGATCCACCCGATGCTGCCCAGGGCGAGGAGCGGGTTGAGCTGGTAGACGAGGAAGCACTGGTCGCGCAGCGAGCCCCATGGGCTCGCCTGCGAGAAGAGGGCGCCGCGGTAGCCGCGGACCTGGGGCGGTATCAGGCTGTCGCGCAGGTTGAGGACCACGGCGCCGACGGGATTGCCGGGGTACTTCGCCACCATGCTGACCGCCGAGTTGGAGAGGAACGTGCCGGCGACGCCGTACTTGGCCATGGACCACAGGAACCAGGGCGCCAGGACGCACGCGCCGGCGGCCGCGGAGACGGCGGTCATGCGCGCGAAGGGGGCGTCCCAGCCGCGCTGGAACCCGGTCGCGATCCAGGCGGCCGCGATCACGACGACGTAGGGCCCCGCGGAATAGTGGGTCACGACGGCCCCGCCCAGGCAGAGCGCGCAGAGGACCGCGGACACGCCCCGCTGGGCGTCCCCGTCCCTCACCCGCAGGAAAAAGTAGAGGCCCGAGAGGATGAAGAAGGCCGCCTGGAGCTTGGTCCACGGGTAGGTGGAATTCTCCATGAAGAGGGGGCTCAGCATCAGGACGACCGCGGCGACGCGCGCCGCGGGGCGCCCCCCGAAGCGCGCGGCGAGGAGGCCCACGGGCAGGTAGGCCAGGCTGCAGAGCGCCGCCATGGCGACCTGGTAGGTCGCGTAGTCGGCCCGTGTCATCCGCATGAACGCGGCGGTCAGGATGTTCGAGAGGGGAGGGCGGGCCGGCATCTGGTAGATGTCGAAGAACGGCTTGTCCGCCGGCCATTCGCGCAGGAAGAAATGGGCCCGCTGCCAGTGCTCGAGCCAGTCGCCGAGCCACGCGCCCCCGGAGTGGTTCCTGACAAAGGCGAGCCAGGCCACGCACCAGCCTGTCACGATCAGCTGGCTGGCGGCGAGGTCGAGGGCCGCGGGATCCGCGGCGGCCCGCGCGATTCCCCTGCGGCCCGCGAGGATCCCCGCGGCCGCGGCGACGGGGATGAGCCAGTAGCCCGAGAGCGGTGCGCCGCTCGTGAAGACCGCCCACGCGAGGGCCCAGGCCCCGATGAGCGAGAGCGCGGCCCCCGCGGCCAGCCCCTCGGCTGGGCCCAGGCCGAGCCTGTCGACGACGGGACGGGACAGCCCGAACGCGACGCCCAGGATCAGGAGGAGGCAGGCCAGCGTTTCGGCGATCATGAGGGGCTGACCTCAGGGCACTCCAGGACGGCTGCGATGGCAATAATGTCCTCGCGGGGCGTTTGCGCCGGGAGGTAGCCTCCGGCCCGCGATGGCCCCAGCATGCACCCGTCCGTGAGCCGGGACACACGCGCCCCCGGCGTGTCGCCCAGGGCGGCGGCCGCCCTCGGGATCGTGCTCGCCGTCGCGGCCGTCTACCGGGGCACGCTCTCCGTGCCCCTGGTCTACGACGACCGCGTCTGGATCACCGACAACCCGTCGATCCGCCACCTGGGTTCCCTGGGAGCCGTGCTCTTCCCCCCGGACGCGTGGGTCCGCGGCCGGCCGCTCCTCAGCCTGACCCTCGCGGTAAACCACGCGATCAGCGGGGACGACCCGTGGAGCTACCACGCCCTGAACATTGCCATCCATGCCGCGGCGGCGCTCGCGCTCCTCGGCATCGTCTCGCGGACGCTGGCCTACCGCCCGGCGCGGTTTCCCTCCGAGCGCGACCGGATCCTGCCCGCGTTCGCCGTCGCGCTGCTTTGGGCCGTGCACCCGCTCCAGACCGAGGCGGTGACCTACGTGGTCCAGCGCTCGGAGTCGCTCATGGGGCTCCTCTATCTCCTGACGCTCTACGCCTTCATCAGGGGAGCCCAGACGCCGGAGCCGCGCGCGTGGCGCCTGCTCGCGGTGGTAGCCTGCGCGCTCGGCATGGCGACCAAGGAGGCGATGGTGACGGCGCCCGTCGCCGTGCTCGCCTACGACCGGACGTTCGTGGCGGGCAGCTTCCGCGAGGCCCTGCGCGAGCGCTGGAAGCTCTACGCGGGTCTCGCCTCGACGTGGATCCTGCTGGGCTTCCTCTGCGCCGGGCTGGGCGGTCGCGGCGTGGGTTTCGGCCTCGGGTACTCGTGGTGGTCGTACGGCCTCACGGAGTGCTGGGTCGTGGGCCACTACGTCCTGCTCTCCCTCTGGCCCTTCCCGCTCGCCTTTGACTACGGAACCGACCTTGTCCCCGGGATCCGGAGCGCGCTGCCGTGGGCGTGCCTCCTCGCCCCCGCGGCGGCGGCCACGGCTGCGGCCTTCTGGAGGCGCAGCGCCCTCGGCTTCGCGGGCGCCTGGTTTTTCCTCGCCCTTGCGCCGGCCTCGAGCGTCGTGCCGGTGGCCTTCCAGCCGATGGCCGAGCACCGGATGTACCTTCCGCTCGCCGCGGTGATGGCGCTCCTTGTCGCCGGGGCGTGGGCCTGGCTCGGGCCCCGCAGCCTCCCGCTCCTCCTCGCCGCGGCGCTTGCTCTCGGCACGGGCGCCTTCCTCAGGAACGACGACTACCGCAGCGAGACCGCCCTGTGGGGCGACACGGTGCGGAGGCGCCCCGCCAATCCGCGCGCGCGCCTGGCGCTCGCGCAGGCGCTTGCCGGCGAGGGGCGCCACGCGGAGGCCGCGGTGCAGTTCGGGGAGGCGGTCCGCCTCGACCCCGGCGACTACAGGGCCCACATGCTCCTGGGGCAGGAGCTCTACCGCATGGGGCGGGTCGGCGACGCGCTCAGGGAGTACCGCGGGATCGTGCCGCCGATCCCGGACTCTGCGCCGCTCCACTTCGACATCGGCCTCGCCCTGGAGAGGACCGGGCGCCGCGCCGAGGCCATGGCCCAGTACAGCGAAGCGGTCCGGCTCGATCCCGGGCGCGCCGAGGCGAGGGCCGGCCTCGCGCGCGTGAAGGCGGCCGCGCCCGCCGCGCGCTAGGTGATGTTGTACTTCAGGATGGCCCAGAGGGCCCTGAACCCGTCGCGCCAGCCGATCTTCTTTCCCTCCGCGTACGAGCGGCCGTAGTAGCTGATGCCGATCTCGAAGATGATGACGTTCAGCTTCGAGACCTTGGCGGTGATCTCGGGCTCGAAGCCGAAGCGGTTCTCCTCGATCGTGATCCTCTGCAGCACGTCCCGGCGGAACACCTTGTAGCAGGTCTCCATGTCCGTGAGGTTCAGGTTCGTGAACATGTTGGAGAGGAGCGTGAGGAACTTGTTTCCCACCATGTGCCAGAAGAAGTGGACGCGGTGGGCCTCGCCCCCCATGAAGCGCGACCCGAAGACCACGTCCGCCTTCCCCTCGAGGATGGGCCGCATGAGCTTCGGGTACTCGTTGGGGTCGTACTCGAGGTCGGCGTCCTGGACGATCACCGCGTCGCCGGTCGCGGCCGCGAAGCCCGTCCGCAGCGCGGCGCCCTTTCCCTGGTTCACCTCGTGGTAGAGGATCTTGTCGACCAGCGGCTCGATCTGGGTGCGCAGGACGTCGCGTGTCCCGTCCCGGGAGCAGTCGTCGACGATGATGATCTCCTTGTCGGGATAGGGGGAGCTGCGGACGCGCTCGACGAGGGTCCGGATGGTCTTGGCCTCGTTGTAGCAGGGGATGACGATCGAGAGCTTCATTCGCTGGAGGCGGGAAGAATGGAATGCGCCCGCGGCCAACGGAAGCTTATATCTGGCGGTGCCGGGCGCGCCACCCTTGACAGTTGGCCCGGAAGAGCGGTCGATGGACAATGGGACGCCGCCTCGAACAATGAACGAAGACACAAGGATTCGGCAGGCGGCCCCCGGGGACGCCACCGCGGTGGCCGAAATCCTCCACGAGGCCGTCGGTTGGCTGAGCGAGGCCTCGATGCCGCTGTGGGAGGCCGGCGAGATCGATTCGGTGGCCATCCGTGCCGACGTGGACGCGGGTTGCTACCTGATAGGGGAGATATCGGGCGAACTCGGGGGCGTCCTGCGGTTCCAGCTCGAGGACCCGGTCTTCTGGCCCGAGGTGCGAGAGAGGGACGCGGCCTATGTCCACCGCATGGCCGTGCGCCGGCGCTTGGCAGGGAAGGGCCTTTCGTCGGCGCTCCTGGCCACCGCCGCGGCGAGGGCCAGCGAGCTCGGCCGCCGGTACCTGCGCCTGGCCTGCCCCGCCTCGCGCCCGCAGCTGCGCGCGGTCTATGAGGACTTTGGGTTCCAGCACCACAGCGAGAGGCAGGTCGGGCCCTATTTCGTTTCCAGGTACGAATACGAGGTCCGCTTGCCGGCAGCCGGCCCTCCCTGAAATCCCATGTTGAGATGGGCCCCGATACGGTCCACTCCTCCTGAGGTGAGCGCCCCAGCGGCTTCCCGTTCGCAGAACCTCCTCCCGCTCGCCGCCGCGTGCGCCATGGTCGTCGCCGGGTTCGCGGCGCTGCTCCTCTCCAGCCGCTCCTACGCGTGGTCCGGGCCGGCCTCCGGGGAGCCCTACAACCTGGTCGTCGAGGGCTTCCGCTCGGGGCACGTCTGGATGGCGAAGGAGGCGCCGCCGGGCCTGGCGAGCGCCGCCAATCCCTACGCGTTCGCGGCCTACCGCCCGTACCTCGCACCGCCCTGGGGCCTCGTGGACCTCAGCTACTTCAAGGGGCACCTCTATGCCTACTTTGGCGTCACGCCGGCCGTCATCCTCTTCTGGCCCTACCGCGCGCTGACCGGGCACCCGCTCCACCAGGCGATCGCGGTCTTCGGCTTCGGCGTCCTCGGTTACGCCGTGGCCGTCGGCCTCGCGGTGGCGGCCTGGCGCCGCTACTTCCCGCGCGTGCGCTCCTGGGCCGGGGCGGCGATCGCGCTCCTCCTGGGATCGGTCACCACGCTGCCGGTCTTCCTTGTGCGCCCCGGCCTCTACGAGGTGTCGATAAGCTGCGGCTTCGCGCTCGCGATGCTTTCCCTGGCCGCGCTCTGGAACGCATGGCACAGGCCCGGCGGGAAATGCCTGTGGATCGCCGCGGCGAGCCTCGCCTTCGGCCTCGCGGTGGGCGCGAGGCCGTCCCTGCTCTTCGGCTCCGTCATCCTTTTCCTGCCGGCGCTCGCCACCTTCCGGTCCGGCCTCCGCGAGGGGAGGCATGCGCCGTGGCTCCGGCAGTTCCTGGCGGCGCTCCTTCCGATCTCGGCCGTGGGAGCGGGCCTCGCCGCCTACAATTACTCGCGCTTCGGCGATCCGCTGCAGTTCGGCCACGACTACCAGCTCTCCGGCAACAACGTCTACGGGACGAAGTCCTTTGCGCTGCGCTTCGCCTGGGACAACGTCCGCCTCTATTTCCTGGAGCCCCTTCGCTGGCACCGGGACTTCCCGTTCGTGTGGGAGCCCGTGGCCCCGGCGCTTTCACCCGGGCACCTTCCGATCGAGTTCTTCTTCGGGACGCTGGCCAGCCTCCCCATCCTCCTCGCGGCCGCGCTGGCGCCCCTGGCGTGGATCGGGGGCCGCGGCCGGCCGCGTCGCGGTTTATCGGCGGCGCTCCTCATCCTCTTCCTGGCGGGCGCCGTGCCGATCTGCTGCTACGCCGGGGCGACGAGCCGCTACCTCCTCGATTTCATCCCGGCCCTGGCGCTCCTCGCCCTCCTCGGGTTCCTTGGCGCGGAGCGGATGCTCGGCGGGGCGCTCGACCCGGGCGAGGAGGACCTCTCCCCGCCGCAGGCGGCCCTGTCCGGTTCCCCGCTCTCGGCCGTCCTCCGCGCCGCGGTCCACTGCGCCCTCGCATTCTCGGTCGCCGTCGGCTGGCTGCTGGCCGTGGCCCTGTGCAGCTTCTACGCCGGAGCGGAGCGGGGGATGGCCGCCCTCGCCTCGGGCCGCATCGCCGAGGGGGTCGCCGTCTACAACCGGGTATGCCGGATAAACCCGGATTTCCGGGGCCAGGCCGAGATGCTGATCGGCTCGGCCCTGATAGACCGGGGCCGGCGCAAGGAGGGCATTGAGTATTTGAAATCTTCCGTGACCGATGAGCCCGGGCTCGCGGCAGCGCACGTCAACCTGGGGCGGGCCTACCTCGCCGAGGGGCGGTTCGGCGAGGCCGCAGACGCCCTCCGATTTGCCGCGGGGCTCGACCCGTTTGACGCCGAGGCGGAGTCCGACCTCGCCGTGGCGCTCTTCCGGCTGGGCCGCTTGGGCGAGGCCGTCGAGCACGCAAGGGCGGCCGTGCGCATCGACCCGACCCTCATGGGGGCCCGCGACAATCTCCGCGCGTTCGAGGCCGCCCAGCAGCCCGGGTCGAAACCCTGAGCCGGGGACCCGATCAGGGCTGCGGCGCAAGGCTGGCGGAGGCGACGAAGGGCGAGCCCGGGTCGGGACCGGAGTCCCAGCGGATGGCAGGGTCGAAGCCCGAGGCGTCGAAGCACTGCCCAGAGATCACGGACTGGGGGCCGAGGCCCCAGTCGAGGGCGAAGAGGGTCTGGAGCTTGCGCCTGGCTTCCGGGTCCCCGTACGCGTCCCAATACGGGTGCTCTGGGGGCGGATAGAGCCAGGGCGCCGCGAGCCGCACGCGGAGCCTGCCCGAGCGAGTGGGGACGGGGCCGACCTCAAGGACCACGTCCTCGTTCTTCTTCAGGACCATCCGCACGCGCTCAGCGCCCGTGCGCTCGATCACGAGCCGGTTGGCCATGTCCTGGAAGCCGCTCGCGACGAGGACGGAGGCGCCGGCGGACGGCGGGGGCGGGACGACGACGTCGAGGTCGATGGGCGCGAAGCGGATCCCCCGCGAGCGGATCCACCATTCGCTGGGATAGTCCAGAGCGTGCGCCACGGCCCGGTAGGTCGCGGGGTTCGTCTGCCTCATGAACCCCCGGAACTCCGCGGACGCGAGCCACACGCAGGCGATCGTCCAGCACGCCGCCGCGGCCGCGAGGACGCGCACGGCCCGCCCCGGCCGCGGCCCGTCGCCGGGTGCGAATACGGCCATGAGGCCGACGGAGGTGACGACGGTCCAGCCCGCCAGGAGCTCGGTCATGTAGCGCGAGCAGAGGCCCGCGAAGCAGGAAAGATAGAGAAGCGACAGCGCGCTCGCCGCCGCCGCGGCGGCGAGCAGGACACAGGTCGGGCCCGTTCCCGCCTCGCGCCGGCGGCGCCACGCCCAGGCGAGGGCCGCGAGCCCCGCAAGGTGGACGGGCATCATGAACAGCACGCCGTAGAGCTCCTCGGTGCCGAAATGCCCTTCGGGGGCCGCGTAGTCCCCGAGCGGGTGCAGGAAGGGGAAATAAGGCCCGAACTCGGGCAGCGAGAGGAGGTA
>Ga0265318_10000853_pt1 | contig 20051 bp, 17 predicted proteins | sample 4821metaG_FD_192431 | JGI IMG/M metagenome (GOLD analysis project Ga0265318, IMG submission 192431) | Rhizosphere microbial communities from Carex aquatilis grown in University of Washington, Seatle, WA, United States - 4-8-21 metaG | ecosystem: Host-associated > Plants > Roots > Rhizosphere >... | reverse complement strand
AAGGAAAAGAATACCTCGTCTGCGATGGGGACATCATTTCGATCCGGCACAGCTGATTTGGACGAGCCATCCATGCGGCTCTTAGGTAGTGAGCTACTTCGGTTTAGACCGTAGTTACATGTTCCCTCCCGACGGGTCGACGGCCCATCGGGTCGTTGACGATGCATTCGCAGCGCTCACTTACTTAGGATGATCATCACCTGTTCACCCTGAGCAAGTCCCGCGAAGGGGGACGCGTCGAAGGGTCTAATAGCCAAAATACCTCACGACCGGCTCCTCCCCGCCGTTGCTCCTTAATCAGCAATTTAGTACAATTCATTTAGCCAATCCCCCAACCCAATTATTCTCTAAACTATTTATGGAGGTCGCATGATGCGCCTTGCTCTTGTTACATGTCTATTGATGACAACCGTCGCAGCTTACGCCGGAATTGTTCGCGAAGAAGTTTCGTATTCGGCAGATGGAGTTACTATGAAAGGGTATCTGGCATACAAAGACTCGATGAAGGAGAAAATGCCAGGAGTGCTTGTCGTTCACGAATGGTGGGGCAACAACGATTATTCGCGCAAGCGCGCCGATATGCTTGCGGATCTTGGTTATGTAGCGTTTGCGGTCGATATGTACGGAGACGGAAAAATCGCCGACAATCCTTCGGACGCGGGAAAGTTGGCCGGCGGCGTCATGAGCAATATGAAAGGGATGCAGTCCCGTTTTCTCGCGGCCTTAGAGTTGTTGAAAAAGAACAAAGCTGTCGACCCAACCCGCATCGCGGCGATCGGCTATTGTTTTGGCGGCGGAGTTGCGCTGAACATGGCGTGTGCAGGAGCGGACCTGCAGGGAGTGGTCAGCTTCCACGGCAGCCTGGCAGCGGTGACGCCCGCGAAACCCGGCACCATCAAAGCAAAGATCCTTGTCTGCAACGGCGCGGCCGATTTGTTTAATCCGGAAGCAGCGGTAAAGAAGTTCAAAGCAGATATGGATTCGTCGAAGGCGCACTACAAATTCATCGACTATCCTGATGCTTTGCACGCCTTCACAAATCCGGCTTCGACGGAGGCTGGGAAGAAATTCAACATCCCGATCGCATATAACGAAAAAGCCGACAAGAAATCGTGGGCAGATATGGAAGACTTTTTTGGGATGATCTTTAAGAAGTGAACTGCAGCATAGATACGAGTGATGCCATGCCTGAATCCGGCTGGGAAAGTCATGGCAACACTCGTATGATAGTGGATAATTGATTAACGCACAGTGTAGGTAAACGTCAGCATGAAATACCGGCCGAGAACGTTGTTCTGAGTATCTTCCACGTAGGTTCCGGTCACCGTCCGGTTGACGCTCTTGTTTTGATTCAGCAGGTCTACAACCGAGGCAGTCAGTTCCGCCTGCTTCTTCGAAAAGAATTTCCTGCCGAGACTCATATTCCATAAGACAGTATTTTTGTCGAACCCGCCGCTCAAGCCGCTATAGAGCGCGTTGTCGATCTCATTCCTGAATACCATTCCATCCAGAAAAATAAAATTCATTTTAACGGTTGCGGTGTGGGAATAATACTGGCTGTTCAGATCCGGCTCGAAGGTGTTCCTCGAAATGTTGTAGTTGCCCATGTACGACAGCGTAAAATCGACATCCTCGCTGACGTTGCTGCTGAGGACAGCTCCGCAGCTCGGACCGTATGTCTCGGCGATGTTCACGTCCTGATTGATAAGCCCGGGAGTACGATTGAACGTCAGACCTGAGGTCAAGTTCAAATTGCTCTTCAGAAATCCGACGACAAGGCTGTGCGTAAAGAAAGAATTAACGTTCCATTCATTGTTGAGGTTGACCGGATACGAAAGCTGCGTGCCACGATTCATCAGGATGCCCCCGGTTAACACCGTGTCGCGCTGCGCCGTTAACGTGGCATTCCCGATATAGTCGTTCGTGTGCACAACCGACAATAAGAGGAACGTACTGCGGGCATTGTCGACGTTTGTGACCATATAGCGCGTCGTCAGAGTTTGAGTGTACGACTCGTTGAGATTCGGGTTTCCCGTCGAGAGCTGGAGCGGATTGGAATTGTCGACGATGGCCTGCAGCTGGCCGATGCTGGGCGCTTGTGTCGATGTGCGAAAGAACATGCGCAGGTTCGTGTGTTCGGCCATGTTATATGTTAGCATAGCGTTGGGCAGTACATCGTAGTATGTTCTCGTTATCGTGCTCGTGAAAGGAAACTCCTGCCGACCCCGAAGCGAGGCAACCTGGTATGATGCACCGGCCATCGCGTTCAAACCGGATACCCTTATGCGGTACGCAATCCCGCAGTTTTGTGTTGTATATTCGTTCTGATACGTATTGGAGAGTCCGGTATCCGGCAGACTGTATTCGTTGGTGAGCGCATCAAAATTGTATTTTTTGTTGTCCGAGTTGCTCCTTGAATACGACGGATTGTACGTAAATTGCAGCAGACTTATTAGTCCGATCGGCTCGGTGTATGCTAGTCGTGAGGAGAGCGTATAACCATCGGAAAATATCGGCGTCTGTTGGTTGATCGTGTCGGAGCCGGCTGCGGAACCGCGATAGTATTCGCTGTTCGCCTGCTGGAGGGTCGTACCCCGCTTCTGATTGTAGCTGGTTCCGAGGTCCAGCGAGATCGTCCTCCCGGGCAGATCAAATTTATGTCTCAGCACGATATGGTTCGAGAGATTATCTCCGTTCGTATTCGCGTCACTCCCGTTGGCTGTTTGGTTGATCAATTCCTGCGTCGACAGCGTGTTAACACCGTTCAGCATGCTCGAAGAGTTATTGCTCTGGAAATATACTTTTGGGAGATCGATAATTGAATTCAACGTATCGGCCGAGTACTCAAGCCTCATGTCGTACCGGTGATTGCCGTTCTTGCTGTTCGCATTGCTGTTTTCGTCGTAGAATGTGCTCGAGTCGGGAGTCGGAAAATACTGCATGTGGAGCTTCTGTGTATTATCTGTATTCGTGAGGTTAAAGAAATAACTTTGGCTCACCGTAATATGGCTTCCCCACGTATCGGTATAGTTCAATCCGATGGAATTTGTTGTCGCGATGCCGTTTTGTTGTCCGACAAGAAAATTGCTGACATTCCCTCCGCCTTGGAAGCCCCCGCCTCCTCCCCCTCCGCCTCGAAATCCGCCGCCACCACCACCTCCTCCTCCGCGCTGATTACCGCTACCCACCACTCCCAGAAGATCCTGGGTGGAGAAGTTTTGCTGGTTCAGATTATTCGACAGGCCGATGGCTGACACTCTTGTCCCTTGCTGGAAATAATTGGCGCTTCCGCCGGCAAGATATCTGTCGTCGTCGCCATACCCTCCGTACGCTTTTCCAAATTGCTGATTGCGCTTATCGTTTCTGGTGATGATGTTGAGCGTTTTTACCGATTGTCCATCGTCGAACCCTGTGAACTGAGCCTGGTCGCTCATCTGGTCAAAGATCTGAATTTTTGCTATGGCATCGGCGGGAAGATTACGCAGCGCAAGCGTCGGGTCGCTGCCGAAGAATGGTTTTCCGTCCACCAGTACCTGCTGAACCTGCTCTCCCTGCGCGGTGACGGTCCCGTTGGTAACAATCACACCAGGAAGTTTCCCAACGAGGTCTTCCGCAACGGCGTCTGGATTTGTCTTGAATGCTCCGGCGTTGAATTCCGTCGTGTCTGCTTTTTGAACTGCGGGAGGAGGCGACCCTTCGACGTCCACTTCTCGCAATTGAATGGGAATCTGTGTCATCAGCAAGTCTGCCAAGTCCATCGATTGGCTGTCGATATGAATTGTTTTCGAGTACATGTTGAAACCGACGTACGTTGCTTCCAGCGAGTACGCATGCATCTCGATACCTGAGAACTTAAAGTATCCCGTCTCGTCGGTGGATGTAATGAATGTTTCGGCAGCATCGTTGCTGCCGGTAAGTTTCACGTGGGCGCCCGCGAGCGGCGTCCTGCTCTTTGACTCGAGAACGCGTCCTCGAAGGATGACCGATTGAGCCAACATTTTAACCGGGAAAAGCAACAGGATTGCGAGGAGGGAACAGAAAGTAAGCTTTATCATCGATAGGGAAGGCTCGCGTTTTTAATTTATTCGACCCCGCTCGGCCGATTTAGTTTAATTTCAGGATCGAATCAACGCTCCATTAAAGACTTTGAACACATTTTCAATCTTCCTTACGAGAGATGTCACCATATGGCTATGCTGGCGCAAGGTGTCCAATGGTGCCAATCCTTCGCCTCTTCCCAGTTTGCTGTTTTGACTCAATAAGCGGCGACTTGATCCTTCCCTACGAGTTGCGGACGATGTGTCCTGCGGCGATTCGAGCTGGATCGCTTTCTCAGATCGCGTACGCCTAGTTTACCATGAGCATGTCCCGACGAATTTTTTCGGGGCTCGCCTTGCGAAACTAACCCTTCGAGAGAATCGGCGATCGAACAAAGTGGCTCTTGCCAACTACGGGGTAGAGGTCAATTTTGAATTTGCTGCGGGAGGCGACGGACACCTAAGTCTGAAAATCACATTATGCCGAAAAATCTAGCAGGGTAAATCGATACGGTGCCCGTCACTGTACCAAACTTGAGCACTACAAACTCCGGGACATCCTTGCTTAAGAACTAAAAAGTTCATATTCTCTCACTGTTCTCTACCCGTGAAGGTTATGGATGGATATTGCTCGATCATTTTCTCATATGTTTAAAGACAGTTCCTGGTTCTTCAAAGTTTTTCTTGGAGGATCATTCCTGGTCGGCAGTGTCGTTATTATCGGCCTGCCGTTCATCGTTGGGTATGTCGTCGAGCACATTCGGGGTATTGCCAGGCAAAATGAATCCGTTCTACCCGAGTGGAAAAATTTGCGGCATATTTATCAACAAGGTCTCGTCGTACTGCTCGCTGGGTTGGCGTATGTTGCTCTATTCATCGCATTCGTTATCGCGGTCGGCGGCATGCCCGCAACAACTCTCACTATCGTTGGCGGCGCGGTCATCTTATTTGTCTGGATGCCCCTCGTTCTGATCCAATATGCGAAAGAGCCAACGTTCTTTTCATGCTTCTCGATCCTTGAAATTGTGAAGCGATGGGCGCTCCACCCGTTTCTCTATGCTGAGGCCCTCGCAATAGGATTTCTCACAGTAGCGGCGACCGTACTCTTTGGTTGGATGTCGATGATCGTCGGCTGGCCGTTTGTCATCTTCTGGGGAATATTAGTTCAGTCACAGATCCTGGGACAGCTGGCTGCGCTGTAACGAATACTCTTCACATGACCCGATTGGATAAAAAATTAAGTTTCTTCTTCAGAAATTTCTGGGACGCTGCTCGTTACTATTCACGCGGCCTCATGGGCCGATTTATCGAGGATGATTTTCTCTTTCTCGCCTCCGGAATAGCTTTCAACGTGCTTCTTTGCATTATCCCGCTTCTGCTCCTCGTATCCGCCCTGCTCGGCGTTGTTTTGAATTCGTCCGACATGGCGATGCAGAATATCGAAAAATTCCTGACGAAGGCGCTGCCGAATCAGTCGCAGGCTGTAGAGATCAAAAACCTCACGTTTCGAATAATCAACGATCTGGTGGAGTTCAGGCAATCGATGGGAGTGTTCGGAGCGATCGTTCTCATCTATACGTCGACGTCGTTGTTCAGCTCGGTACGATCGGCGCTCCACCGGATCTATCACATCACATCGACCGCCGGCATCTTCTTAAGCCAGCTGAAGGATTTGATCCTCGTGCTTGCACTCGGGTGGCTTTTCATTTCGATCAACACGTTGAACTGGCTTTATACTCTCATTTCCCGCTACAGCGTGGAAATGTTCGGTCCCAATTTTGTTGCCATGCAGACTGGACTCCCCGATTTTCTTGCACGGCTCACTTCATTTATTCTCACCGTACTCATGGCGTTCCTTGCGTACAGGTTCATTCCGTTCTACGGCACGACAACCCGCTCGTCGCTGCTTTCAGCGATCGCAACAACCATCCTTTGGAAGATCGCAGGATTTCTATTTGCGCTCTATCTCACGACCTTCCAGCCGTTCAGAAAAGTGTACGGCGCATACGCCTTCATTCTCGTCGCGATGGTGTGGGTATATTGTTCGTGCATTGTATTTATAGTCGGAGCAGCTGTCGGCGGGCTGTACAGGGAGAGAAAAGAAATCAGCGATATTTAACTTTTTGCGCTGTTCTTTTCCTTAGAGAATGTTCGTAGAGCAATAATCCTCTAGTTTGCGAGAAAATCCTTCACCACGCTCAAAAACTCATCGTGCTTTTCTATATAATAGAAATGCCCCGCACCCTCGAACGTATGCATTTTTGCCCTCGGAATAGAGCTTCCAACCGATTCCATGACGAACGGCGAGATATAGTCATTCTCGCCGACTAATATCAACGTCTTGATCTTCAACGTTTTCAGATCATTTCGCTCGTCGAAGTCCTTCAGGTTTCCCGAGATGTCGAAATACCCTGTGCGTCCCCACATTTCAAGATAGACTTGCCACGAACGATCGGGCAGCGAGAAGTCGGGGGGAACATCTGCCGCGTAGGCGAAGTAATTCGGTATCATGATGCCCGAAAGCACAGTCCGTTCATATCCATCCGAATAACGGCCGTCGGTAAAGAGGCTGTCCTTTTCATACATCTTCACAGTTGCCGCGATCTGCCTTGGCATGAAATCTCTAAAGCTATTCAGCCATATCGAAAGGTCCGAAACTTGCGCCGTTGTACTCAATAAGATCAACCGATTAACATGCGAGGGATATTTCACGGCGTATTTCTGCGCGAGCATGCCGCCCGTTTCATGTCCGATGATGTTGAGCGCCGAAATTTTAAGGGTAGTACGGAGCGACTCAACGTCTGCGACCATGTTGTCAAGGGTGTAGAGCGCGGGGTTCTTGAATCGGTCGGAACGGCCGCAGCCCCGGGGATCTAAGTAGATCATTTGATTGGAGGAATCCAGCTCAGAAAAAACGGGGAGGAGATAATCGAAGGAATAGCCCGGGCCGCCGGGAAGCACCAACGTCGGAGAGCCGTCTCCCTCGATGCGCACGTACAATTTAACGCCCCCCTTCCCCGTAACATAACCAGTAATGACCTTATTCTTCAAGGGAAGCATTTCAGCGTTCACAGCGTCGACCTTCCCTCCACGTGAACAGCCGGCAAGCGAAACAGCAATTGCCGCAAGAATAATCGTCAGTGAGAGCATGCGCATAATAATTCTCCTACAGAGGCAGGTCATTTTTGAAATTCTATCGACCGATTGAACCCGTTCATCGCAAAATCACGATGAATGTAAACAGTTTTTCACAGAATGTAAAGAATTATTTTTTCAGCCAATCGGCGTTCAAGCGTTCAAACTCCGCCGTTGAAAACTTCGCAGCACCGTATTTTTTCCCCCCAAGCCTCTGCCGCAGCGCTTCATAGAGCGTCACGGCGCACGCGACAGAGACATTGAGGCTCTGGATCATGCCCATCATCGGAATCATGATGGTGGCATCAGCCAGCGACGCAGCGTCGTCGGAAACTCCGGCGTGTTCGTTCCCAAAGACGAGTGCAGCTTTCACCGTCAGGTCGATCGAGTAAAGATTTTGGGCCGCGTCATCCAGCCTTGTCGCGTAGATCGTGAACCCCTCGGCGCGGAGGCAGTCATAACATGCCTCTATCGAGTCGAACTTCCGCCTCTCCACCCATTTGTTCGCGCTCGAAGAGCTTTTCTTGCCGATCTTCGGAAACTTCTCCTTCGTGTACACGAGCTGCACTTCATTAATCCCGACGGCATCGGCTGAACGCAGCATCGCGCTCACGTTGTGCGGGTCATGAATATTTTCGATCACGATCGTAAGGTCGGGCTGGCGGTTCGACAATACCGAAAGTATCTTCTGTACTCTTTTCTGTGATCTCATGCGATTTCTGCCGTCCCCTCCTGTTGAGTCCCGGAAGTGGTCTCCAGCAGAATGATCGAGCCAACAACCAGAACGGCCCCCGCGATCTGGAGCGGACCCATAGTCCCCCCCAAAAAAATGAATTCTGTTGCGATTGCGACGACCGGTTCCAAAGTACTGGTGATGATCGCACGCGTCGGTGAGAGATATTGGAGCCCGAAGAAATAGAATGAATACGGGACCAAGATAGATGTCGTGGAAACGAGAGCGAAGACCCCCCAATCAGTGAAGGAGTATCCTGCCGCAAGTATCGTCTGCGGCGGCTGCACTACCATCCAGAAAAGCGTGGCAGCGCCGAGCGCGAAAACGAGCGACGACCAGACCGAATATTTTTTTGTCAGGGGTTTCCCCGCAAGATTGAATATGGCATAGGCGACCGCCGCAGCAAGTGCGAAGACGATCCCTTTGCGGTTGGCGAGGAGCAATCCGTTCAGGCCTCCGACGGCGAGAAAGATGCCCGCAGTCGAAAAGATCAAGGCCAGGAGCTTAAAGCGGGTCATTTTCTCATGTTGTATCGCGATGGCGTAGAGAGCCACCATGATCGGAGCTGAATACTGGACGACGATCGCCGTCGCCACATTCGATTCTTTGATCGCGAAATAATAAAAGTAGTTCGACCCGGCTATTCCGCACACTCCGACCAGGAAGATATGCGGCACGTCCCGGAATCTGAAACCCAGGCTGCGCGGGTTGGTGAGGAGAAAGAAAACAGCGAGTATGACGAACGCGATGGAAACGCGCGTCTGGACGATGATGAGGGGAGGATACTGGATGTTGAAGAGGTGCTTGACGATCGTGGCCGAGGCTCCCCACAACGTCGCGGCGATGGCGATGAAAAGATACCCCTTGAGCTTCTTCATGACGGGGGCAGCTCTCCCGCCTCTTCCGCCATCAAACGATAGTACTCAGCGAGGTCTTCATCCCCGAGGAGGTGGTAGAGATACGAAAGGCGGCTGCTCAGATTTTTCTTCTCACTTGCGCTGTCGAGACCTTTTTTCACAAAATCGATCAACGACTCAAGCGGCGGAATATTCAGGTCGGGATCGTAACAATCGCATGCATCGAGGTACGGGTCGGGCACGGCCGGGTTGACCGCAGCGGCCTTTTGATAATACATCAGGCTGTGTTCAAAATTGTCTTCCGAGGAAAAGACCGCTTCGAAAACGTTCGCCATCCACATGTACACATCGTACGCGTTGTGCGGGAACTCCTTGGCGAGTTTTTCGCCGAACAAGATAATCTCGTCGATGCGAAGGGAATCGTTCCAGAAAAGTTGGCGGTAGAGTTCGATATCGTCGATGTGCTGATTGATTGCCGACTCGAACGCATCAAAAATTTCGTTGAAGTTCGTGGCAGAAGAGAAGCGAAGACGTATTTCTTCACGAGAGAAATCGGACATCAGTTCCTCTAATTGAGGACTAAAATACGCAGCGTCATCGTGAAAATCAATACTGTCAGAGTGCGGCGACGCGGTACGTTTTAATCCGACGTAATCTAAACGGGGGTTACCTCCAGACCAGTCGCGGTGTCCTTCAACGCGTTCGCTCAGTCCGCGTGCCCAGGATGAACATTGTTTGGCCATCTTGAGCAGGTCCTCGACGAGTCGTTTATCTACGATTCTACGAATCGCAGATTCGTTGAACGACCCTACGGGTCATAGACCCGTAGGGAATCGTCGACCGGCATTTTCTGTCGGGACCTAGCGAAGGGCACGACAGGAATCACTTCATCAACACGATCTTTCGGACTTCTGAAAAACTTCCTGCTTCCAGGCGCACTAAATATATGCCGCTCGATAGACGCGCAGCATTCCATGTAACCGTGTATACGCCAGGGCTCATCCGTTCATTAACCAGCGTCGCAACACTTCTTCCGAGGATGTCATAGACCTTCAATGAGACGAACCGCACGTCGACGATCGAGAACTGGATACGTGTCGACGGGTTAAAGGGGTTCGGGTAGTTTTGTTGAAGACCGTAGCTGGTCGGCAGAGCGGTCTGGAGCTGATTGACCGAAAGGACAATGTCTTCACTTCCACCGGCATCAACATACCGCTGCTTGAATTCCTGCAGATACAGGTTGGCGATATGTTTGCTGTGGATGATCAGAGTATTTTCATTGTTCGCTGTCTCTGCAGCACTCGACCAATTGTGTGACCCGGTTACCACGACGTTCGTCTCCGCAGGCTTGTCCGCATCGATGACCGCGTACTTGTGATGAAGCAATCCGGTAAGACTCGCCGCTTTGAGATGGACGTCCATGCCGGCGCTCTGCAACGTTGCGAATTCGTTTCCCGTATCGGTGTTATTATCCATAACGACGTGTACTTTCGTCCCCCCGCTCATTTTAGCAATAAGCGTCTGCGCCAGATCGTCTCGCGTAAACGTATACATACAGACGTTGATCGAAGACGTCGCCGCATTCAACACGGCATTGATCTTCGAGGTGGTCTTGTCTGAAGGACTGAAATACAATTCCATCGGCATCCCGCCGATGACAAACCGGTGTGGGGTATTATCCGTCTTCCTGATACCGAAGCGGGACGCCGACTGATTTGGACTGTCACCGCTGCTTCCCCACATCTCGTTGAATTCGATCGTGTATGCTTCCGCCAATGAACGATCCTGAATCTCGATCATGTTTTGAGCGTCATCGTTCGTTCCCGGGTCGGTCGCATTCCATGAGCCCATGACCACCCAGTCGACGAGGGAGGTATCGCGATGGTCGAAAACGTAGAATTTGTTGTGCATCAACCCATTACCGGCATTGATCAAGTCATACGCGTCATCGATAACGACGATGCCGGCGTTTCTCAAGGTGCCCCATGGAGCCGTGCCTATATTATCATGTTCACCGATGACGCGGATCTTGACGCCGCGATTGTGGGCAGTGATGAGCGCCGATGCGATCGTTGCGCCGGCCGTTCCGCTGAAGCTGTACGTACACATATCGATGGAGTGCTGCGCTCTGCTGATGCGGTACAGGAGAACTTTCGACAGGTCAATCAATTGCTTAGCACTTTCGGGCTGCGCAACCGAATAGTTCACCGTCTTGTTGAAAAAAACTCCGATCGAATCGCTCGAGGTCGACCCGGTGATAAAGATCGCATCGCCTGTCGCATTGGACCCTGAGGAGTCCGTCATCGCAACTTGATAGTGATAGACGGTCGACGGTCTAAGGCTTGTCAGCGCCACGGCATGCGCCGTATCCACCGGTGAAGATATAGAATCGGTGTATGCCGACGTGATGCCGTATTTCACGACTTCAATTGACGGAGCAATGGTCGTTGATTTAATGACGACTGACGTCGGCAGAATGTTGGACTCATACGGTGCGACTTTTAAAACCGGGCCCGGATACAGAAGGACGTCCGCTGACGTCCGCGGATCGACCTCATAGTTGGCCGTATAAGGAGCGGTCACCGGGGTGCCGGGTTTGTATTGCTTGAGTATCCCGATGAGATCAAAATTGCCTGTCGGCGCCGTCCACGTGCTCGGAAGAAACGCCGCGGCGGTCCCGGTGGCATCGGTTATTGTTCCGTTCGCAGCACTGTACGTAACATTGTTGATGCGGACGAGCCTCCCTTCGTTCGGTTCCGTATAGATATCGGTATTGAAAGTCTCGTTGACATCGTGCGTAGTTACTACGAACGGGTCAGGAAGAGGGTTTCCGCTCGAGTGCAAAACATATTTTGTCGAATCCGGAGAGATTTCAATCAGACCGCGGAATTGAGTGATCGTCCCGGTAACGGTCACACTGTCGCCGACTTGATAATTGTAAGAACGGTACGGCCGGTACACGCATACGCCTCCGGTTGCGTCCTGAACAAATATATTCGTTTGTGTTGCGCTGAAATCGCCGGTGATGATCCCCGAGACCGTTACTGCTGCACCGATCTGATACGGAATTGCCGGAACGCCTTGTGAGTCGTTGATATGAAGGTCGACAATGTGAACAATTTTAATTAATGTGACGGTGACAAGCGAACCAATTTTAATCGGGGTGCCGCCGTTCAGTGCGGTCTCCACTATGAACACCGAGGTGAGCGATGTATCCGGCGCCGTGAGTGAAGAGATTGTAATTTTGCATGAGTCAGTTTGCGTAATGACTCCCTTGCCGACAAATATCGTATCTCCGGAGACAGCCGCGGTCCCGCTCGCGATGCCGCTGCCAGAGAGAGAAATGCTCGCAGCCGATTCACTCCAACCCCATCCAGCGGGAACAATGACGATCACGCTGTCGAGTGTGTTCGTACCGTCCCCCGCAATGGAAATTGTGAACGATGAAACCGATGCCGCATCCACCGTCGAGGGAGTGATGATCGCCGTGCCGGTTCCATTGCCCCCGACAACAAGGGATGGTTCGACAGGGCTTGCGCTATTCTGAGGCTGCGGAGCTGATCGCGTAACAAAATCATTTGCGTTATTGTCAGAATCGTACCCGTTCCCCGCTATCTCGTCGGCACCGCCGGCCCCCATTGTCGTTGACGTTGATGAGCTGTTCGCTTTCCTTTCGATCGATGTCGAATTGCTTGGAGCAGGCGCAGGTCCGGATCCTTCGTAACCATTCGCGGTGGTTCCAAATCCAACCTTGTCCACAAGAGACGCGCTCGCGGGATTCGCTCCGCTTAAGGCGCTCGTGCTGCTCACCAAAGCAATCTTTCCAGCGGTTGAACTTAGGGCTAAGGTTCCAACAACATCCGGCGTCGGCAAACTTACGGTCCCTCCCGTTCCGGCAGCTTCTCCAACCAAGAAGAAGCCGTGGGGAGCTATTGTTCCGGTAAGGTTGGTGACCTGCCATGACGACGTCCCTGTGGCAGAAGCATATTGAACAGACCATCCCGATACATCAACCGAAGATGAGGTAGGATTGTACAATTCTACAAAATCATTTTTGTAGGTTGATCCTGAATTTCCCCCTCCTCCGTACACTTCGCTTATGACGACGTGATTTGCAGCTTGAGCATAAACCGTCTGAGATGATGGTCCGATCAATAACATTCCGAGTAATAGAGCAACTATAATTGTCAACTTCATTGGATTTCTTCCTTTTTCAAATTCCTGGTAGATGTTTGCGTTTGATTAATATAGACAAACTCCGTTTCCAAACAAAATTGTATTTGATTACCATATTGTATCCAATTGTGCTGAGGAGAGGGGAGCAAGAGAAGGCTGTCATGCGGGCAATCCGGGAAAACTTGGGTTGGATAATTCATTGGGTCGCACTCCCTGAGAGATTATTCACGCCAGTTTATCGTTGACTTTTGAGGTAGTTTGAGTTATATTTTTAAACTTTTGAATGAACGCTCTCATGATACAGTCAATCCCGAAAATAAAGAAATGCATATCCGCTCGGAGGTTACTACGTGAAACAGTATCGCGGTAGGCTGATTCTGGTGTTAGCGGCAATTGGCCTTGCCATTTTCTTCCTTTACCCTACCTTCCAGTCGTACAGACTGAACAAACATCTCGAGACTCTCACAGGCGCCGACAGTGCCGCGTATCTCCAGACAAATGAAAAGCAATTTCGCGATGCTCGCGCAAAACGCATAAAGGTCGGCCTTGATCTGCAGGGCGGCGTCCGTGTTGTGCTGGAAGTGAATATTCTAAAGATGTTCGAAGAGCTGGCAAAGAACAAAGACGACCAGTATAACGCAATCGTCGCCGACATTGAAAAAGAGACCCAGCTTACCGAAGGGAATGTCACCGACATCTTCAAACAGAAATTCGACGAAAAACAAATACGGCTGAGCCGCTACTACGGGAGCTTGAGGGAAACAAATGATGACATCATCAAAAAGCTCCGCGACGAATCCGACAAAGCGGTTGATCGCGCTATAGAGATCGTGCGCAACCGAGTCGACCAGTACGGTGTTTCCGAACCCTCGATCCAGAAACAGGGGGCACGAAGGATCATCGTTGAACTCCCGGGTGTTTCGAAGGAAGAAGAAGTGCGGCAGCTTTTGCAGGGGACTGCGCTTCTGGAATTCAAATTGATGAAAGACCCCGACATCATCTATAAGACAATGGATGCAGTCGACAAGTATCTTGCGTCGCAGGGCTTCACCGACACGACCGCTTCGGTGGCTTCAAAAGACACGACGAGCGCCAGACAGGTCGATGCGCTCTCGGCGCTCACGGGAACCGATTCTTCTAAGTCATCCCTCCCGGGAGACAAAAACCCGGAACAATTTGCGAAAGACCATCCGTTCTTCTCGCTCGTACGTCCGAATCAAAAAGGGACGGGCGAAGGCTATGCTTCAGAGAATGACCGATTGAAAGTGGACCGTATCCTTAACCGGCCGGACGTCCAAAAACTCCTCCCCAGCGACATGGAGTTCTACTGGATGTCGAAGCCGAGTTTCACGAGTGAAGGAGTAAAGTTTTACGGTCTGCTCGGTCTAAAGAAAACGCCTGAATTGACGGGCGGCGTCATTGTCGACGCACGTGCGACGATCGACCCGAATTTCAACCAGCCCATCGTCACGATGAACATGAACAGCGAAGGTTCGCGTGATTGGGCAAGGATCACCGGGGCGAACGTCAATAAACGGATGGCCATCGTTCTTGACAACGCAGTATTTTCCGCACCTGTCATCCGCGGTAAGATTAGCGGTGGCCGTTCTGAGATCGAGGGAATGGAGAACATCGACGAAGCCCGGCTGCTTGAGATCGTTCTGAAGGCAGGCGCACTCCCCGCACCCGTTGATATCATCGAACAACGGAGCGTCGGACCTTCACTCGGTGAGGATTCGGTACACGCAGGCGTCAATTCCTTCACGTACGCCCTGATCATCACCGTCCTCTTCATGCTCTTTTATTATCGGACAGGAGGAGCCGTTGCAACGATGGCTCTGTTCATCAATATCCTCTTCGTCTTTGCAACGCTCGCTGCCTTCGGCGGAACGCTGACGCTCCCCGGTATCGCGGGGATCGTTTTGACGATCGGTATGGCCGTCGACACAAACGTCCTGATTTACGAGAGGATTCGTGAAGAAATGACGACGGGAAAGACTCTGAGTGCGGCGATCTCGGCCGGCTACTCGAAGGCGTTCAGCGCTATCTTCGATTCGCACATCACGACGTTCTTCAGCGGTGTCGTCCTCTTTCAATTCGGCACCGGACCGGTCCAGGGATTCGCACTCACGGTCATGATGGGCACGGCCGCCAACCTCTTCACCGGTATCATTATCACGCGGGTCGTATTCAATTTCATGACGTCGCGCTCAACTTCCACCATTAATTTTGGCTAATCATTGGACTCGGAGTTTTATCCATGAGGTTATTTAAGAAAACGAACATCGATTTTATGGGAAAGCGAAAGATCTGGTATTCGCTTTCAGGGCTGACCCTGTTCATCGGGCTCCTCGCGATCATCTTTAAGCCGGTAAATTACAGCATCGACTTCGTCTCAGGTACTGAGATTCTAGTCCGATTTCAGAATCCGCCGTCCATCAATGAAGTGCGGACGACGATGGACAAGATCGGACTTCCGGGCACAGAAATAAAAACGTTCGGCGCCGCCACCGACATCCTCATCCGAACGTCGGCGCAGGAACAAGGAACAACGGTCTCTGACAGAATTCATTCCGGCCTGGCTGCGCAATTTCAGGACAACAAGTTTGAAGTTCTCCGTAAGGAGAAAATAGAACCGAAAATCGGGGCTGAGCTTCGGAGAAACGCGGTCTACGCGGTCCTTGCCGTTCTCGTCATCATCCTGATCTACATCGGCTTCCGGTTCAAATTCATTTACGGGGTCGCTGCCGTCGTTGCGCTCTTTCACGACGTGCTGCTGACACTTGGGCTTGTCATTCTGTTTAACGGCGTCTCTTCGCACCTGAATCTCGAGATATCTCAGAACCTTATGGCGGCCTTCCTGACTCTGATCGGGTTTTCAACGAGCGACACCGTTATTGTTTTCGATAGGATACGGGAAAACCTGAAGATCTACCGGAGTGAGACACTGTTCACCGTCATGAACAAGTCCATTAACGAGACCTTGAGCAGAACGGTCATCACGAGCGGAACGGTGATCATGGTGTTGGTAGTGCTGATCATATTCGGCGGAGAAGTGAACCGCGGGTTTGCATTTACGTTCTTAATTGGAACAATCACCGGCACGTACTCATCGATTTATGTGGCGAGCGCCATCGTTCTCGACTACACGCGGTACAAAAATCTCAAAGCCCATCAGGTCTAAGGAAGACGGCGTTCCTTTCAGGCTTTTTTTAGGGAGATAGAAGTAATGAAATTCGCTACGAAAGAATCATCAGGCGTCATAGTGATAACGCTTGAAGGTAATGTCCTCGGCGGCCCCGACGCGACGGAATTGAACAATACCCTCCACAAACTCATTGATGCGAAGAAGAAAAAGATCGTTGTCGACCTCAAAGGCGTTTCCACGATGAACAGCTCGGGACTCGGCATGCTCATCGGCGGCGTGACAACAATGCGAAATGTGAAGGGCGACCTTAAGCTCGCAGGCGCTTCAGAAAAGATCCTCAAGCTATTGGAGGTGACAAAATTACTTTCCGTATTCGAACACTTCGACACCGTAAAGAAAGCCGTCGAAAGCTTCCAATAAATCCCATGTAAAATAGAAAAGGCCTCTTGTCACAACAAGATGCCTTTTCTATTTTCCCGCCAGCCGTCTCCCGTTCTCCATCCAATCAATTTCTTATCGATCGATAGATGCCTATTCCCGCTACGCAAGTAATAATCTAGCAACAATCATGAGAAACAGGAGAACATTCAGTGTCATAGTCACAATTGATTTGAGAAAAGGATAGATCATTCCGCAATAGACAAGAAGGCTCACACACGCAACGCCCACGGCTCAATCGCCCTTAATCCTCTAAAGACGATCATTTGCACTGCGCCGCAGGTGATGAGAATATGACCGTCCATGAGCGAGCGAAGGAGATCACGGTCATATCGTTTGCCGTGATCCGAAAGCAGAATAAAGATATCGTGAAGAACCCCATTGATGAAGACCCACGCTCCGACGCAGAACGCTGCAGTCGGCAAATACTGTATCAACTCTCTCATCCACAAACGAACTTTCTGGTCACTCACTTGGACAATCGACCGGCATACATCAAGCTGCAATCTGCCTCGTAAAAGCGACATCCGCATCGCCGTGCAACATGTTCTGTGCGGATTCCATCCTATTTCGTAAATCTCTTCTCCACGTCAGCAATTTTGTCTACACGCTTCTTGTGTCTCCCTCCTCCGAACCAGGTATCGAGCCACACTTTTACGACCGACTTGATAAGCTCTGGTCCAAGAACTTTTGCGCCGAGGGTGAGCACGTTTGCGTCGTTATGTTCCCGGCTGCTCTGTGCTACGAATTCATTGAAGCACGCCGCCGCCCTGACACCGGGAACTTTATTGCAGACGATCGACGATGCCACTCCCGTGGCATCGATCATGATCCCTCTCCACGCCTCCCCCTTCGCAACAACCCGCGCTACGGCGTATGCATAGTCGGGATAATCGCAGGCTTCTTCCGAATTTGTTCCGATATCAAGCAGCCGATACCCAAGATCGCTCAAGTATTTTTTCAACATTTCTTTCGTCTGATAGCCGCCATGGTCGCTCCCGATCACGATGAGGTTCGATCCTACGTTCGTCGAAGAGATCGCTGAATCGGTGTAGGACTCCGTCGGCTTCGGTTTGCGGACTTGCTCCGGAGATTCTGCAACGTCGGTGAATTCAATGTTCAGTTCTCGCGCTTTGTCTTTCGCCGAGGGGGTGATCACCGTATTGCTGCCGGCAAAGACACTTTTCTTCCCCTGCTTCGCTGCATTAACGATGTCACGTTCTGTGAGAATAGTTTTTGCCATGGACGGAATTTATTTTCTAAAACAACCCGGGTGTAAGAGACTTGCCACAAAGACACCAAGAGAAGAAATCTCGGTTCGTATCACCACTAATAAAAAGTCGTAGTCTCCTCGGAGACTTTGTGACCTGGTGGCAACATTAGCTAGCGTTGTACGAGTCACAATAACTTACTTCACGTACTCGTCGTCTCCCCATTCTATCACTTCGAGCTTCACGTTCGCAGTGCCGGTATCCTTCATCCCCAGCTGCGTCGCCGCGGCCACCGAGAGATCGATAATGCGTTCTAATTTGAAAGGACCCCGGTCATTGATGCGAACGATGATGGACCGTTTATTGTCAATATTTGTGACACGGACTTTTGTATTGAACGGCAATGATCGATGAGCGGCGGTCATCTTGTACATGTCATATGTCTCGCCGTTGGCCGTCTTTTTTCCGTTAAAATCGTCGGCGTAGTATGAAGCAATGCCCTCCATCGTTTTCAGCGATTTCGCATCTCCGCCGGCATGAGACGTCGGTCCGGCGGATCGGTCGCGCGTGAACCGGGGCGAAGATGCGCAACCCGAGTCAAGGAGCATAACAATGAAAACAACAGCGATCCCGCAATGAACGATCAGCACTCTAGTATGTTGCAGGAGAGAAAGTCTCACGTTCATTGTTATGGTGGATATTCGGAAACGATCGCTCTACAGATAATCGTTCATCTGCTTGCGGCGGATATGATCGACGATTTCTTTCACATCCTGCGACGAGCCCCGCTTGCAAATCAACAGCGCGTCCCCCGTGTTGATAACGATAAGATCGTCGACGCCGACCGTCGCCACCAATTTATCGCCGGCATGTATATACGAATTCTTCGTATTGTACGAGATAACCTTGCCATGGACGGAATTACCGTGTTCATCTTTCGCCGATAAACGGTACACTTCATCCCATGAACCGACGTCACTCCACCCAAAGCTTCCGCGAATCACATAGGTGTTCGTCGCTTTTTCCATCACGCCGTAGTCGATCGAGATACCCCGGATCAACCCGTAGGCAAGTTCGAGGCTTTCTTCAAGGAGTGGCGTGCCAAGGGAAGGTTCGATGCTCATGAGGTGATCGTAGAGTTCGGGGAGCGATCTCTTGATCTCTTTGAGGATGACATCTGCCCGCCAGATAAATATGCCGCTGTTCCAGAAGAAATCCCCGCTCTCGACAAATTTCTGGGCTGTGGCCAGGTTCGGTTTTTCCGCAAATGTTTTGACCTTGAAGACCCCGGCCGGCAGAGATCTCTTCGTGTCCCCATCATCGTCGACAATTTGTATGTACCCGTATCCCGTCTCAGGGTGAGTCGGTTGAATTCCGATCGTGATCAACGAAGAATTCTTGTGCGCGACATCGACACCGACTTCCAGCACCCTGCGAAATTCTTTCTCATCGCCGACGATATGATCGGAAGGCAGCACAATGATCACTCCCTCGGGGTCCAGCCGGCGTACATACATAGCGGCCAGACCAATGCACGGGGCCGTATTCCTGCCGATCGGCTCCCCCACAATATTTTCCACAAGAAGTCCGGGAAGCTGCTTGATGACGACATTCTTCTGCACCTTGTTCGTTACGACAAAAATATTCTCCGGCGCAACAAAACCATTGAGCCGTTCGACGGCATTCTGGATCATCGTACGCCCGCCGACAATTTCCATCAACTGCTTCGGCGACCGCTCGCGGCTTCGCGGCCAGAATCGTGAACCAACTCCGCCCGCCATGATCACTGCGTAGATATTAGCCTTTCCCACGTTTCACCTCTATGGTTTGAGCGAGTGTTCGGGGTCCTGTAATATTTGATTGATGCTTTGGAGAAGAGCCGCACCGTTGGAGCGTTCGACGAGGGCCATCGATAGCCGCTCTCCTACATCACGCATTATTTCGGCTACCCGCGAATCCTGCGCTGAACCCGATGAATCCACGTACTGGATGAATTTTATCACCGATTGAAAGAACTCGAGAATTTCTTTCTTTCCCTGGGCGCGAGCCATCTCCGTCGAACTCTTCGCGATCATCGCGAGAACTGCAAAAACGCTCTTTCGTTCTTACGGGCTTTTCTCGCCGAGTTTTGATACAATTTCTGTGAAACGTTGAAACCCAAGCAAAAGATTCTGATCCAGCAGTTCGGACAATGCAGGCGGCTCTTTCACCGGCTCGGGCGCGGCCTCTGCCTGGGTTTGCGGCTCTAAGGCTCCGGATAATTCTTCCCCGGTGTCTATACGTAATTCTGCGAAAGGCCGTTCTTCAACATTCAAC
>Ga0265318_10000852_pt1 | contig 20054 bp, 23 predicted proteins | sample 4821metaG_FD_192431 | JGI IMG/M metagenome (GOLD analysis project Ga0265318, IMG submission 192431) | Rhizosphere microbial communities from Carex aquatilis grown in University of Washington, Seatle, WA, United States - 4-8-21 metaG | ecosystem: Host-associated > Plants > Roots > Rhizosphere >... | reverse complement strand
GCGTGGAACGCATGGTCCCGTAATCCCGCGGACGAATGCGAAGATGTCTGTCCGCTGCTTCTTGATTGGGCTCGCGGCTGTTCGCCGGAGCTTCGAAACCCGAAAAAGGCCTGCGGACAGCGTCCCTCTGCGGGCCTTTTCGTCAGGTGAGGCTTCCTTCCGCGACGTGCTCGCGATGCACGCGGCGTTCGCGCCACACGATATAGAGGCCGGCGACGATCACCACGCCCGCGCCGGCAAGCACGATGCGCTCCGGGATCTCGGCGAAGAAGAGGTAGCCGAGCGCCACGGCCCACACCATCGCCGCGTAGTCGAACGAGGCCAGCAGCGACGGCTCGGCGTAACGGTAGCAATAGGTCATGCAGAGCTGGCCTACGCCGCCCATCAACCCGCAAAGGACGAGCAGGCCCGTCTGCTCCCAATCGAGCGGCTTGAACCACCACAGCATGGACACGGCGCCCGCGCTCGCGCAGACGACCATGAAATAGAACACGATCGCCTCGCTGGTCTCGGTCGCGCTCATGTGGCGGATGAAGACGACGACGAAGGCCGACAGCAGGGCGCCGGTGAGCGCCGCGCCCGCGCCGACGGCCGAACTGGCATGAGTGCCGAACACGCCATGCGGCTCGGCCATCAGGAGCACGCCTGCGAAGCCGATCACGACCGCGAGCGCGCGGTGCGGTCCGACCTTCTCGTTCAGGAGCAGCGCCGCCAGGACGGTCGCGAAGATCGGCATCACGAAACTGAACGCGGTGACGTCGGCCAGCGGCAGGCGCGTCACCGCGAAGAAGTTCAGGAACATGCCGGCGGTGCCGGCGATGGAGCGGCGCAGGTGCAGCCAGGGATGCCCGGTCCGCACCGCCGCCAGGGGATTGCTCCCGTGGAACGCGAACAGGACGGTAGGGATGAGCGCGAAGAAGCCGCGGAAGAACACGACCTCGCCCACCGGCACGTCTCCCGCCAGCCGGATCAGCACGTACATCACCGAGAAGGTGAGCGTGGCCGCGAGCTTGAGCAGGATACCGAGGGTGACGGGTTTCACGGGCGAGCGAGTCGGACGGTGCGGCGATTGTTGTTACGCCAGTGCGCGCGCTGTGTCGAAGCATGGCGGCCATGCATTTCGACCTAGCGGCACGTCGCCCTTCGAGGCTCGCTACGCTCGCGCCTCAGGGTGACGTGCCTACAGCAACAACAAGCTCGTCATCCTGAGGTGCGAGCCGAAGGCGAGCCTCGAAGGATGACCCATCAGGATGCGCTCAACCCAAACACCCCCGCAACGACGCCGCGATCGCGTCGAGCAGCTTGGGGTAGAGCTCCGGCCCCGGCGCAAGCTCCGCGCCCAGGGGATCGAGCTGGCCTATGCGCGCAGAACTGCCCTCGACCAGCGTCCGGATCAGCGCGGGCGGGAATTGCGGCTCGCGGAAGATGCAGACGACGCTCCTCGTGCGGATGGCGTCGCGCAACGCGGAGACCCGCCTGGGCCCCACGGGCCGGTCCGGCGCGACGGTGACCGCGCCCACGGGCGACAGTGCGAACCGCCGCTCGAAATACTGATAGGCGTCGTGGAAGACGATGTACGGCCGGCCGCGCAGCGGCGCGAGCTTCGCGGCGAGGTCCTTCTCCTGCGCCTTCAGCCGGGCGATCTCCTTGCGTCCGTTGGCGGCATAGAGCGCGGCATGCGCCGGATCCGCTTTCGACAGGGAGGCGGTGATCGCGGCCGTCATCGCCACGGCGTTTTCCGGATCGAGCCAGATGTGAGGATCGGGTGCCGTCTCGGTGACGGACTGGATATCGTCCCACAAGCCTCCCCAGCGGGCGGGCAGGCGCTGCACGCCGGGCGCCGTCTCCAGCACCACGACGCTGCCATGCGCCAGCGTCGCGAGCGGACGGGTGAGATAGGTCTCCAGATCCGGGCCGACCTCGAAGACGACGTCGGCCGCGCCGAGCTTCGCGGCGTCCGATGGCTTCAGAGCGTAGGAATGCTCGGACTGCGCGCCCTGGATGAGCAGGTCGGGCGCCCCCGCGCCCGCCATCACGGCCGCGACCAGCGAATGGATCGGCTTGATGGTCGCGAGCACCTTGGGCGCGGCATGCACGGGAAGCGCGGCCAGGATGACGCAGAGGGCCGTGGCCAGGGCGCTGCGCACTGCTAGTCTCCGTCCATGTTCGACGCCACAAGACCTCCGGAATTCGCCGATGTCGAGGCCGCTGCCGCCCGCATCGCGCCTCACGCCGTCGAGACACCGCTGTTCGAGAGCCGCGCGCTCAACGAGACGCTCGGCGCCCGTGTGTTTCTCAAACCCGAATCCCTGCAGCGGACGGGCTCGTTCAAGTTCCGCGGCGCCTATAACCGCATCAGCCTGATCCCCGAAAGCGAGCGCCGCGGCGGCGTGGTCGCGTTCTCCTCCGGCAATCACGCCCAGGGCGTGGCCGCCGCGGCGCGGATCTTCGCCATCCCTGCCGTCATCGTCATGCCCAAGGACGCGCCGCGCGCGAAGATCGAAGGCACCAAGGCCTATGGCGCCGAGGTCCAATTCTACGACCGCGTGAGCGACGACCGCGAAGCCATCGCGGCGCGCATCTGCGACGAACGCCGCGCGACGCTGGTGCGTCCGTTCGACGATGCCGGCGTGGTGGCGGGGCAGGGGACGATCGGGCTCGAGATCGCGCGCCAGGCGCCGGTCAAGCTCGACACGGTCTTCGTGCCCTGCAGCGGCGGTGGCGTGGCGAGCGGCATCGCGCTCGCGCTTTCGGGCGCGAGCCCCGGGACCAGGGTCGTGAGCGTCGAGCCGGAGGATTTCGACGGGATGCGCCGCTCGCTTCTGGCCGGCGAGCGGTCGGCGTCGCCGGGCGGCCCCCTGTCGATTGCCGATGCCCTGATGGCGCCGATCCCTGGGAAGGTGCCCTTCGCACTCGCAAAAAGATGGATCGCCGAGGGACTGACCGTCAGCGACAAGGATCTGGCGCGGGCCGTGGCCTACGCCGCCGGGACGCTGAAATTAATCATAGAACCCGGCGGAACGGCTGGGCTCGCGGCTCTCCTCGCCGGCAGGTCGGCCGTACACGGAAAAATTGTGGCGGTGGTGCTGACCGGGGGTAATTGCGACCTCGAGACGGTCGCGGAATGCATCGCTGCGGCGGCGCGAGATTGAAAGTTTCGTGACGGCGCGCGCGCGGTTACCAATTCGGCACAATCGCTTTCCAACCAGCCCGGTTTTCGCTACATTGAAGAAAATAAAGTGCAACTGGGTTGGGGTGACATGGTTGACGGGGGATACGGCTCGCGCCGTTACGCGAAACTTGGCGCCATTCTGGCTGTGACGCTGACGCTGGTGGGTTGCGGCGGCATGGAATTGCTGCCCCACCGTACCGATCTTTCCGAGGATCAGAGCTTCAAGAACTACTCCGACGTCGTGCTCGCCTATCAGAGCATCGTGCCCGGACAGACGCGCGAGGCCGATCTCGCCAAGATCGGCTTCGACGTCACGGTTCAGCCGAACGCGGAGGCGATCTCCTATCTCGGCGTCGTCGAGCGCTTCATGCCGCGCGATTCCATCAAGTTCGACCGGCTGGCCAAGCCCGTACAGGCCTGCATCGAGGCGCAGGAGCGCTGCTCGGCCTACGTCTTCCGTCCCTCTCGGCTCGAGCAGCAGCGCACGGGCAGCATCTTCCTCGACCTGATGGGCTTTGAGCGCACCACGATCGACCACGGGTGGGCGGCGGAAGTCGTGCTCCTGATGCAGGACGGCCACGTCGCCTACAAGGTGATGTCCGGCAAGCCGCATATCGAGGGCTATCACGACGACATCCAGCCGCTCGGTCCGTTCCAGGACCTGGGCGACCAGGCGCTGCACGTCTCGGGTAGGTTCCTGTAATCACTTCCTCTCCCCTCGTGGGAGAGGACGCAAAATCTTACGTTTAGCGGAGCGCAGCGTAGCTAAGCGTTAGATTTTGCTGGTGAGGGGGACGTGGTTCGGACCACCTGCACTCACCCCTCACCTGAAAAATCAAGGGCTTGGTCTTCGCTTCGCTCAGCCCAAACCCATGATTTTTCTTCCTCTCCCACAAGGGGAGAGGAAAGTCTATCTCGGCGCCAAAACCATCATCATCTGGCGGCCTTCCATCTTGGGATACTGCTCCAGCTTCGCGAAGGTCTCGGTGTCCTTCTGGATGCGGGTGAGCAGCGCCATGCCCAGATGCTGGTGCGCCATCTCGCGGCCGCGGAAGCGCAGCGTGACCTTGACCTTGTCGCCTTCGCCGAAGAAGCGCGCCATCGCCTTCATCTTCGTGTCGTAGTCGTGGTCGTCGATGGTCGGGCGCATCTTGATCTCCTTGATCTCGATGACCTTCTGCTTCTTGCGCGCCTCGTTGGCTTTCTTCTGCTGCTCGTATTTGAACTTGCCGTAGTCCATCAGTTTGACCACGGGAGGCTTTGCCTCGGGCGAGACCTCGACAAGGTCGAAGCCCTTCTCCTCCGCGATGGCGCGGCCCTCGTCGATCCCGACCTCTCCGTATTTATGACCGTCGTCGCCGATCAAAAGGATGGTGCGGGAGAAGATTTCCTCGTTGACGCGCGGACCGTCCTTGGCGGGCGGCGGCGCGTTGCCGGCTGCAAAACGTCTGGGGACTATGACTCTCTCCTTTGCTAGGCCCGCACGAACGCCCGTTCGCTCCGCGAGGACTTGGCCCGGCCTCGCGAAACGTTGTCACGGTTCATGGGCAGAGCGGGTGTCCTCGGGCTGGGCGGTCGCGGGGCGACCGTCTATGGCGCAGAGAATAGGGCGGAAACCGCGATTCGCAAGCCCTATTCGGGTGCATCCTTGCGGGATTCCGCCTCGTCCTTGATGCGTTTTATGAAAGTTTCCAGCGGCATCGCCCCCAGATCCTTGCCCGAGCGCAGGCGGACGGCGACTTTGCCCTCCGCCGCCTCGCGCTCGCCGATGACGAGCATGTAGGGGATCTTCTGCAGCTGGGCGTCGCGGATCTTCTTCTGCATGCGCTCGGACGACCAGTCGACGTCGACGCGCAGGCCCGCCGTGCCGTTCACGACGGGGGTGTCGAACAGGGCCTTGCGGACCTTTTCGGCGTAGTCGTTGACCTTCTCGCTGATCGGCACGACGCGCGCCTGGATGGGCGCGAGCCAAGTCGGGAACGCGCCCGCATAGTGCTCGATCAGGAACGCGGTGAAGCGCTCATGCGTGCCGAGCGGCGCGCGATGGATGACGTAGACCGGATGCTCGCCCCCGTCCTCGCCGATGTATTTGAGATCGAAGGTCTCGGTCGCCAGGAAGTCGAGCTGGTTGGTCGAGATCGTGTACTCGGTGCCGATCGCCGATCTGATCATGAAATCGATCTTGGGACCGTAGAACGCCGCCTCGCCCTTGCCTTCGATGTATTTGTAGCCGGACTCGTTCATCGCCTGCTTGATGATGTCCAGCGCGGTGATCCATTTCTCCGGCGCGTCGACATATTTGTCGAGCTTGTTCATGTCCGGCAGCGACAGGCGCATGTAGTACTCCTTGATGCCCATCAGTTCGTAGTAGCGGGCATGCAAATGGAGCACGCGGATGAACTCGTCCTTCGCCTGGTCGTAGCGGCAGTAGATATGCGCGTCGTTCATGCAGAAGCCGCGCACGCGCATCAGGCCAGAAAGTCCGCCCGAAGCCTCGTAACGGTAGTCCTGGCCGTATTCGGCGATGCGCACCGGAAGCTCGCGATAGGAATGCCTGGTCGCACCGTAGATGAGATGATGGTGCGGGCAGTTCATTGGCCGCAGGTAGTAGTTCTCGCCGTCGATGTCGAGCGGCGCGTACATGCCCTCGTTGTAATAGGGCAGGTGGCGCGAACGGTAATAGAGCGCCTCCTTGGCGATGTGCGGCGAGGCCACGCGGCGATAGCCTTCCTTGCGCTCTTCCTGCAGCGCCAGGAACTCGAGCTCCTGGCGGATCACCATGCCGTTGGGCATCCACAAGGGCAGGCCCGCGCCGACGTCGGGCGAGAAGGTGAAGAGCTCAAGCTCTCTGCCGAGCTTGCGGTGGTCGCGTTTCTCCTGCTCCTCCAGTTGGAGGAGATGGGCGTCGAGCTCCTTGCCGTCGCGCCACGCGGTGCCGTAGATGCGCTGAAGCTGCGCGTTCTTCGCGTCGCCGCGCCAATAGGCGCCCGCGATCTTGGTGAGCTTGAACGCGTCGCCGATCTTGCCCGTGCTCGCGAAATGCGGGCCGCGGCAGAGATCGTGCCAATCGCCGTGCCAATAGATCGAGACATCCTCGCCGGCCGGGATGCTTTCGATCAGCTCGGCCTTGTAGCTCTCGCCCATGCCTTTGAAGTGCGCCACCGCCTTGTCGCGCGGCCACACTTCGCGTCTGGTCGGAAGATCGCGCTTGATGATCTCGCGCATCTTCTCTTCGATCTTGGGCAGGTCCTCCGGGGTGAACGGGGTCTCGCGCGCGAAGTCGTAGTAGAAGCCGTCCTCGATCGCGGGGCCGATGGTCACCTGGGTGCCGGGGAACAGCTCCTGCACCGCCATGGCCAGCACATGCGCCATGTCGTGGCGGATCAGCTCCAGCGCCTCGGGGTCCTTCTTGGTGACGATGCGGATCTTGGCGTCGTGTTCGATGGGACGGAACAGGTCCCATTGCTTGCCGTCGACCTCCAGGATCAGGGCGGCCTTGGCCAAGCCCGGCCCGATCGCCGCCGCGATCTCGGCCCCGGTCACGCCGCGCGTGAACGTCATCGCCTTGCCGTCGGGCAGGGTGATGGTCACGTTGGCGCTGGAAGCGGGGGCGGACACGGCATTCTCCTTTGTGGCGTAAAATCGTGGGGACCATCCCTACCGACCCCCTGAAAGTCAAGGGAACGGTCACTTTTCCGCGCGGGCGTTGAACTGGTGGGCCTTCAGGATCATTATCTTTCCCGCGAGGGGTCGCGAAGCTTCGGAGACGAACGATGAGAATCTTGGTTTCAGCGCTGACGGCGGCGGCCATCGCCGCGGGCGCAGTGGCGCCTGCCGCGGCGGCGCCGGTGTGCCTGACATCCTATCTGATCGACCACACCAGCGTTCAGAAGGACAACCAGACGATCCTGTTCTACATGAAGGACGGCAAGGTCTTCGCCAACACGCTCATGTCGGCGTGCCCGAGCCTGCACTTCCACGGCTATGTGATGAACATCCCCGGCGGCAACGAGACGATCTGCTCCAATCAGCAGAGCATCCGCGTGCTGGTGACGAACGAAGTGTGCCAGATGGGCGCGTTCACGCCCTACACGCCCGCGGCGAAGGTGCAGGACAAGTCCTGAGCCGCGCTTTCGGGGCTTGAGATGCGAAGGGCCGGAGTGATCCTCCGGCCCGGGACGCTCTCAAAAAATTCATCCGATGAACAACATGGCATAGAGCCATGCCAACAAAGATAGAAAAGCCGCACTGACGGCACCGCAGAGTGCCCATGTGAGAGCTTTTGCGAGTCCTCGCCCGGCTTCATCTGAGAACCCTTCGACAAATTTGTCCTTCGCCGTTTCCCAACGGGAGTGCGAAGGGCCTACCAGCCGCCCCTGGATGGCATTCAGCTTCTCAACAGCATCAAGGATTGGACTAGGATCTGGGGTCGGATTTGCGAAATGCACCTTCAAATCGATGACTATCCGGTCGAGGGACGTCAAATCCGCACTTCCGATGGTTGTCTGCTCGGGAGCCTCGAGGTTCTCATCAAAGATGGATTCCGGCGGATGGTTGTGGCCGATTGAGGATCGGATATCTCGATATCGCTCCAACTCCGCCTCAAGGTGCGCAACGCTCTTTGCACTCTCGATGCGCGCGGCAATTTCGCTCTCGCTGCCGAAGACGGGTTTCCGTCCCGCCGCAATCGATCGTGATACCGCTGAGAGCCGCTCTCTTGGTTCAGGATAGTGCGGGCGGAGTGTGGTTTCCCGTAGGTATTCAATTGTTTTTATTGTTCTTTCTGGATTCCGTAGGCGCGCAAGAGCTTGAAGGGACTCATCGCGCAGGAGCTCGGACGAAAACGCTAGCCCTCCACGATCGAGAAAAGCGACCGCCCCGTCCACCAATGCAGTCAGATCGGCGAGCGCGGTGAGGTCGGACACCTTCGTGGCGCTGATGTTCAGTGTCTGGAGCGCCGTCAATCCTGCGAGCGGCGAAATATCTTCGACTTCTGTGTTTTCGACAATGATCGATCTGAGGGTGTCGATTTTGGCTAGAGGCGTGAGATCCACGACTCGTGTTCCGGCCAAGTTGAGGAAGCGCAGGGAAGGGATTTTCGCCAGCGGCTCAAGGTTCGAAATGGATGTATCGTTCAGGTGAAGAGACCGGATATCTTTTAGATCCGCAAGCTCCGCGAAATTCGAGATGGCGGTGCTTTTGAGATAGAGCAGGTGCAACCCCTGCATCTGGGCGAGAGCAGCGAGACTTGTGACTTTGGTACGGCTGATGCTCAGGCGCTGAAGCCTGGAAAGCCCGGATAGAGGCGAAAGATCGGACACCCATGTATGGGAGAGATAGAGCCGCTCCAGGGCTGACAAAGCTGACAGCGGAGCCAAGTCGGTGATCCGCGTCTCGACTAAACCCAGCGTCCGCAAGTGCCTCAAGTCTGCAATGGGCGACAAGCCAGAGATTTTCGCGCCCGTCAAATCGAGGAATTCCAATTTGCTCAATACGGAAAGGGGGGAAAGATCGATGGGGGAGCCGTAATTTATCGTCAAAGCATTGAGGTTTGTGAGTCTTGCCACCTGCTCTATGTCGGACACTTCCGTCTGAAGAAGAAAAAGGGAGCGGACACTAGGTAGATCATCGAGCGGCGGTATTTGGACCAGTCCCGATATCGAGAGATCGAGTTGCTCTTCTCCCGTTTGCTTGGCTGCGGCAATTCTCCGTTTAGCCTCAATAAGAGCTTCGTCACTTGACAATTTCATTGTGGGATCGCCGCTGCCGCCGGCTGAATCCATAGCATTCAGAATGCGGATAAACAAAAGGGGCCGGATTGGCCGGCCCCTTTTTTCCATTGGAATGTCTATTTCCGCGCCAGGATCTCGATGTTGACCGAGTACTTGCTCGCCGCGCTGCAGACCATGTTCAGGTTGCGGATGTTGCGGTTGCCGCCCGGCAGGTCGACGACCTTGACGCGGCCCTGGTCCAGGCGCCCGACGTCGAGCATGGCGGTCGAGCCGTTGCCGAACGTCACCCGCACGCGGCCGCAGCGCGCGTCGTCGTTGACTGCGCGGAAGCCCAGGCGGTCGACGTTGCGCCCGGCCCAGCCGGCGAAGGTCTGCTCGCTGTCGCGGCGGCCGTCGAAGCTCTCGCGGCCGAGCGTGACCCAGGCGTTGGCGTCATAGCCATTGTTGGGCGCCGCCCAATGGAACATGTGCGACCAGAACAGCGCCCAGTCCGGGCTGCGCATCCATTCGTCCTTGTAGCGGCCCACCTCGGCGGCGAGATAGATCTTGGCGCCGCCGCGCGCGTCGGAGCGGCAGGTGAACGACACGTCGCGCACCCGGCGCGTGCCGCCGCGCAGATCGACCTCGACGGGCCTGTCCTCGCGCAGCATCCCTGAGAACACGTCCTGCTTCGAGCCGTCGGCGAAATGCGCGACGATCTTGGCACACGCCACGTCGTTGCCGTCGGCAACGAGGCGCAGGCCTTCCATGCCGCCGCCGAAGCGCGTCCAGGCGGTGTCCTTGTCCATGCGATAGCCGACATCGACGCTGCCCAGGCGGACATAGTCGGCCAGCGCGGGTGCTGCCAATCCAACGGTTGCCGCAAACGCGGCCGTGGCCAGCAAGGTGGAGCGTTTCATTGCCTGTTCCTCTTCCCAATGGTTCCTGCCCGGCAACGCCGCGCGGGTTCGTTGCCGCAGGTTTTGGGGGAGGCAACATGTACTGAACATGAAGCAGGCTTGTTGGTTCCGTTCATCTTGCACGGAACCAGGGATTTGGCGGGATCAGTCGGCCGTGAAACGGGCGAAGGAGGCAAGATGAAGCACGACGACCGTCGGATCCGTGCTGTCGCATTTGAAGCTTATCTTGCGCAGCTTGGCGCCGCCCGACGGCAGGTCCACGGCGGTCATGTGGTTTGCTTTCAACGGCGGGATCTCGAGCATCTGGGTCTGGCCATCTTGCAGGGAAAGCTCCGCAGCCTTGCAGGTCGCGTCGCTGTCAACCGGCATCAGGGCGATGCTCGTGACCTTGTGAGGGTCGCTCACCAGCACCGTGCCTCTGCCTTTGCTTTTGTCATTGCTCAGCCTAAACCATCCCTTGGCTCCGTTCTTGTCGTCGGTTCCGCCCTTGTCGCGTCTCACGACGATACGCAGGTCGGAGGGATGATCGGCATGACACGGCAGGATCATGGTGGACGGCGCGCCGGCATCCGCCGGGAGCTTCACATATGCCACCATGCCGGCCTGAATCGTTGGCCCCGCGATTTGCAGCGTGCCGTTTGGATAGGTGACGACGACGTCCTTGCAGAAGACGGTTTCTTTCGGGGCGAAAAGCCCGATCTCCGCCGGCTTGCGGCCTTCGAAGCCGCTGAAGATTTCCGGATAGCGCGGCAGGTCCGAGAGGGGGATGTTTCCGATCACCTGCCATCGAGCGGGGTTGTTGCGTTCCTCGTGCATGGGAATGCCCGCGGCAATGGCGGGCAACGGCGCCATGCAGGCGGCGATCAGGATCAACATGCGCTTCATGGCGGCCTCCCCTTTAAGAGGAGGCTACCATGAGCGCGTGGGACTATGGGAGTTGTGCCCCACCTGTGGTTGCGCGGGTCAGTTCCGCCGGTTTGCCGCGAGCCGCGTCGAGCCGCCGGTGATCATCTCACCGCTCGCGGATTCGGTCTCACAGGCCGCGTAGCCTTCGGTATCCACCCTCTGGGTGGAGATGAAGGAGGCGAGCGAGCGCTGGCCGTCGGGATTGAGCGCCGTGTCGAACGCCGTGTTGGCCGCGGAGCAATAGGCCTGCATTCCGTGCAGCCCGCTCAGCGAGAAGTCATTGGCGAGCGCCGTCTTGTAGGCGTGATACGCGCTCGAGCCGCCATGGCCGTGTTGGAAATAGCCGAGCAGCGTCGCGTCCTCGTCCTGCAGCTCGTGCTGATACGACACCACGAACCGGTTGTAGAGGCCGACATCGTTGCAGTAGAGCGCCGCCACCATGAGCTCCTGCTGCATCGCCGCCGTCTTCAGCGCCAGCGCCTCGCCCGGCTTGGCGCACGACCCCGCAGCCCAGCTCTGTCCCGCCATCGCGACGAGCGCCAGCACGCTCGCCGCCGTCTTCATCATCGTCCTCATTGTCCCACTCCTCGTTGTTGCCCCAGTCCGCTTTCTCAAGATGCGTCGGCGCGCGTGCAGCGGCCCGCGGGCGGATCGGCCCGGTCGAGATGCGCCACGATGCTGCCGTTGCCGCCGCTGCATGCGACCCAGCGGAAGTCCCGTTCCGCGTCGGCAGATTTGATGTTGGTGTCCGTGAGCAGGAGCACGTATCCGTTCGCGCTCACCGCCCCGCTCTTGGCGCCCGCGCCGCAATCGGCGACCGGATCGCTCGACTTCTGCAGACAATAGGCGAACTGCACGCCATAGGCGCAGCGGTTGCGGAAGCCGACGTTTGCGCCGTCGCTCTCGATCGTGAGGCAGTCCGACGCGCCGTGTCCGTCGGGAACCGCCGTTGCCAGAGTCACCTGCGCGGGCGCGGGCGGCGCGCCTGGTTGCGTGACGGGCGCGGCCGGCTGGACCGTTGCGGCTGGGGGGGAGATAGCCGCAAGCGGTGCCGCGACGGCAGCGTCGATCGTGTGCACATCAGATGTGCGCACGGCGACTTGCGTCAATCCGGCCGCGCCCGAACTCGTGACAGAACTCGTGCCAGCGCCGCCCTTGTACATCCCGATCTTGTAGGGACCCTGGGCGGGCGGCGGTGTCGTCTGTTTCCTGGCGATGTGAGTGGCCACTGGCGTGCAGCTCTGTGCGGGCCGCGCCGCCTTCTTGGAATGATCCGCGACGCCAAGCCGTTCGGCATAGGCGGCAAGTGCTGCCTGCTTCTCGCTCGCGCTGAAGGCGTGACCGGCCGGATACCAGGCGAAACAGCTCGCCTCGCCGCCGGCCGCATGCAGCATCAGCGAGACGCCGCCATCGCCATTGGCGACGAGGGATTCGGTCCGCCCGTCGGCGAACTGTGCTTCGATGCCGCCGTCGGTCTCGCGGAAGAAGCCCACGACATGACCGGCATCGCCGTCATCGGCGATGGTGCCGAGCCTGTCGGAGACGAAGGAGAACGTGGAATGCTGGGCCGCGCCGTTCGGCGCCGCCAGCGCCAGCGCGAAGCCGCCTTCCGACGACGACAAGGTCAACGTCGAACCGTCGACGGCCATGAGCTTCACGCCGGCCAAGGGTGAAAGCCAACCAGGGCTTTCGGTCGCGGCCGGTGCTCCGCCCGCCTCCGCCGGGTGCGCATAAGCGCAAGCCAAAGCCAGAGCGCCGGCCGCTAACTGAAATGTGCCGCGAGGCGGCGTCACGTGCCGCTCCGCTGCTGCTGCTCGCGCAGCGACATCAGCACGATCACGCCCAGCAGCTCCTGCTGCGTGGGCTGCGAGGACGGTTGGAACGCGGCTTTCACCGCGAGCCTTGCCATGCTCGCATCCAGCGTCTCGCGTGCCGCGACGCGCTGCTTCGGCTTGGCGTGCATGTCTTGCGCGAGAGCCGTTTCGTCCGCGCACAGGAGCGCGAGACATGCCCCTAGTATCTTGATTGTCCTGGTCATCGTGTTCCCCAACTCGCTTTCGACCGTGGGCGATGATGCGCTCGTGCGCGCGCAAGTCGACTTAATCCCCGCGCGAGCATGAAGCGCTGCTTAGGCGTGTCGGGAAGTGTTTCGTAAAGTTCGAATTGAAAGGGACGTGAAACGGTATGGCGGCGAACGAAGGCGCAGAAAAATCCCAAGACTTATGCGGGTATATAAAATTCGCTTTAAATTCTAGATTGTGTATGCTGCCCGCCGAGGGGGATGTCGGAAGAAGGAAAGTAACGATGCATCCTCACATTCTTCGTGCCGCGGGTCTTTCGATCCTGCTCGCGTCTTCCGCCGGGGCCGCCGTGCGCAGCCGCGATTTTCCGCAAACCCCGTCCGACATCCATCTCGAGATGGTGTTCAACTCCGGCGCCACTCTCAGCGAGGAGACAGGCAACGTCGATGTCGTCTGGGGCTCGTCTAGCGCGACGCAGCCGCCCGGCATGTACAATTCCTTCTATATTCCGATCCCGGTGGACGACCCGTCCGGCGCCACGCACGATATCAGCTGGTATCAAGCCAACCACCCCGATTGGCTCGAGTACGAATGCGATCAGACGACGCTTGCTTATACTTACGGCGACACTGACCGCGCGCCGCTCGATTTCGCCAACCCGGCCGTGCGCGCCTTCCAGTGGTCGAACTGGATCGATCCCGCGCTGGTGGCGGGATATCAGAGCATCGCGGTGGACGAGGCCGATCTGCTCAACGATTTCCATCGCTGCGGCCATTTCGACCTGAGCCACCACTGGGTCGCGCAATATACCGGCGATGCGAACGACAGCGCTTTCACCCGCGACATGCTGCAATGGACGAAGCTCACGCTGAAGCACATTCACGCACAGACCGCGACGGCGACGATGCAGCTCAACGCGCCTTACAATCTCTCAGCCTCCGACGCCGACAACAAATCGCTGATGTCGACCACCGATCTGCTTTTCGACGAGCGCGGCTTCACCAATTACGGCGTCCCTCCCGCGGTACCGACGCCCGATCAGTGGCAGACCATCGTCGATCAGATCGATTACCTCCAGTCCAAGCGCATCTGTTACATGCTGAACGGCGAGGAGCCGGACACCGATATCACGCCCGCGGAGCGGCAGTGGGCGATCTCCAACTACCTGCTCGTCCGCGACAACTGCACCTACATGTACATGACCGGCCCGGGGCAGTACGGCGAGCTGGTGCTCTTCCCCGAGTACAAGATCGTCATCGGCAAGCCTTCGGGCGACAAATTTCAAACCCAGGGGATCTGGGAACGCAACTATGCGAAGGGACTCACTCTGGTGAACCCCTATAACTCATCGGCAACGGTGAGCTTGCCCGCGGGTCGCTGGTTCGACGTCAACGGCCATCGGGTGGGATCGAGCGTGACCCTCGGTCAGCAGACGGGACTGGTTCTACTCAATCACCGCCAGGTCTTGTCATGAGTGGGTGCCGATGGTGTAGGGTCGCGGCCTGCCGACACCATCGGGCCCTCCATGACCGACACGCTTCCCGACCGCCTCAGCGTCAATCCCACGAGCCCGCACTATGACGAGGCGCTGCTCGCACGCGGCGTCGGCATCCGCTTCAACGGTCAGGAGAAGACCAACGTCGAGGAATATTGCGTGAGCGAGGGCTGGATCCGCGTCACTGCCGGCAAGAGCCTCGACCGCCACGGCAATCCCATGACGATCAAGCTGAAGGGCACGGTCGAGCCCTATCTGCGCGACGACGCGGCATCCCCGCAAGCTTGAGGCTCTTCAGCCGCGTTTCGACGGGCGCCGGCCGGTGTGGTGCACGTTGCGGCCGCGCGGCAGGTTCTTGAGCGCGGGCTCCTTCTCGGACGTAGCCGTGACCAGATCGGCCACCGTCACCTTCAGGACCTTGGCCATCCTGGAGAGGAGCACGACGCTCGGGTTGGAGATGCCGCGCTCGATTCCGCTCATATAGGTGCGGTCGATATCGGCTTCGAGGGCGAGCTGCTCCTGCGAGAGGCGGCGGCCCAGGCGGAGGCGCCGTACGGTGCGCCCGATCTGTTTGCGAATGTCCATGTCCGATTGAATCCAGATTGTTGTTTATTGAACGACGGCTTATATGCTACATCAGGAAAAGAAGCTACAAACCTTGAGGCGTGGGTCCATGGTTGCAGACGGCGGCGGCGCGGGGCCGGGGCTTTTGCCGGCCCTGGAGGCGCTTCTCGGCCTCTGGCGAAGCCGTTATGAAAGCGGGCCTTTTCCGGCCCGCCCACGGCTGGCGCCGGCCGATCTCGAGCCCTGGGCAGGGCATACGGCCTGGATCGAGGCCGCGCCCGGCGGCCGCCACCGCATCCACCGCTTCGGGATCGCCCTGATCCGCCGGTTCGGGCGCGAATCAACCGACGACTTCGTCGAGGATCTGGCGGTCGACGTCGCCAGGAGCCTGGGCGCGAAGCTCGACCGGGCGGGCGAGACACAGGCTCCGGCGATCGGCGGCGCTTCTGTACAGCTCGGTCGCGACGCCGCGCTGTTCAGCGAAATCGTCTTTCCGCTCGCCCGCGACGGCCAGCGTGTAACACAATTCCTGATCGCGAGCTATGAAGTGCGCAAGAGGAGTTAGACCGGACGTTCTAGCGTATCCGCGCCACCCTCATGCTTCGACAAGCTCAGCATGAGGGACTGCTTCAGTGTGCATGCTGCCTCATTCCCTCACCCTGAGCTTGTCGAAGGGTGAGGGGCCGCGAGTCCGTCCGAACGCAGCTTGCTCTAATTCGCCGGCAGCAGCTTGCCGGTGAACAACACCGGACCGGTCGGCGCGCCGGTGGGAGAGCCGCCCACCGGCTCAAGGCTGATCGCGAGCGTCGTGTCGGAAAGCGCAGCCTCGCTCGTGCGTCCCAGCTGCGCCGACGGCATGCGCGCGACCGCTTCGACCACGCCCAGCGGCTGCGGCGCCGCGCGGCCCGCGCCCAGCGCCCACAATTCATAGCTGTGTGCGTCCGGCGCGCGGGCACCCAGGCTGCGCACGACCATCATCTTGCTCTTCACGTCGACCGCGGCGACATAGGCCGCCTGCGTGCCTTGTCCCTGGAGCACGGCGACATAGAGGCCTTTCTGCTCGGGCTGCTGCCACGGCGCGCGCACCGCGACGGCGATCAGCAGTGCGGCCGCGACCGCCGACACCGCGATCGTCGCGCGGCGCCACAGATCGGCGCTGCGCTTGAGCATCACGACGTTGTTCGGCGCGGCATCGTCGAGACGCCGCAGGATATGCGCGAACAGATGCGCAGGCGGCTCCGCGGGCGCGGTCTCGGCATGCAGCGCCGCGAGACGCTCCTGCCACGCATCCGCTTCCGCCGCGAGCGCGGGGTCGGCCGCCATGCGCGCCTCGAACGCTGTGCGCTCGGCCGGCCCAAGTGTGCCCAGCGCATGTTCCGCCGCGTCGTCGCGATCTTCGCCGTCAGCGCTTGCCATCGAGGCATTCCTTCAAGGCCGCCAGACTGCGGCGCAGGATGGTCTTCACCGTCGCCACGGGGCGCGAGAACCTCTGCGCCAATTCCTCGCGGCTGTATCCCTGATGATAGGCCAGCAGCACCATGTCGCGGCCGTCCTCGCCAAGCCCGCCGAGGCATTGGCGCAGGCGGCGGTAGTCGGCACTGTCCTCGGCGCTGGTCTCGATGGCCGGCAGCGACACGTCCTCGAGCGCGACCGCCTGCGCCGCGACGCGCTCGTTCGCCTTGCGCTTCAAGTCGATCGCCTGATTGCGCGCGATCGCGATCATCCAGGTCATCGCGCTCGCGTGCCCGGCGTCGAAGCGATAGGCGTTGGACCAGACGCGCACGTAGCTCTCCTGCAGCGCCTCCTCCGCCAGATCGGCGCGAACCAATATACGGCGTATGACGCCGAATAGTTTCGCTTTCGTCAGATCGTAGAGCCTTGAAAACGCGGCGCGATCGCCTGAGGCCGTGCGGCCCAGGAGGTCTGCGAGGATGGCAGCGTCGCTTTGGAAATCCATCAAGGAAATCTTTTGAAACCTTTTCGAAGCCCTCTCCGTAAGTCGAGACATCCGGGCGGACGCCTGGGCAACCCATTCGAAGGAAGGCTCCTTATGTCCAAGATTCGCACATTTCTGGCCGCGGCCTCAACAGCGGCGTTCCTGTCGGCCGGCCTGATGGCCGTCCCGGCGCAGGCCGAGACGACCACCATGGTCGGCGGCGCGCCCATGTATCCCTCCAAGAACATCATCCAGAACGCGGTGAACTCCAAGGATCACACCACGCTGGTGGCCGCGGTGAAGGCGGCAGGCCTGGTCGAGACGCTCGAAGGCCCTGGTCCGTTCACGGTGTTCGCGCCGACCAACTCGGCGTTCGCCAAGCTCCCGGCCGGCACGGTCGACACGCTGCTCAAGCCCGAGAACAAGGCCAAGCTCACATCGATCCTCACCTATCACGTCGTGCCCGGCCGCATGACGAAGGCCGACCTGATGGCGAAGATCAAGATGATGGGCGGCAAGGCCGAGCTCAAGACCGTCGAAGGCGGCTCGCTGTGGGTCAGCTCCGACATGGGCAAGCTCTGGATCTGGGACGAGAACGGCGGCAAGGCGCAAGTCACGATCTCCGACGTGATGCAGTCCAACGGCGTCATCGACGTCGTCGACACGGTGCTGATGCCGAAATAGTCCGCGCGGCCGAGTTCCCAACCGGGCCGCGCACGGAAGAAGCCGGGACCGCTTGCGGTTCCGGCTTCTTCTTTTTTTTCCGAAAAGATTCTTCATGTTCGAGAACGCGCGGGTTTGCTGGACTTTCGCAATTCGTCAGGGAACTTTCGGAACCGTGACGCGAAAGCGCACGTTTCCATATCGTACGACATCGAAGGAGCGGGGCAGGACGATCGAACCGTAACTGGAGGAATCGAATATGCCACGCATGATCTCCCGTAAACTCACGCTTCTTGCCGGCGCTTGCGCGCTGAGCCTGGCCTTCGCACCGAACGCGCTTGCCGCGGGTGGCGGTGGCGGAGGTGGTGGCGGCCATATGGGCGGCACCATGGCGGCAGCGCCGATGACCGCAAGGCCGATGGTCGCGCCGATGGACCACAAGACGGGTCCGAACGCGCAAGACGTGAAATCGCACGCGCCACTCAACGGTTCTGCTTCCACGCCGCAGCCCGCCTCGACGAGCGAAAGCACGCATGGGCCGGTGGGCGTGAGCAGCCCTCCGTCCCGGCCCGAGCCGGTGACCGGCACGCGTATCCCGCCCTCGGTGCCGCAGCAGCAGAAGATTCAAGTCGATCCCCCGCCTCCGGGCCATGGCTCGGTCAACTAGCAAAGGCGGAAAGCGCAAAGGGCCGGAGTCTCTCCGGCCCTTTGGTTAAGCTTTCTGGAACCAAACATCGGGCCGCGCATTGTCGCCTCGTCGGGGGAGCACTTCGACGAGGAAGAACTCCAATGAAGATGATTTTGACGGCCGGCGCCGCGGCGCTGGTCCTGTGCGGCTGCATGGGTCCGGGCCCAAGGCATGAGGAGGTCGCGGTCAGCGTCGGCGCCGGGCCGGCTTACGACGGCTGGTACGACGGCTATTACGGTCCGTATACGGATGGATACTGGGCCGATGACGGCTTCTTCTACTATTCGAGCGGCGGCGGGTTCGTGCGCGACAACGACCATCACTTCCGCCGCGACACCGCCCCAGGCTTCAATCACGTCCAGGCGCATGCCGCGCCGCATCCGGCCCCCGCGCCGGACGCCGGCGGCCGCAAGCCCTAAAGCCCCTCGGCCCGCGCGACGGAACGAAAGGCCCGGACGGAAACGTCCGGGCCTTCGTGCTTGGGAAGGCGCGGCAAAAGCACAACATCTTGTGGCTTCACGCGGGCAGCGCATTCGAACCTCATTTTCTCAAGGGGAGGGGGTGCGCGCATCTCCGCGCCCGCCGCTCGAAAATGGAACCTACGATCCCTCCTTCTCTTCTTCTGTACAGAACCGCTCGAAGCCTTTGACTCGTCTTTCGCGCAGACTTCGCCTCCGAAAGGGAAGTCGGCATCGCGGCGCGCCGTTTCAACTGCGCACGGATGCATAGCGTTATGCGCTTGTGTTGTGAGCGTAGGTTCTCGTCAGCCTGCGCGATGCCAGCAGAATAGCGATGGTCGATCGCGCTCGCTCAGCCGGGCAGGCCGATGAAATGGAACCAGTCGAGAATTTCCTTCAATACCCAGCCAATCCAAGAAACAAGATGGAGAGACTCTCCTGCGATATAGACTATTGCGCCAGCTGCTAAGAATTTTCCGCTGGTTGAACCGAGTGATTTCAGAAACTCTTCCAGAGTCATGTCGGCTTTTGCCGCTGACCAGATGGCAATTTTTTTCATGACGTCGCTGATCTTTTTCGTCTCCTTCAATACTTCCAGAACGTTCGGGCTCGGTTCCCGCAACTGCGCTTTCACCTCGATGAGGCTTTGGCGCAACTGCAGGCTATCCTCGCTGGAAATCGAGATGTCGGATATCGGTTCGGGAGGAAAATTGTCTCCGATGCCGCGCTTGTTTCCGTCACCGCCCAAATTCTCCAATGCGATTAAACGGTCAACAAGCGCTTTTCGATACTGCAGTTCGTCTTGTGTATTTGTCCGGATTTGGGTACCCAATGCAAGAGAATCAGAAATAAGTTGAATTTGCGAAGAACCGAAATCGGCGGGTAAATGCGAGCTTGGTGTCACTGAATTCAGGTACGCCATCGTCTCCACGGTGCGATCGGGATTCTTAATTCGCGCAAATCCACGCAAGGCCGGATCGGAGAGCGGACAGCTTGCAAAGGTGAGTCCTCCGACTCTTGGTGTACGGCGAGCGCAAGGAACAAGGTTCGGAAGTTCGGCAAGAGGGGACATGTCTCCCACCAGGGTCCGTGAAAAAGCCAAGGTTTCCAGATTTTTTAAACCCGATAGTGTCGAAAGATCGTAGACACGCGTGCCGGAAAACGTGAGTACTTTTATTTTTGCAAGATTTTTTATAGGCGTCAGATCGCATACGCACGTGTCGCTCAAGAACAGACTCTGCATCTTGTCGAGGCGAGCCAGTGGATCGAGTGTCATCAGGTTCGTGTCACAGACATCGAGCCATCGCAGTTCTACCAATCCGGAAAGCGGTGCGATGTTTGATACGGCGGTATTGGCGAGGGACAGCCTCTCGAGTTTTTTTGACGTGGCAAGAGGTTCTAGGGCCCAGACTCATAAAATCCACCACACGATAGCGGCGACGAGGCAGACGGATGCGAGGAAGTTCCTGGCGAGCCGGTCATAGCGTGTGGCGATGCGCCGGAAGTCCTTCAGCCGGCAG
>Ga0265318_10000851_pt1 | contig 20088 bp, 16 predicted proteins | sample 4821metaG_FD_192431 | JGI IMG/M metagenome (GOLD analysis project Ga0265318, IMG submission 192431) | Rhizosphere microbial communities from Carex aquatilis grown in University of Washington, Seatle, WA, United States - 4-8-21 metaG | ecosystem: Host-associated > Plants > Roots > Rhizosphere >... | reverse complement strand
CTGGAAGCCGTCCTTGTCCTCGGCCTCGTTCGGGCACTTGTCCACGTCGTCGGGGATGTCGTCGCCGTCGCTGTCCTTGCGCAGGGTCGGGGCCGGCGGGGGCGGCGGGGGAGGCGGCGGCGGCGGCGGCGGCGGGGGCGCCACCACCTCGCGCTCGCCGCCGAACCGGTACGACAGGCCGAGCAGGACCTCGGGGTCGAGCGAGTCGCGGTTCTTGTTGGTGTTCGGCAGGAAGACCGCGCGCGCGTCGAGTCGGGCGTCGAGGCCCTCGACCAGTGCCAGCTTGGCACCGACCCCGACGTGGAAGTCGAAGTCGGTGTCCTTGGCGATCTCGGTGTAACCCGGATTCGGCTGCACCGAGGCCGCCTGCATCCAGCCGACGCCACCGAGGACGAAGGGCCGGAAAGGCCCGTCGAGCAAGTGCACCAGCGCATGCAGCTTGTAGCTGACGAGGAAGATGCTGTAGTCGTGGAAGCTATCGGCGCTCGGGATCCCACCCACCTCGCCCTCGAACGAGATCCACGGGAGAATGGTGGCGGCGGCGCGCACGCCGAAGATGAAACCGTTCTTCGGATGCGGGACGTTCCCCGGGTCGTCCGCCACGCCGAGCTCCAGGTTGTCCGCGAAGAAATGGCCACCCCCGAAGAGGCCGAGCTCGAGTTGAAGACCTCGGGTCGGCACCTGGTTCGCCATCTGGTTTGCCTGCTGGTTTCCTTGGGCGAATGCCGCCCTGCTCGCCGCAACAACCAACGCGGGAGCGAGGATCAAGGAGAAACAACCCGCAATTCTGCGTCCTCGCATGAACACTCTCCAGTGAAGTAGCTAGTCGTGGATCAAAAAAATTCGCGGGCACTATAACGCGGATTGCCGACGGGAAAAAGGTTTGCGGCGTCGGCGTGCGCGCGGCCGGTCGCGCGGCAACGGGTGCGCCTGAATAATTGTCGGGGCAGCCTCGTACACGATATATAGCTCGCAGCCTGGTTCCCGGATCCTGGCAACCCACTCAAGGAGAACACGATGAATCGGATTGGAATGATGACCGCCCTCGCCGCATTTTTGGGCACCGCCGTGGTCGGCGGTATCGCGCTCGGCGCCGACGGAAAGTGCACCATCGCGACCTCGGGCGACAGCGAGACGGCCAAGGCTTGTGCGGCGGGTGGCCGGAAGGCCGCGACCAAGGCCATGAAGAAGATGGTCGCCGACGCCAAGACCAAGGGACAGAAGTTCACCTGCGAGGGCTGCCACAAGGATCTCGACAACTACGAGCTCACCAAGAACGCCAAGGACGACTTCGCCAAGCTCGAAGCCTTGCTGAAGAAGTAGCGCGGGGCCTGAGCAGGCTCCTAGCCGGTTGCGGGAAGGGGTCGCCCCCTCCCCGCGGACCCCTGCCATGATCGGGTGGCGATGCGTTGGGATCGCCGGGTGATCGGTCCCCGGGCATCATCCCGATTTGACGAAGGTTGCCTGTGCCGACTAGTAAGGTGCAGCAACCATCATGAAAACGATCACGGAATTCTCGAACACGGTCCTGCGCGAGGCCGCGGCGATTCGCCGGGCGCATCGCGCGGAACGAACGGCGGCTGGATCCTCCCCTCGCGAGGTGGCGAAGGAGTCGCCGGAGCCCGCTGCCGCGGTTGCGCCGGAGGAGGAGGTTCCCCGGGAGCCCGAGGCGGAGACGACGGACGCGACGGCGGCTGCTTTCCCCGCGCAGCTCGACGCCGACGGTGGGACCGACCTCGCCGGGTCGGAGAGCGGCGCCGGCGCCGCGACCGAGGCCGGGATCGCCTCCCCGCCCGAGGGCGCGGCGTCCGAGGCTGGCGCCACGGGTGGAGGTGAACCGGAGCTGCCGGCGGCCGAGACCGCCGAGCCATCGGCGGCCGAGCTCGCTGCCGAGGCCGAGAAGGTCGCGCTGGAAGCCGCAGCGGCCGCGGAGAGCGCCGCGCGGGAAGCCGCTGCCGCCGCTGCCGCCGAAGCCCTGAAGAAGGCAGTGGACGAGGCTGCGGGGACGGACATTCAGGCCAAGCTCGGGATCCAGGGCGATCGCCTGGCGCGGCTGTTCGAGGCTCTCGACTCGGTCAAGGATCGGGTCGACAACATCCGGTTGATGCGCGTGCTCAGCGGTGAGAACCCTCCCGCGACCGCCAAGAAGGTGGGCGAGCACTTCTACGTGGCCGACTTCGCCGCGGTGGCCGAGCGACGCGGGCGCGACGATCGCCGAGGTGGTCGCGACCGCGGCGGACCTGGCGCCGGTCGCGGTGGAGGAGGCGGTGGCGGTGGCGGTGGTGGTGGTGGTGGTGGTGGTCGCGGAGGTGGCGCGCCCGGCGGTGTCGGGGGCGCCGGCGGCAGCTTCGGCGGCGGTCTCGCGCTCGGTCGCGATGGCTTGCCCCGCGACACCGGAGGGCGGGACACCCCGTCGGCCGGACCGGGGTGGATGGTCACGCGGGCCCCAGGGGGCGACCGCGGTGGCCCGCGTGGGGATCGAGGCCGTCGAGGCCCTGGAGGTGCTCCGGGCGGGGGCGATCGCGATCGTGGCCCGCGCGGACCACGGCCACCCGGGGCGCCTGGACAGGGGCCGCGTGGCGCCGCAGGGGGGCCGGGCGGAGGCGGTGGGGCAAGACCACGTCCCAGCGTCGAGGCCCGTGGTCCCCGGCCCACGCCGACCTCGGGCGGCGGTGGTGCTCCTGCCAGGTTCGGTCCTCCGGTCAGCCCGGCCCCGGGCGCCGGCCCCTCCGGCACGCCGGGTGAGGCGCCAAGCAGCGCACCGGTGCGTCCCGAGGGGTCCGCCGCGGGCCCGGCGGGCGGTGGTGGTGGTTCCGGCCGCGGCCCCGGGGGACGTGGTCCCGGAGGCGGTGCTGGCTCCGGCGGCGGTGGTGGAGGCCGGCCCCCCCAGGCCCGACGCGGCCCGGGTCCCGGCGGCAATGGCTCCGGTCCCCGCCCATCTGGCCACGGCGCCGAAGGGCCAGGCTCCGGGGGCCCGAAGCGCGACGAAAAAGGCTGGCCGATCGGCTGAGCAGGCCCTACAGAAACTCGCAAAGATAGGCGACGGGCTCGGCGGCGCGCACGTCGAAGCCGCTGTGTCCGGCGATCTCGAAGCTGGTGCCCGCCGGATAGGCCGACCATCTCTCGCCTTCGCCCTCGCGCTCGCCGCGGGGGTTGGCGTCGGGGCGGGCCAGGAGCAGTCCACTCACGATCGTCATTCGTTCCGGGGCCTCGGTCCCGAAGTGGTAGGTGCCGGGGGCGATCACGCCCGCGGTGGCGCGGCGGCCGTGACGTTCGAACCCGATGCTCTGCACGTTGCCGTCGAAGTAAGAGTTGTGTTTGAGCGAGACCGTTGGCATGCGCGGAGTGTACCGCGGGCGACCGCCCGGGTGGGTTCGTCGCCGCCGCCCTCGCCTTGACGGCGCGGCAGGGCTCGCGTAAAAGCCCCTCGCGTCTCCCTGAAAATTGAATAGCAGCCTCGGGTGCCCACAAGGGCATAACAGGGAAGTCCGGTGCGATGCCGGCGCGGTCCCGCCACTGTAAGTGACAGAGCTCCACCCCCTCGAACCCACTCGTCGTGCCACGCGACGGGGAAGGGAGGGGAAGGGAGTCACGAGCCAGGAGACCTACCCGAGGCCTTTTCTGACCTTCGCGGCAGACGAAGGAAAGTTGGGTGCTCCGCCCTCGCCCTGAGAGCCACGCCCGATGAGCCTTCGTCCGTCGTGGGGCGAAGGATCCCATGCCGAATCTCTCGGCGGTGGTTGCGTGCGAAGGACGCGCGGCCAGCGTCTTCGCACGTTCATCTCCGATCGCACCGCCGCCCGGGGCACCACGGGCGCGCCGTCGGTCTCGGCCGAGATCCCGGCTGGCCTGGCTCTTCGGATGGCCGGTCCTGCTCGAGCTGCTCGGAGCTCCGTCGCGGGCCGATATTGCCGTCGCGCCGCCGTCGGATCGCGAAGGCTCCGCTGCCTCGGGTGGGGCGTCGGCCCCCGCCGCCGAGATCGGCGTGGGAGCCCCCGTCGCGGCGCGGCCCTCGTCGCCCTACAGCTCGGTGGTGCGGGCGGCGGCCTCCCGGAGCGCACCGGCCGAAGATCTGACCGCGTCCGCCTCGGTGGTGCGGCCGGGCGACGGACCCCGGGTGGGAGCGGATCTCGCCACCCTGCTGACGGACGTCCCCGGCGCGAACCTCACCCGGCGCGGGGGCCTCGGATCCTTCGCGACCCTGTCGTTGCGCGGATCGAACCCCGACGAGGTGCGCGTCTACATCGACGGCGTGCCCATCAACCAGGCGGCCGGGGGAGCGGTGGATCTCTCGACGCTGCCCATCGGTGACGTCGAGCGCATCGAGGTCTACCGCGGGGCCACCCCGATTGCCTTCGGTGAGTCGGCGCTCGGGGGGGTGGTGTCGATCTCCACGCGGGCGCCGGCGGCCGATGGCCTCACGGGCCAGGCCGGGCTCGGCTCGTTCGGGACACGCTTCGGGGACGTCACCGCCTCGTGGGTGGCAGGGCCCCTCCGGCTCTACGCCGGGGGCCACGCGATCGTCGCCGCCGGCGACTACCCGGTCGAGCCGGTCGCCAGCACCGTGCCGAGCCCGGGGAGCCGGCAGAACAACGATCTGACCCAGCTCGACGGCACCCTGCGCGCCGTCCTGGCGCTCCCCGGCCGCCGTGAGCTGCGGCTCGGCTTTCTCGGCTTCACCCGAGATCAGGGCCTGCCGGCCGAGGAGATGTACCGGTCGGTGGCGGCGCGTGCGCAGTCCACGCGCACCGTGCTCCACGCCGGCTACGAGTCGCGCTCCGATCTCGGCGCGAGCAGCCGCCTGCGCGCGGTGGTGTTCGCCTCGTCCACCCGGGATCGGTTCCTCGATCCTCTGGCCGAGATCGGCGGGGTCCCGGCCGCCACCAACGACGTGACCCGGTCGCTCGGCTTCTCGGCCACCGCCCACAAGTTCGTCGGTGAGGACGCACGCCTCGCCACCGTCCTCGAGGGGCGCGTCGAGACCTATCGCCCGCGCAACGACGCCTCCCCCGGCATGCCCGCCGGATATCCGGCCGACCGCGAGGTCGGCACCGTCGGGCTCGAGCTCGATCTGCGCGTCGCCCCCCTCGATCTGCACGTGATCCCCTCGGGGCGGCTCGAGGCGGCCCGCGACGTGCGGTCGGGGCGCGACGAGACGTTCGGGACCGACCTGCCGACCTCGGCCCCGGTCGCGCGGGCCTGGCCGGTGTTGCGCTTCGGGCTGCTGCGCCGGATCGGGTCCGACCTGGTCGTGCGGGCCAGCGCCGGCCGCTACCAGCGCATCCCGAGCTTCCTCGAGCTGTATGGCTACAACCGCGGATTCGTCGGCAACGCCGGGCTGCGCCCCGAGCGCGGGCTGAACCTCGACGCCGGCTTCGCGCTGTGCCGGGCGCTGGCCTCGGGGGAGCTGTCCCTGTCGGGGGCCCTGTTCGGGGCCCGCGCCGAGGACCTGATCTCCTGGGAGACCTACAGCTACCGCACGCGCGCCGAGAACGTGTCCGAGGCCCGTGTGCTCGGGGCCGAGGGCGAGGTTCGGGCCCGCGTGGGCAGGCTCGAGACCACCGGGCAGATCACCCTGACCGACGCGCGCGACGAGGGTGAGCTGGCCTCGCGCCGGGGACGGCAGCTCGCGCACCACCCGCGCTACCGCGGCTATCTGCGTGTCTCGTGGCGGCAGCCCTTGCGGCTGGCGGGCGGGCCCGCGGTGTCGCTGTATGCGGACGCCGACGGCACCGCGGGCAACAGCTGGACCACCAGCGCCTACGGAGCCCTTCCGCCCCGCCTGCTGGGCGGAGCGGGGCTGGCGGTGGAGCTGCCGCGCTGGTCGAGCCGGATCGCGGCCAGCGTCTACAACCTCCTCGATGCGCGGGCCCACGACTTCCCGGGCTACCCGCTCCCGGGGCGCTCGTACATCGTGACGGTCGCCATGAACCTGCCCGGATCGTCGTCGGACCCTCGGCCGTCGGTCGCTTCCCGTCCTCCCTCACCCGATTCACCCCAGCCAGGAGAGCTCGCCCCATGACATCCAGCCGAACTCATCGTGTCGCCCCCAGCGGGCTGTCCTTCATCGTGACCTGCACCGCGACCCTCGCTGTCGCGGTCCTCTCGGTCGGGGCGGGGGGCTGCGGCGATGGCAGCACCTGTCCCACGACCTCCACGGTCGGGGCGGGGACACCGGCCGCGCTCCCGGTTGGGCTGGCTGTGCTGAGCAGCGACTACTCGTCGACCAGCCTGGCTCTCTACGATCCCTCGAGCGGGCAGCTGCATGACGATTGCTTTCACACCGGCGCCGTGGGACCCGGGTTGCAGGATCTCTCCGGGGACGCCACCCTGCCGACCGAAGGCGATCCGAGCAGCCGGGACATCGTGATCATCGATCGCGGCAACGCCACGCTGGACGTGGTGACGCCCGGTTGTGCCTTGCGCCGTCAGATCTCGGTGAGCACCGGGTTCCGGGCCAATCCACGCGACGTCATCGCGGTCGACCCGCACAAGATCTACGTCACCCGCTACGAGACCAACGCCGCGCCCACGGCCACCCCGGGGGACTTCGACGAGGGCAACGACGTCCTCGTCGTGGATCCCACCGATGGGGTGATCCTCGGCCGCATCGATCTCGGCCAGGAGGCGACCGGGGCCCCGGGCGTGCTCGCGCGTCCGGATCGGGGCCTGCTCCTCGACGGGCGCGTCTACGTGACCCTCGGAAACCTGAGCGGTGATTTCGCCCAGGCGGGTCCCGGGAGGGTGGTGGTGATCGATCCCGCCACCGATGCCCTCCTCGGCCACATCGACCTGCCCCAGCAGGTCGGCTGCTCCGGGATCACGGCGGTGGCCGCCGCCAAGAAGCTCTACGTCGCCTGCTGGGGCGACAGCGACGCGGGCGGCGACCAGGCCGCCACCTCGGCGCTGGTGGAGATCTCGGTGCCGGGCGCCGGGCAGGCGCTCGGCACCCTCGGCACGGTGGTCAAGGCCGCCGCCCTCGGGACGCGCCCGCTCAGCTTGGTCACCACCGCGGTCCTGAACGGGGTGGCCTATGTCCAGCAGGTCGGAGCCTTGCCCGATCCGCAGGCCGGGACCCCGGCCTCGTCGGATGTGCTCTACGCGGTCGCGCTGGCGACCGGCGATCTCGTCAAGGTCTACGATGGCGGCGCTTTCAACCTCGGCCGCGTGGCGGCGCTCTCGGAGGACGCCCGGGTCTACGTCCCCGACGGCGACTCCCACGTGCCGCGGGTCCACGTCTTCGAGCTCGCCGGCGGCTCCATCACCGAGCTGACCGCCTTCGAGCCCAACCCCGCCGGGCACCTGCCCCCGCGCGAGGCGGCGAGGTACTGAGGCCGGATGTCAGGCGCTCAGGCGCGGAGAGCGCCGAGGAGATCGGAGACGCTCTTGCGGGCGTCGCCGAAGTACATGAGGGTGTTGTCGCGGTAGGCGAGGGGGTTGTCGATGCCGGCGTAGCCCGCCGACATGCTGCGCTTGAGGATGATGACGTGCGCGGCCTTCCACACCTCGAGCACCGGCATCCCGTAGATGGGGCTGCCGGGATCGTCGAGCGCGCTCGGGTTCACGATGTCGTTGGCGCCGATCACCAGCACCACGTCGGTCTTGGGGAAGTCACCGTTGATCTCGTCCATCTCCTTCACGATCTCGTAGGAGACGTTGGCCTCGGCCAGGAGGACGTTCATGTGCCCGGGCAGGCGACCGGCCACCGGGTGGATGGCGTACTCCACGTCGACGCCCTTGGCGATGAGCAGCGACGAGATCTCCTTGACCGCGTGCTGCGCCTGCGCGACCGCCATGCCGTACCCCGGGACGATGATCACCCGGTGGGCCGACAGCAAGAGGTCACGCACCCCGTCCACCTTGGTCTCGTGGATGGCGCCCGCCGGCGCCGCCAGAACCCCGTTGGCGGGGGACTTCTGGACCGGCGCGCCGAACCCGCCGAAGACCACGTTCCAGATCGACCGGTTCATGGCCCTGCACATGATCACGCTCAGGATCGCGCCCGAGCTGCCGACCAGGGCCCCGGTGATGATGAGCAGATCGTTCGACAGCATGAACCCCGCCGCGGCCGCCGCCCAGCCCGAATAGCTGTTGAGCAGCGACACGACCACCGGCATGTCGCCGCCGCCGATGGCCATCACCAGGTGCAGCCCCAGCATCAGCGCGAGCCCGGTCATCCCCACCAGATAGCCGAACCCCTCGGCCCCGGGGGCCTGCACGAACATCACCCCGAGGACGATGGACGCGAGCATCAGCGCCCCGTTCAGCACATGGCGGCCGGGCAAGGTCAGCGGGCGGCTGCCGACCAGCGCCCGCAGCTTGGCGAACGCGATCACCGACCCGCTGAAGGTCACCGCGCCCACCAGCACCCCGACGTAGATCTCCACCAGGTGGATCGTGCGATGGACCTGGTTTCCGTCCGGCGCCAGGTAGTTGGCGATGCCCACCAGGACCGCGGCCGCGCCGACGAAGCTGTGCAGCGCGGCCACCAGCTCGGGCATGGAGGTCATCGCGACCCGCGAGGCCAGCAAGGCCCCCACCGCGGCTCCTCCCACCAGGGCCGCTACCAGGAGCGCGACCACCGGGCTCGACCCGCCGGCGGCCGCGGTGATCGCGGTCGACTCCGCCGGGGCGCCGCCGCCACCGAGGCGGGCGACGAGCAGCACCACCGCGGTCACCACCACCGCCAGCCCCATCCCCAGCGTTCCGAGCAGGTTCCCGCGTCGTGCGCTCTCCTGGGTCGACAGGCCGCGCAGGCTGAGGATGAACAGCAGGCTGGCGGCCAGATAGGCGAAACCACGGATGGGGCCGAGCAGATCCGTCGTCATCTCGTCAAACCGCCTTCCGCCTTCTATCTTCTGAACATGCGCAGCATGCGCTGGGTGACCAGGAACCCCCCGGCCACGTTGATCGCCGCGAGCAGGATCGCCACCGCCGCCAGGACGTCCGCCAGGAGCCCGGCCCCACTCCCGAGCACCACCATTCCGCCGACCAGGATGATTCCGCTGATGGCGTTGGTCACGCTCATGAGCGGCGTGTGCAGGGCCGGACTGACGTTCCAGATCACGTGATACCCGACCACGCACGCCAGCAGGAACACCGTCAGGTGGCCGAGGAATTCGGGCGGACCGAAGATGGCCGCCAGCCCGAAGACCACCACGAGCGCGACGATGGCGAGCCGCCCGCCGATCCCCGGCTTGCGTGCGCCACTCGCCTTCGCGCTGCCATGCCCGTGTCCGGGCGCTGCCCCGCCGCCGCCCGCCGGCGACGACGCTCCGAGGCCCGGGGTGGGGGACGGCACCGCCCGCAGCACCACCCCACCCGTGGCCACCTTGCCGCTCCCGTTGAGCTGGCTTCCCGCCGAGGTCGCCGAGGTCTCCGAGGTGGCGAGGCCGGGCGCCGCGGCCGCGGCGGATCGCGCGGGCTGCGTCCCGGTCACCGTGGCGGGCGCCGTTGCGGGTTTGGGGCGGGGCTTGGGCGGCCAGCTCAGCACGCCGGCCCGCACGACCGTCGCGCCGACGTGAATCTCGTCGTCGGGATCCAGCCGGAAGGCGTTCTGCGCATCGAACAGCGAGTCGACCAGGTTGAACACCGTCGTCGCGTAGAGATCGCTCGACTGCCGCGCCATCCGGCTCGGTAGGTCGGTGTATCCGATCAGGGTGATCCCGTTCTTCACCACCACCCGATCGCGCTCGGTCAGCGGGCAGTTGCCGCCCTGCTCGGCCGCCATGTCGACGACCACCGAGCCCGGCTGCATCTCGCCGATCGCCGCGGCCGTGATCAGCTGAGGCGCGGGCTTCCCGGGGATGAGCGCGGTGGAGATCACGATGTCCGATTGCTTCGCGTGGCTGGCGATCAGCGCCTGCTCGGCCGCCAGATAGGCCGCGCTCATCTCCTTGGCGTAGCCACCTTGCCCCTCGCCTTCCTCCGCGAAGGTGAACTCCACGAAGGAGGCGCCGAGGCTCTCGACCTGCTCGCGCACCACCGACCGCGTGTCGAAGGCCTTGACCACCGCGCCGAGCCCGCGCGCCGCCGCGATGGCCGCCAGGCCCGCCACCCCCGCACCGAGCACGAGAACCTGCGCAGGCTTGGCCCGCCCGGCGGCGGTGATCTGCCCGGGAAAGAACCGATCGAAATGGTTGGCGGCCTCGAGCACCGCCCGGTACCCCGCGATGTTGGCCATCGCCGACAGCGCGTCCATGCGCTGGGCCCGGGTGATGCGCGGGACGGCGTCCATCGCCAGCGCCGTGGCGCCCTTGGCCACCAGGAGCTCGAGGAGCTCGCGGTTCTGCGCCGGCCAGATGAAACCGACCAGCACCGCCCCGGGCTTGAGGGCCGCGACCTCCTCCGGGCGCGGCGGCCGCACCTTCAAGATCAGATCGGCCGCGGCGAAGAGCTCGGCCGCGCTCGCCACCACCCGCGCGCCCGCCGCCGCGTACGTCGCGTCGGCGTAGCCCGACTCGACGCCGGCCCCCGACTGGACCAGCACGACCAGCCCCCGCTTCAGCAGCTTCTTGACCGTCTCCGGGGTCGCGGCCACCCGTCGCTCCCGGTCGAGGATCTCCTTCGGAATCCCGACGGTCATCGAGCTCTCGCGCATGTGGCTCTCGCGCAGGTGGTCCTGGTCGATTCCGCCGGGCGTGGCTCGAGGTTGGCCCGCGTCAGGGACGTGGGTGTGGTCCGTGGACAGCGCGTGTCGGTCCCCATTCCGCCCGGCAGAATACCTAGATCACGTCGCCTGTCCACTGCTCCCCGACCACCTGATCCCACACCGTATAGGCGGTCGTGGCAGTTGGGGTTGGAGGATGCTGCTTCGCGTGCTAGGTACCTCCTCGGAGGTAGATGACGATGAAGAAGCTGATTCTGGCAGCGGTTCTTTCGATCTTCGGGGTCTCGGCCGCTCACGCGTGTGACGGGATGAAGGGTCACGAGAAGGCGGAGAAGAGCGGCGCGGCGAGCACCCAGGCTCAAAAGGACGCCAAGCAGGATTCGAAGACCAAGGCCGACAACAAGTCGTAACCCGTCCGATAAGAGCGCATGCGCGTGGGATTCATAGGGCTCGGGATCATGGGCAGCCGGATGGCCCTCAACCTGGCCGCCAAGGGGCACGCGCTCTCGGTCTGGAATCGGACGCGCGCGCGGGCCCGGGAGCTCGAGGAGCGCGGCGCCCGCTGGGCAGCGTCCCCGCGGGCGGTGGCCGAGGGGGCCGAGGTGGTATGCACCTGCGTGGCCGATCCCCGGGCTCTCGAGGCCGTATCGGCCGGCCCCGAGGGCTTCCTGGCCGGGCTGGGATCCGGCGCCCTGGTCATCGACTTCTCCACGGTCGGGCCTGACGCCACCCGCGCGCTCGATGCGCACTGCCGCGCGCGGGGTGCCCGGTTCCTCGAGGCCCCCGTGACGGGATCCAAGAATGCGGCCGCTGCCGGCACCTTGCTGCTCATGTGCGGAGGCCCCGAAGCCACCTTCGCTGCCGCGGCGCCCGTGCTCGGCGCGGTCGGCGCCAAGGCGATCCGGGTGGGAGAGGTGGGACAGGGGGCCCAGATGAAGCTGATTGGCAACCTCATCATTGCCCACATGATCGAGGGTCTGGCCGAGGGGTGCGCCATCGCGGCCGGCGCCGGCATCTCGGTCGAGAAGGTGCTGGAGGTGGTCCAGAGCAGCGGGTATGCGTCCCCCTACTGGGATTTCAAGGGCAAGGCCCTCGCGGCCCGGGACTTCTCGACCCACTTCAGCGTCGACCTGATGCACAAGGATCTGACCCTGGCGATGGCCGCCGCCGATGCCCTCGGGGTGCCCGTCCCGGGCACCGCGGCCATCCGCGAGGTCTACCAGCTCGCCCGGTCCCGCGGTCTTGGCCAGGCCGACGTCATCGCGAGCGCCACCGTCCTCGAGCCATCCCCGAGTGCATCCTCCGGCGATCGGACCTGACGCGCCGACCTGACGCGCAGCACGGGCCCGCACGGCGGCCCGACGGATCCGACGCACCTGGGCTCAAGAAACCGACCGGGCCACCGAAGAAGGGTGGCACATGACACCGCTTCCGATGGACCTGGTCGCAACCGCAAAGAACCGAGTGGAAGAATGGATTGACGGACTGCAGGTCGGGGGCCGTCTGCTGTCTCAGGTGACCCGACAGGAGCTGCTCGAGCAGCTCGAGTCGGCGGCGCCGGTGCACCGCGCGGACGGGACGCTCGAGCTCGTCATCCCGGCCCTCACGTCGCTCGGGATGGGGATCTTCCAGCAGTCGTTTCGTTGCAACGCCGTGCGCGTGCGGGTCGTCCCTTACGGCTCCTGCTGAGCCCCTCGTCTCGTCTCATTCGATCCGGACCGCGACCTTGACCCACTGAGGGACGTGGTTTCCGGTGGGGCTGGCCTGGCTCAGGTTCTGCCCGGGCAGCCAGACCGCCGCGGCGCTGGGATCGCTCACGAACTCCCCGCCCACCAGTACGGCGGCGAACCACAGCTGGGGCTTGGCGCCGGTCCCGCCTCCGCTGTTGATCTGCAGCCCGTAGGGTCGGCGCGACGAGAAGGCCAGCCAGTAGAGCCGCTGACTCCGGAAGTTGCCGTTGTCGGGACTCCAGCGTGGCCACGAGTTGGAGCTCTGATCGCCTGCGTTGGCTCGGGCCAGGATCACCGGGGGCGTGCCGTCGGGCGTGGTCAGCCACAGGCTGGCCGTGATGTCGTCGTAGCCGTCGCACGGCCCGGTCCCGTAGTTGCCCACGTTGGCGGGTCCGGAACAGGTCGACTTGTTGAACGCCAGCAGCGTCCCGTCGTGGCTGATGGTCGGGTAGTAGCTCGTGACCCCCGCGGCCCGCGGCACGATCAGCTTGGCGTCGTCGTGCGGGCCCATCGCGTCGGCGGTGGCGACCCAGATCTGCCCCCCGGTCTTGGTGTCGCCGTTGAAGCGGGAATTCGAGGTCGGATCCTGGGCCGGGTCGTAGCTCGTGAACGCGAAGTGGCTCCCGTCCGCGCTCCAGAACGGGTCGGTCTTTCGCTCGCCGGTCGCGGTGGAGAACAGCATGTCGCGCTGGGCCAGCAGATCGGGCACCGTGCGGAGGGTCAGGTTCCCGCGGTACATGGTCACCATCCGGGTGCCGTCCGGGCCGAAGGTGGTGAAGGTCGCAAAATTCCCCTTGCGATTCTTCTTGAGGGCGTCGAGCCCGGTCGACGTCGGGTTCGACGCGGCGGGGTCGAGGACGGCCAGGGTGGTGGTCCCGATGTCGAGCAAGGCGAAGCTCGAGGCCGCGCTGCCGCCGATGGAGAAGGCCATGGTCTTGCCATCGAACGAGATGGCGTGACACCCCACGCAGCGGCCCTCGCCCCACTGCTGCGGGGGCGTGGTCGCGCTGTCGACGCCCATCACCGCCGGCGGCGATTCCTGGAACGGGGGGGTGGTGTTGGGCGAGCCGCGATCGGTCCACACCAGCTCGGGCTTGGTGGCATCGCCGCCGAAGTTGTAGCGCATCACGGCCGTGCCCCGCGGATCGGAGGGGTCGGGCGCGGTGTAAAGCGGCACGGCGCCCGGGTTGATGGTGGTCCAGTAGTAGAGCCCACCCGACAGGGCCACCCCGGCCCAGGCCACGTGGACCGTGTTCGAGTCGACCACCCCGCTCCCCGACGACGATGCCAGCCGCACCGTGAGCGCGAGGTTGTTCTGGCTGCTCGCCCCGACGAAGAAGGTGCTGGCGAAGCTGGGGGGCACCGTCACGTAACAGCCGCTGCCCGGGCCGGTCTCGCACATGCCGTAGTAGCGCAGGTCGAGCCCATCGCCCGACCAGCTGAGCCGGGCGATATCCTGTCCGCCGCTCTTCGGAACCTGGACGGTGACTCCGAAGTTGGATGGGAAGATGGCGCCGTCGAGGGGATAGGCGACCGTCACCTGACCGCCGGTCCCCGCGGAGGCGCTGTCGAACTTGGAGGCGCTGCCGGCCGGGAAACCGGGTGCGAGGAAGTCCGCCGAGAGCGTGGCGGTGAGCGTCCCTGCCGCCTGGATGTTCCCGCTGTACGCCACGACCGAGTAGATGCCGGGTCCGGCGACGGTCGCGGCGCCCGCGCTCACCATGCCGTTCGGCGGCATGAGCTGCCAGCTCACCTGACTGGTGATGTCCATGGTCGACCCGTCGGCCAGGGTTCCCGAGGCGGTGAAGGTGGCGTTGCCGGGGCTCACCGTCGCGCCGGTCTGGGTCAGCTTCACGGTCTGCTGGGCAGGGGAGACCGTGATGCTCTTCAGGCCGGGGATCGACGGCAGGGTGGCGCCTGGAAGGCCCCCGCTCGAGGTGGAGCCTCCGCTCCCACCGCCCGTCGGTGCATCCGGCGAGGTCTGCACCTTGGCGCAACCCCAACCCCAGCTCGAGAGGCCAGCCAGGGTCAGGGCGAGCCCGAGGCCGACCCGGCGCGCCTCCTGGCGAGACGGAACAATCCGGGCGAGCGGAGAAAGATGGAAGGTCATGGTCAAAGCTCCGAAAGGCTTCGCACGTCACGGGCCCACTTGCCTGCCCACCTGCCTGACGAGATCGGCGGGCGGACGATGACGGGCGACGGGGGGATTCGCTGATACTGCCCTTTTTTGAGTGCGGGTGAAAGGGCGGGCTATCATGTTTCCATGCCCCTCATCCACCTCATCACCTCGTCCGAGGCTCCGGCGCAGGCCGACGCGCTCCTGCGGGATCTCTCGGCGCTGCTCGCGCGGGAGCTCGGCAAGCCCGAGGCGTACGTCATGACCCTGCTCGAGACCGATGCCCGGATGACCTTCGGGGGCTCGGTCCACCCGGCCTGCTACGTCGAGGTCAAGAACGTGGGGACGTTCGGCTCGGAGTTGACGCAGTTGCTCAGCCGGGCGATCACGGATCGGGTGTCGCGCGCGCTCGGGGTGCCATCGAGTCGCATCTACATCGAGTACGTCGAGGCTCCCCCCCACCTGTGGGGGCACGACGGCTCCACCTTCGCGTGACGGCGGTCGTCACCTCCCTACGCCAGCGGAGGACTCGTGAAACGACAGCGCCGCGAAGCTCACCACGCTGGCATCGTCGATGTTCCACTGGTGATAGTCGAGCAGACGACCGCGCATGCCTGGCACCGCACGCAGGAAGGTGTAGAGCGGTGAGGAGCCGCACCACTTGAGATCGTCGTCGCCGTTCTGGTGGATCCCCGCCCAGAAGCCGCCCGCGTCTCCCGCCGCGATCGCCGCCAGCCGCTGCCGGTCCCGCGCCTCCACGGCCTGCATGGTTGGATCGGCGGCCTGGACGGCCACCGCGTCGCCGTAGCGCCGCCCCACGTGGGCCATGTCGACGCCGAGCACCCAGCACAGCTCGCGGCCCCGCCGCGCATGCAGCTCGCCGAGGGCATCGAAGGCCCGAGCCAGGTCCGCCGACTCCTCGGGGCGGGTCCGGCCGCGCGGGTCGAAGCGAAAGGGACCACACAAGACCGGGACGATGCGCACGCCGGGGCCGAAGCGGTGCTGCAGGAAGAGCACCTGGAACTCGATGGAATGCTCGACCGCGTGGCAGTAGTCCTCGTCGGCGAACGCCTGGGGCGCCTCGCGGATCAGTCCATCGACGATCGCGGTGTCGGTCACGGCGCGCCCGAGCGGGGTGACGAAATCCTTCCGCGTGAGCCCGAACCTATCGGGGGAGCCGTAATGCGAGGTGCCGAGCACGACGAAGGTTCGCTCGGCGTGCTCGGGGGTGAGCGCGCCATAGGCCGCGGCATAGGTCGAAGGGCCGCCGTGCGGGCTGGCGTGGGGGGCCGCGATCGCCACGGCGGGTGGGGGGGGGAGGCGGCGGCTCGCACGCACCGAAGCCTGACCGTGTGTCCGGGACGGCGCCCTCGGTACGCGTCCCGCAGCTGCGGCGGTTGCGGTCCAGCTCGCGAGGGTCGCCCCGAGCGCCTCCACGTCCTCGGGGTAGCCCCCGCCGGCGTGAATGGGGGGGCGGAGCGTGGCGGCGCGAAAGGCCCGCTGGCGGGTCTCCCGCAGGCGGCGAAACGCCTCGTCCTCGAGGAACCCGCAGCCGGAGAGGGCCTCATCCAGCTGCGCGACGACCGCCTCGGCCTCGGCCGGGGCCGCGCCGGCCCGCACGAAGACGGCGGCCAGATCCGCGGTGGTGCTGTGGCCATCGAAGCAGCGCAGGCCCCGCACCAGCGCCGGGGGAACCACGATCGACGCCTCCGAATACCGGAACGGATCGCGCATGAAGATCCCCGGCTGCGCTTCGACCGGCGAAGGCATCACATCCAGATCGGAACGCAACCGCGCCAGCCGCTTGGTCATTTTCCCAAGGATATCACCCGATGAGGAGGTCATCCGGGCCCGGGCGTCCCCCCGACTCCGCGAGCCCCCGGCCGTCGGTGGTCTCGTCGCGCGCGAGGGGGGTCAGGCGGCCGGGTCGAAGTTCGCCCCGCGTGCGACCGCCCGCACCACGTCCATGGGCGTGACGATCCCCGCCAGCTTGCTCTCCTCGTCGAGGACCACGACCCGATGGATGTTGCGGCGGGCCATCTCGGTCACGGCGGCCAGCGCGGGGTCGTCGGCGTACAGCGAGATGACCTCCGGACTCATGAGATCGCCCACCGTGGCTTCTCCGCGGATCCACTGGGCCGGCTCCGGATTGACGAGATCGGAGCTGGAGAGCACCCCGACCAGATTCCCCTGCGCGTCGCGGGCGGGCGCGCCTCCGAGGTGACGTCGGGTGAGCCCCCAGGCCGCCTCCTCGGCGGATGCATCGGCCTCCACCGTGTAGACGTTGGCGGTCATGATGTCCTTGATCTTGAGCATGGCGTGTGTCCTCCCCGTTGATCCGACGTAACAAGGGTAGGGGATCAAGCGACGTGCCAAGGGGACGTGCCAGGCCCCACGCCGCCTTCTGGAGGGCGGTCCCGATCCCCGGGCGGCGCTGACGCAGGAATTGCGCGTGAGGCGCGAGGTCGTGCAGTTCGTGCAGCGCGGGAGACGGCGAAGGTCCGGCGCTCCGCGACATTCGCGCTGGCACGACTGCTGCTGAAGCCCCAAGGAACGAAGAGTCCAGTTCGAGCCCGAGTCGTCACACGCGGAGGAGCGACCATGAAGTGCAAAGACATCATGAGCAAGAACCTCGAATGGCTGAACGAGAAGGACACCGTTCAAAAGGCGGCGGTCATGATGGCGGACTCCGGCGTCGGGTTCCTGCCCATCTGTGACGCCCGGCACCACGTGATCGGCGTGGTCACCGACCGGGATCTGACGGTCCGGGTGCTGGCTCGCAACGTGGTCCCGGCCACCACGTCGGCGGCGCTGGTCATGACCGCCCCCGCCGTCACCTGCTCCGAGAACGCGGACGTGCACGAGGCCGAGCGCCTGATGGCCAACGAGCAGAAGGCCCGGCTGGTGATCACGGACGATGAAGGCCGGTTGGCTGGCGTCTTGAGCCTGGCCGATCTCATCGAACGGCTGCCGGGTCGCGAGAGCCTGCACACCGTCCAGGCGGTGCTCTGGCGCGAGGCCCTCGGCCCGCGCGGTGGGGCCTCGCGCGGCGAGCCCTTGCTGAAGGACGATCCGGTGGCGCGGCATCTTCCTCCGCCTCTCGACGAGGTCCAGGCCCGGCCCACGATCTTCACCGGCGGGCACCGCTCCGGCAGCACCAAGACCTTCCCTGATTCGTAGGGGGGGACGTCGAGCACGGCGGGGTCGGGGCCGTCCGTCGAGCGCACTGCCGCGTAACGCGTGTCCTCGCAGGCGTATAGATTGGCGGACACCCGGAATCACAGTGACGGCCCTCCGTCCTCCGTCAGGCCGGAATCGAGCTGGAATCGGCGGGGAGCGGGGCAGGCAGCGGGCTGGCGGACGGGCGGATGCTTGGCATGTCGCTTGAATTCGTGTCCACAAGTAGGTGCTCGAGAGGTGCGAGAGGTCCAACCTCCGCCAGCGGGGACGACCAGGACGATCAGAGGAGGCAGGCGCCATGGACACACGAACCAACGGGACGACAATCGGGGCAGGTCAGAAACGGGCGAAGATTCTCCGCTTTCCCACCCTGCGGATCGTGGAGCTGATGCGCACACGGGTGCAATCGGTGAGGCTGGACCTGGTCGGGCCGCAGAGTCGACTCCTCGTGCGGCTCGGGACCTGGCTCATCTTCTTGCCGCTCGTGGCACTTGGCTACCTCCTGGTCCTGGCGGCGTTGATGCGGATGGTGGCGGTGTCGATCGGCTGGGGCGTGACGCTCCTCGTGTTCGGCTCCGCCCATCTCGTCATCGGGGCGCTCGGCGTCCTCTTCGGGCGGGAGGTGGGTCAGCCGTGGAGCCAGCCGGTCCTCGAGCCGGAGCTCGAGTCGGCCCGGCCCGTGCTCCGCAATGCCGGGACCTCGCCCCCGAGCCCGACCGTCTGATCCCGGGTCGCGCCCGATGACCAGGTGAGCCGCCGGCCCGGCGGCAGGACGCCGCTCGCCCGGCACTACCCACGGCGGGGTGAGGTCGGTTAGAAGCAGCGGGAATGAAGACCAGCAAGGGTGTGAAGGTCGCGGTGCTGCTCGGCGCGGCGGCGCTGGTCGGAGCCAGCGCCTCGTCGTGGTCGAGCCCGACGCCGACCCAGAAACCGATCTCGTCGCCGGGCCCGACGCCGAAGATCCCCGACCGGGCCGAGCTCGAGCGGCTGTCTGCCCACCTCGCCCCGGTCGACCTCCGGGTGAAGCTCGATGGGCTGTCGGCCGGTGACCGGGCCGCGCTGCCGCTCATCGTGGATGCCGCCCGGTTGATGGACACCCTCTTCATCCGGCAGGTGTGGGCCGGGAACGAGGCCCTGCTGCTGTCGCTGGCGACCGACGCGACCCCCCTCGGTCACGCGCGCCTGCACGCCTTCGTCCAGAACAAGGGCCCGTGGCTGCGCCTCGAGGGAGACGTCCCGTTCCTGCCCGGGGTGGGGCAGAAGCCGGAGGGGGGGGCCTTCTACCCCGCCGACACGACCAAAGACGAAATCGCAAAATGGTTGGGGACCCTGGGGCCGGCCGAGCAGGTGGCTGCCCGCGGATTCTTCACCACCGTCCGCCGGAGCCCGGAGGGCCGCCTGCAGGCCGTCCCCTACAGCGTGGAGTACGGCCCCGAGCTCGGCCGCGCGGCCGGGTTGCTGCGGCAGGCGGCGGCCCTGAGCAGCGATCCCAGCCTGCGCGCCTATCTCGAAGGCCGCGCCGGGGCCTTTCTCGGCAACGACTATCGCGAGAGCGATCGCGCCTGGATGCGCCTCGACGGCGCCATCGAGCCGACCATCGGCCCCTACGAGGTCTACGAGGATGGATGGTTCAACGCCAAGGCGGCCTTCGAGGCCTTCGTGACCATCCGCGACGACGCCGCCACCCGGAGCCTCGCCCACCTCGGCGGCGCCTTGCAGGATATCGAGGACCACCTGCCGATCGCGCCGGGGCTGCGCAACCCCAAGCTCGGGGCCCTGTCACCCATCCGGGTGGTCAATTCGCTGTTCGGCGCCGGGGATGCCAACCGTGGGGTGCAGACCGCCGCATTCAACCTGCCGAATGACGACACCACCACCCGCCTCACCGGGACCAAGCGCACCCTCCTCAAGAACATCCAGGAGGCGAAGTTCGAGAAGATCCTGCTCCCGATCGCCCGGCGCGTGCTGTCTCCGGCCGATCGCCAGCACGTCTCCTTCGAGGCGTTCTTCACCCACATTCTCATGCACGAGCTCATGCACGGGCTCGGTCCCCACCAGGTCACCGGCCGCCCGACCGTGTCGGTGCGCGCCGCCCTCGAGGACGCCTACAGCGTCATCGAGGAGGCCAAGGCCGACATCTCCGGCCTGTTCGCGCTGCGGTACCTGCTCGATCACGGCGTGCTCGAACCCGCGCTCGCCTCCGCGATCTATCCGACCTTCGTGGCCACCTTCTTTCGGGCGCTGCGCTTCGGAAGCACCGAGGCGCACGCCCGGGGGGTGGCCCTTCAGCTGAACGCCCTGCTCGACGCGGGCGCCATCACCGAGCGCGCCGACGGGACCTTCGAGGTCCACGCGGCCGGCGGCACGATCACCTCGGCGGTGTCCGCGCTCACCGCCGAGCTCATGACCCTCGAGGCCTCCGGGGATCACGCCGCCGCGGTGCGGATGGTGCG
>Ga0265318_10000850_pt1 | contig 20095 bp, 20 predicted proteins | sample 4821metaG_FD_192431 | JGI IMG/M metagenome (GOLD analysis project Ga0265318, IMG submission 192431) | Rhizosphere microbial communities from Carex aquatilis grown in University of Washington, Seatle, WA, United States - 4-8-21 metaG | ecosystem: Host-associated > Plants > Roots > Rhizosphere >... | reverse complement strand
ATCACCAGAGGAGCCAGACACCTACCCGCCATCGAAAACTCCATCGCCAATGCAAGGATACTCCTGGCACAGCGATGCGAATCTAACGCGAATCTAATGCAGCGAACTTGTGACTCAGGACACTAGCCGCTCTTCCAATTGCCGAAATCTTTCAAAGACTGCGATCAGAAGGCAAAAGCATTTTCTACAGGACGTTCAACCTTAAATTTCTGACAGACTCAGCGTCCGCGAATGAATTGCATGCGTTCGAAGACGTTTTGATGATTGGGTACCCCAACGGCCTTTGGGACAAAGAAAACAATCTTCCAATCGTACGCCGCGGCATTACAGCAACTCCGGTCTATGTCGACTTTGAAGGCCGGTCGGAATTTCTGATCGATTGTGCCTGTTATCCTGGCTCAAGTGGATCGCCCGTCCTTCTTTGCAACATGGGAGCCTACTTGAGAAAGGACGGGGACATGGTAATGGGCGGCACGCGCGTGAAACTATTAGGGATACTTTGGGGCGTCGCCATCTACAACGCGGAAGGCGAAGTTAGCTCCGCGCCGATTCCGACTGTAACGAAAAGCATCGCGATATCTCAAATCCCAAGCAATGTTGGTTTCTGTGTGAAAGCTGAACAGTTGATGGCGTTCGAAAAACATTTCGCCGCCATGATCTAGGACGTTTAGAACAAGCGAATGTTCATAGCTGCGGTCAAAGCCGTCGAGGCTACTCCGCCGCGACCGGCGCGGGCGTCGCGGCCGCTTTGAGCCGTGCCTGGCGACCCCGCTCCCAGCGCATCAAAAGCACGACGGCCACGACCGTCACGCCATAAGCCGCGAGCTGCGCGCCGTTGGGCGCGTCGCTGTAGCCGACCAGCGTGTGCAGCAGACGTCCGGCGATGGAATCCTCTGCCAGCAGCCACGACGTGTTCCACACCGTGCCGGTGAGCACTTCGAGATAGCCCGCCTGCTGCAGGAACAGCACCGCCTGCGCCGCCATGCCGGCGGCGAGCAGCGTGATCAGTCCCGACGTCACGCGGAAGAGCTTGTGCGCGGGGATCGCGAGCAGTCCGTAATACATCAGCGCCGACATCGCGGCACCGGCCGCCAGGCCGAGCACGCCGCCCGTGAGCAGCGACGCGGTCGTGGTACCCGGCTGCGAGGCGATGCCGTAGAGGAAAAGCACGACCTCGGAGCCTTCGCGCAGGACAGCCACGCCGACGACGATGGAAAGCGCGGTCAGCGTGCGCTCGCCGGCCGCGACCTCGGCGCCGACCTGGCGCATCTCGCGCGCCATCTCGCGCCCGTGACCGGCCATCCAGACATTGTGCCAGGTGAGCATCATCACGGCGAGAAGCAGGATGGATGCGTTGAACAGTTCCTGGCCGGAGCCTTGGAAGAGCTGCTCGATCTCGCCGGCGAAGCCCGCGACGAGGCAGGCGCCGAGCACGCCGCCGCCGACTCCGTAAGCCACCCAGAGCGAGCGCCGCGCCACGCCTTTGGTGGCGGCGAGCACGATGCCGACGATGAGGCCGGCCTCGATGACCTCGCGGAAGACGATCAGAAGGCTCGCGAGCACGCGGGCCTACTCCGCGACCACGACGCCTTGCGCCGTGTCGGAATGGTATTCGCCCATGAAGGGATAGCGGCCCGGCGCGAGCGGACGGATGCGCACATTGCCGCTGGAATTGCCGGCGACGACCTTCTCCACCTTCAGCGAGGTGGAGTCGAACTCCTCCGCCGTCGCATCCTCGTTGCTCATCACGATGAGGTTGGGGACGTTCGCCTTGACGTGGATCTCGGCGGGCGTGAAGCGATGATTTTTGAGCTTGAGCGGAATCCCGGCGTCGTCGGCGAGAGCGGACGACGCGACAAGGACCGCACCGAGGATCAGAAGAGCAGGCTTCATGGCGTGGTTTTCCAGATATGTCGTCCTTATCCATATGCCAGTCGCGACTAATTCTCAAGTACAACTATTTTTCATGATGGCCCATGGTCGTTGATCTTACCGCGACACCCTCATGCTTCGTCCCTCGGCAAGCGCGGGATGAGGAAGCTCAGCATGAGGGACTGCTTCAGCGAGCTCGCTCTCTCATTCCCTCGCCCTGAGCCTGTCAAAGGGTGAGGGTAGCGCGGACCTCACCGATGCGACCAGATCGAGAGGCTGATCCCCTGCTCGGCCACGGTGTTCTGTCCGGCCGGCGCGATATAGGCGCCCAATTGCACCGACCAGCGGTCGGAAAGGCAGCGCACCAGCGACAGTTCGAGCTTGTTCTCCCGGAAATAGGTGTAGGGCGGCTCGGCGTCGCCGCCGCTGATGGTGTTGAAGCTCTGCGCCATGACCATGGTCTTGGCGCCCAGCCACAGCCCCGCGGTCAGGTCGATGGCGGTCTCGTTCGGGCGCGGTGCGGTGATGAAGCGCTCGGCCGCCTCGACATCGGCGAAGCCGTCGCGGCCGAACAGCTTGAAGCTCGTGCCGTAGAGCAGCCGTGCCTCTTCGCTGCGTGTCGCGCCGCGTCCGTTGGAATTGTATTTCTGGATCGGCCCATGCGAGAGGTCGAAAGGCCCGGCATATTTGAGCGTCGCCTGCAGCGACAGCACGCCGAACGCGTCGCTGAGGAGATAGCGCGCGCCGCCTTCGAGACCCATGTCGATCGCGGTGACCGGCGCGCCGCCGTTCCACGACGAGACCGCGGTGCTGTATTCCGGCGCGAGCACCAGGGTCAGGCGGTCGTTCCAGCCATACTCCGCGAGCGTCTTGCTGTAGACCTTGTCGAACTTGATCGGCGCGTCGGGACGCGCGTGGCCGTCATAGCCAAAGCTCGCGCGCGCGATCTCGAAATCGGAGATGATCTGCCAGTGATGCTTCTTGAGCGTCCAGGCGCCGGCATGCGCTTGGCCGCAAGACGCGGCGAGAAGAAGCAGCGCGGCGAGGCTCTCACGCATCGCCGTCCTCCATCGCCTGGCGGGAGAGGCCGTGCGCGGTCTTCTCCCAATGGAACGGTTTGGTGATCAGATGCCACAGCCCGCGATAGGCCGCGAGCGAGATCAGCAGCCAATAGAGCGCGACGGTCAGGCCGCAAGGCAGGAGCTTGCGGTCGCCGCAGCGAATTGCGGCGCTCGTCACCAGGCCCACGAGCACGGAGTTGGACCCGAGCGCTCCCCAGGCCGACACCGCGGCCACGTGATCGGGGAACAGGCCGGGGAAGGCGAGCGACAGCGCGCACACGCCCCAGAGCAGCGGGTTGACGATCGCCGACAGCACCGCGCCGCCGATGAAGAAGTGGAAGGCGAAGACGCCGCGCAGGCCCGAACCGCGCGCGAGGCGCAGCGTGGCGCGGCTGTGCACCAGCCAGGTCTGCATATAGCCCTTGAGCCAGCGCGAGCGCTGCTTGAGCCACACGCTCAAACGCGTCGGCGCCTCCTCGAACGTGGTCGAGTCCAGCATCGCGACGGAAAAGCCCGCTTGGGCGAGGCGGATGCCGAGATCGGCGTCCTCGGTGACGTTGAACGGGTCCCACGCGCCGACGCGCCTCAGGATTTCGGCACGGAAATGGTTCGAGGTGCCGCCGAGGGGGATCGGCATGCCGATACGGTCGAGCCCCGGCAGCAGCATGCCGAACCAGAGCCGGTAGTCGGCCTCGAACTGGCCGGTGAGCCAATTCTCGCGAGCGTTGTAGAAAGCCAGCCGCGCCTGCAGGCAGGCGACCGTTTCGGGGAGCGCGCGGAAGGCGCCCACGGCCTTGCGCAGCTGATCGGGCTCCGGCCTGTCCTCGGCGTCGTAGATGACGACGAAATCGCCGCGCGCGAAATTGAGCGCGAAGTTCACCGCCTTGGGCTTGGTGCGCGGCAGGCTGGGCGGGACGCCGACGACTTCGAACGGGCCGTCGAGCTCGGCACAGGCGCGCGCGGTATCGGGATCGTCGGCCTCGACGATCAATTTGATGTCCAGGCGACGCCAAGGATAGTCGAGCGAAAGCAGCGCGCGGGTCAGCGCCGGGATCATCGCCGCCTCGCGGTAGAGCGGCACCAGGATCGTGTAGACGGGCAGGTCCCGATCGGCGGCGACCGGTCCCGCGCCGCGCGCACGCGCCCCCGCAAGCGCGAGCGCCGCGCGGAAGAACACGCCGAGCAGGAAGAGCACCGACATCAAAGCTACGAGCGCGATCACCAGGACGGACGGCCGCGCGCAGGCGAGCGCGAGAAGCCCGGCCCCCGCCAGCGCGAGCGTCGCTGCCTGCCGCTTCGTCACCACCCGGCGCGCCGACAGGAGCGGCGATCGCCGGTCGAGCCCATGGATGGCCTCGTCGCTCAAGCGGCGGCCGAAGCGGCGCACGATCTCTTCATTCAGCGCCGAGCGCGTGAGGAAGACGAGCTCGGCACCGGGAAAGCGGCGCTTCACCCAAGCGCGATTGCGCGCGCTCCAATCCGCGAGGGCGACGATGCCCGGCGCAAGCGGAAGGAAGCGGCGCGCGAGACAGAGGTCGAGCTCCGCGCGCGGCTCTTCGCCGGCGCGCTGCGGGCGCGCATTTTTGCTCTCGCGGAAGGAGGCCATCCCGCCCGAACCGAAATCCCGATGATCGCGGAGGCTTACAGCTCACCGCCGGCGCAGCTCCCCCGAGCGCCGGCGTCTACGGACACAGCCTTTTCGACAATGAGTCGAACCCACCCGGCCTGGAGGAATTAAGGCGGCGCTCAACCTTGGCGGCAATGTACTGGTGGTTGCAAAAGCTCAACCAGGGCTTTGCTAAAGCACAATTGGTTAGGGATAGAGCCGCCCCTTCACCCTTCGACAGGCTCAGGGTTAGGGAATGAGAGAACGAGATCGCTGCCGCAGTCCCTCATGCTGAGCCTGTCGAAGCATGAGGGCCGCGCGGTCGCCCTACTCCGCCGCGGGCTTGGCGAGCGGGTCGGTCAGCGGTACCGCGCTCACCTCGGCGAAGCGCCGCGCGGCCTCTTCCGCCTTGGGATCGGGCGCTTGCGGCTGTTGGGAGATCTGGCGGCCGAGCGCGACGACGTTCGGGATCTCGTCATCGGTCAATTCGCGCATCTTCTGCTTGCGCGCGAACGCCTGCTCGATGAAGGGCGCGAGCTCCTCTTCCTTGCGCTTGCGCTTCTCGGCCGCGTGCTCCTTGAACTCCGGCATGATGTCGCGGCCGAAGAGCTCGAGCGCCTCGCAGATGTGCTCGTGGCGATTGCGCCCGCCCTGCTGGATGAAGGCGACCTGGTCGACGCCGGCATCGGCGAACTTGCGTAAGTGCGCGCGCATCTCGTCGGGCGTGCCCATGCCGCCGGCGCCGGGATTGGCCGGCATGTGATCGCGCGCGGCTTCGAAGTTCTTCCAGATGTCGGTGCGGCCGGGCTTGTGCTCGCCGAAGATGTAGTGATGGCCGAGCGCGTAGCCGAAGAAGCGGAAGCCGTCGAGGCCGCGCCTCAACGCCTCCTCACGGTCCTTGTGCACCGAGAAGCCCGTGACCATCGCGATATTGGCGTTCACCGCATGGCCGATCGGCACGCATTCCTCTTTCAGGATGCGGTAGTAGTCGTCGACCCATTGCTTGGCTTCCTGCGGGTCGACGAAGGCGAAGGTCAGCGCGCCGATGCCGAGACGCGCGGCAAGCTTGATCGTCTCGCGGTTGGAGCACGCCACCCACACCGGCGGATGCGGCTTCTGCACCGGCTTGGGCACGATGTTGCGGCACGGCATCTCGAAGAATTCGCCTTTGAATCCGGGATAGGGATTCATCACCATCATGTTCAGGCATTGCTCGACGGTCTCGCGCCACATCTCGCGCTTCTTCTCTACGGGCACGCGGTAGCCGCCGAGCTCGAGCAGCGCAGAGGATTCGCCCGTGCCGAACTCGACGCGGCCGTTGGAGACGAGGTCGAGGGTTGCAATGCGCTCGGCGACGCGCGCGGGATGATTGTAGCCGGGCGGCATCAGCACGATGCCGTGGCCGAGGCGGATGTTCCTGGTGCGCTGCGAGCAGGCGGCGAGGAAGACCTCCGGCGCCGAGGAATGCGAATACTCTTCGAGGAAGTGATGCTCGACCTCCCAGGCGTGGTCGATGCCGAGCCGGTCTGCGAGCTCGACCTGGTCGAGCGCGTCCTGGAACAGCTTGAGCTCGTCGCCGTCCTTCCACGGACGCGGCAGCTGATGCTCGTAGAAGATGCCGAATTTCATGTGGGTCTCCTACGGCTTCGGCGTGAGCAATGTGGTGGGGTTGTGGTCCTTGACGCCGGCAAGCGCGGGCGACGCGGCAGCCGTGTCGAAGGCCGAAAGGATCGCCTGGAAGCGCGCTTCCGCGAACGCCTTCATCGCCGGATGGGTGAAGACGTAGAGCTCGCCGTTCTTCACCGCTTCGAGCACGCGGTTGCCCACGATGTCGGGATCGATGCCGGAGAGCACGTTCTGCGCCGCCTGCTCGCGCGTGTCGGCGACGCCGGGATCGACGTCGCCGACGCCGCCATACTTGTCCTGGCGCGCGCGGCCGCTTTCATGGATGCGCGTGCGCACGAAACCCGGGCAGAGCACGGAGACGCCGATGTTCAAGGGCGCGAGCTGCCCGTGCCAGCCCTCGCTCATCGCCACGACCGCGTATTTGGTCGCGCAATAGGGCTCGAGCCCCGGCGGCGAGATCATGCCGGCCATCGAGGCGGTGTTGACGAAATGCCCGCCCTCGCCGTGGCTCTTGATCAGCGGCAGGAAGACCTCGGTGCCGTAGACGACGCTCTTGAGGTTGACGTCGATGATCCAGTCCCAGTCGCGCTCGCGCACCGTGCCGATCGGGCCGCCGACGGCGACGCCGGCGTTGTTGCAGACGACGTGCACCTTTCCGAACGCCGCGATGGCTTCCAGCGCCGCCTCGCGCAGCGCGCCGCGCTCGCTGACGTCGCAGTGGACGGGCACGGCCTTGATCTGTTCCGACGCAAGCTGCTCGGCTGCCGCCTTCGCCGCCGTCGCGTCGATGTCGGCGAGCACGACGTTCATGCCGGCGCGGCCGAAGGCACGCGCCATCGCGAGCCCGAGCCCGCTCGCCCCGCCGGTGACGAACGCGGTCCTGCCCTTGAAATCCTTCATCATGCCGCTTCCTTCTGCTCGAGACCGTCGAAACTGCGCTGCAGCGCTGCGCCGTCGGGACGCGCGCCGAAGAGGCGTGCGAATTCCTTGCGCCGCTGATCGCGATCGAAATCGTTGTTGATCACCGCGTGCCAATGCATCATCCCGCGCCAGACGGGATCGATGAACGAAGAGCCCGTCACGCGTCCATCACCCTCGGTCTTGAACGTGAAATGGCGCAGCTCCGAGACGACGACGGCGAGGTAGCCCACATGCGGCGCCTCGTCCTGGCGGATGCGGTCGACGAGGTCGGCCGCATGCATCGCCACCGCGCGGCGGTCGCGGAAATTCCGCGGATCGCGCATCACTGTGGTGCAGAAATTGAAGAACTTCTCCGCCCGCACCTCGATCATCAAGACGTTCATCAAGAGCAGGATCCAGTTCTCATGCTCCGCCGGGACCTGCGGCATCAGCCGCCCGGTCTCGGGCCGCGCGAGCGACTCCGGAATCTCCGCATGCGGATAGGCGTGCTTGCCGAAGAGCATGTCGCGCACCGCGAACCACATCGCGTCGTGGCCGCCGACGACGCCGTCGCCGCCCTCGTCGAGGCCGTGCGCGCGGAGCAGGCCCGTGTTGAGATGACCGGTCGCGGTCGCGGTGATGTCCTCTTCGACGATCGCCTGGAAATCCGGCGCCTGGACTTCCGCGAGCCTGCGCCCGCGTGCCTCGATCACACCGGTGACGCTCAGCGAATCCCACAGCGTCCGGCCGAAGCCGTGCTCCAGCAGGAAGCTCTGCTGGGCGACGCTCGGAAACGAGCCCCGCGCCATCAACTCGCCCGACGGCTCGACGATCTTCCGGCCGCGCCCCTTGAGCGCTTCTTCCCAGGCGCGGATCGCGGGCCAGCGGTTGAGCGTCCTGGGCGAGATGTATTTGCCGTCCGCATCGAAGCCGCCGTGAAGGCGATAGCCCGCCTCGACATGCGGCTTCGCATAGGCGTGGTCGGCGAGGATTTCGTCGCGCGTCCAGACGAGTTTGGTCATCGCAATTCCTCCGTCCGCGCTGCTCACCCTTCGACAAGCTCAGGGTGAGGGTGCTCAATGACCCTTCATCCTGAGCCTGTCGAAGGATGAAGGGGCAGCTCCATCCCGACAGGCACACTCAAACCCGGTCTACTGCCGGGCTTTCTAGAACTGATAATTTGTCAGTCGATGAAAATTGTCAATCGCGCGGCTTGAGAGCGCGCGCCAGGAAGCGGGTGAGATTGTCCACCAGATCCTGCCTGCGCCGCCTTGCGCGGAAGCCTTCGGAGCCGGTCTGGTGGATGGCGCCCAGGATCGCCTGACCGATGATGTCGGCGTCGTAGTCGCGCGCGATGCTGCCCTCGGCCATGGAGCGGCGCACCTGGTCGGCCCAGTCGCGGCCCCAGCGCACCAGCAGCGGCACGGCCTGCACGCCTTCGGCGTCGATCACCGCCTCGTCGGTCATCGCGGCACCCAGGACGCCCGGATGGGATTCGGAATAGTCGTAGATCGCGTTCAAAGTGGCGGCGAGCACGTGCTCGAGCGTCCCGTCCGAGGCGGCGACGCGGGTGTCGACATAGTGCTGCAGCTCGACGCGCGCATCCTCGACGAAGGCCAGGAAACAGGCGCGCTTGTCCTCGTAATGCAGATAGAACGTGCCGTGGCCCAGCGCCGCCTCGCGCGCGATGTCCTGCGGGCGGGTGGCGTGATAGCCGCGCTCGACGAAGAGCTTGCGCGCGGCGAGCTTGATCTTGGCCAGGCTTTCGGGCTTGCGCCGCGCCGGGCGCGCCTCTTTCGGGATGGTTACCGTGTCCATAGGCTTACTTTCCTCTGGGGCGGCTATCGAAGTCAAACCGGACTGGTTAAGATGACGCCACGAGCACAGGGAGGAACGGCATGCGCAGGGTCTCTCTCACGGTTGCGGCGCTTCTGGCGCTGGGCGGATCGGCCTTTGCGATGGGCGGCGGAGGCGGCGGCGGCTATGGCGGCAACATGGGGATGATGCCGTCCGCGAGCTTCGACGATTATGCGACCGCGACGCGCCTCATCAAGCATCAGGAATACGCCTCGGCGATTCCACATCTGGAGGCCGCGCTCAGGCAGCATCCCAAGAACGCCGATATCCTCAACTATCTGGGCTACACCCACCGCATGGTGGGCGTGAGCGAGACGGACGCCGCCCGCGACAAGGACTTCCAGGACTCGCTCGCCTTCTACCAGGCGGCGCTGGCGATCGACCCGGTGCACAAGGGCGTGCACGAATATCTGGGCGAGCTGTTCCTGCAGATGAACAATCTCAACGCGGCGCATCACGAGATGAACGAGCTGGTGATCCTGTGCCCGGACGGCTGCGACGAGCGCGATGCGCTCGCCAAGGCGCTCGCGGCCTATGTTCCGCCCGCGGCTCCGGCGGCGACGGCCGCGACGGCCGCGCCGCAGACACTAGCGGCCCCTGCACCCACGCCTTGAACCGGGCGCGGGCCTTGCGCGTTCCGGGTCCGGTGCCGAAGGAGTTTTCGCCATGAACCGATATGCGCTCGCAGCCCTGGCCCTGGCCGTCACCGGCACGCTGCCCGCTTACGCGATGACCGGCTACAGCCCGGCCGACGACACGCGCGCGGCGATCGAGCTGCGCATCGGCGTCGACCTTCTGGCGCATGGCCGCGACAACGAAGCGATCCCGCATCTCGACGCGGCGCTGGACCAGTCGCCCGACGACGTGCAGATCCTGAGCGATCTCGCCGCCGCGCACCGCAGGGTGGCGCATGCGAGCACGGGCACCGCGCGCGACGCCGAGATGCGCCTGTCGGCAGCCTATTACCACCGCGTGCTGGAGCAGGACCTGAACGAGCGCGACTTCCTGGCTTATATGGGCGAGCTCTATCTGAGCCGCGACGATTTGAGATCGGCGCACGACGAGTTGAAGGCGCTGGACGCCGCCTGTCCCGAAGGCTGCTCGGAGCACGACCAGCTCGCGGCCTCGATCGCGAACTACACGCCGGCGCCGTAAGCTCGACGATCAGCGTCCGGCGTCAAAGCAATACTGTCATCCCCGGCGAGCAGCGCGTGCGCAGCAAGCGCTGCGAGGGAAGGGGACCCAGGTGGATAGACCGGTCTCGATCTTTCCACCTGGGTCCCCTTCCCCTCGCGATGCCGACGGCATCGCTCGGCCGGGGATGACAGTGAGTGAATCAATTCCGCGACATGCACTCTTCGAGGAAGTCGTGCTTGCTGCGGCCGGCGGTCGTGCCTTCGGCGACGGCGACTTTCCACTTCTGGGAGCACACGCTCGCCTTGTCGCCGCTCATGCTCGTCGAACCCGACGGCAGGCTCGACGGCGAGGACGATTCCGGCGCCGCGGCGGCGTGCGGGCCGTCCTGCATCATGTCGCCCGAGCCGTGCTCGGAGTTGGGCGTGCCCTGGTTGGAGGCCTGCGCGAAGGCGGACGGCGAGGCGAGCACCAGGCTCAGCGCGGCGGCGGCGAACAGCATTGTCTTCATGGAAGTATCTCCCTGTGTCGGCATTGTTAACGGCGCAGCCGCAAGCGGGTTCCCATGCGCGCGGCGGAACGAAACCGCGCGGGACGCGTTTCACAACGCTTGAACAGGGAATATCCGATGCGCAAATTCCTGATGATCGCCGCGGGACTGTGCGCGTTCGGCGCGCTGTGGAAGGCCGAAGCCGAGGAAGACGGCGTGGGCGTCGCGCTGTCGCCCTTCATCGCCGCCGCCGCGATCGAGATCGGCATCCTGCTGCTCAGGCGCAGGCAGACAAGCCTGCTCAACGACGCTTGAAACGCGCGTTCCATTTACGCTCGCGCCGCCGCTGTGCTATCCGTTCCCGCGAAATCGGCCTTTCGGGGAAGAGCATGCGTTCTACGTTAGCGGGAGCGATGTTCGCAGGTGTCGCCATGATGCTGGCATCGGGCGCGCAGGCCTCGACGCTGACGCCGCTCTACGGTTTCTGTCAGCAGAAAAATTGCGCCGACGGAACAAATCCGTTCTTTCCGGTGACGCTGGACGGTTCGGGCAACATCTATGGCGTCGACGACAATTCCGGCGCCAACGGGCAGCTCGGTATCGTCTACAGGCTCGCCAAGGGCAGCGGCGGCGTGTGGCAGGAGAAAGTGCTCTTCACCTTTTGCGCCTCCGGCAAGACCTGCAACAAGGGCAGCAATCCGACGGGCCGCGTGGCCGTCGATCCGGCCGGCGACGTCTTCGGCGTGACGACGCAGGGCAACGGCATGAGCGACGACGACGGCATCGCCTATGAGGTGACGGCGCACGGCAAGCTGGTGGTCATCGGCCGGTTCTGCACCACCTGCGGAAACGGCAACGGCTCCAAGCCGGCCGTGGCCTGAGCTGGGCCGGCGCCGAAGCCGGCGCGCCATGGGACGGCGTATCGCCGCTCTTCGGCACGACCACCGGCGGCGGCACCGGCAACGCAACGGTCTTCGAGATCATCAAGGCCAGGGGCAGCAAGTGGAAGCTCCAGGCCATCGCCGATCTCGGCGGCGCGCCGGGAGCCGCCATTGCGGTCGATATGAACGGCGACGTGTTCTACACCACCATCTCTTCCACGAACGGAACGCTCAACGAGCTCGTGCCCAACGGCAAGAGCTTCACGAACACGCAGCTCTGGCTTTTCTGCGCCGCGCATACGTCCTGCAACGAGGGCAAGTCGCCGGAGACGCTCACCGTCGATGCGACGGGCAATCTGTTCGGCACGACGGCGCTGGGCGCCAAGCACAAGATGGGCGCCGTCTACGAGCTGGCGGCGCCGTCCTACAAGAAGATCAAAGTGGTGCACGCGTTCTGCTCGGTGAAGAATTGCACCGACGGCGCCGATCCCGCCGGCACGATGACCGTGGACGCGACCGGCAACGTCTATGGCGTCACGGCCGGCGTGATCTACGAAGTGGGCACGGACGGTTCGTACAACACGCTTTACGGGTTCTGCGCGCTCGCCAACTGCGCCGACGGTTCCCAACCGACCGGCGTGACCATCGACCCCATGGGCAACCTGTTCGGCGCCACGGTCCTCGGAGGGCCGACGAATGCCGGCGAAGTGTTCGAGTTCACGCCGTGACGGCTAAGCCGCGCGCTTCTCCCGGATCGCGCGCCACACGCGTTCCGGCGTCGCGGGCATGTCGATGTGGTCGACGTCGAGCGCGTCGGCGACGGCGCTGATCAGCGCCGGCAATGCGCCCACCGTGCCCGCCTCGCCGCAGCCCTTGGCGCCCATCTCGTGCGTCTTGCACGGGATTTCCTCATAGGCGAAATTTATGTCGGGCATGTCTTCGGCGCGCGGCATCGCGTAGTCCATGAACGACGCGCTCATCGCCTGGCCGCTCTCGCGGTCGTAGACCATGTTCTCGCACAAGGCCTGGCCGAGGCCCTGCACCACGCCGCCATGGACCTGGCCCGCGACCAGCATCGGGTTGATGACGCGGCCGAAATCGTCGAGCACCGAGTATGAAACGATGTCGGTCTTGCCGGTATCGGGATCGATCTCGACCTCGCAGATATGGCAGCCATTGGGGAAGGTCGAGGCCTGGCCCTGGAACGTCGCGTCGCTGTCGAGGCCGTTCTCGAAGCCCGGAAGCTTCTCGCGCTTGAGCGTGACCGCGAGCTCGCCGACCGTGATCGCGCGCTCGCTGCCCGACTCGCTGCCGGCGACGCGGAATTTGCCGGTGCCGTCCACGACCTCGAAGCCGACCTCGGCGCCGCCCGCCTGCAGCACCTGGCCCGCGGCGGTCTTGCCCTTGCGGATCACCTCGTCCGACGCGCCCAAGAGCGCCCCGCCCGACATGTTGAGCGAGCGCGAGCCGCCGGTGCCGCCGCCGTTGACCCAATCGGTGTCGCCCTGCTTGACGCTGATGCTCTCGAAGGGCACGCCGAGCTTCTCGCTGACGAGCTGCGCGAACGCGGTCTCGTGGCCCTGGCCGTTCGACTGTGTGCCGACATAGAGCTCCACCGCACCGTTCTCGGTGAAGACGACGCGCGCGGGCTCGTTGCCGACCGCAAACGTGATCTCGACGTAATAGGCGATGCCCAGCCCGCGCAGCTTGCCCTTCGCAGCCGATTGCGCCTTGCGCGCCGCGAAGCCGTTCGCGTCGGCGCGCGCCAGCGCCATGTCGAGCATGCGCGGATAGTCGCCGGAGTCGAACGAGACGCCCATCCAGTTGCGGTAGGGAAGCTCGTCGGGGCCGGGCAGGTTACGCCGCCTGAGCTCGACGCGGTCGATGCCGGTCTTGCGCGCGGCCACGTCCATCAGCCGCTCCATCAGATAGGCGGCCTCCGGGCGGCCCGCGCCGCGATAGGCGTCGATCGGGCCGGAGTTCGAGAAATAACCCTTGATGTTCGCGAACAGCGTAGGCACGCGATAGACGCCGCCATAGATGCGCCCGCCCGCCAGCGTCGCGATGAACGGCGCGAATTGCGAGAGATACCCGCCCATGTTCGCGGTGCCGGTGACGCGCATGGCGAGGATCTTGCCGTCCTTGTCGAGCGCGAGCTCTCCGCGCGTGATCATGTCGCGGCCGTGATCGTCGGTGAGGAACGCTTCCGTGCGGTCGGAGGTCCAGCGCACCGTGCGCCCGGTCTGCTTCGCCGCGATCAGGACCAGAGGCTGCTCGGGATACATGAACCCCTTCATGCCGAAGCCGCCGCCGACGTCCTTGTTCACCACGCGCAGCTTGTCGGTCGGGATGTTGAGCACGCCCTTGGCGACGCGGTCGCGCAATCCGCCCGAGCCCTGGTTGCCGGACCACAGCGTGTAGGAATCCTCGAGCGCGTCGTATCGGCCGATGGCATTGCGCGTCTCCATCGAGGTCGGCGCGACGCGGTTCTGCACCGTGTCCACGCCGACCACATGGGCTGCTTGCGCGAAGGCGGCGTTGCATTTCTCCTCGTCGCCGCCCACCCAGTCGAAGCATTCATTGCCCGGCGCGCTGTCCCAGATCTGCGGACCGGTGGGGGCGCCGTCGAGCGTGCCGACCGCGTCGACCGGCTCGTAGTCGATGGCGACGAGCTCGGCCGCGTCGACGGCCTGCGCATAGCTCTCGGCCACCACCATCGCCACCGCCTCGCCGGTGAAGGTGACCTTGCCCTTGGCGAGCAGGCATTTGGGCGACGGCTTCACGGGCGAGCCGTCGCGGCTCAGGAGCGGCGCCATGCACGGCATCGGGTTCGCGCCGAAGGCATCGACGTCCTTGTGCGTGAGCACCGCGATCACGCCCGGCGCGGCCGCCGCGGCGCTCGTGTCGATGCCGAGGATCTTCGCATGCCCGTGCGGGCTGCGCGCGAACGCCGCATGGGCCTCGCCGTCGAAGCGCAGATCGTCCGTATACTGACCTTGCCCGGTGACGAAGCGGATGTCCTCCGTCCGCCTCACCGACTGCCCGATGCCGAATTTCACGATAGCACCTCAAAAAAACGTCATCGCCCGGCTTGTCCGGGCGACCCACGGATACAAGCTCACTCTACGATCCGTGGGTCGCCCGCATAAAGCGGGCGATGACGATATGTTAGTGACGGAACCCCTCGTCCAGTCTATCCAGCTTGCGCAGCAGCGCGGGCCAGGCGAGCGCGCCGAGCAGGCCTTCGAACGCCATCGCGCCCTGCTCCGCGGTCTTCTCCGGAACGCCCTGGTTGGGCAGGTTGGGCTTGGTGCCGCCGGCCAGCGCGCGCACCTGCATCGTGCAGGCGCGCTCGAGATAGTACATGCGCATGAAGGCGTCGGCGCAGCTCTTGCCCAAGGTCAGCGTGCCGTGGTTGCGCAGCATCATCACGTGCTTGTCGCGGCCGATGTCGGCGACGAGGCGCTCGCGTTCGTCGAGGTCGAGCGCGATGCCCTCATAGTCGTGATAGGCGACGTCGCCGAGCAGCACCATCGCGTGCTGGTCGAGCGGCAACAGCCCGTCCGCCTGCGCCGAGACCGCCACGCCGTCGTCCGTATGCAGATGGATGACGCAATGCGCGTCGTCGCGGTTCATGTGCAGCGCCGAATGGATGGTGAAGCCCGCCGGGTTCACCGGATAGGGGCTGTCGACGACCTTGTTGCCGTCGACGTCGATCTTGACCAGGCTCGACGCGGTGATCTCCTCGAACAGCAGGCCGTAGGGATTGATGAGGAAATGGTGCTCGGGCCCCGGCACGCGCGCGCTGATATGGGTGAAGATCATGTCGTCCCAGCCGTACATCGCCACCAGCCGGTAGGTCGCGGCGAGGTCGACGCGCAGCTGCCATTCCTCGGCGCTGACCTTGCCTTCCAGGGACTCGATGTGGTGCGTCGCAGGCACCTTGGTCTCGAATTTTTCGCGCAGATTCATGGGCAGGCTCCTTCGTGGCTGGCTGGGAGCGAGCTTACGGCTTCTTGTCCCTCGGGGCCAGCGTGCCGTCGGCGCCGAAGACGATCGAGTTGTTGCCCGCCGCGAGCGCCTGGATGACGCGGGCCTGCAGCAGCGTGGGACTGCCTTCGTAGAGGCTCGCGGCATTGGCGAGGCTGCGCAGCACGGCCTGCTCGCCGCGCGCCTGCTCGAGCTGGCGCTGGGCCTCCTTTCTAGCCTCCAGCACCGCGCTGTAGGCGCGCTTGAGGTTCGCGGGCAGCATGATGTCCTTGACCGAGAGCGCGGTGACGGTAAGGCCGAGGGCGGCCGCGCCTTCGCTCACGCCCGCGAGCAGCTTGGCGTCGAGCTCGGCGCGCTTCTCCAGGAGGTCGTCGAGAGCGAGCAGGCCTACGGCATCGCGCAGCGCGATCTGCGCCACGCTGTAGAGCTCCATGAGGTAGTGCTGGGAGCCGTGCAGGGCCCGCACCGGATCGCAGATCTCGTAGGCGCCCGCGACCGAAAGCTTCAGGTTGACGTTGTCCTTGGTGAGGATCTCCTGCCCGGGGAGCGTCAGCATCGTGCGGCGCATGTCGACGACCTGCACGCTCGCGCGCCGCTTGAGATAGCGATGAGTTCCGGCGCCCAGGACCTTCGACACGGAGCCGTCGCGATAGAACACCGCGCGCTGGTATTCGTAGACCGTGACGGCCGCGAACAGATTGGCCGCGAACGAGATCACGATCAAAGCCAGGATGAAGATGGCGGCAAAAACAGCGGTCTCCATGACGGCCTCTTGAAGGAAGGAGCGGATATTGCTCCGCGCGTCGCGATACGCGGGGGAGGTCTTAGCCTGCAGGCCCGCTTTTCGCTCGCACTCAAGCGGACACGCGGAGCAATACCCTGGTGGAACACCATTCGACGTGGTGGGTTTGGAACCCGGATGCGTCGCCGGAGCGCAACGAGATTCGAACCGTCCGGCCTTGCACGGGAAATCTTATGGGAGCGGGGCCGCGCCAACAAGGTGCGCCGGCCGGGCTGTCAAGCCCACGCGAATTCGGCTAGGCCTTGGCGTTCAAGGGGGCTGGATATGAACGCAAACACCGCGGCGCCGCGCATCGCCGTCACGCTCGCCTTGTGCTTTGCGGCCGCGGTGCTGGAGGGCTACGACGTCCAGGCGTTCGGCATCGCCGCACCGAAGCTGGTGGCGGCGCTCGGGCTCGACCCCGCCCGGCAGGGCTGGGCCGCGAGCACCGCGATGGTCGGGCTGGTGCTCGGTGCGTTTCTGGGCGGCAGGATCGCCGACACCGTCGGCCGCAAGCCGGTGCTGCTCGCCTCGGTCGCGCTGTTCGCACTGTGCTCGATCTGGACGGGTCTCAGCGCCGGCTTCGCGAGCCTGCTTCTGGCGCGCCTGGCCACCGGCATCGGTTTCGGCGGCGCGTTTCCGGTCTTGATCGCCGTCGCGGCGGAAGTGAGTTCGCCCTCGCGGCGCGGCGCGACCACGAGCGCGCTGTTCAGCGGCATGCCGGCCGGCGGCGCGCTGGTCTCAGCTCTGGCGAGCGCAGCGGGCAGCCACATGGATTGGCGCACGCTCTTCATCCTGGGCGGCGCGATGCCGCTGGCGCTGCTGCCGCTGCTCTGGCTGTTCCTGCCCGAGACGCGGCCGGGGCGCGACGAAGATGCGAACGCAGCCCTGCTTGCGGTCCTGTTCGCGCGAGGCCGGGCGCTTGCGACCGTGCTGCTGTCGGGCGCGAGCCTTTTGATCCTGGTGCTGCTCTACATGGTGTTGAACTGGCTGCCGTCGCTGGTGGTCGCGAAGGGATATCTGCCGAGCGACGGCGCGGCGGCCTCCTTCGCCTTCAACATCGCCGCCATCGGCGGAACGGTGCTGCTCGGCTTCGTGATGGATATCGCGGGCGCGCGGCGCACCTTGGGCGTCTCGTATCTGGCGCTGTTCGCGGCCGTGTATCTTTTGGGTGCGGCAGGCTCGGCAGGCAGCGCGATCGCATTCTCCGCCGTCACCGGATTCTTCACCGTCGGGATCTCGTGCGCGCTGTACGGGCTCGCGCCGTCCTATTATCCGCCGCTTCTGCGCGCCGCGGCCTGCGGCGCCATCGTCGGCATCGGCCGCATCGGCACCATCGCAGGCCCCTTGCTCGCCGGACAGCTCCGTCAGAAAGGCTGGTCGGCCGAGCACGTCATCGACGCGATGCTGCCGCTGATCTTCGTGGGCGGCGTCGCCGCGCTATTGCTGCCGCAGGCTCACGAGCGCGAAGCGGGGCTCAAGCGCGCATACTCCAGTCGATCAGGCCGAGCAGGATGAGCGCGCCGGCCAGCGTCGCGGTCAGGGCGACGACCGAGAGCCGCGCGCGCTTGCGCAGCGCCACGAATTCGGGATCGGTGGGGTAGCGCACGCCGGCCCGCCGGAACAGGATCAGGCTGTCCAGCGAGCGCACTCTTCGGCGCGGCGTATAGGGATCTGCCCGGTTGAACACCCGCGCGGCCCAGATCTGCTGCCATAGCTGCGGACAATGCTCGTCCACGTAGTTCAGAAGCGCGTTGACCGAGGCGAAATAGTCCCGCGCCGCCGCGGCGAACAGAATCCAGGCCGGGATGTCGAGCCAGAATATCGGATTGCCCGCGAGTCGGGTCAGCACGGCCATCCCGGCGCCTCCACCCCTGTCATCCCCGGCCGAGCGACACGCCAGTGTCGCGAGGGGAAGGGGACCCAGGCATATCCGGCAGTGCGATCTCTCCGAGCATTCTATCGCTTCTCGCGTGCGATGGCGACGTTGATGTCGTTGTGAATTTCATACCAAACCAGAATATTGAACACCATACTTCTTGGTGAACCCATCGATCAGATCGTTCTTGTGTTCCCAAGCGCGACGCATGCCGTCATTCGAAACACCCACATACAATGTGCCGTTTCGACGACTCGCCAAAATATAGACGCAGTAAAGATGTTCTCGCACGGGCAAACTATAACGCGTATTATTTTCGACATCCAGTCCCGCTCGACAACCTGGGTCCCCTTCCCCTCGCGACACTATCGTGTCGCTCGGCCGGGGATGACAGTTAGCGCACCCGCGCCACCGCTTTCGTCCAGCCGTCATAGAGGCCGTCGCGCGTGGCGCTCGCGAGCGCGGGCTCGAAGCGGCGCTCCAGCGCCCAGCGCGACGCGACGTCGTCCTTGTCCTTGAAAAGGCCGGCCGCGAGCCCCGCCAGATACGCAGCCCCCAGCGCCGTCGTCTCCACGACCTTGGGACGCTCCACGGGAAGTCCGGTGAGATCGGCGAGGCGCCGGCAGAACCAGTCGTTCCTGACCATGCCGCCGTCCACCTTCAGCGATTTGGGCGCGCCGCCGTCGCGCGCCATCGCCTCCAGAAGATCGCGCGTCTGGAAACACACCGCGTCCAGGCTGGCGCGCGCGATCTCGGCCGCGCCCATGTCGCGCGTCAGCCCCAGGATCGCGCCGCGCGCGTCGGGGTCCCAATAGGGCGCGCCGAGGCCCGTGAACGCCGGCACGAAATAGAGTCCGTCGGCGGGCTTGGCCGTCTTCGCCAGCGCCTCGATCTCGGCGGCCGAGCCGATCACGCCGAGCGCGTCGCGCAGCCACTGCACGACGGCGCCCGCGATGAAGATGCTGCCTTCCACCGCATAGGCCATGTCCGCGCCGATGCGCCAGGCGCTGGTCGCAAGCAAGCGGTTCTGCGACACCGGCACCACAGCGCCCGTGTTGACCAGCGCGAAACATCCCGTGCCATAGGTCGACTTCACGTCGCCGGGCTTGAAGCAGGCCTGGCCGAACGCGGCGGCCTGCTGGTCGCCGGCATCGCCGAGGATCGGGACCCCGGGGCCCAGCGCCGTGGTCTCGCCGAAATCGCCCGCGCTGTCGCGCACCTCGCCCAGCATCGCGCGCGGCACGCCGAACAGCGCGAGCATCTCGTCGTCCCAGCTGAGCGTCTTCAGGTTCAAGAGCATCGTGCGCGAGGCGTTGGTCGCGTCGGTCGCGTGCACGCGGCCATCCGTGAGCTTGTAGATCAGCCAGGAATCGATCGTGCCGAAGCAGAGCTCGCCGCGTTCGGCGCGCGCCCGCGCGCCCGGCACGTGGTCGAGGATCCAGGCGATCTTGGTCGCGGAGAAATAGGGATCGAGCAGCAGCCCGGTCGCGGCTGCGACCTTGGGCTCCAGGCCCCGCGCTTTCAGCGCGCGGCAGTGCTCGGCGGTGCGGCGGTCCTGCCAGACGATGGCGTTGTGGATCGGCATACCGCTCGCGCGCTCCCACACCACGCTCGTCTCGCGCTGGTTGGTGATGCCGATGGCGGCGATGTTCGACGCATCGCCCGCGATCGTCCTGCAGCAGGCAAGCACCGCCTGCCAGATCTCCACAGGATCGTGCTCGACCCAGCCGTTGGCGGGATAGATCTGCCTGAGCTCGATCGCATGCGAGGCGCGCGGGATGCCGTCCGCGTCGAACAGCATCGCGCGCGTCGAGGTCGTGCCCTGATCGATGGCGAGAATGTGGTCCTTCGACATGGGTAGTGAGGGTAGAGCCTGATCCGTCAATAGTGAAACGAGAATCATCCTCCCCCGTACTCACGGGGGAGGTGCCGAGCGCAGCGAGGCGGAGGGGGCCCCCTCCGTCACGCGCGACTGATGTCGCGCGCGCCACCACCCCCGCTACGCAGGGGAGGATAAC
>Ga0265318_10000849_pt1 | contig 20101 bp, 11 predicted proteins | sample 4821metaG_FD_192431 | JGI IMG/M metagenome (GOLD analysis project Ga0265318, IMG submission 192431) | Rhizosphere microbial communities from Carex aquatilis grown in University of Washington, Seatle, WA, United States - 4-8-21 metaG | ecosystem: Host-associated > Plants > Roots > Rhizosphere >... | reverse complement strand
CGCACTTACCGACCTGATCGGGCCGACGTCCTACGTCAAGGCGCTCAACTCGGTCGCGAACGAGGCGTATCCCGCGGGCTTCTCGCAGGGCACCACGATCACGATCGGCAGCGTCGCCGGCGTGCGCACCATCACGTACTCACCGTAATCGACATTCGGGAATAATTCCCCAACTTCAAAGCCGCCTGCATTGCGTGGGCGGCTTTTTTGGGTCCCGAATCCAACGTCATGAGCGGTTCATCCCTTGCGCCGGTCCTCTCGGACCGGAGGGTCTGGCTGTTCGCGGCCATATCGGCCTTCTCCGCGGCGACGGGGTTCCTCCTGGTCCCGGACCGGATGGCCCTGTCGGTCGTGACCGACACGGGCTACTGGTGCGTCCTTGCGGCGTTCCTGCTCTTCGCCCGCGCCCTCTGGCTCGAGTTCCGGGTCGACCTGGCGAGGGCGCGGGACCTGGGCCTGCGCGGTTTCGACTGGGCGTCCCTCGCCGTGGTCCTCCTCGGGGGCACGGTGCTCATCGTCCACGAGTCCTTCGGGTTCAAGATCGTGATGGACGAGGTGATGCTCGCCGGGACGTCCATGAGCATGCACTTCGACAGGAGCGTCCTGACCCCGATCCGCGGGGGCGACATCCAGGGCGCCTTCGTGATCCTCGGGGGCATGATGGACAAGCGCCAGCTGTTCTTCCCGTTTCTCGTGTCGATCCTGCACGACCTCACGGGCTACCGGCCGGAGAACGCCTTCGTCCTGAACGGCATCCTGGTCTTCATATTCCTCGCCCTGGTCAACGCCGCGGGCCGGAAGCTCGCGGGCCGGCAGGCGGGCTGGCTCGGCGTCGCGCTCTTCGCGGGCCTGCCGCTCCTGGCCCAGAACGCGACGGGCGGCGGCTTCGAGCTCCTGAACCTGGTCATGATCCTGGCGACGATGCTCCTCGGCGCCCGGTTCATCGAGCGGCGCGACGAGTCGTCGTTTGCCGCGCTCTGCCTCTCGGCGATGCTCCTCACGCAGGTCCGGTATGAGTCGGCCATCTTCCTGGTCCCCGTCGCGCTGATCACCCTGTGGGTGTGGAGGCGGGAGGGCAGGGCGACCCTGTCCTGGCCGGTGATGGCGATACCGCCCCTCATGATCCACTGCGCCCTCCACACGCGGATCTTCGACATCAGGTCCTCGGCATGGCAGCTGCAGAGCAAGCCCGAGTTCACGAGGCCGTTCTCGTTCTCCTATGTCCCGAGCAATGTCGAGCACGCGCTCGGCTTCTTCTTCGGCAAGCCCACGGACCAGCCCAACTCGTACGTGCTCTCGGCCCTTGGCTGCGTTGCGCTCCTCTTCTTCGTCCTGCTCGTCTCAAAGAAGCTGAGGGCGCTCCCGGCGGAGACGCCGATGTCGGCGGCCACGGTGTTCTTCACCCTCGGTTTTGCGGCCCAGCTCGGCCTCATGATGTGCTACTTCTGGGGCCAGTTCGACGACGCCATCATCCGGCGCCTGAGCCTGCCGACCCACCTGTGGATGGTGGTGGCGATACTCGCGGTGCTGCCGCAGTTTCCCCGGCCCGCGGTGATCCGGACGCTCCTGGGGGTCGTGCTGCTCGGCATCCTCGCGCAGGGCGTGCCGTCGATGGCGGCCCACGCCTACAACCAGGAGTACCTGGCCGGCCTCGAGACGGCGTGGAGGCGCCAGTTCATCGCCGACCAGCCGAGGAAGGACTACCTGGTGATCGACAACGACTCCATCCTCTGGGTCGCCCACCAGGTCTCCGCGACGACGGTGGACGAGGCGCTGAAGCGGCGGGTCGACCTGGCGTTCTTCATGCGCACTCGCACGTATTCGAGCATATTCGTGTTCCAGCGCTACCTGATCGACGCGGACACGGGGAAGATGACCCTGCGCGAGGGCGACGACCTCGGCCCGGACTACATCCTCGAGCCCGTGAGGGCCGAGCGCCTGCTGACCCTCACCCAGACTAGGATCAGCCGGCTCGTCGAGATCCGGGACGGCCAGAAGGTGCTGTCGACGCCCGAGCCCGACCGCGTCGTCCCGAAGGACAAGGCGGAGATAGAGAAGGCGCGGCAGGCCTACCTCGAGAACTTCCTGAAGCGCCTGCCATGAGACGGCTGGCGGGACTCTTCCGGAGCGGGCCCGCGTCGCGCAGGGGGATCCTGTTCGCGCTCTGCGGGGCGCTTGCCTTCGTCCTGGGCTATTACTCGGTCACGTCCATCACCGCGGGGCACCTCATCATCGCCTGGGGCTACTACTACATCCTCGGAGTCTTCTCGCTGTTCGTCTTCTACGCGTGGAGGCTCGCCCGCTCGGGGAGCGGGGTGTGGAGGGGATGGCTGAGGAGGCCCGGGATCGCGGGCCTCGCGATCGCCCTGGGCGCGCTCTTCGCCGTGTGGTCCGATTCCTTCAGGCACAAGATCCTCTACGACGAGTTCGTGATCCAGGGGACGGCCTACGAGATGCACGTGACGAAGCAGGTGAGCACGATCCTGCGGGCGTACGACATCGGGGGGACATGGCTCTCGATCGACACCTACCTGGACAAGCGCCCCTACTTCTTCCCTTTCCTCGTTTCCCTGATGCACGACTTCACGGGGTACCGGATCGCGAACATGTTCGCGCTGAACGTCGCGTGCGCCGTGGCGCTCCTGGCGCTCCTCTACTGGTTCGCGCGGGAGGTCGCCGGGAGGGGCCCGGCGATCCTCGCGGTGGCGCTCATGGCGACGATGCCGCTCTTCGGCCAGAACGCGACGGGGGCGGCCATGGACCTCCACAACCTGGCCATGATGGTGATGGTCGCCTGCCTCGGCGTCCTGTACCTGCGGGCTCCCTCCGACGACAGGGTCTCGCTCCTGGTGCTGGGGGGGGTGCTGCTGGCCGAGAGCCGCTACGAGTCCGTCATCTTCATCATGCCGGCGGCGGTCGTCATAGCGCTGGGATGGCTCCGCGCCGGGAGGGTGATCCTTCCCTGGCCGGCCGTCATCGCGCCGCTGCTCCTCGTGCCCTGGATCTGGCACCACCGGGTGCTCGAGGCGGAGCCCGTCTTCTGGCAGCTTAAGGAGGGCCAGACCTCACCCTTCGGCCTGGAATTCGTCGCCGACAACCTGAGGGGCGACGCGGCGTTCCTCTTCAACACGGGCCCCGGGCTCGCGAACTCGTTTGCGCTCACGGCGGCCGGCGTGCTCGGCCTGGGATGGCTCATCTTCAGCGCGTGGGGGTGGGCGCGCCAGAGGCCCCGGCCGGCCGTTCCCCCGGCGGTGACCGTGGGGATAGCCTTCGGGGCGGGGATCGCTGGGCACTTCATCGTGCTCCTCTTCTACTGGTGGGCGAAGTTCAACGACCTGATGGCCTCGCGCTTCGCCCTGCCGATGTGCGTCGCGTTCGCGGTGCTGGCCGCCGCGCTCGTCAGGGGGCTCGCGTCGCGCCGCTTCCCCGCCCTTCCAATCGCGTGGGCCGGGCTCGGGCTCTGGCTCGCGACCTCGGGGCTGTCCGCGATCAACGTCAAGTTCTACACGAACCAGAACCTCGGGATGCAGGAGCTCGACTGGGAGAGGGCCGTCATCACCGCGCGGCCCGGCCCGGTCCTCGTGATATCGAACAAGTCCACGATACCCTTCATCCTCTGGCACATCGAGTGCATCCTAAACAACATCGCCATGTTCAAGGGGGAGGAGATCCGCTACCACATGGGCCAGGGCACGTTCAAGGAGGTGATCGTGACGCAGGCGATCCGCCCGACGACGGCCGAAGGCGAGATGGGCGTCGATCCCGAGGACCTTATGCCCCCCAGCTTCCACCTGCAGAAGATCGCCGAGAAGCGCTTCGGGGGCAGGCTGGACCGGCTCAGCCGCATCGTCTCGATAGACCCCGCGCCGGAAAAGCCGGGGAAGCGGGATCAGCCGCCGCCCGCCTCGGCGCTGCCCACGATAAGCGAGCTCCACTCGCTGAGCGAGCCCGCGGTTGCGGCCCTGACCTCCTCCGCGCCCAGGCGGTAGACGAAGATCGAGTACCCGATCACCGCGTCGGGCCTGCGGACCCGCAGGTAATAGCAGAGCCGAGAGAAGCGCAGGTGCAGGAAGCGGTCGCGGCTCGCGGCCCATTTCTCGGGGGAAAGGTCGCGCTCGAGCCGGGCCCTGGCGGACGGATCCTCGGCATAGGTGCGGAACATCGGCTCGAAGGTGCGCAGGAACTGGTACTCCTTCTCGAGCTCGACCGTCCACGGCCCGCGGATCGAGCTGTAGACCTGCTGGAGCATGGTCGCGCCCACGCAGTAGAGCCCCGGGCCGACCGGGATGTAGGGCTCGTCCTCATGGAAGCCGTTTATGTAGGCCAGGCGCTTCACCTGCATCCGGTAGTAGCGGGGCTCGCCGGTTCCGAAATACGCAAGGTAGGCGTCCTCGCCGGGGCGCCTGTTGGCGTCCAGCCACGCCTTCAGCCCCGGCAGGTCCTGGCCCCAGTCGAGCGAGCTGTCGACAAGGTGGAGGCGGCCCCGGGCCGGCCCCCCCGCCAGCTCGTTGAAATAGGCGAGGTAGTGGGGCGCGATCCAAACGGACTCCCCGACGTGCCAGGCGAGGAGGCCGGCGACGAGGAGCGCCCTCCATCCGAGCGGCCGCGCGAGCCACGCGCCCAGGGAGCCCGCGAGTATGAACAGGACGGGGTAGGTCGGCATCAGGTGGCGGTGCCCGATGTTCAGGTGGCTCTGGATGGAGAAGGCCCAGTAGACGCAGAAGAGCGCGAGGAGCGGGGTGAGGGGGACAAGGCCCCGGAGGCGCGCGGCCAGGCCGGCGGCCGTCCCCAACCGGCCCCGGACCGCGAGCCAGGCGGACAGGGCGGCCGCGGCGATGAAGGGCAGGGTCGTCTTGAGCGCGAAGGCCCAGAGGAAGTAGGTCCGCCAGCCTAGGATGCTGTACTCCCCGTTCAGGTACGCCCCGCGCTGCTGGGAGGTCTCGACGACGTACGCGGCCCCGTAGAGGAATGCCTCCGGGAGCGCGCGCAGGTCGGCCAGGAGATGGATCGCCTGGCCGGCATGCCCGGTGCGCGAGTACATCTCGGCCCAGGACTCGATGAACTGGTCGGCCGCGGGGAGGGCGGGATTGAAGGCGCTGTAGCGGAAGCCGTAGAAGGCCCAGATGACCGCGAACGCGACGGCGGCGTGGCCCGCCGCGGAGCGGGTGACCCGCCAGAGTCCGCCCGGCCGCGCCGCGAGGTGCACCAGGGCGCACAGGGCCATCATCGGCAGGAGGAGGACCGCGGAGAACTTCGCGACGCACGCCAGGCCGAACACGGCGGAGCTCAGGGCGAAGGGGCCCGGCCCGGGGTTCTCCAGGTGGCGCCACCACGCCCCGACCGAGGCCAGGAGGAAGAGCGCCGCGCACACGTCGGACGTCGCATAGCCCCCGTGCGCGAGGACGGTCGGGCTGAAGGCGAAGAAGGCGAGCGAGACGAAGGCGCCCGCCGCGCCGAACAGCGCGCGCGACCAGAAGAAGATGAGCGCGCCCAGGGCGACGCTCAGGAGCGCCGTCATGGCGCGCGCCTCCATCAGCATCGGGAAATGGTCCTCGCCGGTCTCGTAGAAGAACTCGTGCCCCATCACCCACGCGTCGCTCTTCCTCCAGTAGGGCTGGTCCAGGACGGGAAACGTCCGGCCCGAGATCCAGGCGGGCAGCGCCACCCAGCGCTGGGCCAGGTTGCCGTTCTCGGGATGCAGGCGGTAGTCGTCGAACCTCCAGTAGCTGAAGCCGCCCGTCAGGTGGACGATCTCGTCCGAGGTGGTGCTCTCGTGGAGCTTGCTCGCGACCGCCATCGCGAAATGCAGCGCGAGGAGAAGCGCGGCCGCCGCCATGATCCGGATGTTGCGGCCTTCCGGGCTCATGGCATCGCGACGGGCTCGAGGAGCGCCTTCACGACCTCGGCGTCCGTGAGCTTGAAGACGAAGAACGTGTAGGCCGGCTGCGCGATGGGCCTTCGGCCCCGCAGGTAGTGGCAGAGCCTGGCGAACTGGTACTCCTCGAACGTGACGCCCTCCTGGTAGGTGAGCCTCCCCCCGGTGTCCTCGAGCTGGACCACGTGCGCGAGGAGCTGGCGGTAGCGGGCCTCCTTCTCGCGGTCCCACGGGCCCCGCGCCTCGGTGTAGACCTGCTGGAACTGGGTGACGCTGATGATCCAGGTCCCGCCCGTGAGGACGGCGGGCGCCCTCCGCGGCCGGACGTCAAAGTTGGCGTCCCCGACGCGCGTCGCCTTGATCCCGTAGTAGGCGATGTCGCCCGAGCCGAAGTAGGAGATGAAGACGGGTCCGCTTTGCGGGTTCGCGTCGAGCCACGCCCTCACGGAGGGCAGGTCCTGGCCCCAGTCGAGCGAGCTGTCGACCACGTGCCTCCAGGCCTCGCCCGGGCCGACGATCTCGTTGAAATAGGCGATGTAGTGGGGCCGGATCCACACCGACTCGGCCGCGAACCACGCCGCGAGAGCCGCGACGCACGCCCCGGTCCAGCGCAGCGGCAGGCTCGCCCAGACGGCGGCGCCGGCAGCCATCACGAAGAGGACGGGGTAGACGGGGATGATGTGCCTGTGGCCGATGTTGAGCCCGCTCGTCAGCGAGAACGCCCAGTAGACCGCGAAGAGGGAGAGGAGCGGGGACCACTCGTACAGCCGACCCCGCCACTCGGCGGCGCTCCTGCGGCGGGCCGCGGCGCAGGCGCCCGCCATGCCGATCAGCCCGAAGAGGGCGAGCGGGGTCTTGACCGCGGTCGTGTACGGGAAGAACTGCACCCAGCCCGTGCTCCGGTACTCGCCGTTCAGGAACGCCTTCCTGTAGCGCGAGAACCGGTAGGTGTGGGCGAACCCGTAGACGTAGGACTCCGGAAGGAGCTCGTGGGCCCTCGCGAACCGGAAGACCGTCACGAGCGGCCCCCCGCGGTCCTCGAGGACGTCCCATCCCACGAGGGAGCGCACGCGGTTGGGCTCGAAATGCCGGTACATCGGGTACTTGAAGCCGTATGAGGCCCAAATGACCCCGACGGCGAGGGCGCAGGCGGCCAGCGTGGCGCCGATGAGGTGGAGGGCCACCCTGAGCCGGCCGACAATCGGCGAGGGATGCGGCCAGCCCGACTCGAGGGGGTCCCCCCGGGCGACCCTGACGGCGAACAGGATCGCGCACATGGGGGCGACCAGGGGGGCCGAGAACTTGGCGACGCAAAGGAGCCCCAGGGCGGCGCCGAACACGACGATGCGCGCCGGCGTCAGCCGGTGGGCCATGGCCCAGAACGCCGTCACCGCGGCCAGGAACATGCACGCGGCGGCCATGTCGCTCGTGATGAGGGCGCCGTTGGCCAGCATGGTGGGGCAGAACGCGAAGAGCCCGACGGCGAGCAGCGCGCCCCTGTTCCCGTGGAGGCGGCGCGCCCACAGGAAGACGAGCGCCCCGGTCGCGACGCCGAAGAGCGCGATCATCCGCCGGCCGGCCCTGAGCATCGAGGCCAGGTCGTTGCCGCAGTCGTAGAACCACTGGAACCCGAGGTCCCAGACGTCCGAGATCCTCCAGGCGTTCTGGTCGAGCGTGGGGAACCTGAGGTTGGCCCGCAGCAGCGGCAGCGCCGCCCAGCGCTGCGGCAGGTTGCCGTTCTCCGGCTGGAGGCGGTAGTCGTCCGTCTTCCAGTAGGAGTAGCCCGCGGTCAGGTGGGCGATCTCGTCGCCCGTCGTGCACTGGCTGTCCGAGACGCTGGTCGCCATCCACCAGTAAAGGCAAAGGAGGGAGGCGGCTGCCAGGATTGCTGCTCTCTTCATCGCTTTGCGGGCCCGCGCCTCGAGAGGCCCGCCGCAGCCTGGGCAAACGCCCCGATTGCGACCGCCTGCATGGCCACGAGCGGAAGCTGGTGGCGCTCGTTGTGGTTCACGAGGACAAAGGGCAAGAGCATACCGAACGCGATCGCCGCCGCCCACGCGGCGGGCGGGGACATCCGGCCGCCGCCGAAAAGGGCCGAGAGGAGCAGCGCCATGACGGGGACCCCCGCGGTCAGGAAGCCGAGGGCCGTCCCGCCCGGGCCGCGGAACCGGGAGTCGTACGCGAGGCGCTTTTCCAGCCAGTCCTGCCAGACGGCGGCCTCGCCCCTCAGCCCGAGCTGGCGGATCCTCTGGCGCTCCTGGGACGGCGGCGCGTCGATCCTCGCCCACAGCCCGCCCGACCTGCCCATCGCGATCAGGTCCCCGGAGGCGACGAGGCGGGACTCGTCGGCCGGGTCGAAGTGGAAGCCCGTGGGCTGGCCCCCCCCCTCGCGCCTGCAGAACACGACCGCGGCGCCGAGCCGCCGCAGGACGTTGCCCGCGAAATGCCCCGGGTCGGCCCGGAGGGCCGCGAGCGCCGGCCTCCGGAAGCTCTCGACGTAGACCACCTCGCCCATGCCGGAGTAGCGGCCGAATTCCCCGACATCGAAGTAGGGCAGCCTCCTGAGGACGGTCTCCATCCTCGGGAGGCCGTCGGCCGAGTCGACGTTGGCAAGGTGCAGCTCGAACCAGAAGTTGGACTTCAGGGGGACGAACCTGCCGAGGAAGGCCTCGTTGCGGGCGCTCCAGGCCCCCACGGAGACGGCGGCGGCCGCGGCGGCGATGAGCGGGACCGCCAGCCTCCGGACGTCCCCCTTCCAGCACCAGGCGAGCGACAGGATCACGATCCCGGCCGAGACGGCGAGGCCCGCGTTCTCAAGCGGGGCCAGAAGCGCGACGGCGACAAGGGCGGCCGGGCCCCGCCTCCCCTGCGGGCGCCGCACCTCGAGCGCGGCCCAGAGGAGCGCCGCCGAAAGGAGCAGGTCGAGCCAGGCCTCGCTCAGGACCTCGAGCGGCCCGCCCGGCAGGAGCGCGCAGGCGGCCAGGAACGCCGCCGACGCGGCGCCCCGCATCCACGCCCCGAAGGGCGCCAGCGCGGACAGCAGGAGCGCGTTGGCCGCGCCGAGGCCCAGGACCGTCAGGACCAGCATCGCCTTGGCCGACGCGGCGGTCTTGACGCCGAGGGCCAGGAACACCGCGGCCTCCACCCAGGCCGGCAGCGGCGAGACCCACGCCGTGGCGCCGGTGCCCCCGTCGAAGGGGTCGCTGAAGCCCCGCCCCTGGGCCAGCGCGGCGGCGACGTTGCCCGGCTCGGCCCAGTCGAACATCCCCGGGGCGAGCCCGGGCAGGTTGTGGCAGAGGGCGGCGACGGCGAGGACCGACAGGCCCGACCAAGCGAGGAGCCGGAATTGACCCATGGGGCGTCGTCAGCGCCTCGGCGGCTTGACCAGGTAGATCGGCCGCTGCTTCACCTCGTCGTAGACGCGGCCGAGGTATTCGCCGAGCACGCCGATCCCGATCAGCTGGATTCCCCCGAGGAACGTGACGAGGGAGACGAGCGTCGTGAATCCCGTCGTCGCCGTCTCGATCCCCAGCAGGCGCTTTACGATGAAGAAGAGGCCCAGGGCGAACCCGAGCCCGCTCACGAGCATTCCCGTGTACGTGAGGAACCTCAGGGGCAGGTAGGAGAAGCTGAAGAACCCGTCGACCGCGTACCTTACCAGGCGCCTGAAGGTCTGCTTCGGCCTGCCCGCGGCGCGCTCCTGCCGGTCGTACGCCACATCGGCCGTCTCGAACCCGATCCACGCCCGGAGTCCCGGGAAGAAGCGGTTGCGCTCGGGAAGCTGCGCGAACGCTTCGAGCGCGGGCCGGCCGAGGAGCCCGAACGTCCCGGTGTTGGCCTCGATCGGGAAGTCCGTGAGGCGCCCGAAGACCGCATGGAAGAGGTCGAAGCCCACCCTGCGGGCGCCGGTCTCCTGGCGGGACCGCCTCACGGCCCGCACGACCTCGGCGCCGTTTCGCCAGGCCAGGACCAGGTCCGGGATCACCTCCGGAGGGTCCTGCAGGTCGGCGTCCATGGTCACGGCTGCGTCGGCCTCCCTAGCGTGGGCCAGGCCGGCCGCGAGGGCGCCCTGGAAGCCGAAGTTGCGCGACAGCTCGACCAGCTCGAAGCGCGGGTCGCGCAGGCCCTGGGCGCGCATCATCTCGGAGGACCCGTCGCGGCTGCCGTCGTTCACGAACACGGCGCGCCAGGCGCAGTCCGGGTTGGCGCGGAAGAGCGCCTCGAGGCGGAGAAAAAGCTCAGGCAGGACGGGCTCCTCGTTGTAGACGGGGATAACGATGGCGACAGTCGGTCTGGAATCGGTCATCTATTCTCGCTCCTCGGGCGTCCGGCGGGCGCGCAGCAGGGCCATGCAGAGGATTGCGCCCAGGAGCGCCAGCACAAGCGCGGGAGGAGTGGGCATAATGTCGGCAAAATAAGCGAGTTGGGCGATGATTTTCTCGCTCAGGTTCCCCTGGGAGACCCCGGAGTAGGTCCTGGAGACCTCCAGGAGGCCGCGCGAGGGGGTGAGCCAGCGGTCGATGGCGAAGTCCTCGACCGCGAACTGCAGCGCGATCCCGAGGCAGAAGTCGATGGCCCAGCCGGCGGCGAGCGCCCAGCGCCACGCGCGGCCGAGCCGCTCCCACCGGGACGCGAGGAACGCGAGCCCGAGGAGGACGACGGACTGGAGGCAGATGTGGCCCGTCCCGTAATGGTCGCGGTCCCCGTACGCGGCGGTGCTCAGCAGGACGAATCCCGCCAGGGCAAGGGCCCAGAACACGCGGTCGCGGCGCGCGGCCGCCCCCGCCGCCCGGAGAACCTCCCGCACCACGGCGATCCAGGCGACAGATCCGAGCGCCAGCAGCGGGTTGAGCTGGTAGACGAGGAAGGCCTGGTCGCGGAGCGCGCCCCACCGGCTCGTCTGCCTGAAGAGCGTGCCGCCGAACCCCCGGGCCTGGGGGGGGACGATGCTGTCGCGCAGGTTGAGGGCCATCGTCGCCAGGGGGCTGCCGGGCGCCTTCTGCAGCATCGAGACGCTGGTGTTCGAGAGGAACGTGCCCCGCCAGCCGTACTCGGCCACCGACCAGGCGAACCAGGGGGCGATGACGAGGGCGCCGGCGGCGGCGCAGAGGAGTGCCGAGCGCGCGAACGCCCCGTCCCAGCCCCTGCGGAAGCCGACCGCGGCCCATGCTCCGGCGAGCACGACGACATAGGGCCCCGCGGAGTAGTGCGTCACGACGGCGCCCCCGAGGCTGAGCGCGCAGAGCACCCCGGCCCTGTCCGAACCCGCGTCCTGGTCCCGCATGCGCAGGAAGAAATAGAGCCCCGAGAGGATGAAGAGGACGGCCTGGAGCTTGGTCCAGGGATAGGTCGAATTCTGGATGAAGAGGGGGTTGAGCATCGCGACCAGGGCCGCGGTCCGCGCCGCGGGCCTGCCCCCGAACCGCCACGCGAGGAGGCCCATCGGGAGGAAGGCGAGGCTGCACAGCGCCGTCATGATGACCTGGTAGTGCGCGTAGTCTTCCCCCGTCATCCGCATGAACGCGGCCGTCAGCACGTTTGAAAGCGGGGGCCGTGCCGGCAGCTGGTAGATGTCGAAGAACAGCCGGTCCTTCGGCCACTCGCGCAGGAAGAAGTGCGCCCTCTGCCAGTGCTCGAGCCAGTCCCCGAGCCACGCGCCGCCGGAGTGGTTCCTCACAAACGAGAGCCACGCCACGCACCAGGCGGTCACCATCAGCTGGCCCGCCATGAGGTCGCGGGCGGCGGGATCGGCGGCCAGCCGGGTGACGCCGCGCCGGCCCGCGACGAGGCCCGCGAGCGCCAGGGCCGGGATCAGCCAGTATGCGGAGAGAGGGCTCCCGGTTATGAACACCGCCCAGGCGACGGCCCACGCCCCGACGAGCGAGAGCACCGCTCCCGCGACCAGGCCCTCGGCGGGGCGCAGCCCCATCCTGTCGGCGACGGGCCGGGACAGCCCGAGCGCGACGCCGAGGACCAGGAGGAGGCAGGCCAGAGTATCGGCGATCATGGCGGGATAGCGACGATGGCATTCCACAAGGGCCCCCATGGCAATAATCTCCTCGCGGCGCATATCCCCGGGCGGTAGTCCTTCGGCTGCGATGGCCCTAGCATGCAACCATCCGTAAGGCGGGAATCACGCGCGTCTGTCGCGCGGCTCCGGTGGGCGGCCCTTGCAATCGTCCTTGCGACGGCCGCGGTCTACCGCGGCACCCTGTCGGTGCCGCTGATCTACGACGATCGCCTCTGGATAACCTGGAACCCGTCGATCCAGCACCTGCGGTCGATCGCGGCGGTGGTCTCGCCGCCCGCCGGGTCCGTCGTCAGCGGCAGGCCGGTCCTGAGCCTCACCCTAGCGCTCAACTACGCCCTGAGCGGGAACAGGGCCTGGAGCTACCACCTCGCGAACCTCGCGATCCACATCGCAGCCGCGCTCACGCTCATGGGGATCGTCAGGCGCACGCTGGCCTACCGCCCCGGCCTCTTCCCGTCGGGGCGCGACCGGGTCCTGCCGGCGTTCGCGATCGCGCTCCTCTGGGCGGTCCATCCGGTCCAGACCGAGGCGGTGACGTACGTGATCCAGCGGGCCGAGTCGCTCATGGGGCTCTTCTACCTGCTGACCCTGTACTGCTTCATCCGGGGCGCCCAGGCACGCGCGCCCGGGACCTGGCACCTCCTGTCCGTCCTCTTCTGCCTGCTCGGCATGGCGACCAAGGAGGTGATGGTGACCGCGCCGCTGGCCGTGCTCGCGTACGACATGACCTTCGCCGCGGGAAGCTTCCGCGGCGCGCTTCGCCTGCGGTGGCGCCTTTACCTCGGGCTCGCGTGCACGTGGCTCCTGCTGGGGCTCCTCGCGACGGACCTGCACGGCCGGGGCGTGGGCTTCGGCCTCGGATACAACTGGTGGTCCTACGGGCTCACCGAGTGCTGGGTGGTCGTCCATTACCTCCTCCTGGCGCTCTGGCCCCATCCCCTGGTCTTTGACTACGGGGCCGACGTCGTGGGCACGGCGATCCAGGCGCTGCCGTGGGCGCTCCTCCTGGCGGCCCTGGTTCTGGGAACCCTGTTCGCCTTCAGCCGGCGCAGCGCCCTCGGGTTCGCGGGCGTGTGGTTCTTCCTCATCCTGGCGCCCGCCTCGAGCGTCGTGCCGGTCGCCTTCCAGCCGATGGCCGAGCACCGGATGTACCTCTCCCTCGCGGCCGTGGCGGCATTCGCGGTCGTGGGGGCCTGGGCCTGGCTGGGGGCGCACTGCGTGCCCATCCTGCTCGTCGCCGCCGGCGCCCTCGGGGCGGTCGCCTACGAGCGGAACCTGGACTACCGGAACGAGATCTCGATATGGGGCGACACCGTCCTGAGGCGCCCGTCCAATGCCCGGGCGCGCATCGCCCTCGGAAGCGCGCTCGCGCTCCAGGAAAGGTACCAGGAGGCCGCCGAGCAGTTCACCGCGGCGCTTCGCATCGATCCCGGGGATTTCCAGGCGCGCCGGAACTTGGGGCTCGCGCTCTACCACCTGGGCCGCGTGGACGAGGCCCTGGCCGAGTACCGTCGCATCGCACCCCCGACGCCGGACTCCGCGCCGCTCCACTTTGACATCGCCCTCGCGCTCGACCGGGCCGGGCGGCCGGGCGAGGCGGTCAAGGAATACGAGCGGGCGCTCAGGCTCGACCCGGGCGACGGCGAGGCGCGCACCAACCTCGGGATCGCGCTCTACCGGGAGGGCCGCGTCGGAGAGGCCGTGGTCCAGTACGGGCTCGCGCTGGGCTCCATGCCCGGCTCGGCCCGCGTCCACTTCAACCTGGGGATGGCGCTCGCCCGGATGGGCGGGCTCGAGAGGGCGATCGAGCAGTACCGAGAGGCCGTCCGCCTGGAGCCCGGCTACGCCGAGGCCCGCAACAACCTGGGCGTTCTCCTGGCCGAGACGGGCAGGGTGCCCGAGGCGATCGAGCAGTATGAGGAGGCCCTCCGGATGAGGCCGGACTACGCGATGGCGCGTGCCAGTCTCGAGAAACTCAAGGCCAGGCCGCCCGCGCAGCCCGCCGGCAGGTAGGTCAGCGCAGGTTGTACTTGAGGATCACCCAGAGGGCGCGGAATCCGTCGCGCCAGCCGATCTTCTTTCCCTCGGCGTAGGAGCGGCCGTAGTAGCTGATTCCCATCTCGTAGATGACGACGTCCAGCTTCGACACCTTCGCGGTGACCTCCGGCTCGAAGCCGAACCGGTTCTCCTCGATCTGGATCTTCTGCAGGACCTCCCGGCGGAACACCTTGTAGCAGGTCTCCATGTCCGTGAGGTTCAGGTTCGTGAACATGTTCGAGAGGAGCGTCAGGAACTTGTTCCCGACCATGTGCCAGAAGTAGTGGACGCGGTGGGGTTCGCCGCCCATGAAGCGCGACCCGAACACGACGTCGGCCTTCCCGTCCACGATCGGCCTCATGAGCTTCGGGTACTCGTTCGGGTCGTATTCGAGGTCGGCGTCCTGGACTATGACGGCATCGCCCGTCGCCACCGCGAATCCGGTCCGCAGGGCCGCGCCCTTTCCCATGTTCACCTCGTGGTAGACGATCCTGTCTACCAGGGGTTCTATCTGGGTGCGCAGCACGTCGCGCGTGCCGTCCCGGGAGCAGTCGTCCACGATGATGATCTCCTTGTCGGGATACGGCGAGTTGCGGACGCGCTCGACGAGGGTCCGGATGGTCTTGGCCTCGTTGTAGCAGGGGATGACGATCGAGAGCTTCATTCGAGAAAACGGTAAGGATGCAATGCGGGCGCGGCCAACGGAAGCTTTTATCTGGGGGGGATTCCCGCCCGGCCGGCCTCAAATCCGGATTGTGATGGGGTCCGTTTCAGTCCAGTTCTTCGCAGTGAGCGCCCCCGCGCCTTCCCGTTCGCAGGTCCTTTTTCCGGTCGTGGCCGTCGGCATCCTGGTCGTCGCGGGTTTTGCCGCGCTGCTGGTCTCAAGCCGCTCGTATGCCTGGTCGCGGCCGGCTGCGGAGGAGCCGTACAACCTGGTCGTCGGGGGTTTCAGGTCGGGCCATGTCTGGCTCGCAAAGGAGGCGCCCGCGCCCCTTGTCGGGGCGAGCAACCCGTACGATTTCGCGACCTACCGGCGCTACCTTGGGCCGCCGTGGGAGCTGATCGACCTGAGCTACTACCGGGGGCACCTGTACGCCTACTTCGGGGTCACTCCGGCCGTCGTTCTCTTCTGGCCGTGGCGCGCCGTCACGGGGGCGTGGCTTCACCAGGCCTATGCGGTCCTGTTCTTCTGCGTCCTCGGCTATTGCGTCTCGGTCGGGCTTGCCGTCGCCGCGTGGCGCAGGCACTTCCCGGGGATCGGGCCCCGGGCGGGGGCCGCGGTCGCGCTTCTCCTTGGCTCGGTCACGACGCTGCCGGTCTTCCTCGTCCGCCCGGGCCTCTACGAGGTGTCCATCGGCTGCGCCTACGCCCTCACGATGGTCTCCCTCGCGGCGCTCTGGAACGCGTGCCACCGCGGGCGGGGCGGGGCCCTCTGGCTCGCGTTTGCGAGCCTGGCCTACGGGCTCGCCGTGGGGGCGAGGCCCACGCTCCTCTTCGGCGCGTCGATCCTCTTCATCCCCGCTGCCGCGTCCCTCTGGTCCTCGGCGGCAGGGCGGGGGCCGGCCCCGTGGTTCCGCCAGCTCCTCGCGGCCCTGATCCCGATCTCGGCGGTCGGCGCCGGCCTCGCGGCCTACAACTTCTCCCGCTTCGGCGATCCCTTCCAGTTCGGCCACGACTACCAGCTCTCCGGCAACAACGTCTATGGCACGAGCTCCTTCGGCCTCCGGTTCTTCTGGGACAACTTCCAGCTCTATTTCCTCGAGCCGCTCCGCTGGCACGGGGGATTTCCCTTTGTCTGGGAGCCGGCGACCCCGCCCCTTGCGGCCGGGCACCTGCCGGTGGAGTTCTTCTTCGGCACGCTCGTGAACCTTCCCATCCTCCTCGCGGCCGCGCTGCTCCCGCTTGCGTGGATGGGGCGCCGGGCGGGGTCGGGCGACAGGCGCTCCCTCATCGGGTCCTCGGCTGCCGTCCTCCTGCTGTTCCTGGCGAGCGCCGTCCCGATATGCTTCTATGCCGGCGCGACCAGCCGGTACCTGCTCGATTTCATTCCGGCGCTGGCCCTGCTCGCGTCGCTCGGGGTGATGGGCCTTGAGCGGACGCTTGGCGGCGCCCGCGAGGCGGGGCCGGCGCCCGCGCCGCCCGCCGCGGGGTCGCCCCTGGCGCCGGTCCTTCGACTGGCGGCGTACTGCGTGCTGGCGTACTCGGTGGCGGTTGCCTGGCTGCTGGCCCTGGCGCTCGGCGGCTTCTACCGGGGGGCGGAGCGCGGGATCGCCGCCCTGAACTCGGGCCGGATTGAGGACGGCGCGGCGATCTGCGACCGCGTGTGCCGGATCAATCCTGATTTCAGGGGACAGGCCGAGCTTCTGATCGGAACGGCCCTTCTCGGCCAGGGCCGCGCCGGGGATGGGATCGCGTACCTGGGCGCGGCGACGCGGGACCAGCCCGGGCTGGCCGCGGCGCATTTCAACCTGGGAAGGGCCTACCTGGAGCAAGGGCGATTCAGGGAATCGGCCGCATCCTTCGGGAGGGCCGCCGCGCTCGACCCGCTCGACGGCGAGGCCGAGGCCGACCTGGGATTCGCGCTCTTCAAGGAGGGGAGGACGCCGGAGGCCATCGAGCACGAGCGGGCCGCGCTGCGCATCGACCCCGCGCTCGCGCGCGCGCGCACGAACCTGCAGGCCTTCGAGTCGCTCGAGAGATCCGCGGGAAGACCCTGAACGGGGCCTGCGCCCGCCGCGCCCCGGGCGCGCTAGCGGGCCGGCGCCTCGATCTTCAGGGATTCCACGTACGGCGAGCCGGGACCCGCCGCGTCCGGGCCCAGCACGGCCGGTTCGAATCCGGATGCGTCGAGCGAGTGCGCCGAGTGCGTGGAAAGGGCTCCTGTGCCCCAGTCGACCGAAAAGAGCGTCTGGAGATCGAGCCGCCGGGCCGCGTCGCCGGCGCGGTCCCAGAAGGGATGCTCGCGCGGCGGATACAGCCAGGGGGCCGAAAGCCGCAGGTGGAGGCGGCCCGCCGGCACGGCGATGGGAGGGGTCTCAAGGACGGAGTCCTCATTTCCGCTCAGGATCAGCCGCACATGGCCCTCGTCCAGGCGGTCGAGCACGAATTGGTTCACCTTCTCGGGATAGCCGCTCGCAACAAGGACCGTCTCGCCACGCGGCGCGCCCGGAGGGACGCGCACGTCGAGGTCGACCGGCGCAAAATGGATCCCCCTCAGCTCGATCCACCATTGGCTCGGGTAGTCAAGCGCACGGCCCAGGGCGGCGTAGACCGCGGGATTCGTCTGCCTCATGAATCCCCGGAACTCGGCCGATGCGAGCCACACGCACGCGACCGTCCAGCACGCCGCGCCCGCGGCGAGGAGGCGGGCTGAGCGGCCGGGGCGCCCCGCCGCGTCCGGGCCGAACACGGCCATCAGCCCGACCGAGGTCACGACGGTCCACCCGGCGAAGAGCTCGGCGATGTAGCGCGAGCATGCCCCGGTCCAGCAGAAGAGATAGGCCGCCGCAAGCGCCGTGGAGCAGGCGGCCGCGGCCAGGGTGATCCGCGCGGCGCGGACGGCGGGTCCCGGGCGCGCGCGCCTGGCCCACAGGAGCGCGGCGATGCCCGCCAGGTGGACGGGCATGGCGAAGAGCGCGCCATACATCGCCTCGTAGCCAAGGTATCCCGGCGGGAACCCTGCGGGCCATGTTCCATGGAGGAACGGGAAATACGGGCCCATCTGCGGCAGGGACGAGAGGTACGTCCACATGTTGAACGGAATGATGGAGGCGTTGAAGAATGCGACGTCCCGGTCGTTTCTGCCCAATAGCATGTAGCTCTGGCCAAACTCGAGCCAGCTGCCGAAGCGGGCCCGGTTGTAGAGAAGCAGCGCGACGCCGGAGGCTCCCACGAGGGCGGCCGCGGCGAGCGCGCCCGTCCACCTGCGGGTCCTGCCGCCGGCGCCGTCCTCGAACGGCAGCAGCATGAGGAGCACGACGACGCCGGCCTCGGGGACGTTTGGCACCCTGCAGGCGATGAGAAGGGCCAGCGCCATGCCCGTGGCGACGGCCCAGCGGATCCGCCCGGCCGATTCCCTGAATCTCCAGAGGAAGTAGAGCGCCCACCAGAGGCACGCGGTGGCGGACACGATCGGGAGCTCCCATACCCCCGGCCTGCGCAGTATGACGGGAAGCCAAGCGGCGTGGAAGGCGACGACGAGGATGGCGCCCAGCGCGGCTCCGGAGAGGCCCGGGAAGCACTTCCTGCGCACCTCCCAGAGGAGGAGGGCGAGCCCTGCAAGCCCCGCCGTCGCAAAGATCGCTACCGCCGTCGCCTGCGGGAGCATGCGGCCCGTGACGACCCGCCACGGTATCATGAGCGCGACCGCGGGCCCGGGGCCATAATAGAGATAGTATCTCCCCCGGTAGAGGCTCGCGTCCCAGAGCCTGAGCTTCGCGTTTGCCGCGCGGTCGTAGGGATCCTTCAGCTTGAGGAGCTCCGGGTCCGGGTCCACGGAGAGGTACGTGTGGCCGCGCAGGAAACCCTCCGCCATGTACTCGTAGTGGTGCCAGACGTTGGGGCGGTCGCCGCTCCACGGGGCCACGCCGCCCACGATCCAGAATGCCGACGCGGCGCAGATCCCAAACGCGAGCCCGGCCGACAGGATGCCGCGGCCCGGGATCACGGGCCCGCCCTTCCCTTGATCTCCTCCTCCGCCGCCGCCTCGATCGCGAGGGCGTCGGGATGCCAGGGCTGCAGCCGGAGGGCCTTCCTTGCCTCGCTCAGGGCGGTCGCGTCGTCGCCCACCGTGAACGCGGCCCGCGCGAGGAGGACGTGGTCCTGGACGAATGTCGAGCGGTCGTCGACGCCGCCAAGCCTCGAGAAGGCGACGAGGCCGGCGAGGGCGACGGCTGCCCCGAGGGCGACCCGACGGGCGGGCGGCCATCCCCGCCAGAATCCCGGCGAGCCGAGCGCGCCGCCGGCGAGGACCGCGCAGACGGCGGCGAGGGGCAGCCTGAACCTGGCGCTCACGAAGAAGAGGAGGATCGAGGCGGCGCACGCCGCGCAGACGACGGCGAGGGTGGCGGCGGCGCGTGGGGACCCGCGGGCGAGGCGGGCGGCGCCGGCGACGGCCGGCACAAGGAGGATCCCCCAGCAGAGCGGGTTCCACCGCAGCCAGGGCGACAGGGCCTTGTGGAAGGCGTAGGTCTTGTTGTTGTACTGCTCCCAGTTGTCCAGGAGGGCGTAGGCCTTGCGGGCCAGGAGGGCGGCCCACCTGAGCGGGTGGGAGGAGACCTCGTCCAGGAACCGCCTGCGCCAGTGCGCGTTCATCGCGGGTATGTCCGGGGTCCTGGCGCCCGTCTCTACCTCGAAGAGGAGGATCGACTCGGCCCTGGCGGGGTTGGCCCGGGCAAGGGCGGCCGGAAGGCTGACGTGCTGCGTGTAGTACCGGCCGTTCGCCCCCGGCCGGTTCGCGGCCCACAGGTTGTAGGCGCCCTGCCAGGGCAGGAAGCCCGCCACGCCGCTGACATGCTGCTGCCACGCGGCCTGTGCGCCGAAGAGGAGCGCCCCGGCGAGCGCCGCGGCGACGATGCGCCCGCGGATCCGGAGCGCAACGGGCTGGGCCGCCGCGGCTAGCGGGGCGACGAGCCACACGAGGAGATAGTTCGGTCGCGCGAGCGCCGCGGCCGCCCAGAACAGGCCTGCCCCGGCCCACGCCCCCGCGCGCCCTGGGGCGGCCAGCGCCGCCGCGAGCGAATTCAGGCCGGCCAGGAAGAGGGTGAGGGACAGGGTCGAGTCGACTGCCTGCGTCGCGAAGTGGACGAGGACCGGGTTGAGGGCGAAGAGCAGGCCCGCGATGAGCGCCGAGGCGCTTCCGAACCACCGCCGGGCTATGGACGCGGCCAGGGCCGCCCCCGTCCCGTGGAGCGCGGCCCCGAGCGCCAGGGCAACCGGGAAGAGCCCGCCGGCGGGCACCCCCAGCGCGCGAATGCCGGCGAGCAGGAGCGCGTATCCGGGCGCCCGGTAGAACGGCTCCGCGGGGAGCGTCCCCCCGAAGATCGCCGCGGCCAGGTCCATGTTCTCGCGCTCATCGAGCACGGGCACGCGGCCCAGCGGCGTCCCCAGGTACCAGTTCAGGTGCCCGAGCGCGTAGAGGAGCGCGACGAGGCCGGGGA
>Ga0265318_10000848_pt1 | contig 20105 bp, 17 predicted proteins | sample 4821metaG_FD_192431 | JGI IMG/M metagenome (GOLD analysis project Ga0265318, IMG submission 192431) | Rhizosphere microbial communities from Carex aquatilis grown in University of Washington, Seatle, WA, United States - 4-8-21 metaG | ecosystem: Host-associated > Plants > Roots > Rhizosphere >... | reverse complement strand
CTTTTGAACGACTTTGCATTGAAGTTGGCCGAGAGCCTTTTGGGATTTATCCACGATGGAGAGTTGGTCCTCGGTCATCCAATTCACAAGATATCCACCGGTCTTTAGAAGGGGGATTGCATATTCCAAAACCACACGAAAATCAGCAACGGCCCTCGCCGTGATTCCATCCCAAGTTTCCCTCAGATCCTTGTTTTGCCCCATTTCTTCCGCCCGGCCCGTGAGGGTTTTGGCCTTCCAGTTGGCTTCCAGGAGGCATTCTTCCAGGGCTTTCGTCTTCTTAGCCACCGAATCCATCAGGGTGACTTCGGCTTCGGGAAAAGCGGCGATTAAAACCGCCCCAGGAAAACCACAGCCTGTTCCCAAATCCATCCAGCGGGCGGTTGTTTTGAGAATGGGCTTGATGACCGGAACCACATAGGCTGAGTCCAATAGGTGGAATTTCAGAAAGGCTTCGTCTTCAATCCAACGGGTTAAATTGAGGGTTTCATTAATCTGGAGCATCTTGCGGGAAAATAAGCTTAACGCCTCTAGGGACTCGGGGGAGAAATAAGACATTAGACCCGCTTGGGTCAGGGTGTCTTGAAACTTATCGGGTGTTAAGCTCAAGCTTGGGCTTCCCAAGAGGGGGAAGGAGCTCCAGCTTCGGCCTGTTGTTTGGAAAGGCGGCTGACCGCGAGTAAAAGAACCGCCAGATCCGCCTGGGTGACCCCCTGGATCCGGGTGGCCTGGCCAAAGGTGTCGGGCTTGATTTTAGCCAGCTTTTCCTTGGCCTCCCGGGAAAAACCCGTCACTTGGAGGTAGGGGAAGTCCTGGGGAAGGGGAAGGGTTTCATTTCGGCTTTGCCGCTGGATTTCCTGCCTTTGTTTGCGCAAATAACCCTCGTACTTCAACTCCACCTCAATTTGAAAGGCCACTTCCGGCTCAAATTGGAGGTCTTTCGGCAGAAAAGGCCTCAGGCCCTCATAGGTCATCCAAGGCCGGCGAAGGATATTGTCCAGGTAGAGTGATCGATCGGCGGTCGTTAGCTGGAGAATCTCGCTAGGGGCGGCTTCCTGGGGTAAGAGCCTGGTTCTAAACCCTTTCAAACCCTCTTCGATCTTGGTCTTTTTCTCAACGACCGCCTCCTTGGCAGAGGAGGGAATGAGTCCCAGTTCAAAACCCTTTTCCATCAGCCGGAGATCCGCGTTATCAGGCCTTAAAAGGAGCCGATATTCGGCCTTGGAAGTGAAGAGGCGGTAGGGTTCGTCCGTTCCCTTGGTCACCAGGTCATCAATGAGGACTCCGATATAGGCTTCGGTGCGGGATAACACAAAGGCCGGGAGGCCCTTTACGGCCAAAGCGGCGTTAATCCCCGCCATGAGCCCCTGGGCCGCGGCTTCCTCATAGCCGGAAGTACCATTAATTTGACCGGCTAGAAATAGGTTCTTCACCAAATGGGTTTCAAGGCTATGGGAGACTTGGGTGGGGGGGACAAAGTCATACTCCACCGCATAGCCAGGCCGGACAATCTGGGCCTGTTCCAGGCCTGGGATGGTGTGAAGAAAGGCATATTGGACATCCAGCGGCAGGGAAGTGGAGAGGCCGTTGAGATAAAACTCGTTGGTGGACAGGCCTTCCGGTTCCAGAAAGATCTGGTGGCGCCCCTTGTCCGGAAACTTGACCACTTTATCCTCGATCGAGGGGCAATAGCGTGGCCCAATCCCCTTGATCACCCCTGAATAGAGGGGTGAACGGGAAATATTGTCTTTAATGGCCTGATGCGTTTGGTCATTGGTGTAAGTGATATAGCAGGCGATCTGGGGCTGGTGGGGAAAGGCGGTGGTAAAATGGGAAAAGGGCATGGGATTCTCATCCCCCCTTTGTTCCTCAGTCTTGGAAAAGTCGATGGATTCGCGGCTCACCCGGGGGTTGGTCCCGGTCTTGAGCCGTCCCACTTGGAAGCCCAGTTCCCTTAAATTCGCCGGCAGTCCCTTGGCCGATAGTTCCCCTGTGCGGCCTCCCTCGATTTTCGTTTCACCCGTATGCATCAAGGCGTTTAAGAAGGTTCCCGTGGTCACGACGACGGCTTGGGCCTTGATCTGATCGCCATATTGGGTCACGACGCCTCGGATGACGCCCTTCTCAATTACCAACCGCTCCACCATGGCCTGCGTCACGGTGAGGTTCGGCTGGCGAAGCACGGTGTTTTTCATCCGTTGGTTATATTGTTCCTTGTCGCATTGGGCCCTGAGGCCCCAGACCGCGGGCCCTTGGGTTTTGTTGAGGACCCTGGATTGGATGGATGTCTCATCGGTGGCTTTTCCCATCTCGCCGCCGAGCGCGTCGATCTCGCGGACCAAATGGCCCTTGGCCAAGCCGCCGACGGCGGGATTACAACTCATCTTGGCGATGGTGTCCGGATTCATGGTCAGAAGAGCGGTGGAGAGGCCCATGCGGGCGGAAGCCAGCGCCGCTTCGCAGCCGGCGTGGCCGGCACCCACAATGAGAACGTCATAGGATGAATGGGAAGACAAGGTTCGCTCCAAAAAATGATGAGAGCGAGTTTATAGCACAAGTGGGGAAGGGAGACAATGCAAAGACCGCCCTCCGCTGTCCGTCCTCCGTCCTTCGCAAAGGCTCAAGGGAAAATGAACAACCGACGTTTTGATTTGACGGGATTGGCTTGGAAAGTTTTTGCCCAGGACAGAGGACAAAAGCGAACAACGGGTGTTTGTTCCACGTGGAACAATGGGGGCTACCGTCCCTCGGGTTTAGCGTAGCGGTGGTGCTTGGCGTCATCGAAGAGTTGGTCCAGGGAACCCTTCCACCGATAGCTTTTAACCTTTCCCTTTCGCATGTCTTCAGCTTCTTGATGAATCTCTTTGGCCAATTTTGACCCGGGCCTTGCCCAACGTATTCCTAGGTGCTTCATAATGAGTTTGCCGATGTCGTCGTTTAGTTTTTGAAAATCTGAATTTTTTTCGGAGTGAACTTCGCGTTGAACCTTCTCAAGAATGGCGTCCTCGATAAACCGGCTGACGTTGGGATAATCCATTTTCTGAGCGATCTTTTTCAACTGGGCGGTCCCCATCCGGGGGCGAAAAGCGATCAAGTCAGCCATGGGAGGTTCTCCTTTTGGCTTAATTGTATAACAATTGTTATACAATGTCAAAATCCCTGCTATTCGTGAACCGAAAATCGCGTGACGCGGATAACCCGCGCTTCGAGATCCACCAAACCAGTGAAGCGGACTTTTTGGCCCGGTTCCGGGAAAAACCAATTTTCATTTCCATGAACTTCAATTCGATACCAACGAACAGGAGGGAAATCCAATAAGGCCCCAAGATGTTGACCGATTAACGCCTTGAGATGGGGATGACGGGTCGCCGCCTCGGCTAAGGCGGTTTTCACCTTTTCATTTAAGTCTAAATTCCACTCGCTCATGGTCAGCCTTTGAACCCAAATGAATTGGTTTAAGCCAAGGATTTGCCGATAATAGGTCAAACCTCCGAAGGAATACATTTGTATACTATCTATTTTGGTTTTTCAAGGAAAATGTGAATGCGCCTTTACATCATCCGCCACGCCGAACCGGACTATGAGCACAACACCATCACGAAAAAGGGACGCCAGGAAGCCAAGGCCCTCGGCAGCCGGCTCAAAAAAGAAGGACTGACCCGGATTTATTCCTCACCCTTGGGCCGGGCCTTGCACACGGCCGAATACACTTCCAAAATAACCGGTTTAAAAATAAAAGTGGAGCCTTGGACCAGGGAGCTTTCGGAATTAAAAATGGAACCGATTCAGCCTTGGGGTCCGTTGATGACCTGGGACCTGCCGGGGGAAATTATCCGGGAGAAAAGGGAACTCTTAACTTACGACAACTGGCATCGAATCCCCCACTTCGGCGAGAAAAAATTCAGGATTGAGGTCCAAAGAGTCCATCACGATTCGGATATTTTTTTAAAGAGGCGGGGATACCTGAGGATCGGCGGGAAATATCGGATCTTAAAATCCAACCGGGACCGGATCGCGGTCTTTTGCCACGGGGGGTTCGGCATCACTTGGCTGGCCCATCTATTGGAAATACCCCTACCCCTCATCTGGTCAGGTTTCTGGATGGCCCCTTCCTCGGTGACTACGGTCTTATTCGACGAAAGGTCGAAAAAATGGGCCGTGCCGCGCTGTATCGGCTTTTGTGATGTTTCTCATTTGCGGATGGAAGGACAGACCATCTCAACCCACGGCATCAAGGCTAATTTTGATTAGGGTCCGGTCATTTTCCGACACAAAATTTCGTGAAGATATCCTCGAAGGCCGCGACGGGAAGGTTGCGGCCCCTCACCCTTCCGATGGCCAGGGCGGCCTCCTTGAGTTCCTCGGCCCACAATTCATAGGGCTGCTTCCCCAGGATGAGTCCCTGGACATGTTCCAGGGCATGGAGAGCCTGTTGGACTTCCTTTTGATGCCGGGTGGAGGTTAATACCACATCCTCGCCCAATGCCGGCGTTTCAATCAAACTTTCGAGTTTCGAGAAAATCCCTTGGATCCCTTCTTGGGTTTGGCAGGATAAGGCTTGGCAGCGGTCCTGGGAAACTTCCAGTCCTTTCCAGGGTTCTTTGCCTTTAACCAGATCGATCTTGTTGAACAAAAACCAGGTTCGGTCCGACGGCGGGTTTGAGGCTTTCAACTCCGCGAGGGATTCCCGCGGGTTCGACGAGTCCACCAGCCAGAAAATAATATCCGCTTCCTCGATCACTTGGCGGCTGCGGCGGACACCCTCCACTTCCACGACATTCTTGGCTTCCCGGATGCCGGCCGTGTCGAATAGGCGCAGCCTCACCCCCTTCAGCCGAATTTCCCCCTCCACCACGTCCCTGGTGGTTCCGGCCATGGGCGTCACGATGGCGCGGTTGGTCCCCAACAGGGCATTAAGGAGGCTGGATTTGCCCACGTTGGGCGGGCCCACGAGCGCGACCGCCAAACCCTCCCGGATAACTTTACCCTGCCGGTAGCTCTCCAAGAGCTTTTGAAGTTCCGCTTGTACCCCCGCGACCTCCATTTCAAACTTCGGCTGATTCAAAGAGGGAATACCGTCCTCCGAAAATTCCAACCTGGCTTCAATTTTTAAATAGAGGGATTTTAAGGACTCTTCCATCGGTTCCAAGTGGGAGGAGAGGCCGCCGGTTAATTGCCTCAGCGCCTGCCGTCGCGCGGCGTCGCCTTGGGCCGAAACAAGCGCTTCCACCGCCTCGGCTTGGGTCAGGTCCATTCTTCCATATATAAAAGCCCGGTAGGTAAATTCCCCCGGTCCGGCCGGGCGGATCCCCAAGGAAACGAGGATTTCCATGAGTAGGGCCAGCAGGGACTGGTTGCCATGGACGTGAAATTCCACCACATCCTCGGCGGTGTAGCTGTTGGGGCCAGGCATGGCCAGTAAAAGGCCCTTATCGATGGCTTCCCCGTCCCGGGGATCCTGGAAGGTTCCAAAAAGAACTTGGCGCTTTTTTTCCAAAGGTTGGGTTTTCTTGAAAATCCGGCGGGCCGCCTCAAAGGACTTATCCCCGGAGACGCGGATGATGCCGATGCCGGAGGTTCCCGAAGGGGTCGCGATAGCGGCAATAGTGTCCTGAAGTTCAAACATGAAAATCCGTCCTCCGTCGTTCGTCCTCCGTCGTTCACCAACAGGGACTTTGAGAAACCCATTGTAAACAAAAAGGCCCCCGGCGGTTAAGCCGGAGGCCTTTTCTTTTCGCTTTAAACTAACGACGGAGGACGGCTTTTACACCCGGTTCCCGATGGAATCATCCACGTCTTTTTCCGAGGGCATCCGGTTGCCGTGATCCGGCTGGTGCGTCTCCGGAATGACCGCCGAAGGCGCGACCGGCTGGTTACGGACGATCGGCTGGGCTTCCTCACGAGGCGCTTGGCTTACGGGAGAAGGGACCGGCTGGGCGTCTTCCGGAGGCGTGGTGCTTTCCGGCGCGACGGATCCCGCCGCTTCAGCGGCAGCTGCCGCCTCCGGCGTGACTTCCGCCGCCTTCACCTTCGGGATGATGACGACCTTGCGCCGCAAGCCCTCGCCGCGGCTTTCCGTCGTCACATGCTCATGATCCTTCAAGGTCATATGCACCACCCGGCGGTCCTTGGAGCTCATGGGCCTCATGGGGATTTCCACTCCCGTTTCCTTGGCCTTCAAGGCCAAGCTGACCGCCAGTTCCTTCAACTTCTCGGTTTGGCGTTCCAGATAGCTTTCCACGTCCACGATCACGATGGATTTTTCCTCGCCTGTCATGCGCTGGACCACTTTGGAAACCAGGTATTGCAGGGATTCCAAGGTATGGCCGTGGCGGCCGATCAAGGTTCCGCTGGAAGGACCCAGAATGTTCAGGACGGTGTTGCCGTCCGTGTCCTTCTGCAGCTTCACCTTATCCGGAAGGCTCATGCCCCGCAACAGACGGCTCAAGATCCCTTCGGCGAAAGCCGGAACGGCGGAAGACTTCAAGGACATCTTGACCTTGGCCGGTTTGGACCCGATCCCCAAGAACCCCTTGCTTCCCTCGTCCAGCACTTCGGTTTTCATGTCGTTCTTATTGACGTTGAAACGCCGCGCGCCCTCTTCAATGGCTTCCTCGGCGGTGCGTCCCGTCAACTCGATCCAAGAACCGCCCTGGCGCGGGACAAAACCTTCGCCCCGGTCATGCCGCTCGTGGCGGTCGTTACGCTCGCCCCGGAAGGAGGAGTTCCCGTGGCCGCCCGGACGGTGATTGCCGCCGCCGCTGGGACGGAATCCGCCGCTGCGGTTGTCGCTGCGGTCGGTGCGGGGATTATTTCCCTTGTAGCCGCCTCCGGAAGGGCCGCTTCGATGCTCCCCTCCGCCGCGGTTCTCGCGGTTGTATCCGCCGCCGCTGCCGCCGCTTCGATTTCCGCTGTAACCGCCCCGGTTGCCGCTGGAAGGCTTGGAGCTGTTGCCGCCGGAGGGCCTGCCCCCGCTGGACGGCCTATCGCTGTTCTGATTTGAAAAATTTCTCATGTTGACGCTACCTCATCTTTCTTCTTGGCTTTTTGAATCTCCCGATTGACGACCTTCTGTTGAATCATCGACAAGATGTTCGTCACCACCCAGTAAACCAAAAGACCCCCTGGCCACTGGAAGGAGAAGTACGTCAGCATGATCGGAAGCATCCACATCATTACTTTTTGTTGACCAGCGGCTTGGTTGGCCATCTGGCCCGACACCCTCTGTTGGACCACCATGGAGGCGCCCATCAAAAGGGGAAACACGTGAGTCGGATCCTTGAGCGTGAGGTCCCCCAGCCATAAAAAGGAGGCCCCGCGCAGTTCGATGCAATATTGCAGCGTGGCGTATAGCGCGAAAAAGATCGGCATCTGCAGCAGCATGGGCAGGCAGCCGCCCATCGGATTGATCCCCGCGCTCTGGTAAATCGCCATCGTTTGTTTTTGCTGCTCCTGCTTGTCGTCGGCGTATTTGCGTTTGATGGCGTCCAGTTTGGGCTGGATTTCCTTCATCTTGCCCTGGGTTTGGGCCATGTTTTTGTAGCTGTTGTGGGTGGGCCACCAAAGCAGGAGCTTGACCGCGATGGAAAGGAAAATAATGGCCAAGCCCCAGTTATGGGCCCAGCTATAGAACCACTTTAAAAGTTCGAGCATGTAGACGCTGATAAAGCCGAACATGCCGAAGTTAATCACATTTTCCAACTGCAGTTTTTGGCTCTTCAAGATCGTGTAATCCTGCGGACCGATAAAAACCTGGCCCGAGCGCTTGAAACTCTCGCCGCTCCTTAAGGATTGGCTGGAATAGACCAGCAGGGGGCGGGGAGTAAAAACTTTAGGATTAACCCCCGGATTGGGATTTTCCTCGGTCGGGGAAAGGTAAGCGTTGTCGTTGCGCAAAATTTTGGCTGAAGCGCCGCCGGTGGATGCGTCCGGGATCAGGGCTGCCACGAAAAACTGGTCGGCCAGGGCCGTCCAACCCACCGGCGCCGGGATATCCACGCTCTCTTTTGATTTTTTCGTGGACTCGGAGGAGGCGTGATCCCCGGTCCAAGTCGTCACCCGATATCCCCCGGTCCTCGATTGGGTTCCGCCGGTATTTTCTTCCGCTCCCAAGGTATCGGCCCATTCCACCGAGAGGTTCGAAGTCGGAATGGAGCCTTTGCCGGTTTGGCTGACGGCGACCTCAAAATCCAACAGGTAGCTGCCGTTCTTGAATCCGAAAGTCTTTTCCAGCATGGTCCCATTCTCATCCACGTAACGGAACCTCAACTTAGCCTGGCTGTCCGATGGGGAAAGTTTCCGGGAAACTCCATCCACCTCGAAAGTCTTTTGATTGAGATCGGCCATGGGGGGGAAGTTGACGGAAAAGGGCTTGGGCCGGTCCGGGTCCGGATTGACCAGCTGGCTGAATTTCTTCGTTTGGCGGTTGAGGTATTTTTTGAGCTGGAATCCGGTCAGCAAAGCCCCCCGGGTGGAGAAGGTGGCGATATAGTCATCGGTCTCAATGGTCACTTCTTTGGCGGGAAGATCGGCGGTCTGGCGCTGGGGTTTGGGGGTTTTTCCGGTTTTTTCCCGGGGAAGGGAAGAAGACTCGGGCTGGGGGGCGGAGGATTCGGATACAGCGCCCTGGGTCACGGGGGCGTTGGCCGTTTCGGGCGGCGGCGCCGGCATGAAATACATCCACGAGAATAAAATGACGATGGAAAGAACGATGAACAATACTTGGCGGCCCTGGTTATCCAATGAATTCTCCCGTTTCGAAATGAATTAATGAACGGGGTGGAATCCTCCGGATGAGGCGGGATGGCAACGGCTCAAACGCTTCAAACCCATGGCGACGCCCTTGAAGGCGCCATAACGTTCCACGGCTTGTTTAGTGTATTCGGAGCAGGTGGGTGTAAACCGGCACGAAGGGGGGAGGTAAGGCGAAAGGACCAGCTGATACCCCTTGAGTAATAGTAAAAGCCCCTGCTGAAAGAGTTTGTCCATCTATTTATCCCTGCTTCATCCGGGGGAGAAGGCCCGCCCTGACGGCCAACGTGAGAAAAGAGGTTCTCAGTTCGTCGAAGGTGCGCGCCGCGCTTCCGCGCCGGGGAATCAGGATGACCTGGTAACCCCCGCGGAACTTTTCTTTTTCCACCCGGTAAATTTCACGAAGACGCCGTTTGAGGCGGTTTCGAAGGTAGGCCTTCCCTAAGGCCCGACTCAACGACACGCCGAATTTTCGAAGACCGGCATCCTCGCTGAATTGTACGTATAACGCTAACGAACGATCATCTAACTTCCGGCATTGCTGAAAAACCGCCTTGAAATCCTTTGATTGTCTCAGCCGCTCGGACTTCGGGAACCGCGGCATGACTTAAACCTTCCTCAAGCGCCAGATTATTGGACGCTGACTTTCGCACGGCCCTTTTTACGCCGGTTGCTTAACACGCGGCGGCCGCCGACCGTTTTCATGCGGCTGCGGAAACCATGAACCTTTTGGCGTTTCCGTTTATTCGGTTGAAATGTTCTTTTCATATGAGAGAAACCATTCCTTTGACATTAATTTTGATCGGGGCAACCCCAACGGCGAAAAAGAGGGTTGATTGTAACGTAAAGAGCCATTTCACCACAAGCCCCTTCTCCCGCCACAAAGGGTCGGGGAGACCGCAAAGTGCATAAAGTTATTAAATATGATAGTTTTAAGACGCTGCTTGGGGCTGGGCCGCCCTATCCTTGCTGAACCAAGCCCCCATCTCAACCTCCTAAGGCGAACCCATGACTTCCAACCTTCAATTGATCCTTGGCGGCGCCCGTTCGGGAAAATCCTCCTACGCCATCGCCCAAGGGGATGAAGGTAACTACCAAGGCCTCCACTTCCTAGCGACCGCTTCCCCCGGGGACGAGGAAATGAAAATGCGGATTGAGCGCCACCGGACGGAGCGGGACCCCCGATGGAAAGTGGTTGAGGAACCCTATCACCTCCCGTCCGTTTTGGAAAAATCCCCCCGGGAAGGGAAAAATCTTATTGTCGTGGATTGCGCCACCCTTTGGATCTCAAATTTGTTGTGTGGAATGGGCGGAAAAGCATTGCCTCCCCCCGGGATCGAAAAAGAGTTTGAAAAATTTATCAAAATATTAAAACAACACTCCGGCGATATCCGAATCGTCTCAAATGAAGTGGGACTCGGCGTTGTGCCGGATAACGCGTTGGCGCGCCAGTTTCAAGATTTGCAGGGTACACTCAACAAATCTCTCGCCGTGATTGCTACGAAAGTTATTTTCATGACCGCCGGCCTGCCGCTCAAAATAAAATAATCTTCTACGCAAATATTGAAAAAAATTTTGAAGATTGCTTTACTATGCGCGCTTCAAAATCTGCACAAAGCGAGTCCACTTTTTGGCTTTCAAGGCGCCTTCTCCAATCTCAAGAACGAAATGGGTTTCCGGTCTTTCCACCTTGAATCGTTTGTGGAAGCGTAATCTCTTTCCCGAGGACTTGGACCGCCATTACTTCCTCCATTGGTTCGTGGTTTATAACGGCAATATCATCCAAACCGCCAAGGCACTTCAGATTCACCGCAATACTATCCAGGGACATTTCTTGGAATTGGGCTATTCCAAAAAGTCCGTCAAGCTTCGTCACTTTTGGCAGGAGTTAGAGGCAAAATCAAAAAAACTTCCCTTTGAAAAAAAATTCCACAAGTTTTACCAAAAATTCTCAGGAAAGCCTGTTCTCTCTCCGGAAGAAAACGCCGGACTTATCGGTTTGTGGCAGACCAAGTTTCCCTTTAAGACCTTGACGCCTCATTACCTCTTATGGGCCGTTCGGGTGGGAAAGTCGAAGGAGTGGGTGCAGAAGGAGCTGGGTTATTCCTACCGTCATCGGGCCCGCTTGATGAATCCCATCTTAAAATCCAAGACCCGTGATGGTTTTTGGCTCTCGCCCTTGAAGCCCCAATTAAAAGAGGTCTACTCCCCCCGCTACCGGACCATCCTGGCCCGCCAAAAGCGTTAAGACAAACCACTGGTTCACCACTAAGGCACCAAGACACCAAGAAAAACTTTGATCTTAAAAGACTCTTGTAACTACTCCATATCTCATCTTTTCTTATTCGAGTGACAAATCTTAAATTTTCCCTTGGTGTCTTGGTGCCTTGGTGGTGAAATGTATTTCATGAACATCAACAAAATCGTTTCTTCCATTCCCGCCCTCCATAAAAAAGCCATGCTGCAGGCCGAAAAACGCCAAGCTCAACTCACCAAACCCGCCAAAAGCTTGGGGCGGTTGGAAAGCATCGCCATCCAAGTCGCCGGCATCACGGGCGAGGCTGTTCCGTCCCTGGGCAAAAAGCGCGTCATTCTTTGCGCGGGCGACCACGGCGTCACAGCGGAGGGGGTCTCGGCTTTTCCCTCGGCGGTCACCCCTATGATGGTCTTGAATTTCCTCAAGGGCGGCGCGGCGATCAGCGCCCTGGCCCGCCAGGCGGGGGCGGAAGTCCAGGTGGTGGACGTAGGCGTCGCGGTGGACCTTCCCCAAAATAAAAAACTAATTTCCGCGAAAATCGCCAAAGGAACCAAGAATTTCAAGGTGGAGCCGGCCATGACCGAGGTCGAATGCCTCCAGGCTTTGGAGCTGGGCGTTCAGCTGGCGAACCAGGCCAAGAAGGACAAGGTGAAATGGGTGGCCTTGGGGGAAATGGGCATCGGCAATACTACCTCCGCCGCCGCCCTGATGGCCGCGCTTCTCCCCTGCGCGGTGGAAGACGTGACAGGCTTCGGCACCGGCATCGACCGCACCCAATGGCTGGTGAAATGCCGGGTGATCCAAGAGGGTCTGCAGCGCCACCAATCGGCCTTGACCCAGCCCTTTCAAATTCTCCGCCGCTTGGGCGGCCTGGAGATCGCGGCCTTGACCGGTGTGGTCCTGGGCTGCGCGAAGAACCGAATCCCCATCGTCGTGGACGGCTTTATCACGTCCGCCGCCTTCCTCGCGGCCTACCGCCTGAACCATCGGGTGAAGGATTTCGCCTTCTTTTCGCACCGTTCGGAAGAACCGGGCCACAGCAAGTTTTATGAAATGTTAGGAGTCGAACCCCTGTTGGACCTCAAGATGCGCTTAGGCGAAGGTTCGGGAGCGGCTTTAGCTTTAAACATTTTGGAATCAGCCCTGCGGGTCCACGCTGAAATGGCGACCTTTGAGAGCGCCAAGGTTCCGACCAAAATTAAAAAGAAACAAACCTCCGGCAAAAGATCCTCCTCTCCCCAGTGAGCCCCCTTTTCATAGCGTTCTCAACCTTAACGGTCTTTCCTGAAATCATCGGAAAGTGGACAACTTCCCAATTAAAAAATTCCGTTATTTTTTATCCGGTCGTGGGCGCCTTTATCGGCGGGTGCCTGGCCCTGGTCTGGTTGACGCCCCTCACCAACGATATTCAAGCCCTGGCGGCCATCATCCTGTGGGTCCTTCTCACCATGGCTTTCCACCTGGATGGGTTGGGAGACTGCTTGGATGGCTGGCTGGGCGGCCAAAACCCAACCGAACGGCGCAAAATAATGAAAGACCCGGCCCTGGGTGTTTACGGGGTTTCGGGGATTGTGCTCGTCCTTTTATCCAAATACGTTTTATTGACGCATTTTTTCAAACAGGGCGGCGGCTGGCCGTGGCTGATCGCGATCCCTGCCGCGGCCCGCTACGCGGTGGTCATTTCCTGCTTCACTTCGGCGCCGCCGCCCAAAGACCAGGGATTGGGTTCTAAAGTCCTTGGACTCCCCCTTTCATCCTTTCTTTTATCAAGCCTCATCACCTTGTCCCTGGGTTTCTTGCTCCGGTGGGAAACGCTGGGAGTCTTTTTCCTCTGCGCGCTGGTTTCTGCTGGCATATCGGCGCTTTCCAAGAACCTTATTGGAGGGCTAACCGGAGACGGTATGGGCGCCACGATTGAAGTGGCCGAGGTTGTATTACTTTTTCTCGCCTGCCTCCGTTTCACTTAAAATAAGCCCATGCCAACAACGATTCTCCTCATCAGCCACGGCAGCCGGGAAGTCTCCGCGAACCTGGAATTCAAGCGGATCGTCCGCCAATACCAAAAGCGGCACCCCCGCTGGAAAGTCGCCTACGCTTTCCTGGATTTGGTGGAGCCCTCGATCCCTGCGGCCCTTGAAACCCTCGCTTTGGACTCCGAGGCGATTTCAGTGCTTCCTTATTTCCTTTTTTCGGCGAAACACGTCAAGAAGGACATTCCCGAAATCATCAGGGTTTTCCGCAAGCGTCACCCGCGGGTCCAGGTGCGGATCGCTAAGCCTTTGGGTTCGGACATAAAACTTCTGGATATTCTCGACAAGCACCTGCGGATCATTTCGCCAAAATAAAAAAGCCCGAACCCGGAGTTTATCCCGGATCCAGGCCGATCCCCCTCTTGGAAGCCCGGCGTCCCCACGCCGTTCCGGATGCCTTATAACGAAATCTTAGTTCCCAAATAAGCCGAGAGCCCCGGCGTTCCATAGCCGTAAACTTCCTCGTAAGAGGTGTTGAAAAGGTTGTTGATCCGGCCGAATAATTTGATCCCCTTGTCCAATTGATAGGACCCCATGAGGTTGACCAATACATAGGAGGCTAAGTTGACCGGCGTCGAGGTGAAATTAATAAAGGCCATGTCGGGCCGGTCGCCCACATAGACCGTATTGAATCCGATATTCGCCCCGCCCCATTGGTAGAAAGCGCTGAAGTCCGCCCGGCTTTGGGGCCTGCGGATCAAGGGATCCCCGGTGACAAGGTTCACCGCCCAGGTATAGGTGTAATCGGCCCGGCATTCCAAATGCTTCAGGGGATGGGCCGAAGCGAAAGTTTCCCAACCCTCGGTCCGGGCCCTGCTGATGTTGTTGTAAAGGAAAGTATTGTTGTCGAAATCGATGAGGTTGGTGAAATCGGTATGAAAGTAAGTCGCTCCCACCGTCACCCGGTTATCCAGGAAGGGTTGTTCAAAGCCGGCGTCCCACCCCAAACTGGACTCGGCCGATAAATTGGCATCGCCGTAGGGGGAATATAGCTGGTAAAGGGACGGCACTTTGAAGCCTGTGCCATAAGTGGCTTTTAATTTGGTTTCCAAGACCGGAATAAAATAAGCCAAGGCGCCCCGATAAGTGAATTGGTCCCCGAAGGAACTATAACCATCCAGCCTTCCTCCGATGGTCGCGAAGACGCGGTCGAGGATTGAGGTTTGGCTTTCAAGGAAAAGGCTGCCCGTCGTCATGGTTTTGTCGATCAGGGTTTCGGAAGGCCCATAACCATAGTCGGTCGTGTCGTCCATCTTGCCCCATTCCTGCTGTCCCTGAAGACCGACGACTAAGGTTTCGCCCTGGACCGCATGGATGTTGTTCTGCCAATTGATTTGGGCCCCTTGGCCCTCGAAAACGCCGCGCTCATAATGGGAATTCGGATAGGAAGAAAAATCATCGGTGAATTTCTGCAGATTATCGGTAATGGAAAATCCCAGGGTCTGCTCCCAGTCGCCGTTGAGAAGGCTTAATTTCGATTGGCTCCCCGCCATCCATTGCTGTTCATCCAGGAAATAATTGGGATCATCACCGAAAACCCCGCCGGCGGCGTCCACATTCGTCCGTGAGGAGCTGAAACGGGCAATGAGGTGGCTGTCCAGGTTCGGAACCGCTGAAATCCCCGCTTGAAGGGAGGCGGTGGAATTCCCGTCCCGATTGTTGACGGTGTTCCCAAAGGATTTGTCCGCGGAGGGGAAGCCTTGGGTGTCGAACCGGGAAAGGGACAAGGCGATGTTTCCGAAGTCATTGCCCGCCGAAGCCGTCGCCGCTTCCCGGAAGCTGGAAAAGGCCCCACCCTCGAACAGGAAGGACCCCTTAGGGCCCCCCTTCCCTTTTTGCGTGAGGATATTCACCACTCCGGCCGTGGCATTGGTGCCGTAAAGGGTGCTCATGGGACCCCGGATCACCTCGATTTGGCTGATGTCGTCCGTGAAGAATTGATCCCAATTACTGAACCCTCGGTCGGTTGAAATGGGATTGTTCAAGGGGACCCCGTCCATGAGGACCAGCGTGTGGCCGGCGTCGGCGCCCCGGATGAAGATCCCGGAGTTTTCACCCGGGGCGCCGTTCTGCGAGAGTGTCAACCCTGGAACTCCCTGAAGCGCGTCCAAGGCCGTTCGGGCCTGCCGTTGCTCAATATCCTGGGCGGTGAGGACGGTCATGGAATTGGCGACCTGGCTGACCGGGGTTTGAAGCCGGTTGGCGGTGATCACCACTTCCGGCAAAGCCAAGGAGGGCGAGGGGGAAACGGCGGGGCTGGCATTCTCGGCCGTCACCGTGTTTCCCAACGATTCGGAAATGACGGGATCGGCTAAAAGATGGGTTGAAGACGCGAGGATGGAAAAAAGAAAAAGCGGAGCAACAAGGCCAAAACCAAAATATTTTTGCATGAGCCTACTCCCGAGGCCGAAGGCTATCCAGGGGGGAGCGGCAGGGAGGAAAACCGAAAAAAGGCTTAACTCTCCGCTTCTTATTCCCGAAGAAGCCGTCGAAATTTCACCTCAAAGTCGGTCTCCTGGCTCGGGGCATCCCAACCCTAAGGCCTTCCCATCCGGTTTCAGACAGTGGCCTCAGGTAAAACTTCGCCCCTCACAGTGGCGGGTCCGCGCCGGATTCACACCGGCTTCCCAAACACCTTGAGTTGTGATGAATAAATACTCCTATGCCCCTTCGTTGTCAATGAGCATTTTTCCGACGCGAAACCTTTTGGAATAGCTTTGAAAGATATTCGGCCAAACCCGCCATCGTGGGGCCTGGTATCAAGAATTCATCGGTGGTCAAGGTATAGACATGGTTTTCCTTGACCGCTTTCAGCGTTGAAAATTTTTTCCAGGATTCCCTTTCCGCCCTTAATTGCGGGGGGGTCATCTCACTGGAAGGAATGGAATCAATAATGATGTCCGGATCCCGCTTTAAAAGTTGTTCCTTGGAGACAAGGGGATAGGGCTCCCGGGCATCCGAGAGAATGTTGACGCCTCCCGCCAAGGTGACGAGCTCATCCACGAAATTTTTAGGCCCCACGCCGTAAAGCTGGTCCAAGGTTCCCGGATTGTGCCCGATCACGAACAGAACGGAAACGGCCTTATGCTTTTGGGCCAAATCCTTCGCCCCCGCCAACCGCTTTTCCATGGCTTTTTTTCCCCTCGCCGCGTCCAAGGGATGGCCCAGCCTTTTTCCCAAGATATCGTAAGCGTCCAGAACATCTTGAATCGTCTGGCAATCCAACACCAGCAGGGGAATTTTCAACATTCTCAGGTTCTCAACGGACTTGCCGTGGAATTGCAGGGCCAGCACCAAGTCCGGCTTGAGGGACAGGATTTTTTCGTAATTGGGGTTGATCCATCCCCCCACTTTGGGTTTGGACTTGGCCGCGGGCGGGAATTTGCAAAAATCGGTGACCCCCACCAATTGCTCTTCCGCCCCGATGTCATAAACCATCTCGGTCAAGTTAGGCGCCATGGAAATGACCCGTTGGGGGACCGCCATCGGCGCTTCGGACGAGCAACGGCCCTCATTATTTTGAAAGGAGGCCAGAAAACCCATCAGCAGGGCGCCGACAAATTTTAAATTTTTAATTTTTAATCCTGAAGAAAAGAACACGATTGATTCAACCGCCTCTCTGTGGTGAAAACCCGTTTCAGTGTACAATCAGCTCCATGGCATTTCAAAATAAACCCACGCCTAAAACCTGCGGCCGCTGCGGCAAGGTTTTCCAATGTAAAACCCTCGAGATCCACGGCGACTGCTGGTGCACCCTTTATCCCCCCTTTACCCCTCAAGCGACAAAGGGGGACTGTCTCTGCTCTGATTGCCTGGGCCTGGCGACCCTCTTTCCGCCGGTCGGGACGGGAAAGTGAAGGACCTTCGGATCGCTAGCTTCCTGCCGGCCGCCACCGAAATGGTTTGGGCCTTGGGGCTTTGGGATCAACTGGTCGGGGTTTCCCACGAGTGTGATTTTCCCGCGGAAGCAAAATCAAAACCCGTGGTGGTCCGCTGCGCCCTGGACCTGGCTTCCCTCAACTTGAAACAGATTGACCAAGCGGTGAGTGAAAGGGTGGGCCAAGGTCAAAGCGTTTTTGTGGTGGACGAGGAAGCGGTCCGGAAGGCCTCGCCCAACCTTATCCTCACCCAGGATCTTTGCCAGGTTTGCGCCCCCTCCGGCAACGAGGCGGTCCAGGTTTTAAAATCGCTCAATCCCCAACCTGAAATCCTCTATCAATCGCCCCATTCCTTCGGGGAGATGTTAAAAGACCTATTGCGGTTGGGGGAAATAACGGGAAAACTTGCAAAAGCCGAAAGCCTCGCCAGGGAAGCGACCCAAAAAGTCTCGGGGCTGGCCCTAGCCACCCAGAACCTCCCTCCGGTCAAAGTTTTTTTCGTGGAATGGGTGGATCCCATCTTTTGCGGCGGCCATTGGATTCCGGAAATGCTGAGGTGGGCCGGCGGCTGGGATGGGATCGCCAGGCCGGGAGTGGATTCGGTCCGGATTGCCTGGGATGAGGTCTTAGCGTTTAATCCCGAGGTCCTGATCGTTTCACCTTGCGGCTACGGAACGAGGGACTCCTTGAAACAAGCCGGGTTTTTAAAATCCAAGCCTGGCTGGGAGGAACTTTCCGCCGTGAAAAACCGCCGGGTTTACGCCGTGGACGGCAACAGCTATTTCGCCAGGCCGGGCCTTCGATTGGTGGAAGGGGTGGAATTGCTGGCCCATTTAATCCACCCTGAACTCTTTCCCTGGAAGGGGCCTGTCGAAGCCTTCGCGAAGGTTCCGGTTGAAGGACTCAAGCCGTCAGATAAGTCTTTTTCTTAAACAACAATCCCATTAAAACCGGTACTCCCAATAAGGCCGTCAGGACACCGACGGGGACCTCCGTCGGCCCGAAAAAAGACCTGGCTGCCGTGTCGCACAATACTAAAAATGCCCCGCCCCCCAAAGCCCCGCAAGGCAAAAGGAACCGGTGATCGTTGCCGATCCAAACGCGGTAAATATGGGGCACGATCAAGCCGATAAAAGCGATGGGCCCGGTTAGGGCGACCACCGCGCTGGTCATTAAGGAAGCCGTTAAGATGGAAAGGATGATGATTCTCGCCGTCGAAACGCCTTTCATTTTCGCCAGCTCCTCCCCGGCGGCGAGGAGGTTTAAGTCCCGCGCCATGCTCATTAAAACACCGAACCCCAAGGCCATTCCCAGACCCAATTTTCCAACGGTCGCCAACTCCACCACGTCCAGGCTTCCAATCAGCCAATGAATCATGGCGTAGGCTTGGGTGAAGTCGGCGATGTAATAGGCCAGCAGGACCAAAGCGTTGAAAAAATAACTGACCGCGATTCCGCCCAGCAAAAGCGTCGTGGCGGAATAGGACCGGAGCATGGAAGCCAGGCCGTAAACCAGGAAGAGGGAAAGAAGCGCCCCCAGGAAGGAAAAAAGAGTGATGAAGGAAAGCCCATAGGCCGAGGCGGTTAAGCCCGTCAGGATCGCCACCACGGCCCCGAAAGAACTTCCTCCCGCCACCCCTAAGGTGAAGGGACAGGCGAGGGGATTCCGGAGCACCGCTTGAAAGATAATCCCGGCGCAGGCCATGGCCGCGCCCGTCAAAGCCGCGAGAAGATTCCGCGGCAAACGGACCGTAAAAAATATCTGCGCGTCCTGATTGTCGGGCGAAGGAGCCAGGGACTCAAATACCCTCTCATAGGAGATCGTCGTGGGACCGACAAAGGGACAGCCGAAAATAACGATGATAAAAAATATCAGGGAAAGGAAAAGCACCCATTTTTTTCCGCGGGAATTATTCATGGCCGGCCCGCCCTGCTCCTCGGGATGAAATAAGGGAAGCCGCCGCGGGGGATTAGTTTCACCGCCTCCACGTTGAGGACCGACTTGATGTTGTGAAGGGTCAAAACTTTTCGAGGTTCGCCTTCCGCGGTCACTTTCCCATTTTTCATTAAAACCAAGTCTTCCAAGAACCGGCCCGCCAAATTCAACTCGTGGGTCGCCACCACCACGGTCAATGATTCCTCGCGGTGGAGTTTTTGGATAATCTCAAACAGCTGGATTTGATGGGCCAAGTCCAGCGAAAGCGTCGGCTCATCCAGCAACAAAACCTCCGGCGTTTGGGCCAAGGCCGAGGCGATGAGAACCCTCTGCTTTTCCCCCCCCGATAACTCGTCGTACCGCCGGTGCTTGAATTCCAGGGCGTCGCAGAGTCCCAGGGCTTTTTCGCAAACGTCCTGATCTTTTTTTCCCATGGCCTCGAACCGGCCCAGGTGGGGGTGGCGGCCCATTTCAACGACTTCCCAAACGCTTAAGGGAAAAGTAAAGTGGGTGGATTGGGAAACATAGGCTATTTTTTTCGCGCGTTCCCGCGCCCCCAGGTTCCGCAGGGGATGGGCGCCAAAATAAACCTCGCCGGACCCGGGCCGCAGAAGCCCGGCCATTAACTTCAAGAGCGTGGACTTGCCAGCCCCGTTGGTTCCCAAAAGGCCGACCAAGCGGCCCTTCTCCAGGGAAAGATTGATCGCTTGAAGCTCAAAACCGGGGAGGGAGGAATAGCGGAAGGAAAGATTTTGGATTTCAAAAAGCGGCACGGGATTCTCACGGGCTCAAGATATCGGCAACCGTTAGTTGAGGATTGAACTCAAAAAATGTCAAGCCTTTCTTTGGGGACGGAAAAAAGTTTTCCCGCCGCGAGAGGGATTTATAAATTTTTGCCGGGAATTTTTACAAAAAACTTTTTCGGCCTGGGCGAAAACAATCGAAACAAAAGAATAATTCGCTGAAAATATTTCCCGGTTTTGAACAAAATATTCTTGACTTAAATCTAAAAAGATTTAAAAGAGGTAAAGCAGTTTCATTTCTTGAACTTTTCACCGACATTGAATTTTTTGAAGCGCGCAAAAGCCGAGTGAAAATATTTTTGACTCTTCTTGAGCCCTTGAGGTACCGCGGGTTGTGGATTCGGTGGATATGTTGTGAACGATTGTTGGAAGTCATTGAAAAAGAGCTATAGTTAAAAGACTTTTGGGCGACAAGTTGACGACGGACAGGTAAATAAAGCGGGGGCTGCTA
>Ga0265318_10000845_pt1 | contig 20138 bp, 19 predicted proteins | sample 4821metaG_FD_192431 | JGI IMG/M metagenome (GOLD analysis project Ga0265318, IMG submission 192431) | Rhizosphere microbial communities from Carex aquatilis grown in University of Washington, Seatle, WA, United States - 4-8-21 metaG | ecosystem: Host-associated > Plants > Roots > Rhizosphere >... | reverse complement strand
GGTAATCGGAATTACGGACGGGGACACTTTAACAGTGCTTACGCCTGAAAATAAGGCGGTTAAAATACGCCTGGCCGAAATCGACGCCCCCGAATCCAAACAAGCTTTTGGCACACAATCCAAGCAGTCATTAGCCGGTATATGCTTTCAAAAGCCGGTTATTGTTGATGATCGAGGGACAGACAAATATAAACGCACCATTGCCCGACTACGTTGCGCCGATGTTGACGCCAACGCGGAACAAGTTAGGCAGGGGATGGCGTGGGCCTACAGGCGATATTTAACCGATAATTCTATTATCGATCTTGAGGATTCGGCAAAAGCCGCTGGCGTGGGGCTATGGGCCGATAAAGCCCCTACCCCGCCTTGGGAGTTCCGCCACAACTAAACGGTTGTGCTGCCCACGCTTGGCAAGGGTCAAGCGTGGGAGTATTAAAGTATACTTAAATACGAGTATACTTTAATACTTGTTGTTGCGTGTGTTTGTATAATGGTATACACTTAAACTTGTAAACATTATAAAAGGTGCGCGCATGAAAACAATTGCTATCGTTAGTCAAAAAGGCGGGGCCGGTAAAACAACCCTGGCCGTTCACTTGGCCGTTTGTGCAGAGCTGAATAAAAAATCAACCGTTGTTCTCGATCTTGATCCGCAGGGTTCAACTGTCGCATGGCGACAAAGTAGAGAACTGGAAACTCCGGACGTTCTTGCAGCAACTCCGGAACAACTGGCATCGTTAAAACAACAGGCCAGCGACTTAAAAACACACCTGCTTTTAATCGACACCGCCCCGCATTCAAACAAAGCGGCGGCCATGTCTGCCCAATTTGCAGACCTGGTTTTAATTCCGTGCCGTCCGTCCGTACTCGATATTAACGCTATTCAATCAACACTCGACACGCTAAAACTGACCAACACGCCAGCCGTAATTGTTCTTAACGGAATCCCAACAAGTGGACACCGTGAGCAAGAAGCGCGAGACGCGCTTAAGGGAATGTGTGCAGTTGCCCCCGTCGCTATTTATAACCGCGTGGCTTACTCAGACGCTTTGAACGATGGTCGGGCGGTCAACGAGTACGACCCAAAGGGCAAAGCAGCCAAGGAAATCATGGCCCTTTATCGCTGGTGTATGAAACAACACAATTAAACGCGTATACCATTATACAAGTATAGGAATAAACACAATGGCCGAAAAATCAACTGTAAAGACCACGAAACCAAAACGCGCTCTGCTGTCTCATGCAGTGCAAGCGCAACAACCAACGCCCAACACGTCACGCGCTACAGAAACCGGCGAAGTGACAGCGCAAAAACAAAGAACTGGCCGCGTCGGAACTAAAATGCTGGGCGGACATTTCAGCGAACCAGCACAAAGACAATTTAAAGTCCTTGCGGCAGAGCAGGGCAAAACAGTTCAAGTGCTGCTTGAAGAAGCGTTAAACGACCTGTTCAAAAAATATCATAAAGAGCCGATAGCGTGATTTTAAACGCGTATACCTTTATACGGGTATACGCGTATATCTAGGCGCAGCATTCAAATTTATTCGTCTTTAGGGGCCGCTTTTTTCGCCTTGGGTTCTGGCTTTTGCTGTACCACTGTTGCCAGCTTGCCGCGAAGTTCGGCGGCTTCTTCTCCGGCTTTCTTTGCTTCGCTGCGAACGTCCTTTATTTGTCGCCGCACGTCTTCAATTTCCCTGGCAGCTGTATCAAGCGCTATTTGCTGGGCCTGAACCTGGTTTCTTGCGCTGTTGAGTTCCTGGGCGCTCTGCTGGCCTTGTTTCTCGGCTAGTTCTGTGCGAGCTTCCGCTTTTGTTGCCCGGTCGGTCATAGATTCCAGTTTGGCCGTTAATACTGCCGCTTGTTGTTCGGCGATGATTCGCCCCTTCGTTTCGCCGTCCAGTAAAGAGCGCATCCAATTAATTTCTGCTTCCTGTTTTGCCAACTTGTCATTGCCTGCGTCAATTTTTAACTGCGCCTTTGCTAATTCCACTCGGGCGGCTTCAGCGGCTTGCTGCTCGCGCTCGATGCGCTCAGCTTGCGCTTTAATGTCCGCCGCTTGCTGTTCAGCCTTTCCGGCCAAAGTGTCGCGCTCGGTTGTTAGCTCTGTGATTTGTTCCAGCAATTCGTCTCGTTCTGTTTCCAGCAATTCACCGGCGCTCGACAACTCCGCAGCTTCTGATTGAGCCTGAACAAGCTTGTTTTCAACCTCAGCCCTGGCGCTTGCCGCCGCTTTTTCAATTTCCGAAGCAATGGCAGTCATTAAGCTGGCCGGTAATTCCGGGGCGGCTGCGGCGGCTTGCGGCCTGGTCGATCTCCAGGCGGTTAAATGCCTGTGTACGGTGTTAGGGCTACCCGTGCCGATTCGGTCGCGCACGGCGTTAATGGTGGGTTGCTGGCCTTCGCCTATAATTGCGTCTGCCGCTGCCGCTACTTGTTCGTATGTAATGCCTGTTCTAGCCATGATTTCCCCCGGTGAGTAATAAAATATCGTATTTCGTATTAAGTATTTCATATTATACATAATACAATACAATACACAATACTTTATTATACGATATTGCAAAATATTTTCATGTTTGTGCGTATTAACCATTACTCACGTGAGCCGCGTTATCCACCGCCGAAATGGCCTCTGGGGGCTTTGGTGGCCCCCGGCTCATTTCGACCGTGGATAACGCTATAGCTGCTTAATGGGGTATTGCTTTGTGTATGGCCAGCATAGCGACATATAACTATGCCGGATCTGAGTTAGTACGAGGTCGTAGACAGGCGCAGCCGTCGCGGCCGCCGGCAAGCATGGCGCTTGCGTCAAATAACCATCCACATAACCGGCCAGCGGCCTTTCAAAGCCGTGTGAATGGCCCTTACGACAATCATCAAATCAAGCGATAAGCCTATCAACCGGCTGCGCCATTCATCACCTGGCAGCCGCTTTTAACGCATGACCGAGGACAGATAGGGGCGGGGAAGCAGCCCCGTATCGATGGCGCAATAGTGTCATTTTCGGCCTTATTAAAAAGCGCGAAGCCTCCTTATTGCCTTTGCTTTTATCAAAATGAAGAGCGAAGCACCTTAATGCTTTTGCTTTTATCAAAAAACAGGCGAAGCTCCTTAAAAGAGGAAAAAAAACAAGTGGATAAAGAAGGAACACTTAACTATTGTCAAACAGGACACTTAAGTTGTGTGTAATGGAGTTATCCACAGGTAGTAACTTAAAAACGATCAGCAAACGTTGGGTAATGCGGGGCTTTTGCTGTTTTGACTCGGGAATAAAGCTTTAATTGAGGGGAATCTACAGATTTCGGGGATGAAGGGTGTAGCCTTCCTGTGGACTTTGTATTTTCGGCTAATTAGAAGCCCGTATAGTCCGTTTTAATGATATTAAAGACTTCTTCAACGGATAGGTGAGGGTTATCTATAGAAAGCTGCTTAAATAGCTCTGTGCGGTTCTGAGGATAGGCCGCTTCTTTTGGCTTTCCTCCCCTGTTTCCGCTACCGGCCAATAAAAGCTTTATTCCTATGACCTTTGTAACTGACTTCTTGGCATCATTCTTACCCATCTTAACTTGAAGCCGTTTATAAGCCGCCTTCCTGGCTCTTTTTAGCATTTCGCCCAAGCCAAATAGTGAAAAAACTATGTCATTGAGGCGCTTAATCGCCGGAACGCCTTTATATCTCCCAAGATCATCGACCTGGGTGATTCTTGTAACGGCAATTAGACCGGCCCGTTTCAAACATTGCATGGCTCTTTTCGCCCTGGATAATGACAAACCCGCACGGATCGCCAAAACATTCAATGTTAGCGGCGCAAATCCGTCAGTTGATGGTATGCCACAACGCATAGTAGACAGCTCGGTGTTTCTCGCTATGGATTTCAAGAGGAGTACGCAAGCCTCCCTACGAGCGCTGCTTTGCTGTTTTTTACTGCCATTTGTGGCGTTGAGTGACTCCAGCACTGACTTAGGACGGGCATAATAAGACTCTACCCGTTCAGAGAATTTAATCAACACGCTCGGAAAATTGTCTGGGAATTCGACTAAAGTGTTTAGAGTGGGGCTATCTGGGTAATGGCCGCAAAAATTACCACCCAAGTTAACGCGTGGTACATACGGATGACCGCATTTCTTGCCTGAATTATTACAGGGGGTGATGTTTTTTGTACAGTCTGAAGTAGGCCGTACACGCAGTATTAGCTTATTTTGCACATGGCCTGTTCTTCTTGGCGGCCAGTATTTTTATTTTTTTTGAAAGCATGTTATAATTCTTCCGTAATTATCGACGAACCCCCAGTGTTTATAAAGTGTCTTCCGCCAAGAATGTGACTTTATAGGTGCTGGGGGTTTTGTTTTTTAGCGGTTTTATTAGATTCCGCCGATCACTTAAATATACTCTAACTCATGCGTCATGGCAAGCCTAGCCAAAGAAGACACTTTTTAATTCAATAACTTGACGCAAACAAAAAGACGCAAACAATATACCTTATATGCGCTTTTCTAGGGCCATTGCTGCGCCCCATGCAACAAGCGCAATATCTGCACAGCGCCGCCCTGGATGCGGTAGACCACGATAAACGGCGTCCGGTTCACTACCAGCTCACGCGTACCCTTTACCCTCCCTGGGCGGCCTAGCTTGGGATAGTCGGCCAGCCGGTCGGTTTGCCCCTCTATCTCGTCAAGCTGGCTCAGTGCAGCGGCCGGGCTGTCCTGGGCAATGTATTCAATAGCGGCTTCTCGATCACTTCCGGCTCTACTCGTCCAGCTGACAAGCATTATTCAGTTTTCCCGATGCGGGCTAACAGGCTTTCGCGCTGCCGCTGCATATCAGCTTTTGCCACGTCGTGAGGTATCCACACTGTTGCCGGGTCGTTGGCCTCTTGCAACGCCTGGGCGACTTGTTGCCGGAACCATTTATCATGTTTCACCGCTTCATGAGCCTGGCGCATGGCGTCGGCTCGATCTACTCGCTTATAGGTCTGAACCGTGGCCGGGTCGTACTGCGTCGCGTCAATGTCAAACTTGTTAATGCCGACCTCCTTCAAGTAAGCCACTAGGGTTTCAAGTTTTTTGAACTTCCTAATTTCCTTGCTGCGGGTAGCGGCCAAAGCTCGTTCGAGCATCCCGTATTTAATCATCACGCCCCAGCCGCCCACATCGCCGACGACATGAGCGCCGCGAACGGCTCCGGCTTCAACGAGTCGGGATAACGTGTTGTGGTCGATGGTTTCTGCACTCATACAAACACCTTTAGTTTTAGTTTTGCGGATTAAATAATAGTTATTATTACTGCGAACTATTAATAATTGCAAGATAGCAGCCGACAGCGTGTTCTATGTTTTTTTACATAACACCCGTTCTACGTAGCAGGAAGGAAAGCGCCTCTTATAGTTTCTTATAAGTTGACAATCCGCCGGCTTTTTTTGAAATTTTTTCCTTCTTCAGAACCCGATCCGATCCGGTTCCGACCGGCGCCGGATAAAAAAAGGGCGTTTTTTAGAATTGATTAGTCTGATATGAGAAACAATTAAGCCCTATCGGTTTTTGTCTATTTACCAGTTCCGCCAGATAAGCGCCTAAATCATAAACTCCGGCATCCAATAAAACATTAGCTACCAATATCGAGCGCGGTTCATCTTTTGGAAGAAAAATCGCTCGGTAACTATCATAAGGCCGGGGCAATGAACGCCAACCATACGTTGCCCGAAATGCCCTCATAGCATCGTTGAAAAGATTGCTTTCCGGATTCCCATTAGAAATAACAAAAATACTAAATTTTTCACATAGCGCATCTAGGCTTTTAGGATTGATGGAATATGTCATCAGCTTGCCTTTCAATGGCACTTTTTGTTTTATCCTGGAAGCAATATAACGAGCCGCCGCAAAGTGATGACCGCCCCCCGAATTACTTAAGAAAATACGCTTATCCCATAAATAACTAGAAAAGTGGTCGGTTGTACGGTTGCCTTGATGAATAATACGTATTTCATTATGCGCCAGGTTCTTCTGTAGTTGTTCTTCAGTAATTATATTAATCATCTCTGATGAATTTGTTTCAACCAGATCATCAAGGCTAGTAAATTTATGAAGCTCGGATTTGGCACTTGATAAGCCGACAACATCCTGGATTTCACACGCCCAATAGGGAACCTCTTCGCACAGCCCGAAAGAATCAAATTCGGGCATAGCCAAGTGAAAAGATTCGTAATATCCATTTCTAAAACACCAACACATCATCGAGCTTTTGCTGTATATATTAAGCCCATATCGCCTTTCCCCCCATTCGTGCCACTTAACAACATGACCCTCATGAATTGATCTTGGCACTTCTGCAAGTTGAGGAAGAAAGTCGGGGTATTCTTTAATGACTTTCAATAATTTCACAGGACTATAACCTAAGTCCTCTTGTATCGCTTCATAGACACGTTTAAACAAACGTAGCGCATCGCTCCATTTCATCATCATTCCGGCATAGTTAGAATTTCGTAATAATAAGCCATTAATAACATAAAAAGTCAGGGGCATTAGAAAAAAAATTTTGATGCTTTTCCAAAATTATTTTTCTAATGGCGTAGCGCACCCTTGACCCCATCACGTAAGCAAGAACGCTGCGCAAAAATACGCTTGGCAACGCCCCGCCAACGTCAGGCGGCGGGGATTGCCCCTCGGCGAGAGGCCCCCGGCAGGGCCTGCGCGGGTAGCGCTTAAAACATGCGCGTAGCGCTCCTTATGCTGTTGCTGTTGCCGTTGCTGTTGCAATAGGGATTGCAGAGGAAATCGGCCGTTAAAGCCGAATTACGAAGACTTGGTGTGAGAGAGTAATAAAGTTGGAAACTGAGTAATAAAGTCTAATACTGAGTAATAAAGTAGCATACTGAAACGCTGTTATGAGGCATTGCCGACATGAGCAATACAAGCGTTTTTAGCACAACGTAAAGACTGTCCGGTTCCGATTAGTTCTCCACGATAATAAGGGTAATATTCTTGCAATCCATGGCCGCGCAATGGTTTGCGACCTGGAATTACTGTGTAATCACCAGCTCGATATTGATTACCGCAAAACTTTTCCCATTTTAATTTCACTGACATAACAATTCCTCGGTATGCAACTTTATTACTAATTTTTTCATGAGTAACTGGCTTTAATGCCTTTTCAGTATGATACTTTATTTTTCAATCGCCGATTTTTTCAACGGTAGAATGCGGCTTGCAGCTGATTTGAGTATGCAACTTTAATACTTGCCTACACTTGGCTAAAAATCTATGGAGCATAGCGGAATAGCATTTTTTGCCTAGTCGCAGTTTTCGGTTTTAATGGTTGATTGGAGCGGAAAGCCCGGCCCGCAGGGATTGCCAAAAAACAAAAAAGCCCCCGCCTGAACCTACCGCCAAAAACCTCAACCCCGCCAAACGTGCGCCCTTCGTTCATCGCCTCTCGCCCGCTGCGCGATATTGTACGCCTGATAAATCACTGAAAATTCTATGTATTCTTCGCCGTGCGCCGTTTCTAAATTGAAAGACGGAGTAAAATTTTTAGCAATTACAAGCGAATGAAACGACGTAAATCCCGTATGTTTCCGCGTCAAATCGTTCAAAGCGGCTCGATCAAAAACGCCGAACATCGTATTAGCTTCAAATTTACCGAACCGCGAATAACCATTCGGCCGCGAAGCAAAAAGCGCCATAATCTCGGCCTCAACCCAGGCATGAAACCTGCAAGGCGCAATTGACAATTGCTGAATATTTCCAGAATTTAATGTATTGTGTTTTTTAGCCATTTTTTGATTCCCTGAAATCGAATTTTGGTTAGACAAGCGCCGGGGTTGCTGCCCTGGTACTTGTCGCTTTTTTAACGTTCCCGCTCGCCGTCGCCCTTGCCGCCACTGAATCCGGGCAATCCAGGCAATCCACCTAAACCGGGCAATTTCAACACTGGCGAAGCTACTTTTTTAATAACATCCGTCATCTGTGAAATATCTTTTTTGGCCGCCTCAACTTCGCCGCCTTTTTTACCGCCTTTCCCGCCGCCAGAACCCAAAAGCCCTTTAGCGAGTCCGGCCGCGTCCTCTAAACCGCTGCCCTTGCTTTCGCCCTCTTCCGGTTGTTTCGGCAAAGCCGGGTTCATCCGTTGCGGCCCGCTTTGGCCGTCGCTTTTACCCTCGCTTTTGTCGGCAAAAACGCCTGATTTGTCGTGCTCCTGCTCTTCCTGTTTCTCATCGCTGGCAAGGTTATAATCAAGCGTAGTTTCTTTGATGCGTTCCTTGCTCATTGCTTCAGTCAGATTGGAAATGTCCTTTTGCCAAGGATCGGCAGGCTTGCCGTTCTTGCCGTTTTCGATCTGCGCCGGGGCATGTACATTCAGAAAGTCACGGCATATCCTGAAATTGTCCTTTGCTCCCTCCGGCAACTCGACACCATTTTTATCGGCCAAGTCGGCCGCATAGTCCCGCATTGAGTCGGTCGGCTCATGCTTCATCATTTCAGCCTCTAAAGCGTCTTTTGAGCATGACACATCAGCGCTGTTTTTCATTCTCGACAGCTGTACATAAGAAGCGTGCAAGTCCTGCATCTTGCCACCGGCAAGCACAGAAACATGATCGGCAGTAATGCCCTGCGCCTTGTGAGTCGTGAGCGCGTAGCCATGATTTAACGCCTTATATTCTGACGTTGGAACATTCACAGAATCGCCCGAACCGTCACGGCGTATCGAGAAATGTTGCTGGCCGTCATTGTCCATATTGATGCCCTCGATTGTGCCGGTCTGGCCGTTCTTAACCTCTGCGCCGGTTGAAATTTTCGCATTGCGGCCGAAAACCACCCTGTCCCCTTCCAAAAATTCGCGCTTACCTAAAGAGCCGCCTTCGCGGTTCTCTATCTCGGTTTCGACGCCGTGGCCGCCTAGAACCCCGTCACTCTTCAACTGTTCGCGGGCCGCGTCGTTCAAAGCCCTAACATCGGCGTTAGTATTAGCAAGCATGAAAGAAGAGCCGGGGCGAGCGTGCGAATAATTCTCCCGCCACTTTTCAACTGTGGTTCTCATAGCGCCCGCGCGGTCATCAGTAATATGCAACGCGTCGCGCTCGTGTAAATATCCCAGCGCTTCGGTCATCTGGCCGTTTCGCGCCGCTGTTGTCATATCGCGCGCCCATTGCTCTTTCTGCCGTTGGACGGTTGTTAGTTCGGCGTCGGCTCCGCCTAGCTCCTTTTGCTGTGCATTGAAAGCGCCGCCCGCTCCAATTGGTTGAATCTGTTTAGTGTCACCAACTATAACCAGTTTTGCGCCAGCTTCTTTTGCTGCTTCTGTCAGTTTTGCCATTGTGCGGCTGTCTACCATGCCCCCTTCATCGACTAATAAAACGTCTTTAGATGTGAACGGGTCGGCTGGCGGGCGTTGCCGCCCCTTGTCGTCCGTCCATCCTTGATTTTTCATTAGGGTTTTGGCAATAGTGGCTGATTCGATATTTGAATTTGCCAGCTCATCCGCCGCTTTTCCAGCCATCGCCATGCCTCGCACACGGAAACCTTGAGAACGCCAAGCATCTGCGGCGGCTTCCGCTCCCGTAGACTTGCCAGCGCCAGCCCAGCCCTGAATAGTGACAAAATCGCCGCCCGTGGTTGCGGCTTGGATCGCGGCCACTTGATCTGGCGAAAGTTCAAACCCCTTTCGTTCCTGATAAGCGCCTATTGCACTGTCAACTTTCGAGCTTTCTACACAGTGCGCGTTACTTCCGCGTAAGGCGTGAACGTCGGCTATCATGCCGCGCTCTAGGTCGTACATTTCCCGGCTGGTGTACCGGATGGCTCCGTTTTCTTTGTGCTGCAAGCGCAAAACGTCGGGCGATTTTGTCGCCAAAAACTCTTGTGCATAGCTCGCGGCTCCGTGTCGATCCGTGACGCCCTGGGCGGCAACGGCCGCTTCTCTCCATACGTCATTTTTTGAAAATGTTGAATTGTTGGCAGTGAGCTTTTGAAAGAACTCTTCTTGCGTCGGCATAGTCGCTGCTTGTGTGTCCGGTGCTTTTTCACGTCCACGCAAAGCTTCGACACTCTCGGCCGTGAAACCTTTCTCGGCCATTTCGCCTTGCCATTGCTTCAGCAAAACAGAATCAGGCACGCCCTGTTTTGCTGAACGCGTATCAAGTGCCGCCACCTCGGCCGCTTTGGCCCCGTGGGTGCCGCGCTCGTCCATCGCGTCCTTGATTTGTTCGCGTCTCGTGCTGTACTGGTCGCAAATGTCTTGCGGTACACCGGAGAGCCTGAAGTTATCGCCCTTCCGTTCAATGTCAAAACCCAGCCCTTTCATGCCTTCGGCCAGCTCTGCGCGATAAATTGCGCCTGCCTCTTTCTGGCGCCGGTAAAGTTCGCCACCATTGAGAGACGCAACCCTTCCATCTGCCTTTACAACCATATTCGGAATAACACAATGGCTGTGCAATTGGGGTTCTAGCTCACGGCTTGCGCCATGCCGGAAAATACCGGCGCTAATGTCCGCTTGTACCCGCTGCGCCCCGCCTTTTCCTTCATTCGCCAAAGCAAAATTATTTTGTACATGGTCGAGCGCACCGCGAACAGCGCTATCATGAGCCGCTTCGATCTGTTTCCTAAGTTCCGGCGAAGCCGCCGCCCACGCTACGGAAACGCTTTTATCGGGGGAAAATGTAATATCCCAGCCCGGAATACGCCCCTTCGACTCTTTACCGTCAAGGCTGCGGTACGTGCTTTTTAAAATCTCGTTACCTGCATCATCCTTGCCTTCAAGCATGTTCATCATGGTTTTGCGGTCGAACTCACGAACACCATCATCCCCGGCCTCTGCGTTCGGCGCTAGACGATCTAAGCCCCGGCCGTACATTTCCGCATGGCCTTCCTCCTGCAAATAGTAGTCTTCCCGCTCGCCGTTTTTTAGCTGCTCTTCATAGTATTTCAAACAGTCGCCGCCGCTCGTGCCTGGTGCAAAAGGTGTAATGCTCGCGGTCATCGGTCGTCTTCCCGGCCGTCGTCCATCTGTCGGGCGGCTTCCGCCGCTGCCTGGCGCTGTTGCTCTCTGCGCCGTTTTTGTTTTCGCTCTTCCTCTTCTTCGTCGTCTTTTGCAACATGGACGGCTTGCGCCTGGCCTGGCGTTGCCTGTGCGCTCAATGCGCCCACGGCTTCGGTGACTTTGTGCAGCATTTCGGCAATGTGAACTAAATCCCCCAAACCTCCAAGCGCCCCGCCCAACGCGTCGCCCGCGTCGGCTTCTGGCTCGGCCTCTTCTTCTAAGTCTTCGTTAATTTCTTCGTTAAGCTGCTTTCCGGCCTCTTCCAACGGGTTTTCTTCCGGCGCTTGGTCGGTCGGTAAAACCCGCTCTGTGACGCTCGGCGGCGTGGCGGCAGGGTGGTTCTGCAAGTCGTCCGCGCGTTCAGTTCTGCCGCCCGAACTTCCGCCCGCTTCGCGGCCTCCTTCGTCTGTTTCGTCTTCAGACGCGGCGGCAATAAAGGCATCAACTCGATGCGGCCAACCGGGCGTTAACCATTCGGCCGGTTCGCTGGCCGCCCTGGTTTCGGGCCATATCACGCGCGGCCAATCCAACACCCCAACCGCTTTTCCGGTAAAAATCACGGCCCGACTGTAAAACTTACCGCTAATTTTCCGCTGGCCCAAATCAGTGCCGAATTGAGAAGGCGCAAACGCTGGGCGCTTTTCTGTTTGATAGCTTGTTGACTGGTTGCCGCTGGTCGCCGTGCCACCGGTCGAAAGCATAGAACTTGAAAACGTGATGTTGTGAACCTTTAGTTCTTGGTCGCCGATTAGATCGCTGTAATCCTGGGCGCTGGTGCCGCTGGTCATGCCAAATATTTTTGTGGCAACAGTACCCATTAACCCCTTGGCCGCATCAGCGCCGTATATCTCAGAAATCCGGGCGAAGTCTTGGCAAGCAAGAACACCGCGAACGCCTTTACCACGGGCAACTTCCAACAATGAAACTAACGTGTCCAGTTTGCCAAGCTGGATAAACTCATCAAGGAACAACCATATTTTATGATCAGTTGCGGAAAAACCGGGAGAGCCGACAATTTGCTGGACAGTCCGCAAAATGCCCTGAATATAGGCTTTCATTAGCGGCTCATAGGCAATGTTGCCTTGTAGCACGAACGAGCGCGGGTAATGCGCGGGCGGGTCGATCATCCACCGCCGCAAACTGACGCGCTTTTCTTCCGGGTGTCTGTCCCAAGCGTCCGCGAGGTCAAATAATGCAGATAAAAAGCTCGCTAGTGTCATTCGTAAGCTTTGCGTGGTCTTGCTGGCTTCTTCCACTGCGGCCAGCCCTTCGGGGTTGTAATCCCTTACCATGATATAGAGCCTATCTAAATCGGCCGGAACCAACGCCGCCAGCTCGCCCCAGTTCCACGACTGGCCTCGCTCGACTTGTAGCTTAACGATCATGGCAACTAACAGCGACCTTGCGCCGTTACTCCAAAAGGGGTCTTTTCCGGTTTCCTGGATCAAGGCGGCCGCGAATGCGCGGGCGTCTTGTTTGTTTGTCACATCTTTGGCAATATCCCACGCCCAACCGCGACTATCCCACGGCGCAATGATCGCCACGCGCTCGGTAGTTGTCGCCGTCAAATCGCCTTTATAGTCAAAAATAAGGGCGCGGTCGCCGCGATTTACCGCACGGCCGATAATAGGTAAGAGTATCTGTGTTTTCCCGGCTCCTGGCTGCCCTAAAATCAGCAAATGTTGTTTCTCGCGGGCCTGCGATATTGCAAGCGCCGGATGTATAAGCAGCCCGTCCGCGTCGCCTTCAACGCTTAAAGCGGCCTGTAACTTCCGCGTGTCATTTGTGACCTGATGCCCTCTAATCAAAATTTCGGCGGGCGGCGGCGCTGATGCTGCATGACCTAACACCATGCCAGCGCCAGAGGCACAATAAAAAACAACATTGCCCAACATGTCGGCCTTTTCGATGATCGAGGCGGGCCAAGTGCTGAACGCGTGAACGCCTAGAATATCGTCAGACGGCGAAAACCCGAGGGCGTGCGCCGTCCAGTGCATGAGGAACCCAACGGCATGACTGAAATCAAACGCCGGAATTTTGAGATAGAACCAAGCGCCTACTATGTAAAATACAAAATAGGCGGCCGCACCTATGACGACCGAAATTAGCATTGATTCGCCAAGGTCGCGCTGGGGGGCGTTTACTGTCTGCCGTTGAATTTCCATTGTTGTGCCTCTGGCTGAAGTTAACGACTGTAAGCCTGGTCGGCTTCCTGTTGGTGCGCTTCCTGGTGCCGTTGGGCTTGCAGCGCGGAATCGTTGTCCTTTCCGGCTTCTTCGCCCTCGCCCTGCTCTTGTCCCTGGGTTGTTTCTGCCGCCTGGTCGTTGCTCGTGCGCTCCTGGACGCCTGCCCCCCATGCTTTCCACTGTTGGTTTTGTTCTGAGTTTTGGGCTTCTACGCCTGGGACCTGTGCGGTGTTTTGCTCGGCGGGCTGGCCGCTTGATGGGACAGATTGCCGCTCGGCTTCTGTCATTTCGTCGCCGTCAAGTCGCGTTTCTTCAGGGTGATAATTTTCCGGTGTCGCTGCTGCGTTCATTTGATGACCGCCGCTTTTTTTCTCTCCGGCCTCGCCCTTGGCGTCGCTGTCGATTGCGTCGGCAATCGCGCCAAGGCCCGAAACGTCGCCTATCTCCAAAGCATCGACTGAATCCAGGGCGTCAACCTGCCCTTGCCCTTTTTCGTTGTCTAAATCGTCGTCTGTTGTTTTATTCGCCATGATTATTTCCTTGTAAGTTTTCTAAAAGGGTTTGAACAGTTTTTAAGGTTTTCTCAATGCCGCTTACTTTTTCTGTAAGTGCCGTTACCTGTTTTGAAAGGTGGGCGAAACGCTCATTATCGGCGGCTCGGTTCAGCTCGTTTGTTATTGCACGCCGCAAAAATTCGGCCCTGTCTTTCCCGGCCGCTTTGTCGATTTGCTCAACTAATAAGCTGGGCAATCGGACAGATACCGGCGTTGTTTCCTTTGTCATTATTTACACCAAATGGATGTGTTGAAGGGGCGCATTTCTACGCCCCTACACTATACATTAAGCCGCTACTGTGTCGCCCCAAACGCTCGCCCGGCGTGTATCGCCACGCGATATTTGCGCCGCATCGTAGCCTTCGGCCAGTGCTCCGACTTCCGCTTTTCTTTCTTCGTCGCCGAACGATAAATCAAAATGCGGGCGGTAGTCGCCTTCGGCATTTAGCAAATCATCAAATGATGCAAAGGCAGTGTGTTTTTTTGTTAATGCGTCTAAGTCCGGCATGTTGTTACCTTTAAAAGTTGATTGAAAGATTGCTCCGCTTTCGTCGTTGATCGACGAAAAAGGACGAATTAACGATAGCAAAGATTGAACACTAAAGCAAGTGCTTTGTATACACTATAAACCATTGTAAATAAAGACTTACAAGCAATTAAAAGCGAAAAGTGTAAACGCGCTAAAAAGCGCATTACAGCGCGTCACGCCTAGCGTGAGCCAAAGGCGAACGCACTCACCCGAAAGGGTGGGTTATGGGGTGTGGTAGAACCGTTCTTTGCTTGCTATACTATGTACAACATTGCACAATAATAAAAAATAATACGAAGAAATTGATAAATACTGCACAATAAATGAAATAATATTGCACTACAAGCGCTAGACAAATGCACAAAATAGATTAATATATGTACAAACTAGCAATACAATGTAATAAGGTGCTTTATGAGTGATAATCTTATCGACAGACTAAAGAAAAAAGATGTTAAGCCGAGGTTTGCTGAAAGCATGACTCAGAAAGTATTAGCTCAATTGGACGAGATAGAAGCCGCCTTAGAAAAGGGATTTACAGGCAAGCAAATAGCGGAAGAACTCGGAATTGAACAGAATCTATTTTATTCCGCGTTGCGTCGAGCAAGAGCCAAAGCGGCGAAAAAACAAACTGATAGTAACAAACCAATAAATAAGAACCAGTCGCAAAAAATCGCGCCGCCTTCGGCGGCGGCTGTAACAACAACCAATCCAACAATCACAAAAACAGAGGAGGACACCGACGACGACTTTCCAAAAATATTTGCGTCAAAATCAAGCGCCGCATTTGCAAACGCGGACTTACCCCATATCAAAAAAAACAAGGATAAATAACCATGACTATGACTTTACACATTAGCGACGGCGGCAAGGGTGGCGTCGGCAAATCAACAACAGCAAACGCCCTGGTGAACTACTTATCAGGACAAGGCGGCAAGGTGTTAATTATTGAAACCGATACGCAAAACCCGGATGTGATCCGTTGCACAACTAACAGTAAGCGCAAAATCGCCGGGCTGTATGCCGACTTAAGAACAGAAGACGGCTGGAACGATCTATTAGAGCTGATCGAATCCTACGCGGGAAAAATTGACCACGCAGTAATGAGCCTACCCGGCGCTGATTTGAATACAGCAAAATATGTGCCACTGACTCGGGAAGTTTGTCAAGGTAGCGGCGTTGATATTTTCCATTACTTCACAATAAACCGTCAGCTCGACTCCCTAAACCTACTCGCCAAATCGATAAAAGACGGCTTCGCCTCTATTGCTACGCGTCGGGCCGTTGTGATGAATGGCTTGAATGGCGAGCGCTCAAAGTTTGAGAGGTGGGACGAATCAGACGTTAAAGAAGAAAGCAATGCGGTAGAAATCTACCTACCCGAGCTTTACTGGAAAACACAAGATGCGTTTGCACAAGCTGGCACAACTTACGACGAGTTCGCGGCCTCGGCAAAAACAACACTCTTACAATCTCGCGTTTCGCAATGGACAAAAGCCGTTAACCTTGAATTTGCAAAAATGACAACAGAGGCGGAAGAACAAGCATGATGAATCTAAAAGACCTCGAAGAAATGGGCTTTGACTCGGCCAGACTGTTATCGATCAAAGACAAATTGAAATTACCGGATGATGATCCGATTTGGACATACATCGCCGCGCTGGAAAACTACCAGCGTCTTTATGAGGCCGTGCCGCGTTACATCGTCGAAGCTGCAAACGCGGAACGGGAGCGGATGCAAACCGAAACAGGTCTAATCATCGCCCAGGCGAATAGTACCATGACCAAGGCCGCAGAAGAAGCGGCCGGCGTTGCCAGCGAGGCGGCCAGCAAGGCCGCTTCAAAGCTGATTGAAAACATAGAGCAAGCCGTGGAAAAACGCGCGGCTGCCGCCGTATGGCGGCAGCGATCCGCTGCAATGGCGGGCGCTTTGGGTTTGGCGGCGGGTGCCGCCGCCTTCGCCGGAATCCTGACAACGCCGACGCCTGCCTGGATCAGTGCCGCGTACCACGACAACAACAGCGCAATCATACGCATGATTGCGACAATGTGGAACGCACCGGCTGGCTGGGTCATTTCTCTGGCCCTGGTTGGCGTTATCTGCGCGTACTGGATCGAATACACCGCCGCCAAATTAGCGGCGCACTTAAACAACGAGAGGGCCTAAAAATGCAACAATGGGAAATTTTGATAACGGACGGCCACGCCTGGGCCTCGCGCTGGCGGCGGGTAATGCCTTTTCTTTTTATCGGTGCAATTGCAACCGGAGCGGCAGGGTTTTGGACACTGTACACCGCACCACAAGCGACAATTGCGGAAGCTTCGGCAAATACTAACGCCTGGGCCACAACTAGGGCATGGAATGAATGGGTAGAAACTGGAAACCCGCGCGAAGCCTTGCCCGGTGATAGTTTGCCGCCCTTGAGTGAAACGCCAAAACTGATACAAACGCTTAGAGCTGATTTAGAAAATAACGGAAAAATCGAATCAGTTACCGCGCAAACTGTCGCAATCGCTGAGATTTTTAAACCGGAAATCGGCTTAAGGTGGGCGACTGTTGGGGACGATATAGCGGTATTCACCGCCTTGAGTTCCGAACGGGGTTACATAGTGCGCTGGATCGGCGTCGGTCGAAAATTCGGCAAGACCTGGAAAATTGCAACCATGCAATCAAACGCGGGAACCGGAACAACGCCGGAACGCATACCCGAAACAATCAAAACTATTCTTGACGCTGCCGGAAGGGGTGAGAAATGAACGAATTAACCGCTTTATTGCCGAACTTTCTTAATATTGGCGTACTGGTCGCGGCCGTTGGCTCAATTATCGTTTTTGCGATTTGGGGGCGGCCATTGCTGGCCGCGTTAGGCGCTTTCACAGAATCACTGATCCGCTGGACACTGGGCCTGTGTTTGTTGGCCTCGGCCCCGGCCATAGGGTTGACTACGCCGCTGACCTCCCGCTTAGGTATTCCGACAATCGGAAGGCGTGCAGTTGGAAGACTGGCAACATTGCCTTTTGATCGCCGCACGGTCGCAGAATCCACCTGGCCGCCCTCGATCTATCCGGAACTTTACGCTGATGTTCCGGCCGACATGGAACGGCCGCCGTTTGAAGATGGCCGCCTTGTTGGCGGCCGCTCAATCTCAACAATGCAAGACCGGCTTTTTTCCCGTGAATTGCTTGAATCGGCCGTAATCCTGGGCTTGCTTGCTGCATTTGCTCTGTTGATCGTCACCGCTGCCGGTGTCGTCATCGGCGGGGTTTGGCCGGTGCTTGTCGCAATCGGCCAAGACGTGCAGCCGCTAGAATCCTGGGGCGCTGATATGGTTGTTGCTGCTCCGGCAACGGTGAAGCTCGGGGCGGTCTGGTCAACGCTGGCGAGTTCGGCAAGCGCGGCGTCGCATTCGCTCGCCGCTTACGTGCTGTTATCTGCGTCGGTGGCTTTCGGCCTCCCCCTGGTGATGGTGTCCACAACCATTAACGAACACGGGGCAGAATGGCGGGTACAAACGAAAGACAGCCGGACGCGCTACCGTCATCGGGCCGAACTGCGAAACCTGGCCCGCCGTGTTTATCGTCAATCTGTCAATTTAGCAACAGGATACCTGGGCGGCTCGCCTACCTACAACCTCGGCACCGCGTCCGGAATGTTCCGGCTACGCGGCGACCTTGCCGCACCCATGCCCGGCCAAACCGTAGCGCTCGACAAAGAAAGTTTGCATCAACATTTAATGGTTTTGGGTGGCACTGGCGAAGGTAAAACCTCGGCAATTTTAAAGCCGATAATTCGCCAACTGCTAACCCAAGACAAGCCCCGCTACGGCCTGTTTGCAATGGACGCTAAAGGCGTTTTATGGCGTGACCTGTTAAGGATCGCTGAGCAAGTCGGCCGCGCTGATGATGTTGTAATCGTTGGCTGTGAAACCGGCCAAGTCGGCTTGGACGTACTGGCAGGGCTTGAGCCGAAAGACGTTGCAGCGGTTGCCAAAGCGCTATTTGACCAGCAAAGCGGCGGCGGTTCCGGTGATGACTTTTGGCCCGCGATGGCTTCATCAATTATTCGTCACTGTGCCGAACTCGCGAAAGCCTGGCAACAGGCTACGGGTGAACGTCATTACACCTTAACGGAAATCTACCGCCTGGCGCTTGATTCAAACGTGACAAAAACGGCGGGGAATGCAATCGGTGAAGCCGTGGCCGCTGGCCGGATACCTCCAAGCAATGCGCTACGTGATAGCGTTGAATACATGCTCGGAGCATGGGAAACAATGGCGGCGGTTACAAAGTCCGGCATTATTGCCAATGTCTCGCAATTGCTCGACCCCCTGGCCGGTTCTGATGCTCTGAGAAAAGCCTTCTGTGAGGGCGAAGCCGGAACCGACATAAAAACCGCTTTTGACGGCAAAATAGTTTTGTTTGCCCTCTCAAGCCTGGAACACGGTTTAGGCGCTCGCTTGGTTCTGATGTTGGCTAAAACGGCTTTTTATCGGGCAGCTAGACTGCGTGAAATGAAATTAGGTACTCAGGCGGCGCAAGCTGCGCCGGTCATTGTGGCAATGGATGAAGCACAAGAGCTTTTGACGGCCGACGTGTCCGGAATGTCGGACGGCACATTCTGGAACGTCGCCAGATCGTCCGGCGTTGCCGGGATCGTCGGAACGCAAACAGTGGCAGCGCTTCAACAGGTGCTTGGTGAAGACGCAACGGCAAACATCGTGCAGCAATTCCGCTCAAAGGTTGTGCTGAGAACGGAAGACCCGGCAACGCATGAACTATGCGTTAGCCTGGCGGGTGAGCAATTACGTTCATTTGCATACGAAGAGCACCAACGGGAAAGCCTGGAAGCTAGGGCTATTCTTGACGGCTTCGACGTTCTGCGCGGCAATGATGGCGACATTGAAGCTGTGGCGCTGGCTGTTGCAAACTGCCAAAGCGGCGTTTTATCAATGTGCCGCATGGCCTGGAAATACATTCGAGGCACTACGGCGCTGAATTACGCAAATTCCGCAGATTACAGCGTTGACCGTCGGTTTACGCGAAGCTCTGGCGGAAGTTCGGGCGGCTTGTTTGGCGGCGCTGACGACGCGGAAATAGGCCGACAAATGGCGGCGGCGTGGCGTGCTGAAGACCTGGACAGAAAATATCTGTCCGAAGGCAACGAGCCAAAGCCTACGCTTGCCGTTTCGGATTTAATCACAATGGGACGCTGGAACGCCTACGCTCACATTCAGAGAGCCGGTGCAGCGCGTCAAGACATCATCGAGTTGACACATGATTTCAATTAATAAAAAGGGCTTGTTTGCCATTCTGGCCGTGTTGGTTTCTCTGGACACATCGGCCGCTTCTTTCTTCGACAAGCCAGCGCCAAAACCGGAAACACCAGCGGCGGAAACGGCAGTTTTGCCGCCAAAAGAGGCAACAAAACCGACGCCACCACCGCCCCCGGAAATTATACCGGCCAAAGCTCCCGAGGCTGAAGCAGTCGTAAACCCGGCCCCGCAAGTGGTAGCCAAACCCAAACCAGCGCCAGCACCCAAAACAAGGCGCAAACAAAGGGAAGACGACGACGCGTTGGAGCACATCGACACACGCGAGGAAATAACAGAAATGTTAATGCGACGCGTGAGGCGCTAAACATGAAGAAATCTATTTTGTTACTAATGCTTTTAGCGCCCCTGTCAGCGGTCGCCGTCGAGTGGTCGGGTACGGTAATCGGAATTACGGACGGGGACACTTTAACAGTGCTTACGCCTGAAAATAAGGCGGTTAAAATACGCCTGGCCGAAATCGACGCCCCCGAATCCAAACAAGCTTTTGGCACACAATCCAAGCAG